>ENA-OQCO01000793-OQCO01000793.1-human-gut-metagenome-genome-assembly--contig:-NODE-793-length-15478-cov-1.336525_pt1 | contig 15478 bp, 14 predicted proteins | sample MGYA00242500_ERZ504582 | MGnify/ENA primary metagenome ERZ504582 (study PRJEB26092, sample SAMD00036346) | human gut metagenome | host: Homo sapiens | study: EMG produced TPA metagenomics assembly of...
CTGGGTGCCGAGGTGCGGGCCGCGCTCCACCCGGACCGGGCCCGGCAGAAGGCGAAAAAAGCATGAAATCGACCCGGACGATGAATCTTCTGGACACCGGGGCACGAAACGAGTATAATACAATGGATACCATGGTGCAGCAGGCTTTTTTCCCGCTGGCCTGGAAAATGAACCGGCGCAGAACGAGCGCCGAAGATAAAGAGGATTTTCCGTGAAGAATATCAAAAAAATCACGCCGCAGGTCGGGCTGCGCCGGACGTTTCTGGTGGTGCTGGACGCGGCGCTGATCCTGTTCAGCTTTTATTTTGCGCTGCTGCTCCGCGCAGACGGTGCGGTGGAAGCAGCCTGGTGGCCCCACAACCGGGCCCTGCTGTATGAGAACCTGCCCTGGATCACGGCGCTCTATCTGATCAGCTTTCTGGTGGGCGGGCTGTACTCCATCTTGTGGAAGTACGCGGGCGAGCGCGACCTGATCCGTCTGGCGGGCATGATCGCGGTGCCCACGGCAGTGGTCTACTTCGTGAACCATGGCCTCATCCACGGCGTGTTGTTCGACTCGGCCAACGCGATGGCGGCGGTGCTCATCTTCCTGCTGGTGGGCGGGAGCCGCCTTGCTTGGCGGCTGTTCCTGAACCACCCCATCGGCGAGCGGGTGCGCGGCGTTCCGTCCAAGGACCCGAACCGCCCGGTGCTGATCGTGGGCGCAGGCGAGGCCGGTGCGTGGGCGATCAATGTCTGCAAATCCAACGAGAGCTATGGCCACCCGGTCGCCGCTGTGGACGATGACCCGGCCAAGTTCGGCCAGACCATCCACGGTGTCCCGGTGCGGGGCACACTGGAGCAGATCCCGCAGGTCTGCGAGAGATACAACATCCACAGCATCATCATCGCCATCCCGACGCTGCAGGGCAGCCGACTGAACCATGTCATCGACCTCTGCGTCTCCACCCACTGTGCGGTCCAGATCCTGAGCGATCCGCAGCTGGTGGGCACCGGTGCGCCGCAGCAGAATGCGTTCCGCGAGCTGAACACCGCCGATTTCCTCTCCCGCGAGGAAGTCACGCTGGACATGGAGCAGATCTCCGGCTACCTGACCGGCAAGACCGTCCTCGTCACGGGCGGCGGCGGCTCCATCGGCAGCGAGCTCTGCCGTCAGGTGATGCGCTTTCAGCCTGGCAAACTGCTCATCTTCGATATCTACGAGAACTGCGCCTACGAGCTGCTGATGGAGCTGCAGCAGAAGTATGGCCGGGACATCCCGGTCACGGTGCTCATCGGCTCCATCCGCGACAAAAAGCGTCTGGACGAGGTATTCGAGACGTATCATCCAACGGTGGTCTTCCACGCGGCGGCGCACAAGCATGTGCCGCTGATGGAGGTCAGCCCGGCGGAGGCCGTCAAGAACAACGTGCTGGGCACGAAGAATCTGCTCACCAGTGCCAGCGAGCACGGCGTGGAGCGGTTCGTCCAGCTCTCCACGGACAAGGCTGTCAACCCCACCAGCGTCATGGGCTGCACCAAGCGCATCTGTGAGATGCTCATCCAGACCTTTGCGGGCAATACCGACATGAAGTGTGTGGCAGTCCGCTTCGGCAATGTGCTGGGCAGTCACGGCAGTGTCATCCCGCTGTTCGAGGCGCAGATCAAAAAGGGCGGCCCCGTCACCCTGACGGACCCCAACATCGAGCGCTATTTCATGACCATCCCGGAGGCAGCCCAGCTGGTGCTGCAGGCCGGTGCCCTGGCCGAGAGCGGCAGCATCTATGTTCTGGATATGGGCGAGCCGGTCAAGATCATCGACCTGGCCAAACAGCTCATCCGCTTCTACGGCTACGAGCCGGGCGTGAATATGGAGATCAAGGTCGTGGGCCTGCGCCCCGGCGAGAAGCTCTATGAGGAGCTGATGATGGACGAGGAGCAGGACAAGATGCGCCGCACCGAGCACAACAAGATCTTCGTTGCGCCGCCGAAGGACATCGACCTGGCCCGGTTCTACGCGCAGCTGCAGGATCTGAGCGCGGCAGCGGCCCACAACGACGAGGGCGTTGTGAAGCAGCTGGCCGAGATGATCCCGACGTTCACGCCCACCCGCGGCAATCTCAAGACCTGATACCGCACCGACGTGTCGGTGACACTATAAAATGTGAGGGAAGTATATTATGGAAAAGAAACCGTTTCTGACCGAAGCGCAGGCCCAGGAGATCCTCCAGGACGTGCCCACCCCGTTCCATGTCTACGATGAAAAGGGCATCCGCGAGAATGCCCGCCGCATCAACAAGGCGTTCAGCTGGAACAAGGGCTTCCGCGAGTATTTCGCCGTCAAGGCGCTGCCCAACCCGGTCATCCTGCAGATTTTGAAGGAAGAGGGTGCGGTGTGGACTGCTCCTCCCTGACCGAGCTGATGCTCAGCGAAGTCTGCGGCTTTACTGGCAGCGACATCATGTTCTCCTCCAATCAGACCCCGGTGGAGGATATGAAGAAAGCCTACGAGCTGGGTGCCTACATCAACCTCGACGACGCCACCATGGTGGACTTCCTCGACCGTGTGGCCGGTGTGCCGGAGAACATCTTCTGCCGCTACAATCCGGGCGGAACGTTCCAGCTGGGCGAGAGCGAAGAAGGCTTCCAGGTCATGGACAAGCCCGGTGATGCCAAGTACGGCATGACCGAGGAGCAGATGATCGAGAGCTACAAGAAGCTGATGCAGAAGGGCGCAAAGAACTTCGGCATCCACGCCTTCCTGGCCTCCAACACCATCTCCGACGCCTACTATCCGGAGCTGGCCGGCATCCTGTTCCAGCTGGCGGTCCGCGTCCAGAAGGCTACCGGTGCGCACATCGCCTACATCAACCTGTCCGGCGGCGTGGGCATCCCGTACCGCCCCGACCAGACCGAGAACGACATCATGGCCATTGGCGAGGGCGTCCGCAAGAAGTTTGAGGAGATCCTGGTCCCCGCCGGCATGGGCGATGTCGCAATCTTCACTGAGATGGGCCGCTTCACCACCGGCCCCTACGGCGCGCTGGTGGCCACGGCCATCCACGAAAAGCACATCTACAAGGAGTACATCGGTCTGGATGCCTGCGCGGCCAACCTGATGCGCCCGGCCATGTACGGTGCTTATCACCACATCACCGTGCTGGGCAAGGAACATGCGCCCTGCGACCACAAGTATGACGTGGTCGGCGGCCTGTGCGAGAACAACGACAAATTCGCCATCGACCGGATGCTGCCCAAGATCGACATCGGCGACCTGGTCTATATCCACGACACCGGTGCCCACGGTTCGGCCATGGGCTACAACTACAACGGCAAACTGTGGTGCGCTGAAGTGCTGCTCTGTGAGGATGGCTCCCACCGTCTCATCCGCCGTGCCGAGACCCCGCGCGACTACTTCGCAACGCTGGACTTCCTGCCCTTCATGAAGCCGCTGTTCGAGGGCTACGACGACTAAACTGGAACGAGGTGCGCTATGTTTTTCGGATTTCAACTGACCTGCGGTCTGATGATGGTCTTTTACGGCTACACGGTCATGAAGAACCCCCGCGTCTGGGGCGAACAGGGCCGCCGGGCCGTCAAGGCGGAACATTTCGACGAATACTGCCGGCAGAACGGCCTGTTCTTCCTGAAGGCGGGCTGCATCATGTCGGTCATCGCCGCGCTGGACGCCCTGTTCACGCTGGATGCAGTGCTGTACGTGCTGCTGTATCTGTTCGGTCTGGCGTTCTCATTCTATCCGCTGGTCAAATGGTGCCGCGAGAACGAGGGCTTCTCCTGGCCCTGGCCCCGCGTCGAAAGCGAGAAAAAGCGCATCCGGAAACTCCGCGCCGAGCAGGAGCAGCAGAAGTCGGAGACGGAAGAAAAGTGAACACCGGGGATAAAACGTGAAATCCTCGTGAAACCGCTGTACGCGAAGCGCAAAAACTTCGCAGTGCGGCGGTTTCGTGTGTTCGGACAAAAGTTTCGTCTCTTGACAGATTTTTCAGCAGCCTCTATAATGGGAATAAATGGACCCCTCTCGAACAATCATTTGGAGGTAAAGAAAAATGATGACTTATCCCAACAGCTACGCACTCCTCAGCGAAGAGGAATTGGAATATACGACCGGCGGCGCACTCGACGCAGAAACGGTCGGCAACTGGATCTCGACGGCAATGAACGTGACCATGGGCGTACTTGCCATCGTGAACGTTGTGAATGCCATCAAGAAAGGCCAGATCAGCAGTGTGCTGGCGTCGGTTCTTGGCACCGGTGCAGGTCTGCTGGCCTATGTGAACATTGCGAACATCGGCTCTGTTGCAGCGCAGGTGCAGAAGCAGTATCCGGAGCAGTACCCCGAAGAAGAGGGCACCGTCAACGGCAACCTCATGATCGACTCGGCCAAGATCTACTTCAGCTCGCTGGGCGGTGCACTGCTCGGCGTCGCCAACGTGGGCGCAGCAGCAGGCGCTCTGTATTTCTCCTTCGTCTGAGTGCATAAAATCAGGGGCCGCGCAGAAACAAATGCGCGGCCCCTTTTTTGCATGAACAAAACAAATAAAAAGAGCCCAAGTCCAAATGACCTGAGCTCTTTTTGCTTGCATGGAGCGGGCAATGGGAATCGAACCCACCTCCTCAGCTTGGAAGGCTGATATACTAGCCGATGTACGATGCCCGCGAATGCAAGAAATAGTATAGCATGGTTTGGCCGAAATGTCCAGCATAAATTTTAGTTTTGCGTCGTTTGGCGGGACAAATTGCTTTTTCTGTTTACTTTGCAGGCATTTTATTGTAAAATAGACAGAAGAAACAAGGCCGTCCTTCCCGGCGGCTCAAATATCATAGGTGGTGTATTGATTATGGCATTGAAATATCAGCGTATCCTTCTGAAGATCAGCGGCGAAGCTCTGGGCGGCAAAAAGGGCACCGGCTTTGATGAGCCGACCATGGACGCCATCTGCGGCGGCGTGAAAAAGGCGCACGATCTGGGCGTACAGATCGGCATCGTCGTGGGCGGCGGCAATTTCTGGCGCGGCCGTTCCAGCGGCAAGATGGAGCGCACCCTGGCCGATAAGATCGGGATGCTGGCCACGGTGATGAACGCGCTGGCCGTCTCCGACAAGCTGGAACAGCTGGGCGTCCCGACCGAGGTGTTCACCTCCATCACCATGCCGCAGGTGGCACCGGCCTTCACCCGCAAGGACGCGCTGCGCGCTATGGAAGAGGGCAAGATCGCCGTCTTTGGCGGCGGTACGGGCAACCCGTTCTTCTCCACCGATACGGCCACCGCACTGCGCGCCGTGGAGGTGTCCGCCGATGTGATGTTCAAGGCGACCATGGTGGACGGCGTCTACGATAAGGACCCCCACAAGTACCCCGACGCAAAGAAGTACGACACCCTGACCTTTACCAAGGTGCTGGAAGATCAGCTGGCCGTCATGGATGGCACCGCAGCCACCCTCTGCCGGGACAACAAGCTCCCCATCCTGGTGTTCGATCTGGCAGACCCGGACAACATTGCAAAGGCCGTGCAGGGCGAGAACGTCGGCACTCTGGTCTACGAGGGCTGAGCATAGCCCGCACCCCGCAGCAATAGAATGAGACAGGCGGCCCCGCTGCCTGTGCAGAATAAGTACAAACAGGAGACAACGACAATGAGCAGCAACACTAAGGCATTCGAAGAAAAGATGAAGAGCACCGTCGAGCACCTGAACCGTGAGCTGGCTTCGGTTCGCGCAGGCCGTGCAAACCCCGCCGTTCTGGACAAGGTGAGCGTGGATTACTACGGCGCTCCCACCCCCATCCAGCAGGTGGCGTCTGTGGCCGTCAGCGAGGCCCGCACCCTGACCATCACCCCGTGGGACCGCACCCTGCTGCGCGCCATCAGCAAGGCCATTCTGGCCAGCGATGTGGGCATCACCCCCATTGATGACGGCCAGACCATCCGCCTGAACTTCCCGGCCCCCACCGAGGAGCGCCGCAAGCAGCTGGCCAAGGAAGTCTCCAAGCTGGGCGAGGACGCCAAGGTCGCGACCCGCAACATCCGCCGCGAGGCCATGGATAAGGCCAAGGCCATGAAGAAGGCTGGCGAGCTGACCGAAGATACCCAGAAGACCATGGAAGAGGATGTCCAGAAGCTGACCGACAAGTATATCAAGATCATCGACGCAGCCGTTGAGGAAAAGCAGAAGGAGATCATGTCCGTCTGATCGCCGCGGCGAACGAGACCTTTCCAAGTGCCGTGTGCTGGTCGTAGTGCGCGGCACTTTTTGCCGACCGGCAGAGGCAAAAGATCTTTGCCGCAGAGAGGAGAAGTACAATGGAGCATCCCAAAGAATTCGCCGAGGGCCTTTCCATCGGCATCATCATGGACGGCAATGGCCGCTGGGCCAAGCAGCGCGGCCTGCCCCGCACCGCAGGCCACAAAAAGGGCGCAGCCGTCTTCCAGGACATCGCCAACTACTGCGAGGAACTGGGCGTTTCGTCGGTGTATTTTTACGCCTTCTCGACCGAGAACTGGAAGCGCCCCCTCGAAGAGGTCAGCGCCATCATGAAGCTGTTCGGCGAGTACCTGCTCAAGGGCTTCAACTACAAGGACCGCAACATCCGCATCAAGTTCCTTGGCGATCGCGCTGCGCTGGACCCCAAGCTCCAGAAGCTGATGAATGAGCTGGAAGGCGACTCTGCCTCCAAGACCGGCATGACCCTGAACATTGCCGTCAACTACGGTGGCCGCCCGGAGATCGTCCGCGCTGCGCAGCAGCTGGCAGCCAGAGTGGCAGCAGGGGAGCTCAAGCCTGAAGAGATCACCGAAGAGATGATGTCCGATGCCATGTACACCACCGGCCAGAAGGACCCGGATTTCATCCTGCGTCCGAGCGGAGAAAAGCGCCTGTCCAACTTTATGCTGTGGCAGGCGGCCTATTCGGAGCTGGTGGAGATGGACGTTCTGTGGCCGGACTTCACCCGCGATGACCTCGACGCCGCCATCACGGAGTTCAACAAGCGCTCCCGCCGGTTCGGCGGCATCTGAACCATCCCCGGCAAACACAACCAAGGAGAAACACTCTATGAAAACACGAATCATAACCGCCGTGGTGGGCATCCTCGTTCTGATCGGTGTGCTCTTTACCTTTGACACGATGATCTTCAACCTTGTGATCGCTGCCATCACCCTCATCGCCATCCACGAGATCTATATGGCCCTCGGCTTCGAAAAGAAGGACTGGCTGCTGTACGCCGTCACCGTGCCGTATACGCTGCTGATCATGCTGTCCAGCTATTCCGTCTGGCGGGCGCTGGTCATGCCGGCTTCGTTCCTGCTCGTGCTGTTCTACGCCATCTATCTCGTGGTGCGCAACGGCACCATCAGCTTTGCGAAGACCAGCGGTCTTGTGATGTTTTCGGGCATCGTGATGTTCTGCTTCTATTCGTTCATCCGGCTGAAGGAGCTGCTGCCTGTGGCGGAATACGGCTATGATGCGATCTTTTTCATCCTGCTGATCCTCTGCTTTGCCTGGGGCGGCGACACCTGCGCCTACTTTGCAGGCCGCGCCTTCGGCAAGCACAAGCTCTGCCCCGTGGTCAGCCCCAAGAAGACGGTCGAAGGTGCCATCGGCGGTGTGCTGGGCACGATGGTCTGCGGCGTGGTCGTCACGGTGATCTACTCCATCGCAGCCGACCGACTGGAGGCTTTTACCCGCTCGAACATCGGCGTCTCGATGTATGTCGTCATTGCGCTGCTGGCCTGTGTGGCGGCGGTGCTGGGCATCTACGGCGACCTGTTCGCCAGCGTGGTCAAGCGCCAGTGCGGCATCAAGGACTACGGCACCATCTTCCCCGGCCACGGCGGCATCCTGGACCGCTTTGACAGCGTCATGTTCATCGCACCTTTCGTCACGATGGTCATCATCGCTGTGTTCTATCGCTGATTTGCTCAATTTAGGAGGAAACACGATGTCTAAAAAAATCACTCTGCTGGGCTCTACCGGCTCCATCGGCACCCAGAGTCTGGACGTTATCCGCGCACAGGGCTATGAGGTGTTCGGCCTGTCAGCCCACAGCCATGTGGAGAAGATCCTGGAACAGATCGAAGAGTTCCACCCCCGGTACGTCTGCATGACGGACCCCGGCGCAGCGGCCCGGCTGGACGCTGCCACTGGCAGGCCGCCGCCCCAGGCGCCCCGGCTGCTGACCGGCCCGGAGGGCCTCAAGGAGCTGGCCGCGATGGACGGCCCCGATGTGGTGCTGAACAGTGTGGTCGGCATTGCCGGTCTGGGTGCCAGCCTGACCGCCATCGAGAGCGGCCATGACCTGGCACTGGCCAACAAGGAAAGCCTTGTCACCGGCGGCCATCTGGTCACGCAGGCAGTGGCAAAGCACGGCGTCAAGCTGCTGCCCGTGGACAGTGAGCACTCCGCCATCTTCCAGTGCTTGCAGGATAAGGAGAGCGCCAAGAGCCTGACCAAGATCCTGCTGACGGCTTCCGGCGGCCCCTTCTTCGGGATGAAGACCGAGGAGCTGCGCGGCAAGACCAAGGCCGACGCCCTGAAGCACCCCAACTGGAACATGGGGGCCAAGATCACCATCGACTCCGCCACTCTGATGAACAAGGGTCTGGAGCTGATCGAGGCCGTCTGGCTGTTCGGTCTGCCCCCGGAGAAGATCCAGATCGTGGTCCAGCGCCAGAGCGTCGTCCACTCCGCCGTCCAGTACAGCGACAACTCCATCATCGCGCAGCTGGGTGTGCCCGATATGCGCATCCCCATCCAGTACGCACTGACCTACCCGGCCCGTGTGCCGGGCGTGGTGCCGGAGCTGGATTTCACCACCCTCAAGCTGCTGACCTTCGATGTGGCCGACGAGGAGACTTTCCGCTGCCTTGCCGCCTGCAAAAAGGCCATCAAGAAGGGCGGCCTCGGCCCCTGCGCCGCCAACGGTGCAAACGAAGAAGCCGTCAAGCTCTTCCTTGAAGACAAGATCGGCTTTTTGGACATCGGCCGTCTGGTGGAGGCTGTGGTGGACAGCGACCGCTTCGGCAGCGACTACACGCTGGCCGACGTGTATGAGTGCGACAGAATGGCCCGTGCCTTCGTGCGCAGCCACCTGTAAGCGCGAACGGCTTTATGAAATCAATTTTTGGAGAAGCTATGTCTTTTATCATTACCCTTTTGGCTGCGGTGTTCGTGTTCAGCGCAGTGATCGCCATCCACGAGTTCGGCCATTTTGCAGTCGCCAAGCTCTGCGGGGTGCAGGTCAACGAATTTTCCATCGGCATGGGGCCTGTTCTGCTCAAAAAGACGCAGAATGGCACCCAGTACAGCCTGCGGGCGCTGCCGGTGGGCGGATTCGTGGCGCTGGAAGGGGAGGAGAGCCCAGAGAGCCAGCAGGCGGAGAAAGGGGAGCGTCCCGATGCGGAACCCCAGACGCCCCCTTCGTGTTCTGATGCAGACGGCTCCCCGGATGGAGGAGCCGGAAACGAGGAAGCACCGGCGCAGCCTGTCGGCAAGCCGCTGAATGAGGCGGCGGTCTGGCAGCGGGCCCTCATCATGGCAGCGGGTGCGTTCATGAACTTCCTGCTGGGATTCGTGGTCATGGTCGTCCTCATTGCGGCACAGAGCGAACCCATCACCAGCCGGGTCATCTACGCCATCGACGATGGTGCCCTCTGCGGCCAGACGGGTCTGGAAGCAGGGGATAAGGTGCTGGCCGTCAATGGCCGCCGGTGCTTTGTGGCGAACGACATGCTCTATGAGCTGATGCGCACCGAGGACTACTCCGCCCGCTTCACCGTCCTGCGCGGCGGCGAAAAGGTAGAGCTGCCCTGCGTCCGGTTCGACACCTGGCAGGATGACAGCGGCGAGACCCACATGAGCCTTGGCTTTACGGTCTACGGCATCCGGAAAACACCGGCCAACGTGGTAAAAGAAGCATGGAACAGTGTGCTCTATTATGGGCGCATCATCTTCACCTCCCTGATGGACCTGCTGCGGGGCCGGGAGAGCATCAACGACCTCTCCGGCCCGGTGGGCATCGTGACGGCCATCGGGCAGGCGGCCAGCTATGGCTGGCAGGACCTGCTCCAGCTGCTGGTGCTCATCACCGTGAACCTGGGCATCTTCAATCTGCTGCCCTTCCCGGCATTGGACGGCGGCAAGGTGGTGTTCCTGCTCATCGAGGGCGTTACAGGCCATGCAGTGCCGGAAAAGATCCAGAGCGGGCTGACGCTGGCGGCGTTCGCGCTGCTCTTTGGCCTGATGCTCTTCGCAACATACAATGATATCCTCCGGCTCATCACCGGGGCGGTCTAAAGAAAGGAAAATGACAATGCGGCAGCTGAAACGAGAAGTAAAGATCGGCAATGTGACCATCGGCGGCAACAACCCCATCGCGGTGCAGACCATGCTGAACGTCCCGGTGGAGGACATCGAGGGCAATGTGGCGCAGGCGAAGCGCTGCGAGGCGGCGGGCTGTCAGATCCTGCGCGTGACCTGCCCCAGCGCAGCAGATGCCAAGTGCATCGAGGCCGTCAAGAATGCGGTGAATATCCCCATCGTGGCGGATATCCACTTTGATTACAAGGCCGCACTGGCCTGCGCAGACGTGGGCGTGGATAAGATCCGCATCAACCCCGGCAACATCGGCGACGACGACCGCGTCAAAGCTGTGGTGCAGGCCTGCCAGCAGAAGAATATCCCCATCCGCATCGGCGTCAACGGCGGCAGTCTGGAAAAGCACATCCTGGCCCGGTATGGCGCACCCGTGCCCGAAGCATGGTGGAAAGTGCGCTGTATCACGTCCGCCTGCTGGAAAAGTTTGATTTCAACAACATCGTCATCTCCATCAAAAACTCCAACGTCCCCCCGCATGATGGAGGCCTACCGCCAGCTGAGTGCCGTCACCGATTACCCGCTCCATGTGGGCGTCACCGAGGCGGGCACCTACCAGATGGGCCTGCTGAAGTCCGGCATGGGCATCGGCGGGATGCTGCTGGAAGGCATCGGCGACACCATCCGCGTCTCGCTGGCTGCGGAGCCGGAAAAGGAAGTGGAAGCGGGCTACAACATCCTGCGCGCGGTCGGCTTCCCGGTGGCCGGCCCGGAGGTCATCACCTGCCCGACCTGCGGCCGCACCCAGTACCCCTGCACCGAGATCGCCAACGAGGTCGAAAAGCGGTTGCAAGGTTACAAGAAATCCATCAAAGTGGCCGTCATGGGCTGCGTGGTCAACGGCCCCGGCGAGGCCCGCGAAGCCGATATCGGCATTGCCGGCGGCAAGGGCGAGGCCGTTCTGTTCATCCACGGCCAGCCCATCAAGAAGCTGACCGGGGATAATATCCTCGACCAGTTCATGGATGAGATCTATAAGATCTGACGGAGAATCTGAACCATACGCTGCTGCGCTCTTTTGAGAAAGAACGCAGCAGTTTGTGCTGTCAACGCATCGACCAAAGGAGTACCATTGTGACACCACTCGTATCCCAGCTGTGGCCGCAGTTCATGGCGGACCCGGATTTCGCGTCCTGCTTCGGGCGCGTTGTCGTAGAGCATGCCCAGATGCTGCGGCAGGAGCGACAGGTCATCTTCACCCTGCGCAGCTCCGCTCCGCTGGACAAGGGGCTGTGTGCGCGGCTGACGGCCTCGCTGCAGCCCGATTATGAGGGCTTCGAACTGCGCATCCACAACCTCTTCGGTTATCCCTCACTGAACGAAACGGCCCTGCGGGAGCTGATGGAGGAGATGAAGCGGGATGGTGTGCCCATCAACGGCTTTCTGGACCGGTGCACCATCCGCATCACCGGGCAGAACATCGCCATCGGCGTCTGCCACGGCACCAAATTCTTGCAGGAGATGGAGTTTGAGCGCCTGCTGGCCGAGCGGGTGGCTGCGCACACCGGCGTCAAGCCCAAAGTCACCCTGACCAGTGCGGTGGGTGAAGCCGAACTGCGCCAGATGGAGGAAAAATTGGAGCGCAAGATCGCGCCGCCGGTGGTCAAGTTCGAGAAAAAGAACACCGCTCCGTCCATCAAGGTGGACGGCCTCGACCTCACCGACAAACCCGTCACCATCTTCCACGGAAAGATGTTTGCCCCCAAGAATCTCACGCCCCTCAAGGAGCTGGGCGGCGAGGGCGGCAAGTGCATCATCTGGGGCGACGTCTTCTTCACGGAGGTCAAGGGCAATTACCGCAAGATCTACACCGTTTCCATCACCGACTACACCGGTTCCATCAACCTGAAGATCCGCGCGCAGGAAGGGGAGGACTGCTCGAAGTGGGAGTCCATCGCCAAGGGCACCACCATCATCGTCCGCGGCGACTGCTCGTATGACAAATATGAACATGACTACATCGTGTATCCCTACGATGTGCTGTTCGTTGAGCGGAAAAAGCGGGAGGACCACGCCCCGGTCAAGCGGGTGGAGCTGCATCTGCATACCAAGCTGTCCAGCATGGATGCGTTCTGCGACCCCGGCGGCATCGTCCGGCTGGCCCATCGGATGGGCACCCGGCGATCGCCATCACCGACCACGGCGTCTGTCAGGGCTATCCGGAAGCCATGCTGGCAGCGGACGACATCCACAAAAGTGACCCGAACTTCAAGCTCATCTACGGCTGCGAGGCCTATTTCGTGGACGACATGATCCCCTGCGTCTACGGTGTGCAGGATGCGCCCCTGACGGGGGAGTTCTGCGTGTTCGATACCGAGACCACCCGGATTGGACCCCAACGTGGAGTACCTGACCGAGATCGGCGGCGTCATCGTGAAAAACGGCGAAGTCGTGGAGGAATTTGACACCTTCGTCAAACCCGGAAAGCCCATCACACCCAAGATCACCGAGCTGACCGGCATCACCAACGAGATGGTCGCCGATGCCCCCAGTGAGGCCGAGGCATTGCAGGCGTTCCTGGATTTTGCAGGCGGACGCATTCTGGTGGCCCACAACGCCCACTCGTTCGACATCCGCTTCCTCCGCATCGCGGCCAAACGGAGCGGCATCTCGTTTGAACCGACCTATATCGACACCCTGACCATGGCGCAGGCCATGTACCCCGGCCTGCACAACTACAAGCAGGGCACCATCAACAAGCATCTGGAACTGCCCGCCTACGAGGCCCACCGCGCCTGCGAGGATGCCGGGGCGCTGGGCCGCATTTTCTGCGTGATGCTGAAGGATCTGGAAGAAAAGCAGGTCACAGCCGTCAGCGACATCAACACCGGCCTGGGCGGCAACCGTGAGGTGCTGAAGAAGAAATACTACCACCTCATCATTCTGGTCAAGAACCAGATGGGCCTGAAAAATCTGTACAAGATCGTCAGCGAGGCCCATGTCAACTACTTCTTCAAAAAGCCCCGTGTGCCCCGCAGCCTGCTGAACAAGTACCGCGACGGCCTCATCCTGACCTCTGCCTGTGAAGCAGGTGAACTTTACCGCGCCATCGTGGAGGGACGCTCCTACGAGGAATTGAAGAAGATCGCGGCCTATTACGATGTGCTGGAGATCCAGCCGCTGGGCAACAACGCCTATATGGTCCGCGAGGGCAAGGTGGACAGCGAGGAGGTCATCAAGGATTTCAACCGCACTGTCATCCAGCTGGGCGAAGACCTGCACAAGCCGGTCATCGCCACCGGCGACGTCCATTTCACCGAGCCGGAAGACGCCATCTACCGCTCTGTCCTTCAAGCGGGCAACGGCTTCAAGGATGCCGACAACCAGCCGCCGCTGTTCTACCGCACCACCGAGGACATGCTGAAACAGTTCAGCTATCTGCCCAAAGAAAAGGCGTATGAGATCGTTGTGACCAACCCGCGCAAGATCGCGGCTTCCATCGACGGCAATGTCCGTGCCATCCCACGCGGTACCTACCCGCCCAGCATTGAGGGTGCAGAGCAGCAACTGCGCGATGCAACGTGGGAACACGCCAAGCGGGATTACGGCGACCCGCTGCCGGAGATCGTCGAGAAGCGGCTGCAAAAGGAGCTGGACTCCATCTGCGGTCACGGCTACGCGGTCCTGTACGTCATTGCGGTCAAGCTGGTGGCCTACTCCAACGCGGGCGGCTATCAGGTGGGCAGCCGTGGTTCGGTCGGCTCGTCGGCTGTGGCCCACTTCTCCGGCATCTCGGAGGTCAACAGCCTGCCGCCTCACTACCGCTGCCCCAAGTGCAAACACAGCGAGTTCATCACCGACGGCAGCGTGGACGACGGCTTCGACCTGCCGGATAAAAACTGCCCCCACTGCGGCACCCGGATGCTCGTGGACGGCCACGACATCCCGTTCGAGACCTTCCTGGGCTTTTACGGCGATAAGGAACCGGATATCGACCTGAACTTCTCCGGCGAGTACCAGTCCAACGTCCACCGCTACACCGAGGAGCTGTTCGGCAAAGCCAACGTCTTCAAGGCCGGCACCGTGTCCGGCATCCAGGACAAAACAGCGTATGGCTACGTCAAAAAATATCTGGGAAGAGCGGGGGAGAACGGTCAATCACGCCGAGGAGAACCGCCTGACGCTGGGCTGCACCGGCGTCAAGCGCACCACCGGCCAGCACCCCGGCGGCATGGTCGTTGTGCCCGACACCTACGAGATCTACGACTTCTGCCCCATCCAGCACCCGGCCGATGACGTGGCGGGCGGCCTGCTGACCACCCATTTCGAGTTCAAATACCTCCATGATACCCTGCTCAAGCTGGACGAACTGGGTCACGATATGCCCACTTTTTACAAGTATTTTGAGGAGTACACCGGCATCCCGATCGACTCCATCCCCATGAACGACCCCAAGGTGTACAGTCTGCTGACCAGCCCGGAAGCGCTGGGCGTGACGCCGGAGCAGATCGACAGCCAGACCGGCACCTTCGGCATCCCGGAAATGGGCACGAACTTCGTGCGCGGAATGCTGGTGGAGGCACGGCCCAAAAACTTCTCCGAGCTGATCCAGATCTCCGGCCTGTCCCATGGCACGGATGTCTGGACCAATAACGCCGATGAGCTGATTCGCAGCGGCACCTGCACCATCGCCGAGGTCATCGGCTGCCGTGACAGCATCATGCTCTATCTGCTCCGCAAGGGGCTGGAACCGAAGATGGCCTTTGATATCATGGAGGCCGTCCGTAAGGGCAAGGTGGCCAAGGGCGGCTTCAAGCCCGGCTGGGAGGAAGCCATGCGGGAGCACGAGGTGCCGGACTGGTACATCGAGTCCTGCCGCAAGATCAAGTATATGTTCCCCAAGGCCCACGCTGTGGCCTACCTGATGAGCGCCATCCGGCTGATGTGGTTCAAGCTCTACCGCCCGGCAGAGTTCTATGCCGTTTACTTCACCGTGCGCGGCGATGATATCGACTATGAGGCCGCTGTGGGCGGTGCGGCTGTGGCCCGCGCCCACATGGAGGCGGTGAAGCGCCGCCTGAAAGAGGAGAAGAACGCCAAGGACGAGGACGTGCTGGTCAGCCTGCAGCTGGTCAACGAAAATGCTCTCCCGCGGGTACTGCGTTCCTGCC
>ENA-OQCO01000794-OQCO01000794.1-human-gut-metagenome-genome-assembly--contig:-NODE-794-length-15474-cov-1.701179_pt1 | contig 15474 bp, 13 predicted proteins | sample MGYA00242500_ERZ504582 | MGnify/ENA primary metagenome ERZ504582 (study PRJEB26092, sample SAMD00036346) | human gut metagenome | host: Homo sapiens | study: EMG produced TPA metagenomics assembly of...
TTTTCGTATGGGCAGTCGGTGATAGTGGACCTTGCGGCGCCGTTGGGGCTCATCTCGGTCAGGAACTCGGAGGCGAAGGTGCCGTCCTGGATCTCGGTCAGGACCTTCTTCATCTCCTTGCGGGTCTCAGCGGTGATCAGGCGCTTGCCGGTGCGGTAGTCGCCATACTCTGCGGTGTTGGAGATGGAGTAACGCATCTTGGAGAAGCCGCCCTCGTTGATCAGGTCAACGATCAGCTTCATCTCGTGGCAGGTCTCGAAGTAAGCCATCTCCGGCTCGTAGCCAGCCTCGACCAGCGTATCGAAACCGGCGTGGATCAGCTCGGAGACACCGCCGCACAGAACGGCCTGCTCGCCGAACAGGTCGGTCTCGGTCTCCTCCTTGAAGGTGGTCTGCAGGATGCCTGCACGGCCGGCGCCGATGCCGGAAGCATAAGCCAGAGCAATGTCCTTGGCCTTGCCGGTGTAGTCCTGCTCCACGCAGATCAGAGAGGGGCAGCCCTCACCCTCGGTGTACAGGCGGCGGACGATGTGGCCGGGGCCCTTGGGGGCGATCATGATGACGTCCACATTCTTGGGTGCGGTGATGGTCTTGAAGTGGATGTTGAAGCCGTGTGCAAAGGCCAGAGCCTTGCCCTCGGTCATGTAGGGTGCGACCTGCTTGTTGTAGATGTCGGCGCACAGCTCATCGGGCACCAGCATCATGACGACGTCGCCAGCCTTGGCAGCCTCTTCGACTTCCATGACCTTGAAGTTGTCGTGGGTGGCAGCAAACTCGGAAGCCTTCTCCCAGTGTGCAGAGCCTTTGCGCAGGCCGACGACAACGTTGACGCCGCTCTCGGCCAGGTTCTCGGAATGGGCGTGGCCCTGGCTGCCGAAGCCGATGACAGCGACGGTCTTGCCGTCCAGCACACCGAGGTTGCAGTCGGAATCGTAATATTTCTTGATGGCCATGGTAGTTGTTCTCCTTTTGCTTTTCTATAAAATTGAGTTTCAATCAAACAGCTTGATTCGTGGGTCTGTCCTCGTACAACCTCTTCGTCCATGCGAAGGCGAGACGGAGAGGTTAGTGGCACGTCGTTCCCGGCAGGGGCAGCTGCACGTCGCGCACTTCCTGCGGGGGTTTCTGTATGTGCTGGTGCATCCCGCCGCGTTCCAGCGCGGTGACGCCGGTACGGCACAGTTCGAGGATGGTGTAATCCGCGAACATCTTCAGGAAGGCATCGATCTTTTCGGGCTTGCCGATCAGTTCAAAGACCATGCTGTCCGGGGACAGGTCGATGATCTTGGCCTTGTAGATGCTGCCTACCTCCCGCAGCTCCGCGCGGTTGTGGACATCGGCGGCGACCTTGAGCAGCAGCAGCTCCCGCTCCAGCGCGTTCTCGTGGTTGAGCACGAAGACCTGGCGGGTGACTTCCAGCCGCTCGGTCTGGAGAATGAGCTGGTTCAGCTCCTTTTCGGTGCCGGACACCGCGACCGTGATGCGGCTGACGGTGGGATCGTTGGTGGCGGAAACGGTCAGGCTGTCGATGTTGAAGCCGCGGCGGCAGAACAGGTTGGACACCCGGGCCAGAACGCCGCTCTGGTTGTCCACCAGCAGACTGATGACTCTGCGTTTGGATTCCATGGTGCGTTCCTCCTTACTTCATGATGATATCGTTGATGTCGCCGCCGCCGGGGATCATGGGCAGGACCTTTTCGTCCTTGTCGATGATGCACTCGATCCAGGTGGGGCCTTTGCGCTTCATCGCTTCGGCAAAGGCGGACTGGAACTCGGCGAGATTTTGGCAGCGGTATCCCTTCAGACCAAAGCCCTCGGCCAGCTTGACGAAGTCGGTGTGGCGGTGGGGGTCGGTCTGGGAGTAGCGCTTGCCGTAGAACGCGCTCTGCCACTGGCGGACCATGCCCAGCACCTGGTTGTTGAAGATGACCGTGATGATGGGCAGCTCGTAACTGACTGCCGTGCAGGCCTCGTTGAGGTTCATGTGGAAGGAGCCGTCGCCCGTGAACATGACCACCCGCTGGTCGCGGCCCAGCGCCATCTGTGCGCCGATGGCTGCACCGTAGCCGAAGCCCATGGTGCCCAGACCGCCGCTGGTGATGAAGCCGCGGCTCTTGGTGTGGCGGATGTACTGTGCCGCCCACATCTGGTGCTGGCCCACGTCGGTGACGTAGACGGCCTCCGGGCCGCACTGGCTGCACACCTCGCCGATGACCTGATGGGGCATCAGGCGGGACGCGTCGGACACGGGATGATAATCCTGCGCCTGCCACTCGCGGATCATGGCCATCCACTCCGGGTGCTTTGCCTCCTGGATGAGGGGGAGCATCCCGCCCAGCACGTAGGCGGCATCGCCGGAGATGGCCAGATCCACATCCACGTTCTTGCCCAGCTCGCTGGGGTCGATGTCGATCTGGATGATGGTGGCATTTTTCGCAAAGGTCTTGGGGTTCAGGGCCACACGGTCCGAGAAGCGGGTGCCCAGTGCGATGAGGACATCGCAGTCGGCCACGGCCCGGTTGGAGGTGTAGCAGCCGTGCATTCCCACCATGCCGATGTTCATCGGGTCGCCGTAGGGCACGACGCCTGCCGCCATCAGGGTGTAGGTGGCGGGGATCTCCGCTTTGTGGATGAGGTCCCGCAGGGGCTGGCAGGAGGCTGCGCTCCGCACACCGCCGCCAAAGTAGACAAGAGGCCGCTTGGCCGCGTTGATGAGGTCGGCGGCCCACTTGACCTGTTCTTCGTTGTACGTGGTCACGGTGCGGATCTTTTCCGGCTGCTTGGGAGTGAACTCGCAGACCGCAGCGGTCACATCCTTAGGAATGTCCACGAGGACGGGGCCTTTGCGGCCGCTCTGCGCAATGCGGAACGCGGCCCGCATGGTGTCGGCCAGGTCTTCGACCCTGCGCACCGTGAAATTGTGCTTGGTGATGGGCATCGTGATGCCCTCGATGTAGGCTTCCTGAAAGCTGTCCGTGCCAAGGCTCGCCGTGGCGACGTTGCCGGTGAAGGCGACCATGGGCACCGAGTCCATGTAGGCCGTGGCAATGCCGGTGACGAGGTTGGTGGCACCCGGCCCGCTGGTGGCCAGCACCACGCCGGTACGGCCGGTGGCGCGGGCATAACCGTCTGCCGCATGGGAGGCGCCCTGCTCGTGGGCGGTCAGCACATGGGTGATGCGGTCGGCGTTCTTGTACAGCTCATCGTAAAGGTTCAGCACTGCGCCGCCGGGGTAACCGAAGATGGTATCCACCCCCTGCTCGCAGAGCACCTCAACAAAAATCTGCGAACCATTCAACTGCATGTCTTGTCTCTCCTGTTTCCTGTCTCTTTTCCAACTCTACACTTTCAAAATTCCCTCAGATACGTCAAATTTTGTATCCTACATCCTCAATGGAACGTTGGGTCAATTATACTATAAATCGGTCAGATGTCAAACAATGATTTGTAAAGTGAATCACCCGAAAGATGAAGATAATTAAACACAGGGTTGCACTGAGTCTGCAACAGCGGTATAATTTTGGTACATTCGTTAAATATAAGAGGGAAAAGGCTATGAAACTTCGTGAATGGAACGCCCGGCTGCACGGGCTTGTGATCTTCCGCGCCCTGCTGGAAGACCCGGTGGTGGCCAAATTATTGGACCTGACCGACCGGATGGAAGCGGGCACCCGCAGCATGGGCCCGGTGTGCGACGCCGTGGCGGCCTTTGAGGCGGCTTTGTTTGAGCAGACCACCAATCTGGGCGAGTATCTTGCCAATGCGGTGCTGGAGACCGAGACGGTCTGTGTGCGACAGGCTGCGGCGGGCGGCATCGCGCCGGTGCTGCAAAAGGCACTGGACAATGAACTGAGCTTTTTGCAGGAGCTTTGCCGCCTGACGCTGGATGAACTGTTCCAGACGGCTTATTCCGAACAGGCCCAGCGGCCGGAACTGGCCTTCCTGCCCCGGTGGGAGACGAAGGACATCGACCTGGCAGCGGCTTACGCCCAGCGAATGCAGGAGGCCGGGAAAAAGGGCTACGGCATGTTTGCCAAACACCATGTCTTCACGGTGGAGAACGGGCGTCTGGTGCCGGTCAAGTACCCGGACCCCCAGCGCCTGTCCGAACTGCCCGGTTACGAGGGCGAGCGGGAAAAGGTCATCGCCAACACCAAAGCTCTGCTGGCCGGGATGCCGGCCAACAACGTCCTGCTTTACGGTGACGCGGGCACCGGCAAATCGAGCGCGGTCAAGGCCATCGCCAACGAGTTCGCGCCCGACGGCCTGCGTCTGGTGGAAGTCAAGAAGAACCAGCTCTATCAGATCCCCGACCTGATGGACAAGCTGGCGGCGAACCCGCTCAAGTTCATCTTCTTCATCGACGACCTGAGCTTCACCGCCAACGACGACAACTTCGCAGCCCTCAAGGCCATCCTCGAAGGCAGCGTGGGCGGCCGGGCCAGAACATTGCGTCTATGCGACCTCCAACCGCCGCCACCTCATCAAGGAGACCATGACCGACCGCACCGGTGATGACATCCACGAGGCCGACACCCGGCAGGAGCTGATGAGCCTGTCGGCCCGCTTCGGCCTCACCGTGACCTTCCAGCGGCCCGAAAAGGCCCGCTTCGAGGCCATCCTCACCGAGCTGGCCAGACAGCACGACATCCGGATGCCGATGGATCAGCTCCTCGTCAAGGCCGAGGCATTCGCCATCCGCGCCGGTGGCCGCAGCCCCCGCGTGGCCAAACAGTTCATCGAGCAGTGTGAGAGCGGCGTACAGAAGTAAAGCGCGGCATACTTGACAGTTGAACGAAACTGCGTATAATAGAAGATACGAAGGATATTGTGTTCATGGCTCATCATGAAGGCAAACAAGAAGCCCCCCGGTATTGCGAGTACCGAGGGGCTTCTTGTTGCTAGAGGTCAGTGCTTGCCGTCCATAAAGAACTGTTCGTCAAGCCACTTGCAGATATAGTAAGAAACGATACCTGCTGCAACGGACAGTACGAAGGATATTAGCGTATCCAAAGCTCATCACCTCCTTCCCAGTGGAGGAGCGGGGGAGACGGCAACACTAGAATAGCATAAAATTCGACAGGATACAAGCAAGAAAGGCAGTGCCCATGCGGGCACTGCCTTTTTGCAATAAAATCAAACGCGCTCGGCGACGAGTTGGAAACCGGCCTTGGTCAGCTCCGTGCGGATCTGCTCGATCTGCGCATGGTCGCGGGTCTCCAATGCCAGCTTGAGGAAGCAGCTGGAGATGGGCATGTTGGGGTCGGAGCCGTCGTGCAGGACGGAGACGACGTTGCTGCCGCAGCGGGAGACGATCTCGCCACCTTCTTGAGCTGGCCGGGCTTGTCCTCCAGTGCGATGGTCAGGTTGGCTTTGCGGCCGCTCATGACCAGACCGCGGGTGATGACGCGGTTGAGGATGTTCACGTCGATGTTGCCGCCGGAGATGACGCAGACGACCTTTTTGCCCTCGATGGGCAGTTTGTGGAAGAGGGCGGCTGCCACGGGCACTGCACCGGCCCCCTCAGCGACGAGCTTCTGGTTCTCCATCAGGGAGAGGATGGCGGCTGCGGTCTCGTCCTCGGTCACGGTCACGATGTCGTCCACATACTCTTCGCAGAGCTGGTAAGTCAGCTCACCGGGGGTCTTGACCTGGATGCCGTCCGCGAAGGTGGAGGCAGCGGAGAGGGTCTGGTATTTGTGCTCGTGGAGGGAGCGGTACATGCTGGGGGCACCCTCGGCCTGAACGCCGTAGACCTTGACGTCCGGTTTGAGGCTCTTGATGGCAAAGGCCACGCCGGAGATGAGGCCGCCGCCGCCCACAGGCACGATGACCGCATCCACATCGGGCAGCTGGTCCAAGATCTCCAGACCGATGGTGCCCTGACCCGCGATGACCTGTTCGTCGTCGTAGGGGTGGATGAAGGTCATGCCGGTCTCGGCCTGCAGCTCGACGGCCTTATCGTGGGCGTCGTCGTAGGTGCCGGGCACGAGGCAGACCTCCGCGCCCAGGCTCTTGGTGTTCTCTACCTTCATGATGGGCGCACCGTCCGGCATACAGACGATGCTTTTGATGCCCCGGCGGGTCGCGGCCAGCGCCACGCCCTGGGCGTGGTTGCCTGCCGAGCAGGCGATGACGCCCTTTTCGCTCTCCTCTTTGGAGAGCTGGCTGATCTTATAATAGGCACCGCGCACCTTGAAGCTGCCGGTGGCCTGCAGGTTCTCGGTCTTCAGGTAGAGCTGGCAGTCCTTGGAGAGCTTGGGGGCCTCGATGAGGTCGGTCTTGCGGGCAACATCCTTGAGCACGAAAACGGCATGGTAAACTTTATCCAGAGTCAACATCGTTTGTTCCTATCCTTTGTTCCATAAATGTGATGCAATCAAGTATAGGATACCAAAAGTCTTTTGTCAAATGAAAGGATTTCACAATTTGACCGGCTGGGGTGACGAAGCGCCAGGAACCGCAAAAAAGCGACGCCGCGCGGCGTTCGCTTTTTTGCAGAGGTTCAGATCTCGGCCAGAATGGCGTCGCCCATGCCGGAGCAGCCGACACAGGTGCAACCGTCGCTCATGTTGTCGGCGGTGCGGATGCCTTTGTCCAGCACCTTGCTCACCGCGTTCTCGATGGCGTCCGCTTCCTCGGCCAGACCGAAGGAGTAGCGCAGCATCATGGCGGCGGAGAGGATGCAGGCGGTGGGGTTGACGATGTCCTTGCCGGCAATATCGGGGGCGGAGCCGTGGATGGGCTCATACAGGCCGCGGGTGCCGTCGCCCAGCGAGGAGGAAGGGATCATGCCGATGGAGCCGGTGATCATCGAAGCCTCGTCGGAAAGGATGTCGCCGAACATGTTCTCGGTGACGATGACGTCGAACTGCGCGGGGTTCTTGACGATCTGCATGGCGCAGTTGTCCACGAACATCTCACTGTACGCGACGTCCGGATATTCGGCCTGCAGCCGGTGCATGACCGAGCGCCAGAGGCGGCTGGTGTCCAGCACGTTGGCCTTGTCCACGCAGCAGAGCTTCTTGCGGCGCTTTCGGGCCGTCTCGAAGCCGATGCGGCCGATGCGCTCGATCTCGTGCTCTGCGTAGGGCATGGAGTCGATGGCCTGCTTCTCGCCGTTTTCGAGGGTGTGGGTCTCGTGCGAGCCGAAGTACACACCGCCGATGAGCTCCCGCACGATGAGAAAGTCGATGCCCTGGGCCACGATCTCCGGCTTCAGGGGGCTGGCCGGGGCCAGCTGGGGCCAGATCTTGGCCGGGCGGTTGTTAGCGTACAGCCCCATCCCGGCGCGCAGGCGGAGCAGGCCCTTTTCGGGGCGCTGCTCACCGGGCAGACCCTCCCACTTGGGGCCGCCCACGGCACCCAGCAGGACGCTGTCCGCAGCCAGGCACTTATCCAGCTCGTGCTGGGGGAGCGGGTCGCCGTATTTGTCGATGGCCTCGCCGCCCATGGCAGCGTCGGTGTAGTGGAAGGTGTGGCCGTACTTCTCGGCACTTGATCGAGGACGCGGAGTGTCTGCTTCACGATCTCCGGGCTGGAGCAGTCGCCCCAGATGACAGCAATGTTTTTTCCATTGGGTTCTCCTTTCGGCTGATCCCTCTCAGTCTCGCTTTGCTCGACAGCTCTCCCAAAGGGAGAGCTGGCACGAAGTGCCTGAGAGGGTCACTTCGTCAGCGACTTCATCAGGCCGCCGTCGGCGATGATCTTCTGGATAAAGGGCGGGAAGGGTTCGGCCTGGAAGGTCTGGCCGGTGGTCTTGTCGGTGATGACGCCGGTGTCGAAGTCCACATGGACCTCGTCGCCTGCGGCGATGGCGTCGGCGGCTTCGGGGCACTCCATGATGGGCAGGCCGATGTTGATGCTGTTGCGGTAGAAGATGCGGGCAAAGCTCTTGGCGATGACCACCGAGATGCCGGCGGTCTTGATGGCCAGCGGGGCGTGCTCACGGGAGGAGCCGCAGCCGAAGTTCCAGCCGCCGACCATGATGTCGCCCGCGTGGACGTTGTGCACGAAGTCCTTGTCGATGTCCTCCATGCAGTGGGCGGCCAGCTCTTTGGCATCGGGGGTGTTCAGGTAGCGGGCCGGGATGATGACGTCGGTGTCCACATTGTCCGGGTATTTGAAAACGGAGCCGTTTGCGTTGTTCATGGTGTTTCTCCTCTCTTAGACCGTGCGGGGGTCGGTGATATAGCCGGTGAGGGCGCTGGCAGCGGCGGTGGCCGGGGATGCCAGATAGACCTCGCTCTTCACATGGCCCATGCGGCCCACGAAGTTGCGGTTGGTGGTGGAGACGCAGCGTTCGCCCTCGGCCAGAATGCCCATGTAGCCGCCCAGGCAGGGGCCGCAGGTGGGGGTGGAGACGATGCAGCCCGCATCAATGAAGGCAGTGGTCCAGCCGCGCAGGATGCACTCCTTGTAAACGGCCATGGTGGCGGGGATGATGATGCCGCGCACCCCCTTGGCGATGTGCCGGCCCTTGAGGATGTTGTAGGCGGCTTCCATGTCTTCCATACGGCCGTTGGTGCAGCTGCCAATGACGACCTGGTCGATTTTGATCGTTTTGCCCTCGGCGGCGGGGTGGGTGTTCTCCGGCAGATGGGGGTAGCTGACGGTGGGTCCGAGCTGGGAAAGGTCGATCTCGATGGTCTGCTCGTACACGGCATCCGGGTCGGCCTCGTAGAAGACCGGCTCGCGCTGGCTGCGGCCCTTGAGGTAGGCTCTGGTGGTCTCGTCCACGGGGAAGATGCCGTTCTTGGCACCGGCCTCGATGGCCATGTTGCAGACGCACAGGCGGTCGTCCATGGTCAGGGAAGCCACGCCGGGGCCGGTGAACTCCATGGACTTGTACAGCGCGCCGTCCACGCCGATCTGACCGATGATGTGGAGGATGAGGTCTTTGCCGGAGACGCGGGGGCCGAACTTGCCCTTGAGCACGAACCGGATGGCGGCAGGCACCTTGAACCATGCCATGCCGGTGGCCATGCCCGCAGCCATGTCGGTGGAGCCAACGCCGGTGGAGAAGGCACCCAGCGCACCGTAGGTGCAGGTGTGGCTGTCGGCACCGATGGCGCAGTCACCGGCGGTCACGATGCCTTTTTCGGGCAGGAGGGCGTGTTCAATGCCCATCTGACCGACATCGTAGAAATTGAGGATGTCGTATTTGTTGGCGAACTCACGGCACTGCTTGGACTGGGTGGCGCTCTTGATATCCTTGTTGGGGACGAAGTGGTCCAGCACGATGGCGATGTGCTCTTTGTCGAATACGCCGTCAAAGCCTGCCTTCTCGAACTCGTTGATGGCAACGGGGGTGGTGATGTCGTTGCCCAGCACGAGATCCAGCTTTGCGTTGATGAGCTGGCCTGCCTTGACCTCGGCCAGACCGGCATGTGCGGCTAAAATCTTCTGCGTCAGGGTCATTCCCATGGTGGTACTCTCCTTTTATCTGATATCTGCTGTTTGCTCTCAGTCTGCTTCGCAGACAGCTCCCCCAGAGTGGGAGCACTGGCGAGTCGGGCAGGTCTGCGCGTTGTTCTTCTACAGCCGGGCCTTGTTCTCGTTGGCAGCGGCAGCTGGCCTTTGCTGCGGAGTCTGGATGGTTCCGGTGCAGCAAAACGTTGCTTGGTCAGTAGTTTCAAAACCGGTCTGCCAAAGGCTCCCCCTTTGGGGGAGCTGGCGCAAAGCGCCTGAGAGGCAAGGCCTTTTACTTACGATTGATCGCACTCACCAGCGCTTTGATGCCGGCGACGATGATGTCGGTGTCGGTGCCGCACCCCAGGTCATGCTGCCATCGCCCCAGGCCAGGCCGACATAGGAGGCGGCGCGGGAGGTGGAGCCTTCGTCCAGGCTGTGTTCGGAGTAGGCTTCGAGGTGGAAGTCCATCCCGGTCGCGCTCTGGATGGCATTGGCCACAGCGTCCAGGCGGCCGTTGCCCACCGAGGTGACGACCTTGCGCTGGCCGTTCCGCTCCAGCGTGACGGTCGCGGTGATGCCGTCCACCTGAGCGAAGTGTGCCTCGATGACCGAGAGCGGCTTGTTTTTATTGAGGAAGCTCTCCTCGAAGATGCGGAGCACTTCGGAAGCGCTCAGCTCCTTGTGGCTGTGGTCGGAGACATTCTTGACCTTGTAGCCCAGGTCTTCGCGCATCTTGGGGGGCAGGTTGTAGCCGTAGTTCTGCTCCAGCACAAAGCCGATGCCACCCTTTCCGCTCTGGCTGTTGATGCGGATGACGTCGGCGTCGTAGGTGCGGCCGATGTCGTGCGGGTCGATGGGGATGTAGGGGCAGGTCCAGCGGTGTTCGCCGTGTTCCTTGCGGTAGGCCATGCCCTTGGCGATGGCGTCCTGATGGCTGCCGGAGAAGGCCGCAAAGACCAGCTGGCCCGCATAGGGGGTGCGCTCGTAGATGTGCATCCGGGTCACACGCTCATAGGTGGCGCAGATGTCCGGCATGTTGGAGAAATCGAGTTTGGGGTCCACGCCGTGGCTGTACATGTTCATGGCCAGAGTGACGGCATCGACGTTGCCAGTGCGCTCGCCGTTGCCGAACAGGCAGCACTCCACGCGCTGTGCACCGGCCAGCACGGCCAGCTCGGCGCAGGCCACGCCGGTGCCGCGGTCGTTGTGGGGGTGGGTGGAGATGATGACGCTGTCGCGGTGTTTGAGGTGCTTGTCGCAGTACTCGATCTGGTTTGCGTAGACGTGCGGCATGCTCATCTCAACGGTGACGGGCAGGTTGATGATCATCGGGCGGTCGGGCGTCGGCTCCATGATGTCCAGCACGGCGTTGCAGACCTCGACGGCATAATCGACCTCGGTGCCGGTGAAGCTCTCCGGGCTGTACTCGAACAGGAAGTTGCCCTCGTACTCCTGGCTGAGCTGCTTGACCAGCCGGGCACCGTCGGTGGCGATCTTCTTGATCTCTTCCTTGCTCTTGTGGAACACCTGCTCACGCTGGGCCACGGAGGTGGAGTTGTAGAAGTGGATGACCGCGCGGGGCGCACCCTTGACGGCCTCGAAGGTGCGGCGGATGATGTGGTCGCGGCACTGGGTCAGCACCTGCACGGTCACGTCGTCGGGGATCATATCCTTCTCAATGAGGGTGCGCAGGAACTCGTACTCGGTCTCGCTGGCGGCAGGGAAGCCGACCTCGATCTCCTTGAAGCCGATCCGGACCAGCATCTGGAAGAACTCCAGCTTCTCTTCCAGGCTCATGGGCACGATCAGCGCCTGATTGCCGTCGCGCAGGTCCACGCTGCACCATGCAGGTGCCTGTTCAATGTGATCTTTTTTGACCCAGCTGTCGTAACCGGCCGGTACGGGGTAATACCCCGGTGCGTACTTGGTAGCGTCCATCATATTCGTTGTCCTCCTGGCTTTTTCTTTCCTGCATTTGTTAAAAATCGATTCGGCTCGTCGTTGTATAACCTCTCCGTCTCGCTGGCAAAACCGGAGACGTTGCAATGCGAAGCATTGACGGAAAGGTTGTACAAAGGAGCGTCTGCTCAAACGAAAAAAGGCTCCCGTCTCTCAAAGGACGAAATCCTCTGAGAGACGAGAGCCTGTAAGTTCTGTTACAGGGCACCCGTGGTACCACTCTCTTTGCTGGCAAGACCAGCCACTCACACGATCGGCTTTTGGCGGCGAATCGCTGCCCCGGTAACGGTGGGCATCCGTCAGGGCCTACTGTGGTTTCAGCCCTGCCGCTCAGGGGCCAGTAACCGAAGCTTCCCGCACCGCCTTGCACCACCCGGCGGCTCTCTGCAAGCAGAAAACACTTCGTTTTTTCCCCGTCAACGCATTTGCGCTTGTTTCAAAGTGAGCTTATTTTACCAGACCGGTCTGCCTCTGTCAAGCAGTTTGGCTCAGATGCAGAATGAAGAAAATTCAACTTTCGACGGAAAATTCCCGGCAGGTTTCATTCTTCGATGCACCGGAACCGGTCAGCGGCCAGCGGAAGTCTGTGCGTCGCCGGTCTCGTCGATCATCATGACGTTGCCCTGGATGGGATTTTCCACCGGGGAGGCGTAGCCGCCGTAGTTCGAGTCGCGGCCGACGAGCAGGTCGCGGCGGCAGCGCAGGCCGACATGGAGGACAGCAGAACTGCTGATGTGGCGCAGGGTGACCTTGGTGGTGTCGCGCTGGCCCTCGCACAGCAGGGACAGGTTCAGGGTGGTGGAGGCCTTGTTGGTCGCCAGGACCACGGTGCGCACCCCGTTGTCCATCAGCTTGCGCATCTCACCGACGGTGGCGCGGAAGGTGGCGACATCCTCCGGGACGGAGAGGGTCAGAACCTGATCCTTCACCGAGGCGGTATAGAGCACCTGCTTGCCCAGCAGGCCCTTGACGGTGTATCTGGCCGAATAGGCCGGGTTGGAGGCAATCGTCGACTCCGAAGTCTGCGCATCGCCGGTCTCGGCGATCATCATGACGTTGCCCTGAATGGGGTCTTCCACCGGGGCGGCGTAGCCGCCGTAGTTCGGGTCACGCTCGGCAGTAGTCTGTGCATCGCTGCTGTGCAGGGCGATGTCGCCCTGGGTCATGGTGCTCTCGTCCTGCGGGGGCAGATAGCCTGCTACAACAGCCGCGTCTGCGGCCGTTTCGGCGGAAGGCTCAGCGGCAAACGCACCGAGGCTCATGGATGCCATGGCGGACAGGATGAGGGCGGCGGCGATGGCCTGACGGCCAAATTTCGTATTCAAAATCTTCATGGATCATATCCTCCTGATTCAGGGGCTCGTTCGGCCCGTTCTGCCTTGTATACGAACCGGAGAAACGGATTATTGCAGCATCGCTGGAAAAAATATTATTCCCGCTCCAGGATCTCCATGAACTCATCGCCGGTGATGGTCTCTTTCTGGTAGAGATACTTGGCCAGCTCGTCCAGCTTCTGGCGGTTGTCGGTCAGGATCTGGATGGCCTTCTGGTGCTGGGCCCTGACCAGCTCCACGACCTTCTGGTCGATCTCGCGCTGGGTCTGGGCCGAGCAGGCCAGCGAGGTGTCGCCGCCCAGATACTGGTTGTTTACGGTCTCCAGCGCCACCATGTCGAACTCGTCGCTCATGCCGTAGCGGGTGAGCATGGCGCGGGCCAGCTTGGTGGCCTGCTCGATGTCGTTGGAAGCACCGGTGGTGATGGAACCGAACGCGACCTCCTCGGCAGCGCGGCCGCCGGTCAGGGTGGCGATCTTGTTTTCCAGCTCGGTCTTATCCATCAGGTAGTGGTTGCCCTCTTCCACCTGCATGGTAAAGCCCAGTGCGCCGGAGGTGCGGGGGATGATGGTGATCTTCTGCACCGGCGCGGAGTGGGTCTGCTTGGCGGCGACCAGCGCGTGGCCGATCTCGTGGTAGGCCACGATGCACTTTTCCTTGTCGGTGAGGATGGAATTCTTCTTCTGGTAGCCTGCAATGACCACTTCGATGCTCTCTTCGAGGTCGGCCTGGGTCACGCTCTTGCGGCCCGCGCGGACGGCCCGCAGCGCAGCCTCATTGACGATGTTGGCCAGCTCGGCACCGGACGCACCGGAGGCCATCCGGGCCACGACGCTGAAATCAACGCCGGGAGCCAGCGCGATCTTTTTGGCGTGGACTTTCAAAATCTCTTCGCGGCCCTTCAGGTCGGGCAGCTCGACGGGAACGCGGCGGTCAAAGCGGCCGGGGCGGGTCAGAGCCGGGTCCAGAGACTCCGGGCGGTTGGTGGCTGCCAGAATGATGACGCCGTTGTTGCCCTCAAAGCCGTCCATCTCGGTGAGCAGCTGGTTCAGGGTCTGTTCGCGCTCATCGTTGCCGCCGTACTGGCCGCTGTTGCGCTTCTGGCCGATGGCGTCGATCTCGTCAATGAAGACGATGCAGGGGGCTTTCTCCTTGGCCTGTTTGAACAGGTCGCGCACCTTGGAAGCGCCCATGCCCACGAACATCTCCACGAATTCGGAGCCGGACATGGAGAAGAAGGGCACGTTGGATTCACCGGCCACGGCCTTGGCCAGCATGGTCTTGCCGGTGCCCGGAGGGCCGACGAGCAGGATGCCCTTGGGCATCTGGGCACCGATGTCCTTGTATTTGCTGGGGTCGTGCAGGTAGTTGACGACCTCCTGCAGGTTCTCCTTGGCTTCGTCCTCACCGGCCACATCCGCAAAGTGGATGCCCTCGGTGGACTGGACGTAGACCTTGGCATTGGATTTTCCCATGCCGCCGAACATCATCGAGTTGGGGCCGCCCATCTTTTCCATGAGCTTTTTGTTCATAAAGTTGCCCAGCGCGGTGAAGAGGACGATGGGCAGCACGAACCAGAGCAAGAAGCTGAGGATGGGCGAGGTCTGCTCCACGATCTCGCTGGAAACGCAGCCCCGGCGTCATACAGGCGCTCGGTGAGGCTGGGGTCGTTCATCAGGCCGGTCCGGTAGACCTGGGTCTCGTCTTTGTCGGTAAAGATGATCTGGTTGCTCTCAATGTCCACACGGCCGATGTTCTTTTCTTCGGTCATGCTCATAAAGGTGCCGTAATCCACCTCTTTGACCTGACGCTCGCTCATCCACGGCACCAGAACGAGGTTGAGGAGCAGAAGCACCAGCAGCACGACGGTGTAATAGATGGCCAGCGGCTTTTTCGGCGTTTTGACTTCTTTCATGATGATCCTCCTTTTTTCAGGGTCTCTGCTGTTATGATACCACAACCGAAGTTCAGTTCCAGCGTTTCCAGCGCCTTTTGCAAAACATTCGCGGTTGTTCACAAAAGGTGCAGAACAAAAGGGCCTCCGCCCCACGGGGAGCAGAAACCCTTTCGTTCACACACACACATTTTAGGAGAAAAGGAGAGTTGATTCGGAGAATGGGGGAGTTCTAGCGCACGAGCGGGCAAACAGGGGAGGGTTACTCGCCGCGGACGGCTGCAAAACCGGCTTCCAGGTCGGCGAGGATGTCGTCGATGTGCTCGGTGCCGATGGACAGGCGGATGGTGTTCTGATAGATCTGCTGCTCGGCCAGTTCGGCGTCGTTCAGCTGGCTGTGGGTGGTGGAAGCCGGGTGGATGACCAGGCTCTTCACATCGGCCACGTTGGCCAGCAGGGAGAAGATCTTCAGGTTGTCGATGAACTGGAAGGCCTCCTCGCGGCCGCCCTTGATATGAAAGGTAAAGATGGAGGCACCGCCGTTGGGGAAATACTTCTGATACAGCGCGTGGTCGGGGTGGTCGGGCAGGGAAGGATGGTTGACCTTCTCGACCTGGGGATGGTTGGCCAGAAACTCAACGACCTTCTTGGTGTTCTCGACGTGGCGCTCGATGCGCAGGCTCAAAGTCTCGGTGCCCTGCAGCAGCAGGAATGCGTTGAACGGAGAGATGGTGGCACCGGTATCGCGCAGCAGGATGGCGCGGATATAGGTGACAAAGGCGGCGGGGGCCGGCGGCATCGGCAAAGGAGACGCCGTGGTAGCTGGGGTTGGGGGCGGCGATGTTGGGATAACGGCCGCTGGCTTTCCAGTCG
>ENA-OQCO01000795-OQCO01000795.1-human-gut-metagenome-genome-assembly--contig:-NODE-795-length-15474-cov-1.238548_pt1 | contig 15474 bp, 17 predicted proteins | sample MGYA00242500_ERZ504582 | MGnify/ENA primary metagenome ERZ504582 (study PRJEB26092, sample SAMD00036346) | human gut metagenome | host: Homo sapiens | study: EMG produced TPA metagenomics assembly of...
GCAAGTCAGACCATCTGGCAGAAAAAGCTGTCCACAAGCTGCCGAAAACGAAGTCTGGAATCGGAAGCCAGGACAAAATCTGTTCCACAACATGAGCAGCCTCGGCACCCCCTGCAGCCTACTGCGGCACCGAGGGAATATCCACTACAAAGCCAACCACAGGGAAATCAGTCTGTTCGTGAATCGGCTTCTCCAATCAGGGAGAAGCCGGTTCCTCCTGCAAACGCCCAACAGCCCAAAACGCGAGAATATACGCCAGATGCGAAAGCATCAGTGTCCCCGTCTCAGCATTCAACTCCGCGTATTCATGAAAACGTAAAGGCTGTTCCTGCGGAAACGATGCCGTCGACAACGGAGCATTCTGTGCGTAAATCGGTTTCTCCGATTAAGGAGAAACCGGTTCCTCCTGCAAATGCTCCACAACCAAAAATGCGGGAACATGCACCGGATGCGAAAGCACCGGTGTCTTCCTCCCAGCATGCAACTCTGAGGATTCACGAAAAAACGCAGAACGTTTCCGCGGAAATTACGCCAACGCCAACTGGTAGCGCAGAAAAACATACCGCAGCACCCTTTGAACAGTCTGCGCACCATTTACAAATGGAACGTTCTGCACACGAACAGGCTTTTCCAATCAAGGAGAAGCCTGTTCCTCCCGCAAACACCCCGCAGCCCAAGATGCGAGAGCATACACCGACCGCAGATGCACCTGTGCATCTGCCCCAGCATCCAGCTTCGCAAATTTATGAAAGACCGCAGAATGTTTATCAATTGCAGACAAATCGCTCTGTGCGTGAATTGGAAACATCAGTAAGGGAAAAGCCGTCTGCTTCTTCTCTGCGAGAAATTCCTGCTGCGCTAAAACCGGATACCACACAGTTCGCGCTTCCTGAAATCAAAACGAAAGAGTACATCCAAAAGAAACGGAAAAAGCAGAATCTTGTCAAGGAAGAAACAAGCAGTATCGGAAATTCAGCCGCAGATTCTGAAACTTTTTCGCCGGTCATCCGTACACGGGAAACTGTTCGTGAACAGCAAAACTCCACGTTTCCCATAGAACGGAGCCGGAGCAGCCGGTCATGCCGCAGATTCGAACGCGGAAGCCGCATCCGGTGTCCCTGCCTGACAATGTAGAAACTGCGAAACCGGATGCCCCGCAGCCACCGCTGCCGGACATCAAGAGCAAGCAGAAATACATTGCGGTGCAGAAGCCGGCACAGGTAACGCCCGTGCAGGCAAATCCACAGCAGGCAGCGCAGAAAATGATTCAAGGTGATATGAAATTATGCAAACCGCTGTTTGCAAATGAAACTGCCCCTCTTCCAACGGGCAAAAATGCCGCTCCTGCAAAACCTGTGCGTGTTCAGAAGCAGGTGCGTCCGGCTGTTGTGAGAAAGCAAAAGATCAAAACGGCCTCGAAAGCGAAAATCAAATCCGCCACATCTGCGGGAAAAGCCTTGCCCAGCAAAGCGTCGGCGGCTGCTCCCAAGCAGGCCGCAACTGTCATCCGCAAAGGCAGGTGCTTCGGGATACGGCGATCAAAACGGCGAAAGTAGCAAAAGAGGCCGGAAGGAAGGTCCTGCGGGCAATCGTGGCAGCGGCAGAAAAGCTGGCCGCAGCTATCGGCGCAGGCGGCGCGGCGGCAGTTTCCGTTGTTGTGGTGATCCTGCTCGTGGGGATGCTGTTCGCTTCGCCGCTTGGAATCCTGTTCGCAGGCGAGGACACAGGCACGGAGATCAAGATCCCGGGCGCGGTTGCGACGCTGAACGGCGAGTTTACCGATGAGATCTACCGTATCATGGAGGAACATCCATACGATGAGCTGGATATGCAGGAGGGCATGGAAGCGGTCATGCTGCAAAACTGGCGGAATGTGCTGGCTGTGTACGCGGTCAAGGTCTCGACCGACGAAGAACATGGGCTGGACGTTATGACGATGGATGAGGAAAAACTCCAGCTCCTGCGGGAAATTTTCTTCGATGCCAACAAGCTCGAATACGAATTGACGATCAGAACCGTAGACGGCGAGCGGATTACAACGCTGCATATCTCTGTGCAGATCAAGGACGCCATGCAGATGGCAGATGAATACAGCTTCACTGCCCAGCAGCGGGAGATGCTCGAAGAATTGCTGAAGCCGGACTACGACGACATTTTCCTTTCCCTGATCGGCAATTACCAACCTGACGGTACGCCCATCGGCCCTGTCGACATTTCGGATATCCAAGGCACACTGCCGGATGATCTTGATCCGCTGCGAGAATCCATTATCCTGACGGCGTATCAGCTTCTTGGAAAGGTGACGTATTTCTGGGGCGGCAAAAGCCTCGTTCTCGGCTGGGACAGCCGTTGGGGAACGCCGACGACAGTCACTGCACCCGGCAGCGGTTCGACCGGCAAGGTGCTGCCATTCGGATTGGACTGCTCCGGCTTTGTGGACTGGACATTCTATAACGCCACGAACGGTGCATACCTGCCCGGACGCGGCGGTGGCGCAGCCTCACAGCATGGCTATTGCACCAACATTGCATGGTCAGACGCGCTGCCCGGCGATCTCGTCTTTTACGCGGACGACAGTCATGTCGGGATTGTCTGCGGCTACGACAGCGTGGGCAATCTCCTCGTCATCCACTGCTCCGGCGGGCAGAATGGCGTGGTCGTGACCGGGCGCGAGGGCTTTGCCGTCGCAGCAAGGCCGGATTTATTTTCAGCTAAAAACTAACGGATTTCTTAAAATGAAATAGTCACAGTGCCGATATTTTTTCTTGAAAATCAATCACATGAATCGATTTTTCTTTAATTATCAAGCCGAAAGAGCAGTGGATTGTATTACCGCCAATTGGATTGAATTTAACGCATGACCCATATATATTTCTGTTTCTTTCCCCAAAAATACGCTGTATTCTTTCTGGCAAGATACTATATATTGGTGACGATAGTTCAACGGTATAGCATCCATTTTTATTGTCGTCACCGTGATCGCTGAACCATTCGCTCACCAAACACCGTTATCCACTACAGATTTACATTGGGCACAATACCCTTTCCCGCGCAATGTAAATAATAATGGAGTGCCATCCGGTATGTTGGAGGATACTGAAAATTTAATCTTTCCACAGTTTATTTCTCCATTTAAGGATGCTATTATTTTCAATTCTTGTCCGGCCATAGGATGTTCGGGTTCCAATTCCTTTGGCAGCGGTAACAAATCTCCCATCTCAACATAATGGTCTTTATAATACCATCTGCTATACTTTTTCATGAAGCCCCATGAAGATAAATGATTGCTGTTTATTTGGTCAATAGTTGCATCAGAAAACTGCAACCCCTTTTTAGAAAAGTCAATTCTTGAATATGCCCGTAGTATTTTTACAATGGGTATGTGGTATTTATCGTAGGCATCCACATATGGCATACATTCGATATCGTGAATATCCTCAGAATCATTCTCATATAATTTGCGGCGCGCACGGACAAATGTGTATATTTCATCATCCGAAATGTGTTCATTGACCGGTTGTGACGTAACAGAAAAGTAGAAGTCTCCTACAAGTGATGAATACTCCCATGATAGTTGCTCTTGCCCATATTGGCTAATTGATATATCCGACACGTTTTTTCTAACAGATTTAAACATATCCTCAATTTTGAGATTTGGAATAAGCATCGCATCCTTTAATACTTGAGTATACAGTCCGTTGCTACCGTGTCCATCAAATGCAGAACAATCAGAGCCTGTAGAGTAAGCAATAATCGTACCTTTCGGTGGATTATCAAATGGTGCAAACCCAGCTATGAGTCCTCGACCTATTGCAAATGGATTATCTCGGCACGCGTCTAATATACAAATTAACGTTTTTCCTTTATATGTAGCAGCACCGTCTAAAAGAGAATTCAAGCAATAGCAAGATACGGTAGTCCTACTTTTGTCGCCCAGCTTTAAATCAACAGGCACAATGTAATTTTTCCCATCGATCTGCATACCATGCCCCGCATAAAAAAACAAACCTACAGCGTATTCATCTAGTGCCTGCAGAAATTTATTAACTGACCGCTGAATATCTAATAAATCTGCATCTATTACTTTTTCAACATCAAAATTTAATTTACCCAGAATGCTTGCAATATCATTGGCATCATTTTTGGGATTGTTTAGTTTCCCAATATTCAAATATTCAGAGTTCCCACTTACCAACGCAACTCTATTCATAGTCTACCTCTAAAAATCGAATTATACAGTTTTCCGATTTTTATTATAACAAAGAAAGCAGATTGCTTAAAGGTTTAAATTGTACTATCTTTTCTATAAAAAACTTGTTTCAACTTTTAGTCGTTTTTGCTTCGTTTGTGCGGCATTCTTTGTTGGCTCTGGTGAATAGCTTTCTTTCCTTTTTCCTGCGATACTTGGCGTACCAAATCGAAAGGAGACTGCAATGGAAACAAGAAAAAACCTATGCGCCATGCTGCCCGTCGCACTCCACACCTGAGTCCGGCAGGAGCAGGAAAAAGCAGGGATGACCCTCGGTGAGTATGTGGAAGCCATGATCACGGAATATTACGACTGGAAGGACGGAAAAATCATGACCGGAGAAATGAGAACCTTAGCCGCGCAGATCCCCGCAGAACTCTTTGACCGACTTGACCGCTACCTCAAGGAGCGCGGCATCAAGAAGAAGGACTTCTTAGTTGACATCATCACCCGCGCGCTGGAAGAAGCCGAAGCCGCCGAACCGGTTACAGAAGCATCGCCCCAGGACGAGCTGGAGGAACAGCCGGAAGCGGACGAAACCTGAACCATAATCAAGCCCCCGCAGGCCAAGCCTGCGGGGGTAAACCTTTGTTACAAGCCGTCAGCCGACACGCGCCCGCGTGTCGGCTTTTCTGCGTCCCGGTGGGGACGCTGCCCCCTGAAACCATAAACCCACGCGTTGGCGCGCGTAACGCGAAAGGAGACACTATGGAGAAAAGAACCTATCAATCCCTGCGGGAACTCCCGCTTATGCTAAGCATGATGGATGTAGCGTCCGTGCTCGGTATTTCCAAGGCAGGAGCCTATACCCTTGCCCACAGCAGAGATTTTCCTGCGTTCCGGGTTGGGCGCAGAATCGTCATTTCACAGGAAAAATTCCTGGACTGGCTGGAAAAGCAGGCTGCGGAAAGTTCTCTCACTTAGGACTAGCTATTTCGCTGTCTTTGTGATATTCGTTTGAGCTGCCGAAAGGAGGAACGCAAATGGCAAAAAAGCGAGTCAATGGGGAAGGAACCATTGGAAAACGAAAAGACGGCCGCTGGGAAGCGCGATACATCGCAGGTCGCGACCCGGAAACCGGAAAGCAGATTCGAAAAAGCATTCTCGGCAAAACACAGGCTGAGGTTCGCACCAAACTGAAAGAAGCACTGGCAGAAGCAACCGAGATCGATGTGGTCAAATCCGGTGAATACAACGTAGCAGGTTGGGTGCAGGCTTGGTACTCGCTGTATGCGCAGCCAAACGTGCGCGAAACGACCGCGCGCTACTACAAGGGTTATATCGATCACCATGTCCTCCCGCGTCTGGGCGATATTCCGTTAAACAAGCTGACGTCGCTGGACATTCAGCAGTTCTATAAAGATCTGTTGGAAAACGGCAGAATTCGTGAGGATACAAAAGCCAAAAAACCGGGGCTCAGCAGCACGACTGTGCATGGCATCCATGTCATGCTGAAATCTGCGTTGAAGCGAGCCGTGCAGGAGCGCTTAATCCCATTCAATCCGGCGGAATTCTGTATCCCGCCCAAGATCACGAAACCGGAACTGCAGGTGATCCCGTCGGAGCGGTATCAGTCCTACTTGACAGCCGCCGAACAGCGCGGTGTCCTGCCGATGTTTTATCTGGAGCTGGCTACGGGACTTCGGAAAGGGGAAATCGCGGCGCTGCTCTGGTCGGATTACGACGCGCAGACGCAGACCATTCATGTAACAAAACAGTACCTTTTCTACAATGGTCAGGGCACTGTGTCCCCGCCCAAATCAAGCACCTCTGTCCGCTACGTTTCCATCCCGGAGGAAGCTGCAAAGCTGCTGGAGCAGGAGCATGAAAAGCACCCGAAAAATCCCTACATGTTTCCTTCCCCAGTAACCGGTGAAATGTATCACCCGGACGCCATCGTGAAGATCCACCGCAAGATCTGCAAGGACATTGGATTGGAGCACGTCAGATTTCATGACTTGAGACATAGTTTCGCCACGACCGCGCTGCAATGCGGCGTGGACGTAAAAACAGTCTCCACCATGCTCGGTCACAGCAGCGCGGGATTTACACTGAACGTCTACACGCACTCGACCAGCCGAATGCAGCAGGAAGCGGCTAGAACCGTCGGAAAGGTCATGCCAAAGATGCTAGAACGCTGAAAACAGCAAAAATAAACTTCCGGCTGCCTGAAAAAGCAGCCGGGATTCTCGTTTTCATCTCATCCTGTCCAACCAGGCACGTTTCGTCCCATCGCCGTTGGCGTCAGGGTTGGCGTCAATGTCGCTGAGTGGAGGACATCAGCCCAAGTTGCCTTGACCTTACGGCGCGGACGACAGCCACGTGAAACGAAGAAAAATCAAGCCTGCCTGCGCAAAAACACGCCGCGTCGGCATCCTCGGTTCTTCTTCAAAAAGTTCGGATAAAGCAAAAATCCGCACTTTTCAGTGCGGATTTTGGTGGGGGAAGGTGGATTCGAACCACCGAAGTCATTGACAGCAGATTTACAGTCTGTCCCCTTTGGCCACTCGGGAATTCCCCCATATTCAGGATGCTGTGTTGCGGTAAAATGGAGCTGGTAGACGGATTCGAACCCCCGACCTGCTGATTACAAATCAGCTGCTCTACCGGCTGAGCTATACCAGCAACTCAAACAGCAAGGCTGATTATAGCTGAAGTGTGTCAAAAAGTCAAGAACTTTTTTTCGGAAAGGCAAAAATTATTTTCGCGTGCCGGCGGGCGATTGCAGAACCGGTGATTTATGCTATACTGAATATAAAAAGGAGGGATCTGCCTATGAAGATCACATTCGTCGGCGCGGCCCATGAGGTCACGGGGAGCTGTACGCTGCTGGAGCTGGCAGGAGAGAACTACCTGATCGACCGGGGGCATGGAGCGAGGGCGTGGACATTTACGAGAATATCCCGCTGCCCGTCGCGGCGAAGGACGTCAGCGCCGTCTTTCTGACCCATGCGCATATCGACCACGCGGGGCTTCTGCCGCAGCTCTATAAGGACGGCTTCCGGGGAAAAATCTACGCTACGCCTGCCACGTGCAGTCTGGCCGACGTTATGCTGCGCGACTCGGCGAACATTCAGGAATCCGAGGCCGCGTGGAAAACGCGCAAGGCTGAGCGTGCGGGCGAGCCGCCGGTCGAACCGCTGTACACCGTTGACGATGCGAAGGGCGCGGCGGCGTGCTTCCGTCCCTGCCGGTATGGCGAATGCGTGACGATTGCCGACGGCCTGCGCGTGCGCTTTTCCGATATCGGCCATCTGCTTGGCTCGGCCTGCATTGAGTTCTGGCTGCGGGAGGACGGCACCGAGAAAAAAATTGTGTTCTCCGGCGACGTCGGCAACATTGACCAGCCGATCCTGAACGATCCCCTGCCCGTCGCCGAGACGGACTATCTCGTTGTCGAGTCGACCTACGGCAACCGCCTGCACGACAAGCCCAAGGACGTGCGCGCGGAGCTGACAGAGGTTCTGCAGCGGGCGTTCGACCGCGGCGGCAGCGTCATTATCCCGGCCTTCGCCGTGGGCCGGACGCAGGAGCTTCTGTACCTGCTGCGCGAGATCAAGCAGAAAAAGCTTGTGCATGGACACGACGGTTTCCCGGTCTACCTTGACAGCCCGCTGGCCGAGGAGGCCACCAGCGTCTTTTTACAGTGCGATACCGACTGCTTTGACCCGGAGACGCAGGCCGTCCTAAAAAGCGGGCAGAACCCCATCTGGTGCCCCGGACTGCAGTTTGCGATCACAGCAGAGGACTCAAAGGCGATCAACAGCGATCCGCGCCCCAAGGTCATCCTGTCTGCCAGCGGTATGTGCGACGCGGGCCGCATCCGGCACCACCTGAAGCACAACCTCTGGATAGCGGAGAACATCATTCTTATCGCGGGCTATCAGTCCAAGGGCACGCTGGGACGGGCATTGCTGGACGGCGTGAAGGAGGTCCGGCTGTTCGGCGAGGATATCGCCGTAAACGCCGAGATCGCCGTCCTGCACGGCACAAGCGGTCACGCAGACCAGAAGGGCCTTTTCAATTGGGTCGAGGCATTTGCAAAAAAGCCGGAGACAATTTTCGTCAACCACGGCGATACCGAGGCCTGCGAAGCGTTTCAGGCGCTTTTGCAGGAAAAGGGGTATGTCGCTGTCGCGCCGTTCTCAGGCGCGGAATTTGACCTGCTTTCCGGCAAATTCCTTGCGTTCCCGGCCGGCCGTCCGATTGCCAAGCGCGGCGCGGCACGGAAGAAGGGCGTCTTCGACGCGCTCATCGCAGCGGCGCAGCGCCTGCTTCTTGTGGCGCAGAGCTGCAGGGAGCGCCCGAACCGCGATCTGACCCGCTTCACCGCGCAGATCCAGGCGCTCATCGACAGGTGGGAGAAATAAAACGATGGAAATCAATTATTATAAGCCCTGCCCGGAATACGACCGCTGCTGTGAGCTGATCGACCGATACTGGGAAGCCGGAGAATATGAAGCCTGCTTCAAGGGGCATCTGGAATTGGCCGAACAGGGCTATCCGCTGGCCGAGTGTCAGGTCGGCTGGTTCTATCTGAAGGGGCAGGGCGTTCCGCAGGACGACGCGAACGCATTCTATTGGACAAAGCGCGCCGCAGAGCATGGCGACTGGGACGCGCAGTATAATCTCGGAACGTTCTACGAAGCGGGGATCGGCACGCGCGCGATGCAGAGCAGGCAAAACGCTGGTATATCGCTGCTGCCCGGCAGGAACAGGATGAGGCACTTGAAAAATGCCGTGCTGAAGGGCTTTCATGGGAATAGACTGACGCACCGGTGCGACAGCGCCCGACGTCTCCCCTACCGGCCCGCAGCCTCTGAAGCTTTACACCGCAAACGAACAGCGACGGACGCATATCGCCTCCCCTTACGCAAGGGGAGGCGACTTTTTTGTCGGTTCAGGCTTTTTTGCCGGCGAGAGACTTGCGGTATTTTTCGCTTTCCCAGTTGGCAATGAACTTCTTCGCGGCTTCGCCCATGGTGGAAAGCTCGTAACCCGCCTTGCGGATGTGCTCCATGACGAAGAAGACTGCCGTGAGTGTTTCGGTCAGCGTCAGGGCCTTTTTCGCGTCCATCTGCATGAGCAGCTCGCCCGTTTTGCTGCTGGCGACGGCCTGCCCGTCTCCGAGCGTTTCCTGATCCAGATAGAACGTATCCGTCAGGAAGACCATCTGGTCGGGATACAGCGGCTGCGTCATGAGAAATTCCTGCGTGTAGCCGCCGGTTCGGAACTGACCTGCCAGATACGGCACATCGGCGGCGTAAATGCCTGCGGCCATTTCGCGCACGGCGATCTTCGGGAAGCTTGTACCGGACAGGCCGAACATCCGTGCCAGCCGCTCGTTTGCGTCAGTGTGAATCGCAAGCGCCACGTCCGGATCGTCGTCATGGACGATGATGCCGTGGTTCTGCATGAGAATGACGGACGGAGCTTTGCCGGTTTCGGCTTCCACGCGGCGCAGCTCATCGCGGATGGCGAAGGTCAGATTCGCACCGGGATCGGTGTAGGGCACCCAGCCCCAGGTGTAATTTGCCCCGGCAAATGCCTGCGCCGCGATCGGACGGCAGGTGGTGGAGCAGGCGGCCAGATTGGCATAGACGCTGTGCGTGTGCACCACGAAGGTTTTCAGGATGGAGTGAAAGCCCGCTTCGACGGACGGCCGCAGGTCGGCAAGGCCGTCAATATGCCGGATATCGGCCTTGGCGCGGGCGGAGCCTCTTTTTCGACGTCCGCAAGCTCGGACGGCTCGGTCGTGAGATAGAAATTGCGCAGATCAGCCCCGTCCAGAACGGCATAGGCCTTATCAGGGCGGATGTCAGACAGGCAGAAGCCGGAGGCTTTGATCGCCATCAGCCCGCCGGGGAGCTTGACGGAGGTATTTCCGCCGCCGCCCTGCACATAGTCGGCGCGTGCGCCGCAGCCTGGGAGACGCGGCAAACTCGGAAAGCAGCTTTGCGTGTTCTTCAAAAACATAGCGTTCCCCTCTTATCGCTTGCTCAGCACGTCGGCCTCGTAGCGCTTGATCTCAGCAAAGTAATCCTGCGGGACAGTTTCGCGGCGCAGATATTCCTCCCAGACCGCGCCGAACGGCATGGTCTTGAGTTCCTCCTGCCGCACCATCAGCTCGGTGAAGTTGTTTGCATCCTGCAGCGCCTTCAGCGTCTTCGGCTCCAGCAGAGCATACAGAAGCGCCTTCTGCACGGAATGCAGACCCGTGACCCATGCGGAAATGCGGTTGATGGAAGCGTCAAAATAGTCCGTCGCGAGGAACACGCGGCCCAGCGCGTCCGCGCGGACGATCTCCTTCATCATTTCGCGCGTCTCGTCGTCAAAGAGCACCACATGGTCGCTGTCCCAGCGCATGGGGCGGGTGATGTGCAGCGCCAGCCGGTCGTTGAACAGCAGCATGGAGCTAATCTTGTCCGAGACAAGCTCGGTCGGGTGATAGTGGCCGTTGTCCATCAGCGGGGTAATGCGGCGGGTATTGACATAGTTCGTGCAGAACTCCGCCGAGCCGACGGTGTAGGCTTCCAGACCAATGCCGAAGACCTTGGACTCGATGCACGGGAAGACCTTCGTCTTGTCATACGGAACGGACAGAATTTCGTCCATCGACTGCGCGTAGCGGCGGCGCGGAGAGAGGCGGTCCGCCGGGTAATCCTTATAGCCGTCGGGGATCCAGAAGTTGATGACGCAGGGCTTGCCGGTTTCCTCGGCAAAATATTCTGCGATGGCCATGCAGCGCTTGCCGTGCTCGACCCAGAATTTGCGGATCGCCTCGTCCGGGGACGAGAGCGTCAGTCCGTCCTTGACCATGGAATGAGAGAAGAACGTCGGGTTAAAGTCGATGCCAAGGCCGCGCTCCTTGGCATAGGCGACCCAGCGGGAAAAATGCTTCGGCTGAATGGCGTCGCGGTCAGCAAACTCACCGGCTTTGAAAATGGCGTAGCTTGCGTGCAGATTGAGCTTCTTTTTGCCCGGCGTCAGGCGCAGGACCTCATCGAAGTCCGCCATGAGCTGTTCGGGCGTGGTGGCCTTGCCGGGGTAGTTGCCGGTGGTCTGGATGCCGCCGGAGAGGGCCTCCTTCGCGTCAAAGCCGACGACATCGTCGCCCTGCCAGCAGTGGACGGAGACGGTCACATTTTTCAGTGTTTCCAGCACGGCTTCGGTATCGACGCCGAGCGCGGCGTAGCGTTCCTTTGCAAGTGTATAAGCGTTCATAGTTGTTCCTCCCTCAATTAAAAAAGAAGACCTGTTTCATGAGCGGCTGCGCACCGGTTTCCGGGTCCATCTCCATCAGCATAACGTCCTTCATGTACTCGTTCCAGCGGTCCACGACCGGGCTTTCGGCCTGCACGCGGGCAGCCTCGGCGACGCTGTCGCACTCATAATAGCCGAACAGCTCATTGCCGACATTCCAGATCGTATAGTTGCGGATCCCGGCCTGATGCAGCACGTCCTTCATCTCCGGCCAGATCTCGTTGTGGCGGCGGATGTATTCTTCCAGCTTTCCCGGAAGAACCGTCGCTTTCCACGCGTAGCGTTCCATGTTCGTTTCCTCCCTGTTTTTTATGGGTTTCTACATTTCATTATAGAAAAGCAAGCCTGTGTGTGGTATCATAGGCTTGCTTTGAAATATCAATATCTTGCTGTTTTGCGGAGGACTGCCGAATGGAAGTGCTGCACTACAATCTCGATATGACGCCGGAGTCCGAATGGAAGATCGTCTCGGCGGGCGCGTTTGCCCGCGACAAGCTGCTGTATTTGCAGGAGGCCGGGCATTTCATTTCTGGTGCAAATTACTATACCGTCCGAAAGGAGCTGGATTCGTATCTTGTCAAGCTGACGCTTTCCGGGGCCGGAATATTGGAATATGGCGGCGAAACCTACCGGCTTCCCGCCGGGAGCTTTTTCTGGATCGACTGCCGTGCGCCGCAGCACTATTATACTGCGCCGGACACGGGACAGTGGGACGTCCTCTGGTTCCATTTTACGGCGCAACGGCGGATGCGTACTATCAGGCGTTTTTGTCGCAGACGCAGGGGCGGGCAGCCGCGTCGCTGCCGGTCGACAGTCCGGTGTCCGCGCAGATGAGCGCGCTTCTGGCCCTGGCCGGGGAGGACGGCGGCGGGCTGGGCCGCGATCTGGACGCGTCGGCGCTCATGACGACGATCCTCTGCGGTCTGATCCACGGCGCGGCGCAGCAGCGCCCGCAGCCAGTGCCCGCAGTTTTGCAGAAAGTGCGGCAGTATCTGCACGAGCAGTACGCGCAGAAAATCACGCTCGATACGCTCTCGGCACGCTATAACATCAGCAAATACCACCTGCAGCGGAGCTCCAGCGGTATTTCGGCCAGTCGCCCGGCGAGTATCTGACCCGCCTGCGCCTGACCCGCGCCAAGGAACTGCTGCGCGCGACCGACCTGCCGGTATCCGAAGTCGCCTACCGCGTCGGCATGGAGAACACCAGCTATTTTATCAGTGTCTTCCGCGTCCGCGAAGGCGCTACGCCTCAGCAGTACCGCCGCCGCTGGTCGCCGGTGGCATAAGCGCGGCAAGCTCTTCCGCCGTCAACGGGCGGTATTCGCCCGGGCGGAGCGCCTCGTCCAGCCGGACGGGGCCGATGGCAAGGCGCTTTAAGTAAAACACATGCCCGCCTACGGCTTTGATCATCAGCTTGACCTGATGCTTGCGCCCCTTCCGTGATCCAGAAGCTTACCAGTCGTGACGGGCCGGGACGGGTTTTTCAGGTATTTCTCGCGGAAGCGCTCGGGCAGATACGGCGCGCTTTCCCCGATGCTCGTGTGCGCAAGCAGCTGCGCGCGGGCAGGCAGCGAGGGCGGCTGCCCTTCCAGGAGCAAAACACCCGTCTCCAGCTGCCGCATGGCCGCCTCGTCAAGTAACCCGAATGCGCGGTACTCGTATTCCTTTTCCACGTGCTGCTCGGGCCGGAGCAGGCGCACGTCGAGCATCCCGTCGTCCGTAAACAGCAGCAGCCCCTCCGTATCCCTGTCCAGCCGCCCGACCGGGTGCAGCATCTCGCGCAGCGCCTCCGGAAAGCAGGACATGACCGTCTCCCGCCGCGCGTCGCGCTTCGCGGTGAGCAGTCCGCGCGGCTTGTAAAGCATATAATACTGCGCCATCCGCCCGTCCCTCCCGTCTGTTTTGTCCATCATACCGGACGGAAGCAGAAAATGCAAGAACGGTTCGCACAAAATGACGGAAGAATCGTGCATACTTGCAAAACATCCTGCATACCAGGTAGTTTCTGCTTGATTTGCAGGATTTATGAATTTTTTCAGAGGCACTTTTCAAAAACGCATTTCTGTGATAAAGTATATCCCAAGAAAAAAGACCCTGTACAGAAGGGAGAACATACTATGAAACTGACCGATCACGGCGTATTCCTCTGCGGCGGCGTGCCGCAGCCGACGGCGCCCTTCACCCCGGACGAGGGCCGCAGACGCACCATGGCCTACCGCATTTTGCAGGCGCACAACCAGTCCGGCGATGAGCGGCAGCTCCGCATCCGGTTCGACGCCATGCTTTCACACGATATCACCTATGTCGGCATCATCCAGCAGGCGCGGGCCTCCGGCATGAAGGAGTTCCCACTCCCCTACGCGCTGACGAACTGCCACAACAGCCTCTGCGCCGTCGGCGGCACGATCAACGAGGACGACCACGTCTTCGGCCTGTCCGCGGCAAAGAAATACGGCGGCATTTACGTTCCCGCCAACCAGAGCGTCATTCATTCCTATGCGCGCGAGCAGATGGCTGCCTGCGGGTCAATGATTTTAGGCTCTGACTCGCACACGCGCTATGGCGCGCTCGGCACGATGGCCGTCGGCGAGGGCGGGCCGGAGCTTGCCAAGCAGCTTTTGAGGCACACGTGGGACGCGCCGCTTCCCTGAGGTCGTGCTGGTCTACGTGACGGGAACGCCCCGCCGGGGCGTCGGCCCGCACGACGCGGCAATCGCACTGGTCAAGGCGACATTCGCAAGCAGCTTCGTCAAGAACCGCGTGCTGGAATTCGCAGGCCCCGGCATTGCGAAGCTGCCCATTGATTTCCGCAACGGCATCGACGTCATGACGACCGAGACGACCTGCCTGTCCTCCATCTGGGAGACGGACGAGGAGACGAAACGGTTTTTTGAAGTTCACGGCCGCCCCGAAGCGTATAAAAAGCTGTCGCCGGAGGATGGCGCGTATTATGACCGCATGATCGAGCTGGATCTCAGCCAGCTTGAGCCGATGATCGCGCTGCCGTTCCACCCGTCGAACGCGTACACCATCCGTGACTTCCTTGCGAACGCGCAGGAACTGCTGGCCGGTGTGGAGGCCGAGGCAAAAAGGCGCTGGCCGAAGGCCAACGTGCATCTGCTGGACAAGCTTCACGACGGCGGTGTCTGGGCCGATCAGGGGATTATTGCGGGCTGCGCGGGCGGTATGTTTGATAATATTGACGAGGCTGCGCAGATCCTGCGCGGCGGCTCGGTCGGAAGCGGGTATTTCTCCATGAGCGTCTATCCCACATCCGTCCCGGTCAGCCTCGCCCTGACACGCTTGGGCGTGACGGAGTCGCTGCTGGAAACCGGTGCGATCATCAAGCCCAGCTTCTGCGGCCCGTGCTTCGGTGCGGGAGATGTGCCGGCCAACAACGGCCTGTCTCTGCGCCATACGACGCGCAATTTCCCGAACCGCGAGGGCTCAAAGCCCGGCGAGGGGCAGTTTGCGGGCGTGTGCCTCATGGACGCGCGTTCCATTGCGGCAACAGCCAGAAACGGCGGCCGCATCACCCCGGCGGACGAGCTGGATTATACCCCGGAGCGCCATCCGTACCAGTTTGACGAGACGGTCTATGCCCGCCGTGTTTACAACGGCTTTGGCCATCCGCAGCCGGAAACAGCGCTCATCATGGGCCCGAACATCACGGACTGGCCGAAAACGTATGAGCTGGGTGAAAATCTTCTGCTTGAGCTTGCCGCCGTCATTCATGACCCCGTGACCACGACGGATGAACTGATTCCGTCCGGCGAAACGTCGTCCTATCGCTCGAACCCCCTGCGGCTGGCGGAGTTTACGCTTTTCGCGCCGCGTGCCGGATTATGTGCCGCGCGCAAAGGAAATTGCCGCAAAAGAAGCCGAACGGCGGGAGGGTTCGAATCCCTCGGACATTCTCGCCGCGCTCTCGCGCGTCGGCGAAGCGGAGGCGCTTCTGAA
>ENA-OQCO01000797-OQCO01000797.1-human-gut-metagenome-genome-assembly--contig:-NODE-797-length-15463-cov-1.007955_pt1 | contig 15463 bp, 17 predicted proteins | sample MGYA00242500_ERZ504582 | MGnify/ENA primary metagenome ERZ504582 (study PRJEB26092, sample SAMD00036346) | human gut metagenome | host: Homo sapiens | study: EMG produced TPA metagenomics assembly of...
CCGCTTCCTGCTGGAATACGACCAGCTGCGCGCAAAGGCAGGCATCTCCGTAGAAGAACGCCTGGAACTGCTTTCCGCCCATCTGGATCTTGTGACTGGCCGGGATGCGCTGTATGTAGAATACATCTCGCTTCTTAACTGCACCGGACAGTATGACAAGGCGCTGGAATGCCTGAACGGCCACCTGTTCCATCCATGGGAAGGCGGAGAAGGAAAAGTCAGCACCCAGTACCGCTATGCGCTGACGCAGAAAGCGCTGGGCCTTCTTGAAAGTGGCAATTATGATGAAGCATCCGGCTTCTTGAGGCCACGAAAGTATATCCAAACAATCTGGGAGAAGGAAAACTTCCGAATGTCCAGGACAACATCGCCGACTATTATATCGGAAAGGCCTACCAGGCAAAGAATGACTCTGCTGCTGCCTGTGAGTATTTTGAAAAGGCTTCCACAGGACTGGATGAGCCATCCGGCGTCCTCTACTACAACGACCAGCCCTCCGACCACCATTCTCTATCAGGGTCTGGCCAATGAAGAACTGGGCAACATGGCTGCAGCGAAAAAATGCTACCATCAGCTTCTGGCCTTTGGAAAGAAACACATTTTCGACGAAGTGACCTATGACTATTTTGCCGTGTCACTTCCGGAAATCGAAGTATTCCCTGACAACATCAAAGAGCGCAATGATATCTACTGCCGCTATTTGATGGCATTGGGCCACATCGGCCTGGGCGAGAAGGACGAGGCAGACGCTCTGCTTCATGAGATCCTTCGGTTAAAAGCCGACTACCAGGGAGCGATCCGTCATCTTCCAATGACTGAATAAAGCAAGCCTTAGAACCTATATCAATCATCCAAAAAGGGACACGGCGATCATACGCCGTGTCCCTTTTATTATCGATTCTTATGCTCCGTCTCTCTGCGGCTTACTTCCCGCCGCTTTTTTCGAATTCAAGTTCCAGCAGTTCCCCAAAAGATTGGATCGCAACATGCTCTTCTTCCACCTGGCCGAAGCCATATGCCGCGAATATCATAGGAATCCCCGCCTCTTTGCACGCATTGGCATCTCCCTGGGTGTCGCCTACATAGATGGCTTCCTTAATCCCATTGCGCTCCATGATGATGCGGATATTCTCGCCTTTTAACTTTCCGGTGTCTCCCGGGCAGGTATATCTGCAAAATATTCTCCAAGTCCGGTATTCTTAAGAAAAGCTTCTATGTAGCCGGACTGGCAGTTGCTGACGATAAAGAGCTTATACTTTCTGCTCAGTTCGCGAACCGTCTCTGCCATCTGGTCATAGACGATGCAGGGTGCTGTCTCTACCCATTTATTCTCATATTTATAGAGATGGTCTGCCAGTCTCTCCTGCTCTTTTTGCGCAAGTTCCGGGAACAGGTCGTCCATGATCTCCTCCAAAGGCTTGCCAAACTCCCGCTTTAGCTGCTCAGCCGTCAGCGTCCTGTCCATATCCGTCTGTTCCTTGATTGCCTGGTTCCAGGAATATGCCACTTCTTCCGTGGAGTCCCACAGGGTTCCGTCTACGTCAAATATAATTCCTTCTATCATTGGGTCTGCTTTCTCCTCTATCTATTGTTTTCCCATATTATAATCTCTAGCAAAGGATTCCGCAATATCTGAAGGACTTTTAGAACACTACGATTCCTTTTTTCAGTACCTGCTTATTCATTGCCTTGTCATAAGCCTCGATTACATCATCAAAAGAGAAGTAATCGGATATGTAGTCTTTCAGGTCGATCTTCCCTTCCCGGATCCACTGGATCACTTCGCTGTGCGCAGCTGCCTCTTCATCTTTGCGCGGGAACTGCTGAAAATTAAGCACCCAGTTATAGTCGGCCTTGCTGAAGTCAATGTGCATCTCTTCTTTTCTTGGGACTCCATAGCAGCAGATCTCTCCTCGGTCACAGATCAGGCCCATGGCGTCATTTACCACCATCTTCAGAGCCTACCGCGTCGATCACGAACGGCACTCCTTGCGGAAACATGTCCCGGATCTCCTTGGTAATATCGCATTCCTTGCTGTTCAGCGCAATGTCCGCACCGCCATCCAGCGCGTTCTTCCTCTTAGGCTCATTTCTCGCAATCGCAATCACCGGATTGGCTCCTACCATCTTGCACATCTTAATGAAGGTAAGCCCCACCGGGCCGCATCCAAATATTACCACCGGCTTATCCTTCTCAATGCCGAAGTACTTTACATTGCTCAACACTTCTCTCAAGGTGATCAGCATGACGGCATCCACCGGATCGATATCGTCAGGAATGATACACTGTGCCTTTGCCAGATCAGGCACCTCTCCTTCCTGGTACGCCGCAGCATCATTTACCACGCAGTACTCGCTCAACGCTCCCCATGCAGAGCCATAAGGTCCCAGATGGTCCGGATCCGGATCTACGAAAGGAAGCAGCACCTTGTCCCCAAACCTTAAGCCCCGGTTACCTTCCTCGCCTACTTCTTACCACTTCTCCTACATTTTCATGCCCCAGCATAAGCGGATACATTTCTTCCGTAACTCCTTTAAAGGCTTTTTTCATCAGATGAATATCCGTTCCGCAGATACCGTTTGCAATCGTCTTGGTCAAAGCCTGCTTCGGGCCGTATTTGGGCTTCGGAACTTCCTGGACGGACAAAGAGCCATCCTTATTTACAAGTACTGTTTTCATATTGCTCCTCCTTATTGACTTTCTTTCATTTCATTCCTATAATATCTGGCAGAATTCCACCTGCTGGCCGGTCGGCGCGCCAATCTTGAAAAAGCGTACTCCCCGCTCCCACAGTCCCGGCAGTTCTTCAATCCCTTCCGTGGTAATCGTATAGCCCTGCTCCAGGCAATATTCATAATCCTTCTCTACGTCCTCCGACTCAAAGCAGTAGTGGTCGATCTTGCCATAGGCACCGGCATCTTCACCGTCCTCGGACGGAAATATCTCATAGATGCATCCTTCCTTATTCCGGATAAATTTGATGTCATTTCCATTTGGCGCCTTAAACTCACCGATTTTCTCAAATCCCAGTACATCCACATACCATGCGACCGTAGCATCCACATCTCTGGACGCCATGCCCAGATGGCCAAGTCTTCTGTCTTTAATCATAAAATAACCTCCTTTTCCACATTCGTCCGTTTCCATTTCTCTTTTCTTATATACCTATGTTACTACATAATGAATTGATTTTATTTTACCATTATTAAGGCTCTTTGTCCAGTGGATTCCCGGAGTTCCCCTTTCACTTTTTCACAATCTTTCTTAAATATTTGATTTACGCTTTTCAAACGCTCTAATATATATTACAATATAACTATGTAATAACATAACTATATTAAATTTAGGAGGTTTTTATTATGATAGCATCTAGAACCATGTCTTTCGGCTCACCCGGAAGATATATCCAGGGACCTGGAGAAATCCGCCGTCTTGCACAGCATACAGCAAAATATGGAGACAAGGTGTTCGCAGTCATTGACCCATTCTTCTATGACAGCCTGACGCCTCAGCTGACGGCGCAATATGAGGAACACCATGCTCAGTTTACCAGCATTCCTTTCGAGCACGAGGTGACCGAAGAACGGATCGCCGCCATTGCCAGAAAAGCGGCGGAGGCTGGCGCTCAGATGATTATGGGCATTGGAGGCGGTAAGACTCTGGACACTGCAAAAGGGGCGGCTAACACGCTTAAGCTGCCGGTTGTCATCGTTCCCACCAGCGCTTCCACCGATGCCCCAACCAGCGCGCTTTCCGTCATCTACAAAGAGAATCATGAGCATTCCCATTCGATCAACTATATCAAGAGCCCTGATATCGTCATCATCGACAGCGAAATCATTGCCAACGCGCCGGTTCGGTTCCTCGTATCCGGAATGGGCGATGCAATGGCTACCTTATTCGAAGCAAAGGCAAACGCCGCTTCCAACAGCCCCAATTACATCTGTCAGGAGGCTGGCGCCTTCCGCAGGACAAAGGTTGCGATGACGATCGCGGAATTATGCTATGACACCATTCTGGAATACGGCGTCGCCGCAAAGATTGCCAACGAGCAGCACGTCGTTACAGAAGCCTTGGAAGCCGTCATCGAGGCCAACACCTTAATGAGCGGCCTGGGCTTCGAGAATACGGCCTGCGCCTGCGCCCACGCTGTAGGCGACGGCATCACCGCAACGCCAAACGGAACCAAGACCCTCCACGGAGAAAAAGTCGCCTTCGGCACCTTATGCGAGCTGGTTGCCGAAAATGCCCCTTCCGAGATCGTCGAAGAGTACATAGCCTTCTGTATGGAAGTCGGACTTCCCACCACTCTTAAAGACCTGCAGGTAGAACTGACCGAAGAAAACCTTCAGCTGATCGCAGACAACGCCTCCCTGACCGAACTCGTCCGCGAGCCCTACGAGATCACAGGCGAAATGCTGAAAAACATCGTAAAAGCCGCCGATGCCCTAGGCCGCTACTACCAAGCAGACTAGCCCCGCCAGCGGCTGTCCTCCTGCTGTCGTCCTCTTCCAAGCCCCGATTTCCCCTCAAAGCGAACTTGCATTAGAACGCGCACAGACGGGGGAGGGGCGGTTCTGGAGAGGATACCGTCGAACAAGCCTTTTGAACCTTGTTACTGAAAAGACCGTCCAAACCTGGTATGGATATTTATCACCAATAAATATCAAGAGCTCTGAGATGCGAAATTCTTTCAGAATTTCACGTCGAATAGGCTCGGCTGCCAAGTTTGGACGGTCTTGGAAGTTACAAGTTCAAGGCGAAGAGAGCCGGAATCCTCTCCGGATCCACCCCTCCCCCTGTCGTCCTCTTTCTCAATCCACAATTCACTTCCCGAGAATCATTACACCGCGCTCTCGCTCCTATCGGTCGCAATCTGCAGTAGAACGGCCGCAATGATAATACATCCTTTCACGATTTCCTGCGGATAGCTGGTACGCCTTTCAAGTTCATGATGTTGCTGATCAGCGCAATGATCAGCGCGCCGATCACTGCTTTTACAACATTTCCTTTGCCGCCTGCAAGACTTGCGCCGCCGATGACGCAGGCTGCGATCGCATCAAGCTCGCCGCCTTTTCCAAGCGTAGATGACGCGGTCTGCGTTCTGGACGCAATAAACATTCCGGCAATCGAAGCAAGGAATCCTGAAACTACATAGCAGGAGCATACATACTTCTTTACATTGATACCCGCAAGCTGTACGGCAGTGCTGTTGGAGCCGCAGGCAATCACGATACGTCCATAGGAGGTATATTTCTGGACAAGCGCGATAATGATGATGATGATCACGCATCCAATCACGATAGGATAGCCAAAGTCCTTGCTGGCCATCGCTTTAACGGCTGCCACATTAGAGCAGCGTACCGGGGCGCCTTCTGATACGATTAAGGCTGCCCCGTTTCCAATCGACAGCGTAGCCAGAGTCGTTACAAATCCCTGCATCTTGCCATAGGCCACGAGAATACCATTCAGAAGCCCCATAGCGATACCAACTAGAATTGCTATCAGGAAGGCTACCGCAAGGCTCACTTCATGGTCTCTCATCAGAACATAGGCACAGGAAGAAGATAATGCCGTTACCGCGCCTACGGAAAGGTCAATGCCCCCTGTCAGGATGACGAACAGCATGCCAAGCGCCACGAGGATCGGGCCGGACTGCTGAAGGCAGATATTCATTAAGTTGACCGGCTGCAGGAATGTGCTTGACATCACCGCGCACACGATAAACAGTATCAGAAATATAACATATGTATTATTCGTAATCAAAAAATCTTTTATATTTATTTTCTTTTTTTCCATAGTTAGACCCCCATCGCAAATTTAATCAATGTTTCTTCAGACAGTTCATCCTTGCCGACCTCGCCTGAGATCTTCCCATTACGCATGACCATTACGCGGTCGCACATGCCAATGACCTCCGGCATTTCAGACGATATCATGATCACCGCAACGCCCTTTTCCGCAAGCGTATTGATTACCTTGTATATCTCCGTCTTAGCGCCTACATCGACTCCCCTGGTAGGTTCGTCAAAGACAATACATTTACAGTCCGCCGCAATCCATTTCGCCAGCGCCACCTTCTGCTGGTTGCCGCCGGACAGGCTGTTGGCGTTATCTTCCGTATCGCCGTATTTCGTCTGTATGCTTGCCAGGACATCTTTGACAAACGCCTTTTCAGACTTATGATTGATTATGCCGCCTTTCGTAATTCTATCTAAACAGGCAAGCGTCGTATTCATACGGATACTCTGCTCCAGCAATAATCCCTGTTTCTTTCTGTCTTCCGGAAGAAGGCCGAACTTTTCCTTGATGGCGGCACGGGGGCTCTTCCAGCTTACTTCCTTTCCAAAATAATAGACCTTGCCGGACTCTTTCTTATCTGCTCCGAAGACAGCCCGCATCGTCTCCGTTCTTCCGGCCCCTACAAGCCCGTTGAATCCGAGTACTTCCCCGGCTTTTACTTCAAAACTAACGCCCTGCACCATCTTTCCTGCGTGCAGATCTTCCACCTTCAGGACGGTGTCGCCGATCTTCGCATTCCTCTTCGGGAACATATCGGTCATCTCCCGTCCTACCATCAAGTTAACCAGCCTCTGCTTATCGAATCCCGACGTCTCCACCGTATCTACATAAGTACCATCCTTGAGAACCGTGATATGCTCGCTTAACCAAAAGATCTCTTCCAGACGGTGCGAAATATAGATCACGCTTACGCCCTGATCCTTTAGCTTATGGATGACTTCAAATAGTTTTTCTATCTCAGAAAATGTCAGAACTGCCGTTGGCTCGTCGAATACAAGTATTTTCGCGTCTCTGGTCAGACACTTGCAGATTTCGACCACTTGCTGGTATGCAACGCTCAGGCTGCCACATTTTGCATTCGGGTTAATATCGGAAAATCCTAGTTTTTCAAGCTGCTCCCTTGCATCCGCCCTTAACTTCTTCCAGTTAATCGTTGCCTTTCCTGCCGAGAGCTTATCTATAAAGATATTCTCCGCCACCGTCAAGTCCGGCGCGAGCATGAATTCCTGATAGATAATCGCAACGCCCAGATCCTTGGACTCTTTTGGATTTGTAATCTTGACTTCCCTGCCATCTATAAAAATCTGTCCGCTATCCCTCTGATATGCGCCAGACAAAATCTTCATCAGCGTAGATTTGCCGGCACCGTTCTCTCCTATAAGAGCATGAATCTCGCCAGGCTCAACTTTTAAAGAAACGTCTGTAAGAGCCTTAACTCCGCCAAAGCGTTTTGTGATATTTTTCATTTCAAGTCTATACTGCCCTTCCATACACTCACCTCCACACATGATCCAATGATTCAAAAAAAGTCCTCCTCGTTATAAGGAGGACTTAATGATTATTTAGAAGCCGTATTCATAACGCTCGTCAACATTGTCTTTGGTAACGCAGACAGCCTCTGTCATCGTTACTTCATCGTAGCTTTCCGGATCTTTTCCATCAACCAGGATTTCCTTTGCAATGTTTGTTGCCGTGATCGCTACCTGCCATGGAGAGTTCTCGCCTGTGCAGTAGTATTCGCCGGATTTGCACTCTGTTGTTCCATTTATGTAGTCATATGCTTCCAGCGCGCCATCCGCTGCCGCTACATAGTGGATGCCTGTAAGTCCTGCGTCATCTGCTGCCTGCATGCCGCCGAATAACATCTGGTCATTCTCTGCAAACATGGTGTTAAGCTTGTCCTTCGTCTTTACGACAAGGTCATTGGCATCGTTCAGAATATCATTTACTGTCCAGTTGCCCCAACCCTGTCCAGCGATGGTGAATTTTGCTTCTTCGTTCGTGTAAGAGCCTTTATTCAGTAACTGGTCATCAGCGTCTTTCGTCAGCTTCCATGCTTCGTCTTCGGAGATTCCAAGCCTCTGCTCCAGAACGCCGCAGATCAGTCCCTGGCGTCTCTCTGTTCCTGCAACATTTCCTTTTTCGCCGGAAAGCATGATGGAGTAGATCTCCTCATCACCCATAGATTCTGCAAATGATTTGCCGCAAAGACGTCCATTCTGCTTATTGTCAGAATATACGGTGGTCACGCAGTAACTTCCGTCATTCACGCCAGAGTCGATATTGATAACCGGAATTCCTGCATCATGAGCGGCCTGCTCATCTGCTATTACGTTGTCCGGGTCAATACAGTCGCAGAAGACCATATCATACTTCTGAGAAATAAATGTCTCGAAGTTTTCAGACTGTTTTGCAACATCCATATCAGCATTCAGCACGACTACATCAGAAGCCTTGTCAACAAGTCCGATCTCTGCGCATTTCTCCTGAACTGATTTGGTCAATGTTACGAAGTAAGGACCATCCTGGGTCTTCATGGCAATGCCAATCTTGTACTTGCCACCTTTGTCGTCACTCTTCTTCGCATCTTTGGAATCGTTGGAGCCTTTATCTGATCCTCCGCATCCAACTGCCATTGACGCTACCATTGCTACACATAGCAGCACGCCCAATAACTTTTTCTTCATACTTTTTTTCCTCCTTTTTTGTTTTACGTATATATTTCTAACGTTGTTATATCATGATGTTATAACATTGCTTCATATTTGTCAACAACTTTTTCTCCATATAACGATCATTTTTTATGAAAAATAACGTTAATAAAAAGACAATCTTTTTCATTTTTTAGTTATTTTCACTGTTTTATTTTCTTCTTAGTCGCACTTCTTTGTGCAATATAGTCATTTTTTAATATTGTTTTGATTTTTCTAACTTTATAAAAAACAATGACGGGCACCCATACATTTCTGTACAGATGCCCGTTCCTTCTTTCTTCTTTTATACGCATGTAAAACATCCATCTACGATAATGTCCGTCCCTGATGTAAATGAGGCTGAATCAGACAGCAGGTAGATGACTGCTCCGCACAGTTCATCCGGCGTGCCATACCTTCCATATGGCGTAAGGTCCATCCAGCGCTCCTGCCAATCCGGATTCACATGGCATGTCAGTTCCGTGTACATATATCCAGGACTGATACAGTTTACGCGGATCCCGTCCTTACAATATTCTACCGCGAGAGACTTGGTCATCTGAATGACCGCTGCTTTTGACGCATTGTAAGATGCCTGTTCCTGAGGCCAGTTTACAATGTGGCCGGACATAGATGCCGTATTGCAGATGGCCCCCTTCTTTCCTTTCCCCTTCAGATACCTGGCAAATTCAGACGCCATATAATATTCTCCGTTCAGGTTCACATTGATTACCTTGGCCCACTCTACCGGCGTTACGTCATAGGCAGACTTATGTAATACGATGCCCGCATTGTTAAACAGAAGATCCAGTCCGCCCATATCAGCATCCGCCTGCTCGATCGCGGCCTTTACCTGAACCGGATCCGTGACATCCACGCCATAGGCTGCCGTCTTCTTTCCTGTGGCCTCTGCAATTTCTTTTGCGGTCTTTCTGGCCTTTTCCTCCTGCATATCAAAGATGACGATGTTGGCTCCGACTTCCGCCATGCGCATAGCAACCACGCTTCCGATCCCCTGCGCGCCTCCTGTAACAATTGCTGTCTTTCCTTCTAATGAAAATAATTTTTCCAGTGCGTTCATGTTTTCTCTCCTTTACTGTTTCTAGTTTCTAGTTGTTCACAATTTTATTATGTAGTTATGTTATAACATTATCTTCTATTTGTCAACATTCTCATTTGGCAAGATGGATATTGACATTTTTCTATAATCGCAATATAATGTTACTATGTAATGACATTGTTATGCAAGCACATTGCGAAGCGAGATTTACAACTACTAATTAATAAGAAAGGATGATTAATCCAATGGCAAATGTATATCAACCAGCAACTGCACCAACTCTATATTTTATCGGCGTTACCACTGGACAGTCTTCCATTATGAAAGTGTTCCCCAAATGGGCCGATGCACTTGGATTAAAGGATGCTGTCATCAAGGGGATTGATTTCGCCCTCATTCTTCTGCAGAGGAGTACCGGGAAGCCGTCACTTTATCAAAATGATCCGCTCTCTCTTGGAGCGCTCGTCACCACTCATAAAATCGACTTGTTCAACACCTGCAAGGACTTATTTGAATATGTGGATCCTTATGCCGAGAGATTGGGAGAAGTCTCTTCCATTTCCAAAAAAGGCGGAAAACTCTGTGCTCATGCCAAAGATCCTATTTCCAGCGGACTGGCGCTTGAAACTTTGTTCCAGCCAACTATTGGACCCAATACGACGGGGATGTGCTGCTGCTTGGAGCAGGCGGAAGCACTCTTGCTATGTCCGTATATTTTGCACAGGAGCAGTTCGGCGCTAACGTTCCTAAGCGTATCATCATCGCTAACCGAAGCGTTCCGAGACTGGAGTCTGCACAAGCCATTCTCGACGGAATCAATCCAAAGATTCATTTTGAATACATACACAATCCTACGCCTGCGGATAACGACAAGACTCTGGCTTCCCTGAAGCCCCACTCTCTTATCGTCAACGCCACAGGATTAGGCAAGGACGGCCCAGGATCTCCCCTGACGGATGACTGCGTATTCCCGGAGGACAGCCTGGTATGGGAAATCAATTACCGCGGAGACTTGCTTTTCAAGCGCCAGGCCGAAGCGCAGGCACAATCCAGGCGGCTCCACGTGGAAGATGGCTGGATCTACTTCATTCACGGATGGACCCAGGTGATCTCCGAAGTATTTCAAATCGACATCAAGGGCGAGCTGCTTGAGAAATTAAGCGAGATTGCCAAATCATAAGGAGGCATAAGACAATGAATCAATTTAATTGGGATACCAGTTTCCAGGTAGATTTCGACCTTGTGACAGGACTTTCAAAGACCGCCGAAACTACCAAGCGATATCTTTCACAGATGAAGGATATGTACTATGACGCGGATGCCGTAAATGAGGTATTAAAAAGCGGCGATCCCCTGGTCTATGAGTTTCATGAACTGGGATGTCCGGAGCGGGCCGGGGATCTGGCATTTGGAACCACGATCCTCTACCCTGGAATCATCGGAAATGAATACTTTATGACCAAGGGACATTTCCACACCATCCTTGATACCGCGGAGGTATATTATACCCTGGATGGAGAGGGCTATATGGTTATGGAGAATCCGGAGGGAGATACCATGGAACTTCCTTTGAAAAAGGGCGAGGCCCTCTACGTGCCCAGGCGTTACGCGCACCGGTCAGTCAACACGGGAACTGTGCCGCTTGTAATGTTCTATACCTTTGCGGCGGATGCCGGACACGATTATGGCACCATCGAGACCAAAGGCTACCGCAAGTTAATTGTCCGGGACGCAGGCAAGCCATCCGTCATAGACAATCCTCATTGGAAATAGGGAAGATATTATGAAAGAAATTATTACCGTTACCGGGCGGATAGCCCCGGAAGAGCTAGGCTTCTGCCAATGCCATGAGCATATCGCCATGAGCAAAGGCATATCCTATCAGATCAATCCAGCGCTATGCATGGATGATATGGAAAAGAGCCTGGAAGAAACAAAGCGTTTTCATCTGGCCGGAGGCCAGTCTTTCATAGAAGCCCAGCCATGCGGCGCAAACCGCATGGCTTTAGAACTTAGAAGACTTTCGGAAGACTCCGGCGTGCATATCATTGCCTCCACCGGCTTCCATAAACTGTGCTTCTATCCAAAAGAGCACTGGATCCTCACCCTGCCTCCTTCTGATCTGGAAGAAGTATTCGTGCGGGAACTGACGGAAGGAATGTTTGTCGATGCCGACCAGGGAATGCCGCAGACTCCGTGCGATGCCAGGGCTGGCATCATCAAGACCGCTTATGACACGGAAGAATTAAGCCCGCGCTACAAGGAACTGTTTCTGGCAGCCGCCAGGGCCGCCCTGCGTACCCATCGCATCCTCATGATCCATGTGGAGCAAGGAACGAATCCAGTGCTGCTTCAGGATTACTTGCTGAACCTCGGCATCCGTCCACAGGATCTGATGTTCTGCCATATGGACCGCGCCTGCCCGAATCTGGAACTTCACAGACGCATCCTTTCCAAAGGCTCCTACCTGGAATTTGACACTATCGGACGCTTCAAGTATCACAGCGATGCGCATGAGATTCAGTTATTCAAGGCTCTGATAAACGCCGGATACGAAAACCAGCTGCTGTATTCGCTGGATACCACCCGTACGAGGCTCAGATCCTATGTACCGGATGCCATAGGGCTTGATTACATTCTTACCGTATTCAACCAGTTATTAAGAGATTCCGGCGTTTCCGCGGAAACCATCCATCTGATTTCCGTCGAAAACCCGAAACGTATATTAACCCAGTAATATGCGCCTGCATATTACATCCATTACAAGGAGCGAATCATTATGAGTGAAACAAATCTATTCGAACAAGTTGCCGCAAAAAAAATCATTCCCGTTGTCAAATTAGACCGCGTATCGGATGCAAAGCCTCTTGGGGAGGCATTGTGCAAAGGCGGGCTGCCTGTGGCGGAGGTCACCTTCCGTACCGGAGCCGCTGAAGAATCCATCCGCATTATGAGAAAGGAATTTCCTGACATGATGGTTGGCGCAGGCACAGTCCTGAATGTGGAACAAGCCAGACGCGCGCTGGACGCTGGCGCGACATTCCTGGTAGCCCCGGGATTTTGCCGGTCTGTCGTGGAATTTGCGATAGACAATCATCTTCCGGTCTTTCCAGGAACCTGCACCCCATCCGAAGTAATGGCCGCAATGGAGTATAATCTGCCGGTAGTAAAATTCTTCCCTGCCGTACAATGCGGAGGACTTGGAACGATCAAGGCGCTTGCAGCCCCATTTCCGTCCCTGAAGTTCATGCCAACCGGAGGAATCAACGCTTCGAATGTACTGGAATTCCTGGCTTTTGATAAGATTATCGCCTGCGGAGGCAGCTGGATGGTAAAAGACAGCCTTATTAACGAAGGAAACTTTGAAGAGATCGCGCGTCTGACTGCCGAGGCGGTCACGCTCGTATCCAGATAACGTATCCGCAAGCAACAATGACAGGAGGCACGCTTATTATGAGAATATTAGTTACGCCAACTTCTTTGCAGCCTGGCAAAGGCTCTAAGGCGTTGGAAACCTTAAAAGCATTTTCCGATGATCTTGTATTCAACGAACTCGGCCGTCCTCTTACAGAGGACGAGCTGATTCCCTTATTAAAAGACTGCGACGGATACGTTGCCGGGCTGGATTCTATCACCCAGAAGGTAATAGATGCCTGCGGCCATCTCAAGGTCATCTCCCGTTATGGCGCGGGTTATGACCGCGTGGATATCGCGGCCGCCAAGGCAAAAGGCATCCCGGTTGCAAACACGCCTGGCGTCAACGCCGAAGCCGTGGGAGAGCTTACATTTGCCCTGATCCTGGCCGTGGCAAGACGCATTCCCTATCTCAACGATTCCACCAGAAATGGGGAGTGGGTACGCAGCACCGGAATGGAACTGAAGGGAAAGACGATCGGAATCATGGGACTTGGCGCCATCGGCAAAGTAACCGCCCGCTGCGCCAAAGGATTCGAAATGACGTCATTGCCTATGACCCCTTCATCAATGAGGCCTACTGCGCCGAACACGATATCGGCATACGCGCTTTTGATGAACTCGTGCAGCAGGCGGATGTCATCGCCCTTCACCTGCCCCTCATGGATTCAACCAGACATTTGATCAATAGAGAAGCCATCGCCAATATGAAGCCAGGCACGATCCTTATCAACGCTTCCAGAGGAGGCATCATCGATGAGGCTGCCGCTTACGAGGCGCTAAAGTCAGGAAAACTTGGCGGCCTGGGACTCGACGCTTTTGAAATCGAGCCTCCTACAGGCTCCCCGCTGTTCGAACTGAATAACGTGGTGGTCACGCCCCATACAGGCGCTCATACCCAGGAGGCCACTGATCATATGGCCAATGGAGCGATCAAGAATCTGATTGATATCTTAAGCGGAAATGAATGCCCATATATTGTAAATAAATAGTACGATATACCTTTCTCACAGAGCGTCCTCTTGTTTTATATGGAGGGCGTTCTGCTATTTTTCAAATAAGCTTAGTATTGGCATTATATCGGGAATGCTTTCCTTTTGCTGGCCATATTGACTCAATTCCGAAAGGTATCCCAGCATATATTTCCAGAAAATATCTCCGAAAAGCGCGCTATCTCCCTCTTTAAAAATTCCCTGCTCCTGCCCGCGTTTAAAAAGGGCGCCAAAATACTCTTTTCCAAATGCTCCTTTAAGCGGGTTATACTCATCCGGAACTTCAATCTCGTTGCGGACAATAGCATTAAAAAAAACACGGATCGGCGGTGCGCCATAGTCTTTATAGTAAGGGTAGGACAACAGCCGCATTGCAAAAGTTGTAATAGCATCTTTTGCATTCGGAATTTCAAAACACTCATTGATGCAATGCGTAATGTTCTCATGCAATGCCAATAATATCTCCTCTTTAGAATTAAAATAACGATAAACCAGGCCTTTGCTAATTCCTGCTTTGTCAGATATATCACTGATTTTGGTTGTTGAAAACCCTTGTTCATCAAACAGCGTAATCGCGGCATCTAAAATTTGCCTACGTCTCATTTCAAAAATTGCTTTACTTTTTTCCTCTGATATACTCATGCTTATTCTCCATATTCTATAGTATTGTTATCATAACATATTTCTCCCTTTTTGAGGAAGTCTTCCAACCTTAAATCGTATAATCATACAATCCCAAATATAAAAGTTACAAAAATAGTTTTTACTTGTGTAAATGACCCGTAAGTCATTATTGACTTACAGGTCATTTTACGTTAATATAATAACAAGCAAAACATATTAAATATACACAAATGGAGGTGTCAGTATGTTGAATCATTTATTCAGTCCTTTCGAAATCGAAGGAAAACAACTAAAAAATCGTTGTGTCGTACCGGCAATGGTTATGAATTTTTGCAACGAAGATGGAACCTGTACAGAAAAATTCACAGCATACCATGAAGCCAAGGCAAAAGGCGGGCTTTGGCATGATAATTACCGAAGACTTTGCGGTTACTCCAAGAGGCAAAGGATTCAAATATCTTCCTGGATTATGGAATGATGGACAGATTACCGGATTCCGAGAGTTTACAGAAAGAATCCACAAGCATGATACTGTGATTATTGCGCAAATCTATCATGCCGGGCGCCAGACCAGCAAAGACGTAATTGGAGAGGCACCAGAAGCACCATCTGCCATTCCATGCCCCTTCAGTCCTGACATGCCAGAAGAAATGACGGTAGAAAGAATTCGGGAAGTTATAGCCTGTTATGGCGATTGCGCAAGAAGAGCAAAAGAAGCAGGGTTTGACGGAGTTGAAATTCATGGCGCTCATGGCTATTTGATAGCGCAATTCATGTCACCATATTCCAATAAGCGCACCGACGAGTATGGCGGCCCACTTCAGAACCGTATCCGTTTTGCCCTGGAAATTATTGAGGATATCCGCAAAAAGTGTGG
>ENA-OQCO01000798-OQCO01000798.1-human-gut-metagenome-genome-assembly--contig:-NODE-798-length-15455-cov-1.085725_pt1 | contig 15455 bp, 16 predicted proteins | sample MGYA00242500_ERZ504582 | MGnify/ENA primary metagenome ERZ504582 (study PRJEB26092, sample SAMD00036346) | human gut metagenome | host: Homo sapiens | study: EMG produced TPA metagenomics assembly of...
CGGCAAGATCCCATACGGCGGCTACTCCACCACTTGGATGGAGGCCGACGGCGAGATGGCCTACTGCGCCGACCCCCAATCGGCAACGCCCTCTCCCGGCAGCTACGCCAAGAGCCCCATCAACGCCCCTCCGGGCGCAACGCCGAGGTGGTGGCGAACCTCTGGTTCGCCTATGGGAGCCCCGGCTTCGATGCGAGCCTATGGCCGGACAAGTGGTACGACGGCACCGAGATGACCTCTGCCCGCTACGCGGCCTGCGCACATATCCTCGTGTCCGACACGTACACCTCCGACGGCTCGTACGCGCTCTACGGCTGCAACGCCGACTTCAAGAGCTGGGCCCGGAAGAACGTCATCGGCTTCGGCACCGACGGAAGCATGATCAACTCGAACGCGTCGGGACGCCTCATCGCCGCGAGGACGGCCGACGTTCCCTCGAACTTCGAGGCGTTCCAGCTCTACACCGGAGCTGGCACCCAGATCATCCTCTCGTTCAAGTACACTCCCTACGGCAACATCGACCTGGTGAAGGTCACCGCCAACGAGGAGATGTGCGAGGGCAACCCGCTCTACTCCGTGGAGGGCGCGGTCTACACCGTGTACCGCAACTCGGGCCTCACGGACGCGGCTGGCTCCATCACGACCGACAAGGACGGATGGGGCATCCTGGAGGAGCTTGAGCCGGGCGACTACTGGGTGAAGGAGACCAAGCAGGCACCGGGTCACGCGATCGACCCGGCCGTGTATACGGTGAAGGTGGCCTCGGACGAGACCACGCGCGTGAACGGCAAGACCGTATCCGACATCCCGCAGTCGGACCCCGTCGGCATGCTCGTCGGCAAGGTCGACGCCGACACGGGCGAGAGCCGCCCGCAGGGAGACGCCACGCTCGCAGGCGCTCTCTTCACCGTCCGCTACTACGCTGGCGACTACGTCGACGCGGCGGCGGCCGAGGCCTCCGGCGCGCCCGCGCGCACCTGGGTGTTCGAGACCGACGGGGACGGCTTCGCCTACCTCGCGGACGAGTACAAGCACTCGGGAGACGCGCTCTACTACCAGACCAATGGCGACGCCTCCATCCCGCTCGGCACCGTTCTCGTCCAGGAGACGAGAGCCCCGCAGGGCTACAACCTCGATGACGGGCACGGCGGGGAACCCAAGGTGTTCTGCGTGCGCATCACGCCCGACGGCGCTCAGGGCGAGTCCGTCTACACCTACAACTCGCCCAAGGCGCCAAACACCGTCAAGCGCGGCGACTTCCGCCTCGTGAAGGAAGTGCCCGTGACCGTTTACGACGAGCCCGGCGGCGACATGCCCCAGGAGGTCAAGCGCATCCTCGTGCCCGGCGTGAAGTTCGAGCTCTACAACGACTCCGAGGAGGCCGTGGTCTCGCCCGAGACCGGAAAGCTCGTCGAGCCCGGCAACCGCGTGTGCACCATCACGGTCGACGAGAACGGACTTGCCACCACCAGAGACGACAACGCCGACGTGAACGGCTGGTCCAAGCCCGCCGATTGGACGGGAGCACTGGCCTACGGAACCTACCGCGTCCACGAGGTGATCCCAGCCGACGTGGCTGATGCCTTCAAGGCGGAGTGGGGCAAGACGCTCCTCCCCGTGGAGGACTGGAAGACCACGATCCGCGAGGAGGGCCAGTACGACCCGCCGCAGCTCGTGAACGACCACATCCCGCAGACCCCTCTCAAGGTTGTGAAAATCGACGCCGAGACCGGCAAGCAGGTACCGCTTCCCGTGAGCTTCCAGCTTGAGGACGCAAGCGGCAACCTCGTCACCTACACCTCCCATTACCCCGTGACCGAGACCATCGACACCTGGACGGCCAACGAGCGCGGCGAGCTGACGCTGCCGATGCTGCTCGAAGAGGGCGACTACACGCTCAAGGAGGTCCAGGCACCCCACGGCTACGTGCAGGAGCTCGAGGGCAAGGCGTTCCATGTCGGCGAGGGCTACAACGGCTGGGACGACCCGCTCGTCATCGAGTCGCGAACATGCCCAGAAGGCGACCATCACCGTCGCCAAGTCCGACTCCTGGACGGGAGATGCCGTGGATGAGTCCGTCTACATCGTGAAGGCGGCTGAGACCATCCAGACGCCCGATGGCACCATCCGTGCGCACGAGGGCGAGATCGTCGCCACGCTCACGACCGGCGAGGAAGGCAAGGCGGCCACGCCCCGAGCTCTACCTCGGACCTACACGGTATACGAGGCCAAGGCGAAGGACGGCTACGCGCTCGACGTCGTCGAGAAGACGGTGGCGCTGGAGTACGCGGGCCAGGAGGTGGCCGTCTACGACCACGAGGAGGCCGTGACCAACACTCCCACCGATCCTGAGATCAAGAAGGTCGATGCGCTCGATCCCGAGACCCCTGTCGCAGGGGCGGTGTTCCACGTCTGGAACGACGAGGGAACCTTCGACGAGGAGATGACGACCGACGAGAACGGGATCATCTCGCTCGCCTACGCGAAGCACGGTAGCTACCACATCCAAGAGGTGGAAGCTCCCGAGGGCTATGTGATCGCCGACCTCGACGAGGAAGGGAATCCGACCATCACCGACTTCACGGTGAACGACCAGGGAATGATCGAGTGGGACGAGAGCGGTGCCATGGCGCAGGCGCACGAGTTCACGCTTGAGAACATGCCCAAGACCATGAAGACTACCGCCACGGATTTAGAGAGCGGAACCCACGAGGGACAGGCTCGCGAAGAGCTCACCATCGTGGACACCATCGCCTACACGGGCCTCGTCCCGGGCAACGAGTACACCGTGGGCGGAACTCTCATGGACAAGGCCTCGGGCGAGCCCGCGCTCGACGATGCGGGCAATCAGGTCATGGCGTCCACCACGTTCACGGCAGAGGAGTCGTGCGGAACGGTGGATGTGACCTTCACCTTCGCAGGGGCGAGCCTCGCAGGCAAGTCGCTCGTCGCATTCGAGACGATGGAGTTCGAGGGGGCAGAGTACATGGTCCATGCCGACATCGACGACGTCGATCAGACGGTGGCAATAGTGGACATCGCCACCCAGGCTCGCGACGCCGAGACCGGCACCAACACAGGCACCATCGGCGAGCACGTGAAGCTCATCGACACGGTTGCCTACACTGGGCTTGCGCCTGGCAGCACCTACATGCTCTTCACCATGCTCATGGACAAGGCTACAGGAAGCCCGCTTACGGGCGATGACGGCCTTCCCATCGTGGAAACGACCGAGTTCGTGCCCGAGACCCCGGACGGCACAATCGACGTCGAGGTCGAGATCGACACGCGCGAGCTCGCAGGGCACGACATCGTGTTCTTCGAGAAGCTCGCGGACACGCAGGAGAACATCGTCGCCACACACGAGGACATAAACGACGACGGCCAGACCGTTAGCTTCCCGGAGCCCGAGCCCGTGCCCGAGGCCGAGAACCCCGGAAAGGGATATCCGAAGACCAGGGGCATTCGCCGAGGTCGACCCCGTCACGGCCAGCGTCGCTGTGATCCTGCTCTGCGGCATCGCAGGTGCGACCTACGCCTACGTCCGCCGCTTCCGCAAGCAGACCGACGCCATCGAAAAGATGGAGGAGGAAGCGCTGGCGGCAGCAGACGAGGATTAGAACCGACCCTTCGCGCAAGCGTCAGGAACCTTAGCTGAGAGCTAAGGACGGCAGGGTGGGGCGCTCGCTGGGCGTCCCACCCTTTTTCGATACAAGGAGCAAAAGATGAAGAGAATCGGGAAGGCAGTTAGGGTCACGAGCGTGATTATGGCCGCCATACTCACCGCGCTCGTGGTCACCGTCCTCTGCGCGCCGGAGGAGGATCGCATTGCACTGACCGAGGCGTTGGACGGCTTCATGACCAAGAAGAGTCTGGAAGGCAGATCGATTGGGACAGCCTACCAGCAGAGGTCATAGCATGGGTGGAGGTGCCAGGCACGGGAATAGACGAGCCGATCGTGCAGGCCACGCCCGATTCCCCGAACGCATACCTTCACAGGGACGTGTTCGGCCAGGGGGCGTACGGGACGCCCTACATAGACTGCGAGTGCTCGATAGGTTCCAGGCTCGTCATAGTCTACGGCCACCACATGTCCGACGGGACGGCTTTTGCCGAGTTCGCCGACTTCATAGACGAGGAATTCGCCCGGGAACACAGCCGCATCATCGTCTACAAGCGAAGCGGAGAGGCGCTTGATCTTGAGGTCTGCGCCGTCGACGTGGTGAACGCCAGTCGGGAAAGATTGGTGATCGATCAAGAAGAGAGCTTTGAAAAGATTGTAGGAGCAGCAGACTTGCAGCTTTCAGACCCAGCAGAGGCAGAGCAGCTCTTCGCTTTCACCACCTGCTCCTACCAAACATGGAATTCTCGAACGATTGTTTACGCGATCCTCCAGAAAAAACTTCTGGAATTCGCTTGACCCGGACGTTACGTCATAGTTTAGGATCTCCTTATGGAGGTGATCGAGATGAAAACGGTCCATGAAGTAAGCAAGCTAACAGGTCTAACAATTAGAACGCTTAGACATTACGACGACATAGGCTTATTGAAGGTCCAACGGACAGGTGAAGGTGTATCAAACGACAGAAAGCTCTATTCAGATGAGGATATCGAGAAGCTATTCACGATAATGATCTACAAAGAGCTCGACGTCCCGCTCAAGACAATTAAAGAGATCATGCAATCTCCTAGTTATGACAGATCGAGATCCCTAGAAGAGCAGATTGAGAAACTGAAGGCTAAACGCCGACATCTGAGCAACATCATCACATGCGCCGAGTTCATCTATGCGTATGGAACAGAACTGCTATCAGGAAATAATTTCTCACCAAGCGGTATCGACCAAATGGCGAAGCAAATAAGGAGCTCCCATGGGTATAAAGCCGCTCGAAAACGCGTACAGTCGCTTGACAAAAACCAGCTTGGTTCAATGGTTGAAGAGTTGTGGGACACCCTAGAGCGCTTGGCCAAAGTAAGCGATCTCAATGATTACAGCGTAATCGAAGCGTGCGTGACCGATTTTGCCAAATCCTTCGCCTCGATTGGAAACATCGAGGTTACTGAGGGGATCTTGACCGGATTGGCGTTCATGTTCTTCTCTGAAGACGGTGCATTCTCTATCGCCGTGGATGAAATCGGCGGCGAGGAAACACACTTAGAGGTGATGTGCGCACTTCTGCTTGTATGTCTAAAGAGCTGGTCAATAAGCATCATTCCCCTAGCTCACAAAGCAATAGAGGAAAACAGCGACAGCACAATGCGCGAATTATGGCACGCAATGGAAAAAAGCTTCGGGAAGGAACTACTGGAAGGTTCATCGTTGCAAGAGTATTTCGATTATGTATGGGTATGTTTTTGGACGGGGATGATGCTTTTAGACGATGAAGAAACGCTGAAAGCGCTTTGCTTGGGTTCAGAAACAAGACTGACCGAAGGCGAGGTGATGCTTCTGCAAAAGAGAACTGCTGATCTGATTGGCGTAACGGCAAATATCGATTTAGGAGGCAAGTAGATATGGATTGGGATTATGCACAAATGACACACGAGGCTTCACTTTGCGGAGGGCCTGAAGCCTATGTATCAGCTATTCGATACGGCGGTGTAATCGACGGTAGAATTGAAGGTGCCGTAGGGGCAACCCTCATCACGCTGGCTATTGGAGGCATTGTTAAAATCGTGCGCGACAAGGTCAAGAAAAAGCGTAATCAGGCCGCATTGGCAGAAGAGAGAATTAAGGTACTGTTGGAAGAGAAAGGGATCATTAACACCGAAGAGGATTCTAAGTCCGATGAGGATGAATGATCATCTATGCCGCCAGCTAATGAAAGAATACCCCGTACGGGCTATTCTTTGAATCAAGGGAGCCGGATGTGCGACTGGCCAGACTACCGGCTCCCGTTTCCATGCTAGATCCCCGGGTAGGAAATGTCCCACTCCTTCGGGCATAAGGACACAACGTTCTCGACATCATCCTTAAGCACATTCGCGAGCATCTGGCACATGCAGTAATCGGTTGATTCAGTGCCCACGTGCGAGAGGGCTTCAGCGACTCCCGAGATGCTGGGCAACGAGTTTCGGAGCTGGTCTTGGAAAGCTAGCAATTCCACTTCCGTCATAAATGTTCCCTACTTTCGCGATAACGGGGATGCTGGACATGCGAGCAATGGTAGCCCTTGGGAGCTATTCCCAGTGCCCTCCCACGACCTTTGTTTCCCAATGTCCTTCTTCCGCATAGCTCACTGTGTCGTATCCGGTGATCTCGCGGCGCACCTCGCTGTGGTGTCCCGAACTTTCGCCAGCTTTCATATGAGCCTTCGCATGCGCAGAGGCGTTGCCCGTGACGTTCTGTCCGCAGATGTTGCAAATCGAGACCTCCACGGTGGAGTAAACGGGAATGCTCTCGGTCCATGCGGCCTTGTCCACGACCCAAACCTGCTCGGTGTCCTTGATCCATTTCCTCTGCGGCGCGCTCTGGGCAGGGGCGGAGGCATTCGGCTTGCTCTCGCTCTTCGGTTCGGATTGCGATGAACCGGAAGCTGGTTGCCCCGGTGTCGCAGCAGTCGTATCGACGGAGCCGTCGCCTTCTTGAGATACCGTCTCATCATTTGCAGGCTCGACAGCCTCCGATTCTTGTGTCGCGGAATCCTCCTCGGTCTCACCGGATTCGGTGACCTCCGGAACATCGATGCCTTCTACGGCTCCGCCCGCTGCATCTGCGACGGCACGGCTCGCCCCGATCCCCCCTGCGCTCACGTCGCTTGAGCAGGACACGAGCGCTACGCCCAGAGCCAGCATGATGGCCAGGACTGCGCAGACAGCCGCCAGCTTTCCATTATCGCTTCTGGTCGAATCGCTGATCTTCATTCATCTCACCTTCCTACATGAAGCGGAACACCGCTTTGATAAGCCAACGCAGAAAACTACCAACCAGCTTCATCCATATCGCCCCATTCCTCGGCCTGCTCGTCCTCTTCCTTTTCCCTCATCTTGCTCTCCGCCTCGATCGATGAGATGACGGCATCCACCACCTCTGCCGGTATCCCCGGCACCTTCGGGTTCGGTTTCCCGGTCATCCTCTTGAGGTATCCGAAGAGCTCCGCGATCCTCGCGTGCAGCCCCTTCGAGGAGCTTCCGATGCACTCGTAGGCCGCCTCGTCGAACGCCTGCAGGTCGACGAGCTCTCCGAACACGCGCTTCATGATCGCCTCGCCGTCCACCACGACGAGCTCCACATGGCCGAGTTCCTCGGCGTCGGCGAGGAGGAACTCCCATCCGCGCCTGCGCCTGGCTGCTGGCACCTGGCAGTCATTGTCTCCCATCTTCTCTGCCTGGTAGCTGTGGGCGGCCATCCAGAGACCGCCATCGCCTAAGGTGTCGAAGCGCACCTCGAAGTTGGTGAGCATGTTCGACTTTCCAAGGGGCGTGGCGGCGGTGAAGGTCGCCGTGTCGAAAACATCAAGCCTCTGGTCGTCGTATGTGACCTCACTATCCATCTGTCGCTCCTCTCGCGGTTGCGCCTCTGCTCGGCCTCCTGGGTCCTTGGCGCGGGCTGGTGTTGGTTTCCGTGCCGCCTCGTCGATGCGGGAGCCGACTCGCTCCTGCTCCTATGAGTCATGAGGTTGTTCTCTGCGACGTAGACGCGCGCCTCGGTCAGACGCCTGAAGCCCTCGCTGCCGAGCTGATCCCTTCGGGCGATGGTGGCGGCCCTCGCATCGAAATCCTCCAGGTAGCGGATATCGAACTTCGCGCACGTCTCAAGGACGGCTGAGAGTCTTGAGAGGTCCTGCAGGTCGTTGAGCTCAACGGCGTTCACAGCCCGTCGGCGTATCTCGCCCTCGGTCTTGCGCTCGGGGTGGTACGCCGACTGCCTCTCGAAGCGGCTTCTCAGCATCTGCTTGCCGAAGGTGAAGCCGAGCCTCTCGCCGGACACCTTCTTGGTCGGATCGTCGGCGAGCGAGAAGATCCAGTCGTCGCGCCGGGCCTTCGACGAGTTGTCGGCCACGTCGATGCCGAGGCGTCTGAGAGCCTCCATGAAGTCGGCCTCGCTCCGGGACGTGTTCTTCGCGAGCGCCACGCGCGCCCTGATGTCGCCAACCCACGAGTAGTTGCCGGAGCGCATGATCTCCTTCTCGGCGCGCCCGAAATAGATACTCTGGCGCGTACGCGCCGTCTTGAGCCCGGCGCTCTTCTGGGATCTCTCGGGCATGACGTTAGAGAGCCCCTTAAGTCCGCGTTCGCGCGCCATGTCCTGCAGCGCCCGGTTCAAGTCCTCGGGATGCTCGGTCTGCATGCGGTAGCCGGTCTTCAGGTTCACGTTGTTCACGACCACGTGCGCATGGGGGATGCGCCCCTCGTTGTCCTCGTGGTAGACGATCGCCACCTCGTGATCCGGGAAATAAGCCCCGACCCATGCCTGTGCGAGCTCGCGCAGCGCGGGGAGGTCGATGCGGTCCTCTGGGTCGGGCGAGATGACGAAGTGCTTGAAGGTGCGCGCTTTGAGGCCTCGCCACTCTGAGTTGGTGCCGTAAGCCTCCCTCGTGGCGTCCATCTCTACATCCCAATCGACGAAGATCGCGCTCTGGCCGCGATCCTCGCACACCCACTCTCCGTCGAGCGGAAGGTTCAGGACGTCGCGTCCGATGGCGCGGTTCTTCTTCTCCAGGTAGCGCCTGACGCCCGCCACCGAACCGTGCCCCGATATCGGCTTCAGGATCGGCATCGCTCACGCCTCCATGATCGTCGAGCACTGGATGCGCGCCAGCTCGTAGACGATCCGCTCGGCGTTCTCGTTCACCGCCGCAAGCTCCGCCTCGATGGTCTCGGCCTTGGGAGCGATGAGCTCGGTGGTCGCCTTGCCGTGGACGATGTAGTAGTTGATCGAGTTCATGGCATGCACGGCCTGGTTGTAGTGGTAGCCCCAGCGCGTAAGCTCCCGCGACATCTGGCGCATCGTCTTCCTGTCGATGACGACGCCGTCGGGGATCTCTCCCTTGGCGGCCTCGGCGAGCATGGGGATGCGGATGAGGTAGCGCAGGTACTTGGACTGCGAGAGCTCCGATACGCGGCAGCGCTCGACGAGCTTCTGGTAGTCGTCCTCCGCGAGGCGGAAGCTCAAGGTCCTGGTCTTGTTCATGGGGTTCATAGGAATACCTCCTAGTAGTTGTTCCAAAGGTTCGTATAAGGGGCGCGGGGGATCCCCCGCCAAGCGGAGGCGAAGGGCGCAAGTCCCGAGAGCCGACGCTTGCCAGATCCCCGGGAGTTTACGGAGCGGAGCCCCCACGAGGCTCAAGCGACATGACTGCTCCATCGCCTCCCGGGGCAAGTGCTATGGCGCCATCGAAGATGTAATACGCCATAGGCTACTTGCTGGATTCGGCGTCTAAGCGCCGATAAGCCCCAAGATGGTCACTAAATGCACATCTTCGAGATTCGTGCGCTTATCCGCCGTATCTCTGCGACCGCCTCGCAATCGGCCTTCGAGGGCTTTCCCTCCATCGAGGACATGTACGAGCGGAGGTCGTCGAGGATGCGGACGAGCCTCCTGTCGCACGGGCTCTCAAGTTCGAGCTTGCGCTTGAGGTACTCGGTAGTCTCCTTCTTGGAGAGCCCTGCGGGTCGGCTCACGTAAAGGCGCGTCTGCTTCTCTCTCGGTAGGCCTTTGAGTATCTCGACGCTCGATGCGGAGAGCCGTCCCTCGTCAGCCTCGATGGCCCAGTTCCTGGAAAGGTCGCTCTGGATGGTCTTGGCCATCTTCTCGTCGCGTAAGATCGTCCTTCCGGAGACGGCCTTGCCGGTCTGCTGCTCGATCAGCTCCGCCTTGATGTCCTCGGTTCGCTTCCCCTTGAGCGACGGGTCTTCCGCGCGGAGCCGCTCCGCCTCGATGCCGAGGGCCTCCGTCGCGTATGCCCTCTCGGTCACCGTGAGCGAGCGCACGAAGTAGTTCGCCGTGTGGAGGAGCGTTATCGCCTGGGCGTCCGTGATGCCCTCGACGATCCGGCAGGGAATGCGCGAGAACGCGTCGTCGTCTTTAGCGAGGAGGCGGAATGCCTCAAGGCGGCGGTGCCCGGAAATCATCTGGAAGCCGCCGTCGGCAAGCCTTCTCACGAGCGGGAGGTCGGTGAGGCCGTCGCGCTTGATCGAGCTCGCAAGCTGCCTTATGGCAGAAGCGTCCATCGAGTAGGCGACGTTCGCGGGATGAGCCGCGATGTCTCCGACGGCTATCTCAAGAACAGGGAAGCGTTCGCGCGTCTTTGACTTCTCGTCCAAGAGCCCGGAGATCGAGAACGCCTTGGCGACGTCGCTAGTCGAGCTCATTGAGAACCTCCTCCGCCAAGGCCGCATAGTCGCGCGCAGGCCTGCTTCCGGGCTCGAACGATGACACCGGCGTCCACTGCCAGCTTCCCTCGCCGACCTTGGATGAGGCGTGGATCACACTTGAGAACTGCGTGTCGGGGAAGAAGCGGTCGAGCACCTCTGCTCCCGTCCTCTCGGCTTTGGTCATGCGGCCGGGAACGCAGGTGCGCAGGATTCGGTACTTGGGGCAGGGCATGCGAAGTGCCTCGGCGATGGATTTGGTTGCCTCCACCGTGAGCGCCGTGCCCCGCATGACCGTCGAGTCGAGCTTCACCGGGATGACGACGATGCCGCCGTCCGCAGCCGCGAGGTACGCGTTGAAGGCCAGGCGCTTGAGCACAGGAGAGCAGTCGATGATCGCGATGTCGTAGGTGTCGTCGGCATCGTCGAGCGCGAACTTGAGCCTCTGCTCGCGCAGCAGCAGCTCGTTCTGGTCGACGAGCTCGATGGTCGACGGGATCACGGAGAGGTTCTCCGTTCCGGTCTCGAAGGCGAGGTCGGCGACGGAGGCCTGCCCGTATAGCAGCTCTATGGAGCTTCGGCCCTCCGTCTTCGCCCTGTCGTAGAGTCCGTAGTAGTCGGTCGCGGAGGCCTGGGGGTCGAGGTCGATCAGGAGCACCCGGCTGCCAGCATCGGCGTAGATGCTGGCGAGGTTCACGGCGCTCGTCGTCTTGCCCACACCCCCCTTGTAGTTGGAGATGGCTATGGTGCGCATGCTTGTCCTTTCTCCCTTGCATCTCGCGCCCGCAGGTTGGAGGTTGGGCGCTTCATGTGGATATGTATTACATTCGGTATTGTACCCTAAAACAGTTCACAAGTGAACTGTTTTAGGGTACTTTGCGAGCACTACCACCAAGCGTGGTAGAAGAGCTCATCCTCCTCGCCGGTCTCCTCAAGCACATGCCCCAGCATGCTGATCGTCTGGTCGATGCAGTCGGTGTAGTACTCGTCGCCGTAGCCGAATGCCCCGAAGAAGAATCCCTCCTGCACTGGGAGGAGTTTGGGTGCCAGAAAGCGGTTTCCTTTCACGAGCTTGCAGTCGTCCATGAGGCATACGAGGTCTTGTCTGCAGACCGGGTAGTACTCGCAGTTCTCGATGTATCCGTCGGTCGTGTTGCGCTCAAACCAGCCGTGGATGTGGTTCGCCTTGCGCCAGTAGGCCAGAAGCTCGTGCTCGGCGTTTCCGCCCTTGGCTCTGCGGGTTAGGTACATGTCAAGTCCCATTTTCGTGCGTCCTTTCAATCGTTGCTGGATGTCCCCGGGATCCCGCCCGGGCCTTGCGACCCGGACGGGAGCGGGTGTCCTCCTCTGGAGGAACGGAGGTCGTTTATTCCTCCGAGAGGCCGTAGCTCATGGCGTTGATGTGGTGGCGGATCATCGCCCTGTCCTCGCCGACGACCGTTATGGCGACGACGTCGAAGCGCACCGCGCAGTTGCAGATGTCCGGGGTTCTCGGCGAGGTAGCTCATCGACATGCGCTCGAAGTCATCGCGCTGCATGGTGGCCTCGTCGAAGCCGAACCCCTCGACCCTTCCGTCGCGCCCCTTCACCTGGACGAAGACGATTGAGTCCTCGTCGTCGGCGACGATGTCGAACTTCCCTTCGCCGTCCGGGCATTCCCAGTTCGTATCGAGGATTTCGTAGCCCCGGCGCTTGAGGAACATCTCTGCCGCGTCCTGTACGTGCTTGCTGAATTCCTTCATTCGAATCGACCTCCAATTCGTCTTCGGCACGGCCCCTTTGGCCTGCCTTGTGAGGCGCATGGCGCACGGCGTCGCGGCCGTGCAAGGGAGGAAGCGAAACGGCGGATCGAGGAAGCATCTCTGCCGTGCTGGTTTTCCTATTTGTTTTCGGGGTCGTAGGAAATGAGTTCATCCCTGAAAAGAAATTGGAAAAGCATCGCGGCCCTTGCGCGGCAACGAGCGGCGCTGTGCGAGGGTGCGACGTTCAAGGAAGGCGAAGGGGCATGTGCGAGATGCGGAGGTTGCGTCTATGAAGGAAACAGCACGCCCGCGTGGGAAGACGCTCCGCCCGGGCGGAGAAGTTATGCGAAAAAGGGACACCCGGAACGGAGGTTCGAGATCATCGCTTAGAATGAGTATTTAACACATGTAATACAGATGGGGCGCAAGAGAAGGGGCAGGGATCATGGCGAACAACAGCAAGTCCAAGCTGAAGCTGCTGTACCTGAAGCGCATCCTCGAAGAGGAGACCGACGAGAGACACGGGCTGTCCATGACGCAGCTCATCGACCGGCTGCACGACTACGAGATACCGGCGGAGCGCAAGGGCGTGTACCGCGACCTTGAGACGCTGAAGGAATTCGGCCTCGACATCCGTACCTACCAGAGGAACCCGGTGCAGTACGCGGTCGTGAGGCGGGATTTCACGCTGTCAGAGCTGATGCTTCTGGTGGACGCCGTGGAATCGTGCAAGTTCCTCACGAAGAGCCAGTCGAGATCGCTCACCACGAACCTGAAACTTCTTGCGAGCGACCATGAGCGGGCGCTGCTCGATCGGCGGATACACGTTCAGGGAAGGATCACGTCCAAGAAGGACGGCGTGTTCGGATGCATCGACATCCTGCACGATGCGATGCGCCAGCACAAGAAGGTCTCCTTCATGTACTACAAGTTCAACCTCAAGGGCGAGCGCAAGGCCACGCACGATGGTAAGCCGCATGAGGTGACGCCTGTTGGAATCACCTATTGGGGAGGCTACTACTACCTGACCGCGTGGAACGATGACCACGAGTGCATGACTGAGTTCAGGATAGACCGCATGGAGAGACTGCGGGTGTCCCAAAATGCGGCAACGCGCAACGAAGAGATAACGCATCATACATTCGATGGAGACGATCACGAGAGCTTCGGCCGTTTCGGCGGCGAGCCGGTCACGGCAACGCTCCTCGTCGACGGCGACAAGGTCGAGATCATTATGGACCGCTTCGGCGATGCCGCTGAGATGTACGAGCACGACGATGAGACCGCGAAGGCGATCGTGAAGATTCGCAAGTCCGAGCCGTTTTTCGGCTGGATCGCCGGGCTCGGGGGCACCGTGAGAATACATGGGCCGAAAAGTCTGAAGAAAGAGTACGACGACTATCTGCTTAGTTTGGTGAATATGCGTTAGAGGCCGAACTTGATCGGCTATTGACAAGTTATAGATAGCATAGCGAGAAACGGATAGGGAATGGCAAGTTCAATAGAGGTAAACAAGAAGAAAGTATGCGACTTCCTCGCAGAAGGCAAGGAGCACAAGTTCATAGTGCCCGAGTACCAAAGGCCCTACGAATGGACCGAAGAGCAGGTCGATACCCCTATTCGACGACCTGTGGGAGTTCTCTTCCAGCGAAAAGGGCGACAGCGAGGACTACTTCCTCGGTTGCATTGTCTTCTTCGAGAACGAAGGCGAGTACGAGATCATCGACGGGCAGCAGAGGCTCACGTCCTTGTTCCTGTTCCTCCGTGCGATCTATGTATCCTTGGAGAACGGCCAGGAGACGCCGGAATCCAAGAACTTCATGTCGAAGATCGAGAAGTCGATATGGCCCGAAGATGAGATGACGGGCGAAGTAGTGAAGAGCCAGACGCTTCTTGAATCCAGAGTCGTCGACTCGCAGTACGGCGATGTGCTGACCGAAATCCTCACGAGTGGGGCGGCTAAGGATGAAAACGAAGACCACTATTCCGCCAACTTCCGAAGATTCCAAAAGAGGTTCCAGCAGGCATCGGCCGAGAACAGCCTGTCGATATATAGGTTCTTGCTCGACATCACCAAGCATGTGATCATCTTCCCGATCCAGGCCGACACTCAGGAGACGGCCCTGAGGATATTCTCAACGCTCAACGACAGAGGCTTGCCTTTGTCGGATGCCGATATCTTCAAGGCGAAGATCTACGGCTTCCTTGATTACGAAAAAGACAAGGAAGATTTCATCAAGGACTGGAAGGCTCTGGACGAAAGGGCCACGGAGGCGGAAGAGAGCATCCAGAAGCTCTTCCAGTACTACATGTTCTATCTAAGGGCAAAGGAGGGCGATACGGCAACTACCACGCCCGGAATCAGACGCTTCTATGCGGAAGACAAGTTCAGGCGCCTCAAGAACCCGGAACTGATGGACGCCTAAACGCCCTTATGGATGTTTGGGAAGTGGTAAACGCTCGGATGGAGTCGCCGGATCTGGCCTGGACAAGCAATCCCGAGATCCGAAAGCAGCTCGACCTACTGAACATGTACCCGAACGAATTCTGGAAGTACCCCGTCGGCGTGTTCTACCTCACCCACAAGAGCAACAACGACTTCGAAGAGAAGTTCCTGCGGTTCCTAAGCAAATTCGCAGCAGAAATGATTGCGAAGTTCCTGAAATCACCAACGGTCAGCGCCGTCAAGCCGGGTGTCATGAAGCTCAACACCTCAATCCTGGAAAGCGATACGCCCTCTTTCGAATTCGGCATCGTGGATTGGCAGAGTCTTAGGGATCAGATTAAGCTACCGAACAAGCGATCCTTTAGAATGCTGCTCGCTTTGCATGCGTATACGCAGCAAGAGGGCCTTCTCCCTCCAAAATGGGAGATCGAGCACATCTTCCCTAAGAAGTGGCAGGCAAGTCATTTTCCAACCTACGATGAATCCATCGTGAATGAGAAGATCGAGCATATCGGGAACAAGGTGCCATTTGAGAAGAAGCTCAACATCGTGGCTAGCAATGGCTACTTCGGGAAGAAGCAGAAGGAGTATGAGCAATCCGCCATTGCTGTGACTAAAGTGCTGGCCTCCAAAGATCCATCAACATGGGAGCTGCCGGATATCGACGAACGAGATGTCCGCGTAACAGACACGATCCTGGAGACCCTCCAGAAATGGTCCTCGGAATACGATACGGGCGAAAAGGACGCATCGCCTCAGATGTCGGCAGAGGACGCCGAGCTCGTAAGGGCTCTAAAGGAGAAGTACGGAGAATCGATCTTGGGCGCGTGAAGCCTCTTTGTTAAAGAACATAGTAGGTCGCTGCAAACATCCGACGAACCGATCAAATCGCTAAAAGCACGATCATAGAGCCAGCATAGGCAAGCATCTGCCCCTATGCTGGCTCTGATTGT
>ENA-OQCO01000799-OQCO01000799.1-human-gut-metagenome-genome-assembly--contig:-NODE-799-length-15413-cov-1.417899_pt1 | contig 15413 bp, 17 predicted proteins | sample MGYA00242500_ERZ504582 | MGnify/ENA primary metagenome ERZ504582 (study PRJEB26092, sample SAMD00036346) | human gut metagenome | host: Homo sapiens | study: EMG produced TPA metagenomics assembly of...
TGAATCAGCTTGTTTTGTTCGTTGTAAAGCTCAAAGGCAAGCGTATACGCGCCGGATTTCGCGGTATCATTGCACAGGAACGCTTCGATCTGAATCGTTTCGCCCGCCGTATAGGCAAAGCGGTCGGTGCGTAGCGACACCAGCAGGGGCGCGAGTGCATCTCGGTAGGCAAAATACGCCTGCTTCGGGATGCGCTTGCAGTCCATGATGGACTTCATCCAACCGCTGGGCCATGCGTCGATGAACAGATGAATGGCGTTCGAGACCATGCGGTCGTCGCGGCGGAATGCCTCGGTCATCATGCGCGCGGCAAAGGCCTGATACCGCTGGCTGCGGCTGATCCAGCCCTGCATATCCTCCTGCGCGTCATAGAAAAAGCCGCTGAAGCTCTTTGTCTGGCTGCGGACGATATGGCCGGGGTCAAACGGCTCGCGCAGCCATTCGCGCGGGTAGCACTCCTCCATGACCTCCGCCGAGTCCAGCCCCTCTGCGCCGTATTCACCGCAGCCATAGTACCAGCCGGGCTTGACCGGCAGCCAATAGCCCCGGTGCAGACGGCCGATGTCAATACCGTGGCCGTTATACCACATGGGGTAGCAGTGGTTATCCGGTATCCCGTCTGTGGGCGGATCATAATCGCCGTCCACGTGCTTGATGACCTGATCGGGGTTCGAGAGCTTCACAACAAGGTCACAGCAGGTGAAGAAGTTTTCCAGTTCCGGACGGATCAGATGTCGGTGCGGCTCATTATTGGCGTTCGGAAACGGCTCGTTGATATAACTGACGACGACATTGCACGGATGCTTACGCACCATGCGCGCCAGTTCCTCCGCTTGCCGGATGCCCTCCGGGACGCGGAAGCGGCGCATGACGCCGAACAGTGGAAGATCCGTCTGCGTCATAAGGCCGAGCTTGTCGCAGTATTCGTAGACTCATCCTGCACCGGCCGCTGCGTCAGACGCAGAAAATTCATGTTGCAGAGTTTGGCCAGCAGAATATCGTCGATCAACTGCGGAAGATCGCCGCGCAGCACGTCCTGCTGCTCAAAGCCCATCGTATTGGCCCCGCGCAGACGGATGGAGCGGCCATTGAGATAGAACATCCCCCTTGCGCTGCGGACTTTCTGTGTCCTGCGTAAAGCTGCGCATACCGAACTGCTGTGCAAGGCGGTCGGTGCACGTCCCGTTTACAAGAACGGCTGCATGGAGCTGGTACAAATACGGGGTTTCCAGATCCCACAGCTTTGCGTCCGGCAGGTCAAATTTGAGTTTGTACAGATTCTTTCCGTGCTTGAGCGGCATGGGAATGCCCTTTCCAAGCTCGGACTTGACGGCGGCCTCCGTCAGGCTGTCGCCCATGCCGACAAAGCGCGTCGTCTCCGGCGTAAAGCGGTGGTCTTCAAAGACCGTCTCGGGGAAGTTCTGCCCGTAGAGTGAAAGCGAAAGCTCGACCGGGAGGGTATCATATCTGTCGTTCTGAATTTCCAGCCATGCTTCTGCCTTCCCGTCCAGCGGACGGATATAGAGGTCGCTGATATGGACGGAATTTCGGATCTCCACATAGACGCGGTTGTAAATGCCCGTCCCGGAGGGGCAGTGGTGCCAGCCGTCCAGCGGACCGTCCCAGCCGAGACCGGTGGCGGCATAAAGCTTGTCGCCTTCTGTTTCTTCGCTGCCGCCGGGATCGTTTCCCATATAAATATGGTCATTATACAATTCAACTTTCAGCCGGTTTGTGCCGTCTTTGACGATGCCTGTAATCTCAAACTCGAATGGAGAGAAGAAGCCTTCATGCTCTCCGCCAAATGTGTCATTGACGGTAATGACTGCACGGTAATCCGCGCCGTCAAAATGGATATAGACCGACTGGCCCGCCAAAAGCGCAGGCAGCTCAAACGTGGTTTCATATGTCTTTTTGCACACGCCGATCGGCCCGCCGTATTCCGGGATCGTGACCGGTTGACCATCGCGCAGAAACGACGTGAGATCCATGCGCCGGCGCAGGCTTTCAAACGCAGGCGCGTGATTTTCCAGAAACGGGCGGTATGCTTCCCGCATGGCAGCAAGCTCGGTTTTCAGTTCTTCCGTTGTAGACAGATGCGGCTTGACTGCGATGGGCTGTGCATCTGCCTGTTCCAGACGGCAGATAACGGTTTCATGCGGAATTGGCGTGACCGGCTCCAGAAGCGCAGCGTTCCCGCCGATGCCGTTTGCCGCGATTTGTGCGAATTGATCCATATATGTTCTCCTTTTCGCTGCTTTTTCGTATCGTAACACAGCGCATATAGGGAGGCAATCTGCGAAAATGACACTTTGCCCCGCAAAAATGTCATATTTGCCACCTATGAATTTTGACCCGCATTCTTTTAGAATGCGATACAGAGGATACTGGACCGATGGACGGATGTGAGGCAGCTTATGTTTGAAGCATTTTTTACGGATCCCTGTATGCGATACCGCACAGAGGTGATCAACGGCATTGACTTTTACGGGTTGGGATTCAGCATGGTACGCGGCGAATGTGTGGCGGAAGGAACGCTGCGCTGGATGCAGGAAGGTGAAGCTGCGGCCGTGCTCATCACAAATACGAGCCTGCCGGATATGTCTGGGTTTGAACTTGCCAGACATATCCGCAGACAGTTTCCGTGCCTCCGCGTGATTTTTTTGACTGACACGCCGAACCTTGCGGAAGCGCAGCAAGCCGTCCGGTGCGGTGCATATGACTATTTGCCGAAGTCTGACGGGATCGACGCGCTGCGCAGCGCGATGATCCGCGTTTCAGAGGAACTGCACACGGAAAGTCGGGAAGAAGCATATCTGCGCGGCCAGCAAAACTGGGATGAGTGCATTTCGAGACTTCTGAAGCTGCTTCTGGCACTGAAGCCGGGCATCGACGAGGATCACTGGCAAATGTATTCCAAGGTCAAGCCGCTGCTGAGCGATGCTCCGCTGCGCATGGAGGCTCTGCTGGTGCGCTCTTTGATGGAGGAACTGCGCGCAGAAATTTGCCGCAGGGATGAGGCACTGGCCGCGCAACTCCGAAGTAACATGATGGCTGCGCCGCTGGGCATGCTGACCTCCGCGCAGGGAACGGCGGCGTACATGGACGCCATCTGGGCGCTGCTTTCCGAAAAGGGCTATATCACGCAGGAGGACGCGCTGAAAAGCGATCCCATCGGGCGCGCCTGCGTCTATATGCAGTCGCACCTCTCGGAAAAACTGACTGTGCAGGAGCTGGCTGAGTATGTCCACATCAGCCCGCGGCATTTTATCCGGAAATTCCAGGCAGAGATGAACGAGAAATTTACGGATTATCTGGCCCACATCCGTGTTCAGGCGGCAATTCAAATGCTGGAGGCTGGTCGGGATGTCAAATCCATTCCGGAGGCGGTCGGATATAGAGACGAAAAAAGCTTTTATTCCGTGTTCCGGAGGTTCGCGGGCTGTTCCATGCGCGAATACCAGCAGAAACTGAACTTGAGCCAGCGAAAGGAGAAGCAACCATGATAAAGCTATGGAACCAAACCATGCCGCACCGCTGCGTAGAGGATGCGTTTGAACCGTATCTGACGCCATATGACTGTGATGCCGCAAAGACGGCAATTGTCGTGTGTCCGGGCGGCGCTTACTGCGGCCGGGCGGACTATGAGGGAAATGACGTTGGCGCGTGGCTGAATACCATCGGGATAACAGCCTTTGTGCTGGAATACCGTGTTGCGCCGAGTAAAGCCCCGGCGCAGCGTCCGACGCGCAGCGGGCCATGCGGCTGGCAAGAAAGCTCTGCATGGAGCGTGGGATCGAGCGCCTTGGCATCATGGGCTTTTCCGCCGGGGGCCATCTGGCAGCGACACTGTCTGTCCACTATGATGAAGCCTTTTACCCGCCGCAGGATGAGCTTGACAATCTATCTGCCTGCCCTGATTTACCGTCCTTTGCTATAGTGTGATCGACATGGGCGAGTACCGACACGATTGGAGCCGCCGCTTTCTACTCGGCGATGTGCCGGATGAGGCACAGATCGAATTCTTTTCTCCGCAGCGCTGTGTGACAGAAAACACGCCGCCCGCCTTTCTCTGGCACACGGCGCAGGATGCAAGTGTTCCGGCAATCAATAAGCTCGAAGCCGGACATATCCGGACACTGTACGTTTGTGACAAGCACATCCGCAACTTCGCCCTTTCGCAGCCATTGCAGCATATTTTCCGCTTTGGTTTCTCCACGAACCATTTCAAAGCCCAGCGAATAAAAATCAATGCTGTTAATTACATTGATGCGGAAGATCAGATCCGGATCTGAAAAAACGCTTCAAACATAGGCTACCTCACATCCATTCATTGGTGTTGCACCTGCCGGGACGGCAAAAACGCACAAAGCGGCTGTTACTTGTTTCCAAAGGCGTTCACCATTACGCAGCCGGCGGTAATCAGCACAAGACCGATGATTCCAACCGTGGAGAGTTTTTCCTTGTATGCAAAAATCGAAACCAGCGAGGTGACAATCAGTCCAACGCCGCACCAGGTTGCGTATCCGATATTCAGGTTGATCCGGTTCAGACTTTTTGCAAAGGTGTAATGGCAGACAATATACGCCGCCGCGCAAATCAGCGACGGGGTCAGCTTTGTAAAGCCCTCCGTCTGCTTCAGATAGCTTGTGGCGATAACCTCCGAGACAATTGCAATGGCAAGAAATGCATATTCCATTTTGCCTCACAGTCCTTTCTGTTCTAATTGCCGGATGAGTGCCGGAACATCGGCGACGGAATCCAAAATGTAATCCGCCGCAGGCGCCAGCTGCTCTCTGGATGAAACGCCGCTTAAAACACCAACGGCGATTGCGCCGCCGTTGTGCGCAAAGTTCATGTCGTTTATCGTGTCGCCCACAACAAGGATATTTTCCGGCGCAATGTGCCACTGCGCCGCGGCGCGCGAAATGATGCGCCCATCCGGCTTTAACGGCATATCCCCTGCCATCTGATCTCCCGCGAAAAAGGAGAACAGCGGCAGAATCTGCAAGCCTTTCAGACATTTGACCGCGGCCTCGCAGGTATCCGTGGTTGCAACGCCGAAATGAATGCTCTTTTCATGCAGCGGCTGCAAAATGGCCGGCAAATCTCCAATGCCCTTGATACTTTTGTTCTCCGCAAAGCTCTCCTCGTCAAAATACCGGGTGAGCTTTCCCTCCAAATCCCGCGTGTCAACCGGTGCTTGCGCGTGCATCGCTTCCAGCGCCGGCTTCATGTCAATCGCCATATCCAAAAATGTTTTCCACGCGAATGAACCGTCAGGAAGCACGTGATTTTGTATAATTCCGATAGAATTGAGCGCTTTTTCCGTGTGGATATCGGTGACTGGGATTTTGTAATCCGAAAGAATGCGCCGGATGACGCACTGCGCGGCAGGAATCCAGAATTCGTTGAAATCCAGCAGCGTTCCGTCTTTGTCAAAAATAATCCCGGATATTTTCATGTGATCTCTCTGTCCTTTCTCTTGCAGAACGTAATGCTGCGCTTCGATAACAGCAGACAGTTACATTCTAAAAGAATGTGAGCCAGTACGAACAGGGTGCATTCAGGACATTTTTATACGCAATCACGCCATGATTGCAATTGCTCTTAAAAAGTGTGCATGCTATGATTTTAAAAGAAAGCAACCGGAGAATCAAGCGTTTGAAAAAGAACCACCAGTCATGTGTGCAATGCATGACTGGTGGTCTCCTTTATACAGTAACGGTCAGCTGCTTTCTTCCGTCCATGTGCGGGAGAAGCAGCTTTTGGTTTTTCGTAATGGTGATCTCATACCGGCAGCCGCGGAACACGCGGGTGACCTTTGCTGGGAGCAGATGCTCCGGCAGGCAGGGGTCGATCTCAAGGCCGTCCCATGTTGGGCGGACGCCCAGCAGATACTGCGTTGCGGCCAGATACATCCATGCCGCCGTTCCGGTCAGCCACGAGACGTTGGCCAGGCCGAATTTATCGCTCTCCGGGCCGAAGATATTCGACGAATAGACATACGGCTCCGCCTTATAACGCTCCGCGCCTGCCGTTTTCTGCGCGATCATCGGCAGAAGCTGATGATAATACTTCCATGCGTTCTCCGGACGCCCCAGCATACATTCTGCAATAATTGCCCATGTATTCGCGTGGCAGAAGACGCTGCCGTTTTCGCCGCAGCCCTTGTTGTAGCAGGTCAGGTTTTCTTCCTTCGTCGGGTAGTCCGTCGTCATGGCCGGATGAATTTTCTTGATGCCGAGTTCGGTATCGAGATATTTTTGACGCTGTCCATGGCCTGTATTTGCTGCTCCTGCGTGCGAGCGCTCAGGACGGCCCAGCTCTGCGTGTTGAGCCAGATCTTCGCCTGCGGCTCGGACTCCGAGCCAATGAAGCGGCCCTCGTCCGTGATGCAGCGGCGGAACCACGCGCCGTCCCACGCAAGCGTGCGGCAAATCGCCTGCTGGCGGTCATAGAGCGCCTTGCATTCCGCTGCAAATTCCGGTTCGCCCATGCGCTCGGCCAGCTCCTGCATCATGCGCAGCGCGACGGCAAACTGCATCCCCGTCCAGATGCTCTCGCCCTTCCCCTTGCGGCAGACCTTATAGAGCATATCGTTCCAGTCGGAGCTGAGCATCAGCGGGAAGCCGTGCGCGCCCATGTTCTGCGTGGTGAAGCGGATGGACTGTTTGATGTGCTCCCAGATCGTGCCGCTGCCGCCGTCGAAATACGGGGCCTGCGTGTCGAGGTACGAAACGTTTCCCTCTTCCAGCGCGATGTGATAGGCGTCCATGACCAGCCAGAGGTGGTTGTCCGAGTGGACGCGCGTGACCGGCTCCCAGCCCTCGGTGGGGAAGAAATAGTGGTTGCAGTGGCCGTCCTGATACTGCTGGGTCAGGAGCAATTCAAATTTCTCTTTTGCCCGGTCAAGTTGAAGCGGGATCATGGCGAGAACATCCTGCGCGGTGTCGCGCACGCCGATGCCGCGGAACGTACCGGTGGCGTAGTAGCTGATATTCCGGGAGAAGCGGAAGTTCCGCTCCATCTGGTAGGGGTTCCAGATGTTGATCATCGTCTCCGCGTCCTTGTCCGGGAGGCTGCACTGGAAGCCGGAGAAGAAATCCTCCCATGTTGCCGCCAGCTTCTGCATGGACGCGGTGAAAAAGTCAGGGGCTTTGCAGGCCGCAAGGGACTTGGAAATCTCGCTCTCCGTCATCTCCGTGCCGAGATAGATATTGAGCGATTTTGTCTCTCCGGCGCGGAGCGTCAGCGGCAGTTCCAGCGCGAAGCACGGATCGCCGCCAAAAAGTGTGGAGTTTTTCAGATGTTCGTGTTCGAGTCCGATCGGCGCTTCCTCACTGCGGTAGCTGCCGACAAATTCATCACGGTCGCAGTCAAACCCGGCGGCGGGCGCGTCGCTTGCGAAGTACACAAGCGGCGTCTCATCGGGCTTCGGCTGGTTTTCCACGCCGTAGCGGTAGATGAGCACGCCGTCCTTTTCATAGACGGACAGCTGGTGCTTGTTGTAGCACTGCCATTGCAGCTCGCGCATGAATTCCATCATGCCAAGCTCGACGTAGGGGTAAATCGTCACGTTCCGGTCACAGTCGGAGCGCAGCTCCAGATGCCAGAGCATGACGTTTTTCAGCGGGCTGACCAGATACGTCACCTCGGCGTGCAGGCCGTCACGCTCCGCTGAGAAGCGGGTGTAGCCCATGCCGTGCGCAGCCTCCCATTTCTCGGGCTTGCAGGCGCACGGCTCATTGGTCGGACACCAGACGGCATCGCCGTCCTTGATATAGGTGTAGAAGCCGCTGCGGTCGGTCGGCAGGTGGAAGAAGCGGTAGTGGTTGATGCGCCAGATCTGCGGCGAACGGTACCACGCAACGCCGCCGCCCGCCTGCGAGATCATCGCGTGAAGTGTCCCGTTGGACAGATAGTTCATCCACGGGGTCGGCATATTGTACCGGGACAGCACAATTTCCCGATTCTGATTCTCAAAACGGTATGGGTTCATTTGTCCGTCTCCGTTCTTTTTTGTGCCAGCAGCCACTGCAGGAGCATTTCATCATACGCATACGTCCATGCGTCATGACCGCAGTCTCCAAAAACCGTCAGCCTTGCATTGCCGCCCGCACGCTGTATTGCCTTGACCATATCGACCGTCTCCGTCAGGGGTACGACATCGTCCAGCGCACCATGAAACGCCCAGACCGGCATAGTCAATACCTCTGCGTTCCACGGCATTCCGCCGCCGCAGCAAGGCGCGATAGCCGCGAACAGCTCCGGCGCCGCCATCGCAAGGAACCATGTGCCGTATCCGCCCATGCTGAGTCCTGTCAGCGTGACCCGATCCGGGTCGCAGGCGTATGCTTCGATCATGCGGCAAACGAACCGCTTCAGTTCCGGAACCATCGCCACCCAAAAGGACCCTTCCGGGCAGCGCGGTTCGATCAGCACGCAGTCTTCTTCCCGCGTTTCTGTCAGGATGTTCGCCAGTCCATGAATCTCAGCCTTCTCCAGATCCTCACCACCGCCGCGTTCACCTGCGCCGTGCAGCTGGATAATCATTGGAAGACCTGCGTGCATCCGCTCCGGCATCCGGACGGCATAGGCAAAGCCCGCATCTGTCAACCGATGATATTGTACGTTCATTTTGTATCCTCCGCCCTGTCTCAAATGACATTTGCCGACGCGATCTCATGCCAGAAAATTGCCCGTGTCGCCTGTCCGTCGGCGTTTTCCTCGCAGCAGCAGTCGAGAACCGGCTCCTCCAGCTCCTCGATCCGGTCGAGCCGTCCTTCCGCATAGGCCAGCAGCCGGTCTCTGCAGTGCAGCAGTCGCTGGCGCTGGCCGCCGATGCGAAGATCAACCACGTCAAAGCCCTGCGGCTTGTTTTCGTGCATCCACTGCTGCTCATAGGCCGCATAAAACGCGTCCAGCCGTTCGAGCGCCGCGTCATAATCGGTGCAGAGCGCCTTCGCGGCTTTTTTATCGCCGGACAGATACGCCGCCCTTGTGCGGATGCCAAGGTCTGCTTTCACACTCAAAAATGCGCAGAGCGCCCGCAGGGAGCGGAACAGGTAGCCGTATTCGGCGTGATCCGCATACACGGCCAGCCTCGCGGCGCAGTCCGCATAACCAGCCGCGTCGCCCGACTTCACGCGGTTGTCGAACTGGCCCATGAACGGGTCACAGTAGAGCAGATATTTTTCCGGGTTATAGATCGCCTCAGCGGAATCGTTCTGCGTCCCGATCAGGTCGAGCGCGCGGAAATCCTCAAATGGAATGCCGAATTCCCGTTCGAAATTCGCGTGAATGGTTTCCACATCGTCAATGTCCTGCGCCATCTGGGAGACGGTAAACAGCGCCGGAAGCACAGCAAATTTGGAGCATTCCGCGCCGTTGTCGCCCCACATGGTCATGACGACATTTTCAACGCCCTTTGCGTGGCAGGCTTTCATTGCCTCGCGCATAGTCGCGATGCTGAACGTGTTGTGCGGCGCAAAGCCCGCCCATGTCCAAAGTCCGCCCGCGAACCACGAACCGCTTTTGATTGCGTTGTGGGCGTCAATATTTCTCTCATAGCTCTGCCGGTCGCGGCTAAAATAATCCCAGTACACCAGGTGAATATTCTCCGGCACCAGCTGTCTGACTTCCTCCGGAATTTCGCCGAGCTTCGGGTCCTGATTGAAATTGGTAAAGTAATCCCCGCCCGCCAGACGGAAGAACATATCGCCCCACATCAGAAGCTCGAAGCCATATTTTTTCGCCATTTCTGACACCCTGCGCAGATGTTCCATCAGGATGCTGAAGCGATCGCGGTAGCCGTGCAGCGTCAGATATTTGCCAAGGCCGAGCAGATCCGCTTCGTCCATGCCGATGTTCACAATATTGGTGCGCAGACATTCGCGCAGCGTGCGGAACATTCCATCGACCAGCGCATAGGTGCGCTCGTCGCCGGTCAGCAGGATATCGGCTGCGTCGTGAATTTCCCGGTAGACCGGCCAGTGGAACAGGGCGTTGACATGGGCAAGCGTCTGAATACAGGGAATGACCTGCATGCCATGCGCCGCCGCATACGCATCGATCTGTTTTAATTCCGCCTTTCTGTACCGTCCGCGCAGATGGCCGAAATAGGGCTGGCCGTCCACCTCATAGGTGTCCTCCATATAAAGATGCAGCGTATTGCAGCCGAGCCTCGCGGTCAGATCGATCCAGCGCTTGACGCTTTCCACCGTCATAACGGCGTTTCGTGAGCAGTCGAGCATCGTGCCGAAAGTCTTGAAAGTATGTTCCATTTCTTTATCCTTTCCAGTCCGGTCAATAGTCAAACACGCGGTCTTCTCCCGCGCCAAAGCGCAGCAGATAGATGCGCCGCTGATTCGGCTTCAGGAGCAGCACGTCCCATAAATCTTCTGTTTCCGCGCCCAAGCCCCGCTCCGTGCATTTCCGGACGTTCGGAAACAGCGATTTTATCGGCTGCGGGCGGACTGAGTCGATCAGGAAATATGGGATGTGACAGAACGTAGTTTCGTAATCGCAGGCGTAGTGCCCTGCAAACCAACCACCGATGCGGATACCGTGCTTTTGCGCCTGCCGCAGCAGCATCATGGCCGGCTCAGAGGCGTATTCCATATAGTTCCATGGGTCAGTACCCGTTTCAAAACGCGACTTTGGCAGCGCGTGCGAAAACAGGAATATCACCCATCCCTCAGGAAGCTGGAGCGCCTCTGTCTTGAGCCACGCAAGCTGCTCCACGCCGTATTGACAGCTTTTTTCAAAAAGCTCCTCCTGCTCGTCGATCTGCGGCAGATGGGATGAGAGAAAAATCAGCCGCATCTTTCGGTCATAAAAATCGACAAAATAGTACGGCTTGTTCCGCGGCCGGTGCAAATTCACGTAAGACTCCAGATACGCCGTTTCTTCATACCAGCGCTCGTCTGTAACAATGCCCGTCACGATTTGGCCGACATAGCGCTCATTGCGAAAGCCATCATCGTCGCCGCAGGCAATGTAGAGCTTGCCGGAAGCTGTTGCATTCTGAAACCGCGCCAGCTCCTGCGAGAGTACAAAGCGGGACGCATTTTCGGGGATGCTGCCGTTTAAAATATCGCCAAGGTGGATGACACCGTCAAAATGCGTCTGCGCATCGACCGCGCGGATGTTTTCGTCCGTATGATCCGCGAAATCCGACACAGCCGTTCCCGCAAGCAGTGCGAAGCAGAGATCGTCCGGCTCCCGGAGTGCATGGAGCTTTTCTGTCAGCGACCGGCAATTGTCCGCAAAATGTGGTTCCATATGGATGCCTCCATCTATATTTAATAATGAACGATTCTGTCTTCGCCAGCGCCGAAGCGTTTTAGATAGACCCGGCGTTCACTCTTTTTCAGAACGAGCGCATCCCAGAGATCTTCGCTCGGCGTGCCCAGCTCTCTCTCCCAGAAGCGCACGTCGTCATCAAACAGCTGCGGGTCGTATGCGGTCTGTGACGCGGTAATGACAAATGGGATCCCGAAAAGCGTCTTAATCCGATCCCCGTGATAGTGGCCAATGAACCACCCGGCAATGTCAAAGCCGTATTGCTTCCGGCACTGGTCGAGCGCGGAAAAGATCTGATTGCCGTTGACGATGTCGTTCTTTTCGAGTGCAGTTTTCTCATCGAACAGCAATGCAGAAAACGGCGCGTCGTGGGAAAACAGCATCACCGTCCAGTCCGACGGCAAAACCAGCGTCTCGTTTTGCAGCCACTGGATTTGTTCTTCCTCGTATCCGAAGATCATGACCGGTTCGCCGCCGCGGTGCTCATAAAAATACGAGCAAACAAACACAAGGCGAACCTTTTCTTTTGCAATATCTACATAATAATAGGCTTCTGCGCCGGACGGCGGACGTTCTGCTCCGCGTCCAAAAAGCCGATGGCCTCCGGCCAGAGCCGCGCGGAATACGGCCCGCTGCATGCGTCGTGATTGCCCTGCACCGGGAAGAAGCGTCCGCTCGAAACAGTGGGCCGGAACAGCGCGAGCTGCTGCCGCAGCAGAAGCTTTGCGTACCGTCTGCCGATCTCACCGGCGAGGAAATCACCCAGATGGACGCAGCAGTCAAACTGCACGGCCTGATCGACTGCGGAGATGTTCTCAATGGTAGCCGGGACGGAATTGTCCAGATGCGAGTCCGCAACCAGCGCAATGTTTAAATCCCCATTGCAGGACAGCACGTCCTGGATTGTATGTGCTGCTTCATATTCATAGCATTGATTGATCATATCAAATCCCTCAACAAGGCCGGATCGGCGGCAATTGTGCACGCCGTATCCATTTCTCACATTTCAGCCGGTATTTTTGTATCAATTAAACGATAGCACGTCATTTATCGACCTGTCAAATGGGCATAGTGCCAAAAAAGGGCCTGTTTGCGCCATGACAATTATGTATTGTTTTTTATGAGATATTTTGTGTATGAATTGGCAATCATGCGCAATGTTTGTAAGTCGGAGCATACATATTACTATTGTCTCATGTGTGTCTATGCGCGGTTAGGTTTGACGCTTACGTTCCTGCGAAGCTCTATCCTTATGTAAAAAGCAAGACGCAAACTCAAATGCATGAGTTTGCGTCTTGCTTTTGCCCGTACCGACTGTACCCCCATGACACATTGTGTACCTAAGGGGTGAAACAGTTGAAACTTCTGGGCTTTTCGCAGCGGCATCTTTTTTGGTGCAGCTTGATGTGTGATTCGAACACTATGGATCAACTACCAAATTAGAAAACAAAATCACAACCCAGCGACAGCGGTTGTGATTTTGAACGAAGAAAGACCTTTGCTGTCGAGGTGAACGCGCTTGCGCGGTCACCTGACAACCAAAGGTCATTTCTGAGTGGAGCAGGGTACGGGAGTCGAACCCGCCTCCGCGGCTTGGGAAGCCGCTGTACTACCGATGTACGAACCCTGCCTGTTTGATGCGCTGATATCATAGCATCTTTTCTTCAAAAATGCAACCGTTTTCTGGCGAAATCTGAAAACCGGTGTTCCGGTGCAGGGTTCTATGTGTTTTTCGAAAGCTCCGGGCTTAATATCCGGACGGGTTCCGGGTCTGCCAGCGCCAGCTGTCGCGGCACATATCGGCAAGCGTTTTCTTTGCCTCCCAGCCAAGGACCTGCTTTGCCTTGGTGGGGTCTGCGTAGACCGTGGCCAGATCGCCTGCGCGGCGCGGGCCGATGACGTAGGGGACGGGAACATTGTTGACCTCGGAGAAGGTGTGCACCATTTCCAGCACGCTGACGCCGCGGCCGGTGCCGAGGTTGAAGACCTCGCAGCCGGTGTGCGCCTGCGCATAGCGGATCGCGCACAGATGGCCCTCGGCCAGATCGACGACGTGGATATAATCGCGCACGCCGGTACCGTCCGGGGTGTCGTAGTCGTCGCCGAAGACGGTCAGCCTTTCGCGGCGGCCGATGGCGACCTGCGTGATGTAGGGCATCAGATTGTTGGGAATGCCGTTCGGGTTTTCTCCGATCAGGCCGGATTCGTGCGCGCCGATGGGGTTAAAGTAGCGGAGCAGCACGACGGAAAGCGCCGGATCGGCCCTGCAGGCACCCTTCAGGATCTCCTCGATCATGAACTTCGTCCAGCCGTAGGGATTGGAGCAGCCGCCGGTCTGCGCCGTCTCATACAGTGGCGCAGGCTGGTCGCCGTAGACCGTGGCCGAGGACGAGAAGACGAACTGATGGCAGTTATGCTCGCGCATGACCTCCAGAACGGTCAGCGTGGAGTCCAGATTGTTGCGGTAATAGAGCAGCGGCTTTTCGACGGATTCGCCGACGGCCTTGAGCCCGGCAAAGTGGATGACGCCGGTGATGTCGTAGTCGGAAAAAAGCCTGTCCATCGCGGCCCTGTCGCAGCAGTCTGCCTCGACGAAGACCGGGCGCTTGCCGGTGATGCGCTCGATGCGGTCAATGACCTCGGAGAACTGTTGTACAGATTATCAACAATGACGATATCCTGTCCCGCGTTCAGCAGGGAAACGGCGGTGTGGCTGCCGATGAACCCGGCGCCACCGGTCAAAAGAATGGACATATGAAGCCCTCCTGTATCCGAAATTTCATTGGCAGTATAGCACGCGGCGGAAAAAAGTGCAAGGCAAAAGCGCAGATTCCGTGCAGAAACAGACAATATGATAAATTGTAAGCAAAATATGATAAATGCGCGCGGAGGCCGTCCGCAGCGATTCCGGCGAAAAACGCAAAATGCCCCTTCCAAATGGGGAAAAGTTTTGGTATAATAACTAATACCCCATAAAAAGAAGGGATGAGGATATGGCGAAGCTGTACTTTAAATACGGTGCAATGGGCTCGAGCAAAACGGCGACGGCGCTCATTACCAAATATAATTACGAAGAGCGCGGGATGCGCGTCTGGCTCATCAAGCCTGCCGCCGACCGGCGCGACGGAGAATTCACGCTGCGTTCGCGCATCGGCCTGACGGCGCAGTGCGAGGCGATCGGCCCGGAGTGCGACCTGCGCGAACAATACGCCGCGCACGGCAGGGCGGACGTGATCATTGTCGATGAATGTCAGTTCCTGACCGGGCAGCAGATCGATCAGCTGCGGGAGCTTGTCGACCGCGAGAACCTGCCCGTTCTGTGCTTCGGCCTGCGGACGGATTTCCAGACGAAGCTCTTCCCCGGCAGCCGGAGGCTGTTTGAGCTGGCCGACTCCATTACCGAGATCAAAACCATCTGCGACTGCGGCCGCAAGGCGACCACGAACGCCCGCATCAGCCCCGACGGCTATGTCGTCACCGAGGGCGATCAGGTCTTCCTGGGCGGCAACGACAGTTATATCGCCATGTGCCATAAATGCTATCAGGACTATATCAACGAACACAGAAAGGTGGAACTTCTCCATGGAACTGAACGAGATCCTCAGTAAAGTCGATCACACCCTCCTCGCCCAGACGGCGACCTGGGCCGAGATCAAGGCCATCTGCGACGACGGCATGAAGTATCATACCGCGTCCGTCTGCATCCCCGCTTCCTATGTGAAGCAGGCGAAGGACTACGTCGGGGACAAGCTGCCCATCTGCACCGTCATCGGCTTCCCGAACGGCTACGACACGACGAAGGCCAAGTGCCTCGAAGCGCTCGACGCGGTCCAGAACGGCGCGGACGAGGTCGATATGGTCATCAACATCGGCTGGGTCAAGGACCAGCGCTGGGACGATCTGCTCGAAGAGATCAAGGCCGTCAAGCAGCACTGCGAGGGCAAGCTCCTGAAGGTCATCATCGAGACGTGCCTGCTGACGGACGACGAGAAGATCAAGATGTGCGAAATTGTCTCCGATTCCGGCGCGGACTACATCCAAGACCTCCACCGGCTTCTCCCACCGGCGGCCGGCGAACGTTCCATGACGTGGAGCTGTTCGCGAAG
>ENA-OQCO01000801-OQCO01000801.1-human-gut-metagenome-genome-assembly--contig:-NODE-801-length-15360-cov-1.634937_pt1 | contig 15360 bp, 17 predicted proteins | sample MGYA00242500_ERZ504582 | MGnify/ENA primary metagenome ERZ504582 (study PRJEB26092, sample SAMD00036346) | human gut metagenome | host: Homo sapiens | study: EMG produced TPA metagenomics assembly of...
TTCCAGATGTCAAATGTTGTTTTCTATTATAATATCATGAACGTCATTTTCAAGGAACCAAAAATCTTTCATGTTTGGGGGCTGTAAGTTGTCGCAAATTGTGATATTATTTTTGTGAGCAGCCCTCTCCGTCATTGCTCACGCAATGCCACCTCTCCCAAAGGGAGAGGCTTTGGCATGTCGGGCAGAGTGCAAGATCGCCTGCGGCTCCCATAGCCGTGGGCCCTGTCCCCATTGGCAGCTCTTGTCTGCCTCTTTTGCGGAGCCCGGATGTTTCCGGGCCGCTCCACCTTCTTCATTTTCTACGATCAAAACCGTCCTGCCAATGGCTCTCCCTTCGGGAGAGCTGGCGCAAAGCGCCTGAGAGGGCAGGGACGCGGACAGAAAGGATACCTTATGATAAACGGCGTCATTTTTGATATGGACGGCCTGATGTTCGACACCGAGCGGATGTGGGCCACGTTCTGGGAACCGGCTCTGGCGGCACTGGGGCTTCCTTATAAAGAGGGCCTCAGTGAGGCCGCGCGGGGCACCGCAGGCGAAACTCTGCGGAATGTCGTGCGCCAATTCTACGGGCAGGACTGCGATGCGGCCGCCATCGTGGACAGCCTGCACGCAGTGGCCGACAAAGCGTTCCAGAAGCCGGTGCCCAAAAAGCCAGGTCTGGACGAACTGCTGGCCTGGCTGGACGAGCAGCACATCCCCATGGCCGTGGCGTCTTCCAGCCGGATGGACGTCATCCAGCGTAATCTGGACAACTGGGGGATGCGCTCCTATTTCAGCGTCCTCGCCTCCGGCCAGCAGGTGACCCGCTCCAAGCCCGACCCGGAGATCTTCCTTCTGGCGGCGGAGAAGCTGGGCGTCGCGCCCGGACACGCCCTTGTGCTGGAGGACAGCTACAACGGCGTCCGCGCCGGAGCCGCCGGGGGCTTTGTCACTGTGATGGTGCCGGACCTGCTGCCCGCCGACGACGAGATGCGCCGCCTGTACACCGCCGAGTGCCGGAGCCTGTTCGAGGTGCTCGATGGCCTCAAGGCGAACCGCTGGTAATGTGATATGCAAAAACACCCGTTGGCCCTGTCATGGCGGCAGGAACAGCAGGTGTTTTTTGCTGCCTGTGCAGGCCGAAATGGGAAGCCGCACAGGCAACGGAGAAAGAAGAAGGTATCTTGGAGGAGCTCTCTGGTATGGTATCCCAGATAAACTCAGTGGAATAGTGCGAGGATCTTGGGGATCTGAGTAGACAGACCGGAAATGGTCATGATGACGGCGAAGATGTAGCTGATGGTCATGCAGATGCGCAGACCGGTGGGCTTCTTATAGCCCTCGCTCAAATCATTGCGCCAGATCATCAGCAGCATGAACAGACCACCAAAAGGCGTAGCGATGGAGGTGGCGATGTTGGCCATCAGGATCAGCTGGGTAGGGGAACCGCCGTAGCTGTAACAGACCACCATGCAAAGGCCAGGCAGACCAGGCAGCCAATGCGGATGAACTTGCTCTCCAGGCTGACGTCCTTGTCAAGACCGGCACCCAGCAGCACCATGCCGCGCTGGGTATTGGCCAGCAGGGAAGAGAAGCCTGCGCCCAACAGGGCCAGACCCATGATGTAGCGGGCACTGCCGCCCATGATGGGTACCAACATCTCTGCCAGCTGGGCCGGGGCCTTGATGCTCAGCCCCTGCGGGTGCAGCACGACGGCACCCACCAGCACGATGGCACCGGAAATCAGGGAGACGCTGACGATGTGGGTAATAGCATCGGTCAGCATAACGCCGTTGAACAGATCATCTTTCTTCCACTTTTTCTCTTTGCCAAGGTAAGTGCCGTAAATACCAGCAGTCACAGCGGCATTGGTGGAAATGAAAGCCAGTGCCGTGCTGAGGGAGCCTTCAGGGACCTTAAAGCCGAACAGTCCTTTGGCAAGCCCCTGAGGTTCCGGCCGCCGACACCCACCAGCGTGGCATAGAACGCCACGATCATCAGGACGATGCAGAGGGTAATGATCTTTTCGACCTTGGAATAGACGTTCTTGGCAAAGTACATGTACACCACGACCGCGATCATGATGACGGAGCCGATCTTCCAGTCGATGCCGAAGATGAGGTTCATACCGGCACCGGTGCCGGAGATGTTGCCCATCGTGAAGAACAGGCAGGAAAGGAATATGGCGCAGCCACGACGCCGGAAGCCACCGGGCCGTAATACTTGCGGATGGCGTGGATGGTCGGCATCCCGGTCACGATGGCCAGACGGTTGGTGACCATCATAAAGGTGATGCCCATGAAAATGATGGGGAAGAACAGCCACATCAGGTCGTAGCCATAGTTTGCGCCGATCATCGAGGCTGTTGTCACGGCACCGGGGCCGATTACGATGCCTGTCGCGATCAGACCGGGGCCAATGCGCTTGAGCAGGTCTTTCAATGGCAGACGCTTCACGTCTGAGCCAAAGGCAGGAGCCGATGCGGGCTTTTCAGCCGACATGGCAGTATTGTTCTCGCTCATGATAAAGCCTTTCTTTTTCCTTAAAAAAGAAGGTGCTGCGCTGATGGCAATCATCAGGCAGCACCCGGAGTATGATTTGACCCACCTCAGCAGCTTCGCACAGAGCCGCCGGAGGTATCAGGGCTTATCTTACTTGTACTGCTCCATATCCACTGCGGGGAGCTGGCTGCGCTCTAGACCCAGAGCGACCCAGTCCTTCTCCTCCTGGTTCAGGGGCAGAACGGGCTTGCGCATCAGAGCGCTGGTGAAGATGCCGCGCTGCTTCAGAGCTTCCTTCAGGCGGGCATGAGCCTCACCGGAGGGCTGGCCGCCGCCGTAGATGGCCTGAGAGATGTGGTAGATGCGGTTGGACCAATCCTGTGCTTCCTTCAGAGTGTGCTTGTCAGGATTCTTGAAGACATCCCATGCCGGGCAGATCAGCTCAGGCACACAGCCTGCGAAGCCGATCAGAGCGCCGTCCATGCCGGGGAACCAGGAGACGCACAGGGTCTCGTCGTGGCAGGTGATCAGGCTGATATCGGGGCACTCCTGACGGAGCAGGCGGACGTCATGCTCGTAGATGGAGGTGACGCGGGTGCCCATCTTGATGCACTTGACGTGGTCGATCTCCTTGCACATCTTAATCAGGGTCTCAACCGGGTAGAAGGCCTTGGAGGTTGCGGGATACAGGTGGATGATGATGTCGATGTCAGCACCCTCAGCAACGTCCTTGACATACTCGAAGGGAGCGTTGGGGTTCATGCCGAAGCGCAGCCACATATGCGGGGGCATCAGCAGGATGCCGTCTGCACCAGCTTCCTTGGCTTCCTTGGCCATGGCGATGGACTCGGCGGTGTTCTCGCAGTTGACGCCAGAGATGATGGTCATCACGTCGCCGCACTCCTCAGAGCAGATCTCGACGACACGCTTACGCTCGGCACGGGTCAGGCCGGTGATCTCACCGGTGTGGCCGTTGCAGACCAGACCTCGATTCCCTTGCCGTAGAAGCTCTTGATCCAGCGCAGATAAGCGCGGAACTCCGGCTCGTTGATGGAGTAATCGTCGTTCAGAGGAACGGACACAGCGGGGAAGATGGTCTTGAACGTTTTAACCTTAGCCATAATGAGAATCTCCTTTTTATCAAAAATCAATGTTGTGTTGGTTTTCGTTCTGGATCGCAGAAGCCACTTTGGAGATCATCTCGCGCGCCGATGTCTTTGGGCTTTTCTCTGCAATCGTTTGTTTTCTGTGACTCTGTTATACACTGGTGCAAGCCCCTCGTCAATAAAAACCAGCCTCCCTGCAAAGTTTTGCATACTGCCTGCAACGCCTTGCACAATTTGATATTTTCAGCATTTTCCGGCTCAGATTTTGTTCATTTTGCCAAGCATCATCTTGACAGGCGTTCCTTTTCCAGCTTCTTGATTTTTTGTTCCGCCAGGATTACAATAGGGGTGTCCGGGATACTCCTGGCTAAGAATCTTTACAAGTTGTGCAAACGTTTGCATTCAGAACGGAAAGGAGAGCTGCTTCATGGCGACCCTGAAAGACGTTGCGCAGAAAGCGTGTGTGGATGTCAGCACCGTTTCCCGCGCCTTAAACAATACCTCTTATGTCCACCCGGAGACCAAAGCCCGCATCGTGGCTGCCGCTAAGGAGCTGGGCTACCGACCCAATGTCATGGCAAAAGCGCTACGGCAGGGACGGCGGCACACCCTGGGGGTCATCGTGCCCCGGCTCCACCTGACCCTGTTCTCTGAGATCCTGCCGGGCATCGAGCACGAAGCCGAACGGCTGGGGTATTCCACCCTGATCTCCACCACCGACGATGACCCCCAGCGGGAAAAAAGCTGTCTGGAACGGATGCAGAACAGCTTCGTGGACGGCATCATCATCACCGGCACCGGGCGCAACAACCGGCTGCTGCGCAGCATCCAGGCCAGCGGCATCGCCGTCACCCAGATCGTGCGGTGTCAGGAGCCACGCATCAGCAGCATCGTAGCCGACTACGAAGCCTGCGGCCGGAACGCCGTGGACTATCTCTATTCCAAAGGCTGCCGCCGCATCGCGCTCATCGCCGGTTACTCCCACCAAAGCCCCTTCAAGGGCCGGTACGAGGGCTACTCCAAGGCCATCGCCGCCCACGGGCTGGAGGAGCTCCTTGCCGAATCCACCCAGCCGGTCAACAGCTTTGAGTATGGCTATGAGTGCGCCAACCAGCTTCTCCGGGACGAGCCGGAGCTGGATGCCATCCTGGCCCCGGTGGACCTGCAGGGGCTGGGCGTTCTGCGTGCCCTGAAAGAACAGGGCATCCGGGTGCCGGAGCAGGTCAAGGTCATCAGCATGACCGGCCACGCCATCGGCGAGATGCTGGAGACCCGCATGACCTCCATGGAGATGCCTGCCTTTGAGATGGGCGAAAAAGCCGCCCAGCTGACCATTATGGAGATCGAAAGCCCCAGCGAAAAAGCTCCCACGCCCCAGTCCATCCAGTTCCCTTATACATTAACGGAGCGGGAGACCACCTGAACCGATACAAACAGCGACGCCGTCGGCAAATGCCGACGGCGTCGTTCTGCGTTTTCTGTTATTTGCACCCGACCATGATGTCGATGATCTCGCGGTTCGTTTCCTTCATGCCCTGTTTGCCCAGGCGGCCCCACGTTCCGCAGTGAGTTCTCCACGCCCTTGGGCGACGATGCCGTCGCCGCCGCGGAACTGCTGGCCCCGGATGTACATATTATAACCGAGCAGCCCGGCCTCGACTGCCGTGGCGATCTTGGCCGCACAGCTGGCCTTGGCACCATCGCAGATGACGCCCGACACGATGGCCAGCGCATTGACGACGGTGTGGACGACGGCTTCATACCCGCCGCCGCAGAGATAGGCGATGCCCGCACCGGCCCCCGCGCCCGCACTGATGGCACCGCAGTAGGCGGACAACCGGCCGATGGGGGTCTTTCGTGGATGGTGGTCAGGTTGGAGAGGGTGAGCGCCCGGTACAGCTGCTCTTCGCTCGCCTTGAGCTCCCGTGCATAGACGATGACCGGAACCGAGGCAGTAATGCCCTGATTGCCGCTGCCGGAGTTGATGACCACCGGCTGCTCGCAGCCGTTCATCCGGGCATCGGAGCCTGCGGCCGCGTAGGCCTTGGCCCGCACCCGCACATCATTGCCCTCCATGTCCAGCAGAACGCTGCCGATGTTGGCCCCGTAATCGCCCCGGAGGCCTTCTTCGGCAATGGCCATGTTGTACCGGATCTGCGGGTCTAAAATCGGTTTCACGTCCTCGATGTCCACCGAATGGACAAAGTCCCAGATGTGCTCCATGTCGAGCAGGCTGCGGTCGGTCAGGTTCTCCTCCTCGTCGCCGTGGACGGGCAGGTCCAGCAGGACTTCGCCGTCCTTCTCAATGCGGACGATGTTGGTGTGGAAGACCGCGATGCGCACCTGCGCGGTGTGCTCCCCCTTCCAGACCTTGACGATGATATCAAAGGTGACGCCGTTCTCCACATGCTCGACCTTCACATCGGCCTGCTCCAGATAGGCGCGGATGGCCTTCGTCTCCTCCGGTGTCACATCGGCGATGACCTCCAGCTTCTGCTCCGGACGGCCTGCCACGATGCCCGCCGCTGCGGCGGCTTCCAGCCCTTTCATATTGTCGGTGTTGGGCACGATGACCGACTTGACATTCTTGATCATGCTTCCGCTGGCCCCGACCCGCACCCGGTCCGGGAGTTCCCCCAGCGTCTGCCGGGCCACTGCGGCGGCATAGGCCACCGCGATCGGCTCGGTACAGCCCATCGCCGGGATCAGCTCCTCTTTTAAGATCTGAAGGTATGCCTGGTATCTCTGTTCTGTTTTTCCATTCCAAATGTCCTTTATCGTTGTTGTGAGTCGCTTTGCTTCATTGTACAAAAAGCGCCCCAAAAAAACAAGGTTTCTTAGCGGCACTTTCGCCAAACATCAGCTTTATGGAAATGAAGTCTGCTAAAAAAACCTCCCTTCTGACACTGTGATCGTCGGAAGGGAGGTTGCCTTTTAAGGAGAATGGTATGATGAAGAAAAAAGAAGAGAGAAAATAGCAAGTAGATTTTAGTGGCAGATTATCCCATCAGTGCAGCCCATGCGCTTGAGATCAGGAAAATCAGGATAAGCGATGGGCAGCAGGTTCAGGACCTTCATATCCTTTTGATACCGGCCAGGCTGAGACCAGCACAAAGGGTAATGATACCGCCCGTTGCGGAAAAGTCTGCAATGATATCTGGCGTAATAAAGGACTGCACTGCACCGGATACCAAAAACAGTGCGCCGTAGATGATGGCCTGCGGAATGCAGAGCATCGGAACGATTTTGCCAAGGATAGAGCCGAAGATACAGGCCGTGACAAAATCCAGAATGGATTTCGTGATGAGGATGCTTCCATCACCGGTCAGACCCTCATTCAATGCACCGTACCAGCCTGTGCCGCCGCAGCAGAACAGGATAACAACTGCACTGACCTGAGCAAGAAACTGCTCATCTGCGGCTGCGCCGTTCATCAGCTTATGCACTACTCCGGTCACAAGCTTTCGGATGCGGTCATCCAGCATCACAAGCTCGCCCAGAATACTACCGATCACCAATGTCAGAACAACAGCCGAAAGGTTCTTTACTTTCAAGATCAGAACGATGCCCATTGCAATAGCTGCGATTCCAAGGGTATTGTTCAGAGCTTTTTTCAGAGAATCCGGCAGACGAGTTCCAAGTACAACACCCAGAACTGCGCCAAGACAGGTAATCAAAACATCCGTTGTAATTCCTATGGGCATAGTTAATGTAATGTGCCTCCTTTTTTCTGGAACAAGCCAGTAAAAGTCTCGATATGCTTCTGCTCATCGTAGTGACCGTTTTTCATTCGTTCCAGTTCTTCCTGCTCTCCGGCAAGGTTTGCTTTGGAAAGAGCCAAAAGTTCTGCGGCATCTCGCTGGGAGATCACGACCAGTCCATCCGAGTCACCAACAAGGATGTCTCCGGGCATAACAACCTGACCACCACAGACGACCGGAACATTGATTTCTCCCGGCCCTTCGCGATAGGGACCAAGCGGAGTCGCTGACTTTGCAAAAACAGGGATGCTTCCCGCACGGATGTCATCCAGATCTCGGATAGCTCCATTTACGACAAAGCCGCCCAGCTTCCGCATTTCAGCATAGGCCAGCATCATACCGCCGACCAATGCACGATCTGTATAACCTGCGCCGTCGATGACAATGATATCGCCGGGTCTTGCATAGTCCAGTGCTGCCTGTGCCGCCAAATTATCGCCGGAAGGAACTTTGACTGTAAAAGCGGTTCCCAGCAATGTATGCTGATTGAATGGGCGGATGCCGCCGAACATACAGTACATCTTCTTGACGCAATCGCCGATGTTGCTGCTGGGGATCCCACGAAAAGACTCTACCAGCTCCTGCGCAGGACGCTGAAAATCCAGAAACGCTCGAAATCCAACTGGCATAGATTCCTCCTAGATGTGTTTATTTACGCTTCCAAATTTATGTATCAGAGCGGATAGATCGTCATGACCCAGAGGATATTTGCAACGGACAGCAAAATTGCAGGCAGGATAGACTGCTTAATGTTGCTCTTCATATCATAGCCGCCGATGCCCATAACCATAGGAACGGTAGGCGTTGCCATCGGGGTCATGAAAGCGGTGCAGCAGGCAGAGGCGACCAGCAGCAGAGGGCCGGTGCAGTCTGCGCCCATGCTCTTGCAGGCCAGAATCGCGATGGGAGCAAAAATCGCCATAACGGTACGGTTCTGCATGATCTGGGTCAGGAAGAAGGGGATCAGATAGAACAGTGCGCCAATGAGGTAGGGATTGCCAAGGCTGGATGCCGTATTTGCGATAGCGCTGCCGATCAGATCGCCTGCACCGGTGTTTGCTAGCGCAGAACCCATGCACAGGCCGCCAGCGACCATCAGGGTCAGATCGATCGGGCATCGAAGCACAGGCTTCCTTAGAGGACAGAACGCCCGTAGCAACCGTTGCGACTGCGCCAATGAAAGAAATTTCCCAAGCAGCCAGATTCGGACCGCCGATCGCAGCCAGCACATTGTTCAGCGGAGTATTGAAGATCAGGCAGAGAGAAACGAGGCAGAAAATTGCGATCGCAGCGATCTCCTGCGGCTGCTTCAGCGGCTCGTGATGTGCAACGCGCTTGGAAAGTTCAGAGCTGTCCTTGCTTGCAACGATGGGCTTCTCAGGGGCAAAACGGAAACCAACAAAAGTGGTGTAAAGCATCAGGACCAGCAGGCTCATGCCACGGCCTTTGAACAGATCCATTGCCTCCATGGTGTACTGCTCGTAACCATTCGCTGCAATGTAGCCGTTCAGCTCAGCCAGCATTGCCAGAGAGCCGCCGACCGGGATAATTGCACAGGCTGCGATACTGACAAGGCCGACGCTGAAGATGGTCTTGCTGATGCTGATGTTCATTTCTTCACAGGTCGCGGTAACGATAGGAGCCACAATGCAGAACGCTGCAACCGCACTGCCGGTAAAGGTAGCCGCCATAACAGTCGCCAGTGTAAAGCCCAGCATGACCATGACCATGCTGCCCTTCGAGATTTTTTTGACGGTGCTTGCCACCAGATGGATGGCCTTCGTACGCTTGAAACCTTCCGAGATGACAAACATACTGGTGATCATCACGAGGTTTGCGTTTCCGATATTGCCCAGAATATCTTTCGGACCGATGCAGCCCGTCAACAGGAACAGGACAATGCCGATACAGCCGACCGTACCGACCGACAGCTTATTCCAGATATAGCCCGCGATCACGATCGCGCTGATGATAAAGCAGATTATCATTTGAGTCGTCATTTGATTTTCCTCCACGCAGACGCTTTATGCGTCTGCCTCATTGACCGGACGGCCACGATAATAAAGTGTTCCATTTTCTCCGCGATAGAACTGGCTGAGGAATTGGTCATAGCTGATCCAGCTTTCCTCCGGGTAATTGGCATGAACCATGTTATCCACACGACCGATCACGACCATCGGCACACCCTGCTTATCCGGGAACGCATACCATGTGATCGGCTCAGTTTTCCACGTTTCTACGTTGGCCGGGTCGAGCTGATACTTGTTCAGCTTTTCCATCAGAGTCGCACGCAGTTCTTCGGACAGGCAGAAGGGCAGCAGAGGATCCTCACCATGACCGGCAGTGAGGAAGTCCTGATCACCATAGATCATCATGGTAGGTACATGCTGCTGGCTGGCGGGCCACTCCCGGTACATCTTGCTGGGGCAACGCAATGCCGACCACGGAGCCACCGCCGCAAACAGATCACCGGCAGTGTAAGACAATAGGTCACTCATCATGCCGCCGCTGGACTGCCCCATCGCATATATACGACCTTTATCCACCGGGCAGCGGCTCTCAACATCTGCGACCAGCTCCCGGATGAACTTCACATCGTCAATGGGCTTGTCCTGATAGATGCCGCACCACAGCAGAACATTCCGCAGACCGTTCGGCTTCTGCTGATAGACGCCAGCTTCGGGAACGACCGCAATAAAGTGACGTTCCTCTGCAACGGTGGAAACACAACTCAGATCAAAGAACGTCTCTGCTGTGCCTCCGCGACCGTGGAACACAACGACCAGCGGCCATTTCTTATCCGGAGTGCAGCTCTTCGGCACATACTCGTACCAAGTGCGTGTCATGCTGTCCACTTCCATGGTCTTCTTTTCCGCGCCACAAGCGATCGGCTCTTTGAAATAGCGCAGCTGCTTCTTGCCAGGGCCTCTGTGGCGGCGTGCAAGGCCGATATAGCTCCATGCCGCTTCCATCTGTTCCTTCGTAAAAGGATTTTTACGAACGGCCAGACGAACCTGTGCGATCTGCTCCTCATTGACTTCGCTCAGAACGCGCACCGGAGTCGGCATCCAGATCTCATCTGCGCCTTCTCCGGACAGCGGTGCACCGACAATATGGTTCTGCTCTTTCCAGAAGTCAACAGCAGCGGTGTTGTCTGCGTTTTTTGCGGTCATGCTCATCCAGACGGGGAGCTGTGCAGCCATACCCATGACTTTCAGCTCTACTTCACCCTGATCGGACTCGCCGCGTAGAGCGGTATGTTCTGCGTTCAGATCACCGTTCAGGTCGCCGAACGTCATCAGTCCGCTCCACTCGCTTGCCATCCGGCGTGCAGCCTGATGTGCGGCAAAGCTGCCATCACCGATACCGCAGAGATAGATGTTATCCTGCATGGTGATATAAAAATCGCGTGCCTGAATCGCAACGTAAATGGCGTTCAGATAATCGGCATCACTGCCGTCCGCGTTCCATGCAGTCTCCGGCGTTGCCAGATGCAGGAACAGCTTTTTGTCCTCCGCGAAAGCTTTCAGACCGGAAGTTTCCAGATACTCTTCCGGCTTCTCACCGGAAGGGATCGCAGCGACCAGACAGGGCTGGCAGTAATCCAGATCTTCCGGAATATAGGTCAAAAATTTGCGAGGCTGTCCGCCGACCTTTGCAGTCTCCTGAAAGAGACCGGAAATCAGCGTGCGCTTGGGATTGGAAAAGTCGATAGGAAGTTCTCCCATCTTTTCCGGGAATCGTTTGATATCCATTTGTGATCCTCCCGCAGTTGACACAATTACACGAAACGGCAGACGTGATCGACTGCAATATCCGAAAAGCCGAATGCTTCTGCCTTGGTCATCTTACCGTTGCAGATATCCTGAATGTTGTTCAGCATCTCTGCGCCCATCTCCTGATAGGTCTTTTCACCGCGGACGATGGGGCTGAGGTCAACATCCATGTTGTCCTCCATGTGCTGATAAGTACGGGCATTTGCCGTGACCTCAGGACAGGAACGATGGCGTTGCCGGTGCAGGTGCCACGGCCCGTGGTGAAGATGACAGCATTGCAGCCAGCGGCGACCATCGAAGTGACAGAAGAAATGTCATAGCCTGCGGTGTCCATAACGACTGCGCCGCGCTTTGTGGGAGGAACAGCCTGTTCCAGAACCTCGACGATGGGACGGGTGCCGCCCTTGCGGATGCAGCCGAGGCTCTTTTCATCCAGCGTAGACAGACCGCCCGCCTTGTTGCCGGGAGTGGGCTGACCGGCGCGGCAGTCCTGACCGGCTGCTTTCAGATGGGCTTCGTAGTCCTTGCATACCTGAATGATCTGGTTGTGGATGGCAGGGGTAGCCGCACGCTTTGCCAGCAGATGCTCGCCGCCGATCCACTCAATGGATTCGCTCATCATGGTGGTCGCGCCCAGATCGACCAGCACGATCGCTCAGTTCGCCGACTGCCGGGTTGCTGGCAATGCCGGAAGTGGCGTCCGAACCGCCGCACTCGATGCCCAGCATCAGCTCGGAGATGTCGCACAGCTCTTTCGGCTGCATGGCGGCTTCCGCTGCCATCTTGCTGGCGGCGCGAACCGCCTTCTCAATGGTCTTGAGGGTACCGCCCTCTTCCTGAATGCCAAAGGAAACGACCGGCTTGCTGGTCATGGCCTGAATCTTCTCCCGCAGCTTTGCGTGGGGAACGGTCTCACAGCCCAGACCGATGATAACGACACCGTAAACGTTCGGGTTGCAGGCAAAGCCGGTCAAGACTTTCTGCGACATGGCGGTGTTGGCAGCAACATCGGAGCAGCCGGTGTTGAACACGATGTTGACTGCACCGCGCACCTGACTTGCCACGATCCGGCAGCTCTCACTGCCGCAGGCGCAGGTGGGAAGGATCAGGACATGGTTGCGGATACCTGCACGGCCTTCTTTGCGTTTATAACCCCAGAATTGCATCTCCGATTCCTCCTTGTTCCTGTACCATTTCGCTGTCATAGTCACGCGGCACGCTGACCAGATTGTTGTGGGAGACCCAGTGGCCCTTTGCAGCGTCCTCGGTCATCACACCAAGGCTCTCGCCGTACTTGATGACCTCGTCGCCCTTCTTCAGATCGACCAATGCGACCTTGTGGCAATAAGGGATGTTCTCCTCTGCTTTCACGGTGCAGAACTCCTGCCCCTTGCGGTAGACAACATCCTGTCCGGCGGCAACTTCTGTCACGCAAGTCACGACATTGTCCTTCTCATCCATGAGCAATGCGTTGATTTCCATGCTGTCATTCTCCTTTCGACATGGGTACTCTCTTTGTGACTTTACATTACCACCAGAAACGGTTATAATCAAATTTATAGAGTTTATATTGCTATAAATAATCTTTATATAATGCAGAGGGAAGATCATGAAGCAGGAGATGCAGTACATCTATCAGGTCTATGAGTCCGGGAGTTTCTCCAAAGCAGCGCAGGCACTCTACCTGACACAGCCGGCTCTGAGCATCGCCATCCAGAAAGTCGAAGCGGAGATTGGGATGCCCCTGTTCATTCGGGATAAAAAGCCGTTGGAATTGACCGATGCCGGAAAAGTCTACATCGAAAAGGTCAAGGAGATCCTGCACCTTGAAGCGGAGCTGTCCAAAGAGCTGAGCGACCTTTCCAATCTGAATACTGGCAATCTGGTTCTGGGCGGAACCCATTATCTCAACTCCTATATCCTGCCGCCTGTGCTGACGACTTTTCAAAAACAATATCCGGGTGTCCATCTGGAGTTGGTGGAAGCCAGTTCCAACGAACTTATCGAAATGCTGCACGAAAATAAAATCGACCTGACCTTTAACTGCATCCCAAACCCGAAGGACAATTTCCGGCGAACACCCATTTTCAAGGACAATGTTCTAGTCGCCGTCCCGACCTCTTATCCCATCAACAAAACTCTGAAGGATTACGCATTGACTGCAAGAGACATTATGTTCCGCCGCAATCTCATGCCGGATTGTCCGGCGATCCCCTCGCTTGCTCCCTTTGCGGATGTGCCGTTTATCCTATTGACCAAGGGCAACAACCTGTACAGCCGCTCTGTTGCGTTGTTTGAGGATGCCAAGATCGACCCCATCGTCCGGCTTCAGGTGTCACAGCTTGTGACGGCGTATCATCTGGTCTGTTCCGGCCTTGGTGCGGCGTTCATCAGCGATTGGATGGTACTCTACGACCACGACGATATGCGCTACTATAAAATAGCGCATCCGCTGGCCGTTCGTCAATTTGATGTAGTATCTTCCAGTCGGAATTATCTTTCCAAACCGCAGAAGGCGTTTATTGAATCAATCAGCAGCTATTATCATCCATATCTCTAAGCCCGATTCGAGCCAAAGCCCAGAAACACCCCGAACTGACCGATATTGTGGTCGCTCTGATTGACAGGGTACGGCACCTTTACAGTTGTGACTTTCGTGATACGTCTTTTTTGATAAGGTTTTGGACACACAGCCGCCGGGAAAGAGCCGGAATTTTCATTTCCGAAGAAAACAAAAAATCCGAACCCTTCTCCTATCGAGAAAAGGTTCGGATTTTCATCGTTTGGTGCGATGGAAGGGACTCGAACCACCGGCCTACTGATTCGTAGGAACCGAACGGCACATTTTGTCCATTTCATCATTTAACGCTAAAACGTCATTTTAATCGAATCACCGTTATTTTGTCGTTGTTATTCTGTTGCATTCTTTGCATTGCTTGCACGTCTTTGCACCTGTTATCCATCCTTGCGATGTGCAGAAAATGTGCAAAAGTGTGCAGAGCCAAAATCAGCCCGGCAAAACAGGCTGTTTCGCACAGCCCCAAAAGCTGGATTTCAACGGTATTTATTGTGCAAAATCTTCCAGTTTTATCCAAACAACAATCTTACATGAGACACCGGTTCTATGGCAGGGTTTAGGACATCCGAACAGACACCGTTTGATATAGAAATGAGGTTCACCATGAATAAATTGCTTACCTGCCGCTATAACATGGACACCAACCAAATGGAAGCCCGGTTCGAGGATGGCACCACTCTTGCCATCGACTGCATCGCCATTGAGGACGAGTACGGCAACGCCCCTGCGCAGCGGGCAGAACGTGGACTGGCTGTTGTACAACAAGCCGCTGGAATATGCACAGATGGTGCTGAGAGGGGAGATGGAGCATCATCTCTCGCTGGGGTGTGAGCACGGTAGGCTGGAGGATTGAGCCACAGAAAACGCGCGGCAAAATCGCTAATCGCGCGGCGCGCGTTTCTCAGCGCAAATTCAGCGCAAACCATACCAAGTCAGCGTATTTGCAGCGTAAATCCCGGAAAGTCAGCGTAAATAACCATTTACCATATATAATGATGCCCGCCCATCTGTGGAAAAGCCAGAGTGGGCGGGCATTCTGCATTTTCAGACCGACTGGAACCCTTTGCCGATGATCTCGCTGGAGTTAACGATGGTCAAAAAAGCCTCCGGATCCTCCCGGCGCAGGAAATCCCGCAGCAGCCCTGCCTGCCGCCGGGTCAGCGCCACCATGATCATGGTGCGGGGCTCGCCGGTGTACACGCCGGTGGCGTCCTGCTGGGTCGCTGTGCGCCCCAGTGTTTCCGTAACGAAACGCCGGATGGGCTCCGGCCTTGAGGTGATGACCGTACACACCTTGCGGAGGTTCAGGCTCTCGATGGCGGTATCCACGATGGTGCTGCGCCCGATGAGCCCCAGCACGCAGTACATCCCGGTCTGCGGGCCGTAAATGCAAGCCGCAAACAGCACCGTGCCGATATCGCTGAGCAGAAGAGCCCTGCCGATCTCCACCTTGATGTACTTGTGTAAGATCATCGCCACGATCTCGGTTCCGCCGGTGGATGCCCCGATGTTGAACACAATGCCGCTGGCAAGGGCCGGCAGCGCCACCGCAAAGCACAGCTCCAGCAAGGTGTCATCCGTTAAAGGCTGGGACATGGGAAACAGCTTTTCGCACATACTGGAGTAAAAGCTGAGCATGAAGGAGGAGTACAG
>ENA-OQCO01000804-OQCO01000804.1-human-gut-metagenome-genome-assembly--contig:-NODE-804-length-15309-cov-0.882229_pt1 | contig 15309 bp, 18 predicted proteins | sample MGYA00242500_ERZ504582 | MGnify/ENA primary metagenome ERZ504582 (study PRJEB26092, sample SAMD00036346) | human gut metagenome | host: Homo sapiens | study: EMG produced TPA metagenomics assembly of...
GTTTTTTTATTGACATTTTTCTCCAAAAGGAATATGATAATTATAATAACTATTATTGTTTTTGGACTTCATAATTACAGAAGGAGGAACACTATGGATAATAAAAAATTAACCAATGAAGTCGGCGCTCCCATAGCGGAAAACGAGAATTCACTGACCGCCGGCCCCCGTGGCCCGGTGGCATTGCAGGACGTCTGGCTTCTTGAGAAGCTGGCGCATTTTGACCGTGAAGTAATTCCTGAGAGAAGAATGCATGCAAAAGGCTGGGGCGCGTATGGCACATTTACCGTAACCCACGATATCACCAAGTGGACCAAGGCGAAGGTATTTGAGCCCGGCAAGAAGACGGATGTCTTTGTTCGGTTCTCCACGGTTGCCGGGGAGCGCGGGGCTGCGGATGCGGAACGTGATATCCGCGGGGTTGCCTGCAAGTTCTACACGGAAGAAGGCAACTGGGACCTGGTAGGCAACAATACGCCAACCTTTTTCCTGCGGGATGTACATAATTTCCCGGACCTTAATCGGGCAGTAAAGCGGGACCCGCGTACAGGCATGCGCTCGGCCCAGAATAACTGGGACTTCTGGACGCTGCTTCCGGAGACCTTCCATCAGACCACCATCGTAATGTCCGATCGAGGCATCCCTGCCACATTCCGGCATATGCATTTCTATGGCGAGCATACCTTCAGTTTCTACAATGCCGCCAATGAACGGGTATGGTGCAAGTTCCACTTCCACACCCAGCAGGGCATCAAGAACCTGACGGATGAGGAGGCTGAAAAAATTATCGCTATGGATCGCGAGAGCCATGGGCGGGACTTATATGAATCCATTGAAAAGGGCGATTATCCACGCTGGACAATGTATGTCCAGATCATGACGGAGGAACAGGCCAGGAAGCATTATGAGAATCCATTCGACATTACGAAGATCTGGCGCCATAAGGAATATCCGCTCCATGAAGTAGGGGTACTGGAACTGAACCGCAATCCGGAGAACTATTTTGCAGAGGTAGAGCAAGCCGCATTTACGCCGGCCCATGTCGTACCGGGCATCGGCTTCTCGCCGGACAAGTTCCTGCAGGGCCGCCTCTTTGTATACGGCGATGCTCAGCGCTATCGTCTCGGCGTTAACTACAACCAGATTCCTGTAAACCAGGCCAAATGCGAAGTGCATGACTACCATCGGGATGGGCTTATGCGTACGGACGGCAACTATGGCGGAGCGCCCGCCTATTCTCCTAACAGTGCCGGAGACTGGGCCGCCCAGCCCGGATGTGATGGAGCCGCCGCTTGATCTGTCAGGCGCGCTTTATGCGTATGACCCCAAGGATGATCCAACCGACGACTGCTTCCGGGCAGGCGGAGAACTGTACCGTCTGATGACCGAAGAGAAGAAGGCGCTGCTGATAGAGAATACGGCACGCAACATCGCGCCGGTAACCGACAACGTAAAATACCGCCATGCCGTTCACTGCTATCTGGCAGACGAGGATTACGGCCGCCGCATAACCGAGGCCATGGGGCTTGACTTTGGGAAGGTAAAAGAACTATCTGCCCTGTCACACAGCGAATTGGTAAAAGCAACCTTGAATCCATAAGTTCAATATTCAGGGAGGCAGGAGCCCCCCCCCCCATAGGACTCCTGCCTTCTTTTCGTCCTATGCGCTTGACATCCGACAACCTTTACATTAAAATAAGGTTGTCAGTATGTATATTTCAAGGAGAACAGCAAGCAATGAAACTTTCGACGAATGTACCTGTCTATGCGCAGGTCGCTTATGATATTGCCTCCCAGATCGCAAACGGAAAACTAAAGGAAGGACAGCGTCTTTCAGGACGTACCATTCTCAGTTCCCAGTATGGCGTATCTTCCGAGACGATACGCCGGGCTATGAATCTTCTGGCTAACATGAACGTAGTGGATATCCGCCAGAATGTAGGCGTAACCGTGGCATCTAGAACGCTCGCTATCGAATACGTGGAACAATACGGGATCGATAATGATCTTCGCGGATTGAAAGAACGGCTCAAGAACTCTGACGCTTCAGAGAAATAAGCTGAACGAAGAGATCAGCAGCCTTTTTGAAAAAATCATGGCGCTGGAAGAACGTTTCCAGCACAGCGACCAGCTAAGGACTTATGAGTTTCCAATCCAGCCAGGCAGCGAGGCTGTCGGAAAGACGATTGGAGAACTAAAGTTCCGCCAGAAGACAGGCGGCACCATAGTCGCTGTCCGCGAGGATGGGGAAATCCAGTTTTCTCCCGGCCCGCAGACACTGCTTCATGAAGACACAATCATTGTAGTGGCATGTAACGCTGCCAATCTCAGTTATGTGTCCGAATTTGTCCGCTGACTCCTGCACGTTATTTATATCTTCATGGGAGGGCATTGGATATGAAAAAAATCTTGTTACTTTTTGCAAGTCTTATCGTTATCAGCAATGACGCCTGTAACTATGGTATCTGCCGCAGATGAAAAGAAGGAAATCGTCTTCGCGGACGTGGGGTGGGATTCCATAGAATTGAACAATGCCATTGCAGGCCTGATTGCAGAAGAAGTCTTCGGCTACACCTGGTCAGAGGTTCCAGGCTCTACGCCAATCACCCATGAAGCCTTAATGAATAATGAGATCGATGTACACATGGAAGAATGGACGGATAATATCACCACTTATCAGGAAGATCTGTCTGCCGGAAAATTTACGGAATTAGGGGTCAACTTCGATGACAATTATCAGGGACTCTATATTCCCGCGTATGTAGCAAAAAATACCCGGACCTTAAGACCGTTAAGGATCTGGCAAAATATCCGGAACTATTTGCGGATCCGGAGGATCCCGGGAAGGGGATTATCTACGGCGGGATTCCCGGATGGCAAGTTACCGAGATCATGCAGAAGAAAATCAATGCTTATGGTCTGAATCAATACTACAACTATGTCATTCCCGGAAGCAATCCCGCTCTTGATTCCGTCATCACTTCCGCCTGGGATAAGAAGACGCCTTTCGTAGCCTACTACTGGGAGCCTACCTGGCTGATGGGGAAATACGACCTTGTGCTGCTTGAGGACAGTCCTTATGATGCTGCCACCTTCCAGGACGGCATCGGCGCCTGCCCGGCAGTCACGGTTACGGTAGCGGCAAGCAACGAATTTACCAAGTCTAATCCTGATTTCTGCAAATTTCTCTCTAAATACCACACAGGTTCCAAATTGATCAGCGAAGGGCTTGCTTATATGCAAGACCATAAGGCAGACCACTCCCAGGCCGCCAGATGGCTGCTAAAGCAGCACCCTGAATTGATCGAAGAATGGCTGACGCCCAAGCAGGCTAAGACTATGCTTCCAGCCTTCAGAATGGGGCGAATAAGAAAGGGACTGACTGGCTTAGCGGATTTCCTTTCGTACATAAGCCCAATACCGATGCCATCGATAATGCAGTCCGCCACTTTGCGGTTTCCGCAGAGCCTGTCCTTGAGAAGATCCAGGCCCTGCTTGGCGGAATGGTCAACGGATTCAAATGGCTGTTGGAGCACATTCCCTGGTTCTTATTCCTGATTCTGGTATTCCTTGCGGGATGGCGCGCAAAAGGAAGGCTTCGAACCGGCGTCCTGTATGCCGCGATCCTAAGCCTGGTAGGCATAGTGGGATTTTGGGATGAGATGATACTCACCCTCTCCATCGTGCTTGCCAGCGTCGTGCTTGCCCTTCTTCTGGGACTCCCTATCGGAATACTGATTTCTAACTCGCCACGTGCCAATCGCATCGTGCGTCCCATTCTGGACACGATGCAGACCATGCCCGTATTCGTATATCTGATTCCCGCCCTGCTTCTTTTCGGGCTTGGAAATGCTTCCGCAGTCATTGCAACCGTCATCTATGCCATAGTCCCGTCATCCGCCTGACCAGCCTTGGCATCCGCCAGGTAGACAAGGAAGTGGTGGAGGCCGCGCGGTCTTTTGGCTCTACCAGATGGCAGACACTATTTAAGGTGCAGATTCCACAGGCAATCCCGACTATTTTGACCGGCGTGAATCAGACCTTGATGATGGCCATGGCAATGGTCGTGACCTGCTCCATGATCGGGGCCCGGGGTCTTGGAATGGAAGTCTTGAATGCGGTAAACCGTACGGAGATCGGCCGGGGTCTGATAGCCGGAGGCTGCGTGGTCATTCTGGCAGTCGTGATAGACCGTCTGACGCAGGGATGGTTCACCAGAAGCAAGACAGAGTCAGAAGCCAAGAGTGAAGAATAGCGAGGGAGGATGATGAATATGGAATGCAAAGACACTGTATTTGAAGTACAGCATGTAACGAAGCTATATGGCCTTAACAAGCCGGAGGCATCACATATGATGAGCAATGGAAGCACGAAAAAAGAAGTGCAGAAGAAAACCGGCGTTTCTGTGGCACTGTGGGATATCAATATGAAGATTCCCAGAGGCCAGATCTTCGTGATCATCGGCCTGTCCGGCTCAGGCAAATCCACCCTGGTAAGATGCTTTAACCAGTTAAATAAGCCGACCTATGGACATATCCTTTTTGAAGGAAAGGATCTTGCAGACCTTTCGAAAAAAGAACTCCTTACATTCCGCAGGGAAAAAATCTCCATGGTCTTCCAGTCCTTCGGCCTTATGAGCCACCGGGACGTGCTCGGCAATGTGGCTTATGGGCTGGAGGTTAAAGGCATCCCAAAAGCGCAGCGGGAAGAAAAGGCCATGGAAGTTATCTCTATGGTAGGGCTCAACGGCTGGGAGCGCCAGTCCTGCGCAAGCCTCTCCGGCGGTATGCGGCAGCGCGTAGGCATCGCCCGCGCCCTTGCCAATGACCCGGACGTGCTTCTGATGGATGAGCCCTTCTCCGCCCTTGATCCGCTGGTACGCCAGGACATGCAGTTTGAACTGCTGCAGATTCAGCGCAAACTGAAAAAAACCGTCATTTTCATCACGCACGACATTGATGAAGCCTTCAAGCTGGGGGATATGGTCGCGATCATGAAAGACGGAAAACTGATCCAGACGGACACGCCGGAACAGATGAGCGCGCATCCCGCTGATGAATACGTAGAAGCCTTCATCAACAATGCCGATAAATCCAAGGTTCTAAGCGTCCACAACATCATGATAACGCCAAAGGCCCTGATTAAGGAAGATGACGGCGTAGACCATGCCATCCGGGTGATGAAGAAGAACGAACTCTCTACCGTATATGTGGTGGATGCCAGCCTCCAGCTAGCCGGTATTCTTACCATCGCCGACGCAATCGAGGCCAAAAAGAACAGCCTCTCCATTCGTTCCGTTATCCATAAGGATGTCCCCACGGTAGATACGGATGCGCTTGTTGGGGATATCATGGGATTGGCGGCAGAAACAGCTTACCCGATCGCGGCAGTCGGCAAGGATGGACAGTTAAAAGGAATCGTAACCAAGGCCAAGGTGCTTTCTTCCCTGGCATAACCCGATTCAGCACTTCTATAACAATAATGTTATCAATTCGTACATTTTTGCAATTTGATTTTGATACAGGCAAATGGTATCTTGAACAGTAGAATGAACGATAGCATAAAGGAGGTACTATTTGAGATGAGTGTAGATGTGACGGCTAAAACAAAGTTGCTGGGAGTACTCGGAACCCCCATTGAGCACAGCAGTTCGCCAAAGATTCACAATACGGCGTTTGAAGCGCTCGGACTGGACTATGAATACCTTGCATTTGACGCGGGCCGGAAACGCTCGGGCAGGCAATCGAGGGACTGAGGGCGCTCGGAGCCAGGGGATTCAGCGTCACCATGCCAAACAAGCAGATTGCGGCCCAGTATCTGGATGAGGTCAGCAAGGAGGGCAGACTCAGCGGTTCAGTGAACTGTGTGCTGAACGAAGATGGCCGGCTGAAAGGTTACAATACGGATGGATATGGATTTATGGAAACGCTTAGAAGCAATGGCGTTACCATCGAAGGTGCCAAGATGACTCTGATCGGAACGAGAGGCGCAAGCGCTGCCATCTGCACCCAGGCAGCTGTGGACGGCATGCGGGAAATCGCGCTGTTCGGGATTAAGGACCCTACGTTTGAGAGCGGGCGCAGGCTGGCCGAAAGACTGAATGAATCTACGGAATGCAAAGTAGAGGTGCTGGAACTGTCTGACGAAGAACTTCTCAGAAAGCATGTGGCGCAAAGCGATGTCCTCGGAAATGCAACGCCTGTAGGAATGGGGAAAATGGAAGGAAAGAGCCCGGTGAATGATACGAGTCTCTTCCGTCCGGGACTGGCAGTCATGGATGTAATCTACAATCCCAGAAAGACGAGATTTCTTGAAATGGCTGAGCAAAACGGCTGCACGATTATGAACGGGCAGAACATGCTCCTCTTCCAGGGTGCCAAAAGTTTTCACATATGGACAGGCCGAAAGATGCCGCTGGAACTTGTAAGGCCGATCGTGGAAGGACATTGAGAAGGGAATGGTCTATCTTTTTGTCTCTTCCAGTAGAAACCGGTAAAATTTACCGGCAGCTGGAGTAAAACTGTGCCCCTTTGAGGTTGCCATGTAAAATACGCGGTACAAAGGTTCCGGTCCAAAAGGAATCAGTTTCACGTCGTAATGCTCCAGCATTTTATTTTTAGGGATTATGGCAATCCCAAGATTGATGGATACAAGGGCGGCAGCGGCGTGATCCTCCTCCACTCGGCTGGATACGCTTGGAGTGATGCTGGCTTTTTTCAACTGCTGCTCCACGAAGCTTGTCTTGTCCAGCGGAAGGATAAAGTCATAGCAGGCCGCCTCCTTTAAGGTCACGGTATGCTTTCTCGCAAGCGGATGATGCCTGGAGACCATAAGTACATATTCCTGCCTCGTGATCGGACGCAGCTCGACGAGGGGTTCATTTTCTACGTAAGAACAGAATCCCACATCGCAGCTGCCTTCTTTTATTTTTCTAATAATATCTCTGGAATTCCCCTGGTAAAAATGAAAGTGTATATTCTTATTCTCCGGGGCGTCCAGAAATTTCTTCACCAGATGCGGGACAAAGGACGGGCTCAGCGCATAGATGAAAGCAAAGTCAATCGTTCCCTGCCCTGGATCAATGAACTCTTTTAATACGGACACTCCTTGGTCGATCTCTCCTACGCCGCGGCTGACATGATCTAAAAATATTTCCCCCTGCTTTGTGAGAATAATGTTGCGCCCCTGCTTTTCAAACAGCGGGGTTCCAAGTTCTTTCTCCAGCTGGGCTATCATTCTGCTCAGAGAAGGCTGGGCTATCTGGAGTTCCTCCGAAGCACGGGAATAATGAAGGTCGGGAAAGCGTGCAGAAAGGCACGCAGCTGATTCAGATTCATATGGCTCCTCCTTAATTAGAATTATCATAACACAAATGTTATAAATTATAAAGATAAATGAAATTGTATATGCACTTCGTTAATTTTATACTTATCTCAGATGTAAAGAACCTGAAAATAAAAAACGGAGGACAATATGATGAAATCAATTGGTGTGGCGGTAATCGGATGCGGATTTGCCGGAAATTTTCATTCAAACGCATGGGTAAAGGTTAATTATCTGGATATCAAGCTGAAAGCCGCGGTTGACAGCCAGATCGAGCGCGCGGAATCATTGAAGGAGAAGTGGAATTATGAATATGCAACGGCGGATTACGAGAAAGTACTTTCCGACCCGGAAGTGGATATTATTGACATTACGCTTCCCCCGTTTCTCCATCTGCCTTTTGCCTATAAGGCAATGGAGGCAGGCAAGCATGTTATCTGCGACAAGCCTCTGACCGGGTATTTTGGAGATGAGACGGATGAGAAGCCGGTGGGGACAAAGTTTCAAAAGCGAAAATGTATGAAAGAATTTTAAAAGACCTCAAGGAGGCAAAAGAGAAAATAGGAAACAGCGACAAACTCTTTATGTATGCGGAAAACTATATTTATTCCCCTGCCATTGTAAAGGCAGCGGAAATTCTGAGAAAGAAAAAAAGCCGCGTGATCTATATGAACGCAGAATGCAGCGTTCACGGATCTACCTCGCCGCTGTCCAAAGACTGGAGTCTCGTAGGAGGCGGCAGCATCATGCGTCTTGGCTCTCACCCGATTGCTGGCGTGCTGTATCTGAAACAGGTGGAGTCCGAGATACGCGGCTATAAGATCAAGCCAGTAAGCGTCGTCGCGGATACTGGAAGAATTGTAGCCGATTTCCCGGAAGAAGATAAGAAGCATATCCTGAGTAAATTTAATGATGTGGAAGATTTCGGACATATCACGCTTACCTTCTCCGACGGCACAAAAGCAGTTATACTAAGTTCCGAACACTATATGGGGGGAATTCAGAATCATATTAATCTCATCACGAATGACGGAGTTCTCGAGTGCCTCATGACGCCTCCAAATAACATGAGAAGTTTCTTTATGGACGATGAGGGACTGGATGACGTCTATATCTCCGAGAATCTGAAGTGTAAAACCGGCTGGAACAATGTGTTTGTGGCGGAGGAGACATTAAGAGGCTACACAGCGGAATTACAGGCGTTTGCTGAGGATGTGGCCTATAACAGAGAGCCTGAATCAGGAATCGATATCGCGCTGGAGACAACAAAGATTATGTATGCCGACATATCTTCCGCCGAGAAAGGCAGAAGAATTGAACTTTAAATAGAGCGCCAGGATGAAAGGACGTACTATTTTTAAGAAAAAAAACTGGCAACGCGATGTCATTTAATCATGCATCTCGTTGCCGGCTCTTTTTTAAGTTTGTTAGATATTAATTTTCGTCTTATTAAAAAGGCGCCAACCAGAATCGAACTGGTGATAGAGGTGTTGCAGACCTTTGCCTTACCGCTTGGCTATGGCGCCATTCTATATATAAAGCGCTTTCGCGCAAATGACTCCGACGGGAATCGAACCCGTGTTACCGCCGTGAAAGGGCGATGTCTTAACCGCTTGACCACGGAGCCATATCTTGCTTATCCTTAAGCGTGACCGAGATATATGTTATCATAATCCGCTAGAATTTGCAACTCCTTTTTTTATTTTTCTCCAATAAAATGTAAAAATTATCTGACAGGATATTCGGCTTATATGGGCTATCCGTTGACAAACTGGCTTAAATCCGCTATGTTGAATAGGTACATTCAACCGAATATCAAAGGAGACTATCATATATGAAATCACTCGTACTGGCTGAAAAGCCTTCTGTAGCCCGCGACATTGCCCGGGTTCTGGACTGTCACAAGAACCTGCCGGGTGCCATCGAGGGCAGCAAATATATCGTGACCTGGGCCCTGGGGCATCTCGTAACCTTGGCTGACCCGGAGGAATATGACAAAAAGTTCAAAGAATGGAATATGTCCTACCTCCCCATGCTTCCGGAAAAATGGGAGCTGGTGGTCATCAAGCAGACCTCCAAGCAGTATCACAATGTCAAGACCCAGCTCTTCCGCAAGGATGTATCGGACATTATCATTGCCACGGATGCCGGGCGGGAAGGCGAACTGGTCGCCCGCTGGATCCTTGACAAGTCCGGCTGCCATAAGCCGATCAAAAGGCTGTGGATCTCATCCGTTACGGATAAGGCTATTCGGGAAGGATTCTTAAGTTTAAAAGACGGGCGCCAATACAATAATCTGTATTACGCCGCAAAAAGCCGTGCCGAGGCAGACTGGCTAGTGGGCATCAACGCCACCCGGGCGCTGACCTGCAAGTATAATGCCCAGCTCTCCTGCGGACGGGTACAGACGCCTACCCTGGCAATCATTGCCCGCCGGGAAGAAGAGATCCGTACCTTCAAGCCGGAAGAATACTATGGCCTTTCCTGCGTCGCCGGCAATGTAAAATGGTCCTGGCAGAATGAAAAGAATGGGAGCCTGCGCTCGTTTCAGCGTTCTTTCATCACGGATCTGGAATCCAGCCTCAAGGGTCAGGCTCTGCAGATAACGGATGTCCAGAAGTCCGCCAAGAAAACGTTTCTCCGGGCTTATACGACTTAACGGAACTACAGCGGGATGCCAACCGGCGTTTTGGCTTCTCCGCCAAAGAGACCCTGAATATCATGCAGCGCCTCTATGAGCAGCATAAGTCCTGACTTATCCCAGAACGGACTCCCGCTACATTGGCTCCGACATCGTTCCGACCATCAAGGAGCGCCTGAAAGCATGCAATATCGGACCTTACAAGAAGTTCATACCTTCGCTTTTAAAAGCGCCTATAAAGACCAGCAAGGCGTTCGTAGATGACGCTAAGGTCAGCGACCACCATGCCATCATCCCGACGGAAGAATATGTCCAGCTGGAGCATATGAGCAACGATGAGCGCAAGATCTATGATCTGGTGATACGGAGATTTATCAGCGTCCTCTATCCGGCCTTCGAATATGAGCAGACTACTTTGAAGGCCTCCGCCGCCGGCCAGGCCTTTACAGCCAAAGGAAAGGTCATCCGATCTCCTGGCTGGAAGGCTATCTATGATTCCTCCAGCGCAGCTGACAGTTCTTTCCTGGATGATCCGGAAGAAGACGATGCCTCCTGGCAGTCCTGCGAACAGCCCCTGCCGCTCCTTAAGAAAGGAGAGCAGCTATCCATCAGCCAGATTTCCCTGACGACAGGGAAGACAAAACCGCCTGCAAGGTTTACCGAGGCGACCCTGCTGACTGCTATGGAGAATCCGGTCAAATACATGGAGTCCCGGGACGCAAAGGCGCGCAAGATGCTTGGCGAGACCGGAGGGCTTGGAACCGTGGCCACAAGGGCGGATATTATAGAAAAACTATTCCACTCCTTCCTGATAGAGAAAAAAGGAAATGAGATTCTCATCACTTCCAAAGGAAAGCAGCTTCTGGAACTAGTTCCCGAGGACTTAAAGAAGCCGGAACTTACGGCCAAGTGGGAACTGGAACTTTCCAACATTGCCAAAGGCGCCCACAAAGATGCCCAGTTCCTTGCCGAGATACAGGATTACACCAAGGAACTTATCCAGGAGATCAAGACAGCGGACGGTACCTTCCGCCATGATAATCTGACCAATACCAAGTGTCCAAGATGCGGCAAGCGGATGCTGGCGGTCAACGGAAAGAACGCGCGCCTCCTGGTATGCCAGGACCGGGAATGCGGCTACCGGGAGACCATCGCCCGGCTGAGCAATGCCCGCTGCCCAAACTGCCACAAGAAGATGGAGATTATCAAAAAAGGCGAAGAAGAGACCTTTGTCTGCGCCTGCGGATACAAAGAAAAACTCTCCGCTTTCAAGAAGCGAAGAGAAAAAGAAGGCGCCGGAGTTTCCAAAAAAGATGTCCAGAACTATCTGAAGAAGCAGAAGGAAGAACCAATCAATAATGCTTTTGCAAACGCGCTGGCGAATATCAAGATTGACACTTAGATTGCAAATGTATATCCATAATTCAGGCACGGAATGGCCTATCCCATTCCGTGCCTGCTTTTCTTACCCCTCCAGGCAATATACATATAATTCATGAAGGGCTCTGGTGGCACAGATATAGCGGCCTGCCCAAGAAGTGGATTCTCTTTGTCCCCCTGAATCTCAAATACCTGGTCAAACTCCAGTCCTTTCGCGAGATAGAAGGTCGTAACCGTCAGTCCCTTCTTAAATAACTGCTATCCCGGTCAACATAGGATGCCTCAATGCCTCTGTTCTTAAGGAGCCGATAGATAGCAATGGCTTCCCCTTCCGTCATTGTAAGAACTGCTGCCGTCTCGTATCCCTCGCTGCTCCTCGCAGCGTTGGCGCTATTTTCCTCATTCTCTCCCAAGTTCAGATTCTCGCAGATTGCATCCAGCATCTCTTCCGCTTTGGAAAATGTCTGTTCTTCTACTGGCTTCCCATGCCGGTTCAGAAGTTCCGTTCCTTCGATGCCGCTGATCCGTGCTGCATAGTCTGCAATTTCTACCGTATTGCGGTAACTCTTATCCATCACGATCTTACGGATTCCCTTTCCGAATATCCGGGGCAGGAAGGCAAGCACGTCATGGGGCTTTTCATCCAGCGTCTGCGCCCGGTCTCCCAGGATCGTCATCCTGCAGGAGAACAGATTCTGAAGGATGACATACTGAAGATACGAATAATCCTGCATCTCATCTATGACCAGATGCTTGATATTGCTTCTTCCCTGCTGGCTCTGCAAACGATATTTCAGGTAAAGAACAGGATAAACATCCTCATATTTCAGCTTTCTTTTCTCATAAGAAACACGCGGAAGTCCTTTGTATCCATTTTCTTTCAGGAACTGACTGTAGATCACATAAAGATCTCCGGTCACATACAGCTTCATGAATTTCTCACGGATCAGGTCTTTCTCATCATCTGCCAGATCACGGTCCCGCAGAGTTTCCACCTCGTCAATGAAATAATCTGCAACTGCATCCATCCTTGAGAGCAGTGGAAAATCCTGGAATTTGAAATAAAACAATTCAATAATCTCTGATTCCTTCTTTACAAATCCCTTATATTCCACATCTTTAAAATTCATCAGCCGGTCTTCCAGTTCCACCAGATAGCGTTCCATAAGATTTATAAATTCCATGGACTGCTTTTCCTCTGCCAAAGAAGCTTTCTGTGGAAAACGGATTCTGCGTTCAATTTCATCATAGCGGTCTTCGCAGTCAGAAACTGTATCCCGAAGCTGCTTATAAGCAAAAAGATCAAAGCTCATTTCTTTAATATTTTCCTCTCCCAGTTCCGGAAGTATATGGGAAATATAATCAGAAAAAATGCTGTTGGGAGACAGGATCAGGATATTGGAGGATTTCAAGTTCTTGCGGTCGTGATACAAAAGATAGGCAATTCTGTGCAAAGCAATGGAGTCTTGCCGCTTCCGGCTGCGCCCTGGATTACCATGATCTTATCCCTGGTGTTCGGATGATGGCATTCTGCTCCTTCTGGATGGTGCGGACAATATTTTTTCAGCGCAGTGCTGCCTCCGCTGCCAAGCTCTGCCATAAGAATCTCGTCATCAATCTTCACATCACTTTCAAACTGGTAAATCATACGGCCATTTCGAATCTTGTACTGCCACTTAGAAGCAATTTCACCGCAGATGGTTCCCAGCGGTGCCTGGTAAGACGCCGGACCTTTATCATAGTCGTAGAAAAGCCCGCTGACAGGAGCACGCCAGTCATAGATCAGCGGCGTATGCCCTGCCTCTCTGCGAAATTTCCGATTCCAATATAAAAAATCTCCGGTTCCTCATCCCCTTCAAATACGAAATCCACCCTTCCAAAGAAAGGAGAATCCAGCATTTTACGAAATCTCTTTCGCAGATGGATCTGCTGCTCATTGGCGTTAATCTGGTGAAGAAGCGCCTGCTGGTTATCGAAATTTTCGTAGCCATACTGGTCCATCTCCGTATAGTTCTCCCAGTAATACTCATGCATTCCTTCGATATCCTTCTGTCCTTCCAGAATGGAACTGGCTGATATGGGCGATCTGGTTTCTAATTTATCTGTAACGTATGCAAGAAAAGCTGCTCCGTCTTTATTATCAATTGTCATTGGGGGTATACTCCTTTAACATTCGCGCTGCAGCCCTTTCTACCAGTCTTGTAAAAAGACACCCAGAGCTGCTGCAATAAATGAGGTTTTTTCGTTGTCATGACTTTGTCCCTACCTTCCTTTCCGGCAGAAACTTTGCTCCATTATACATTATCTGCGGGTAAAAGTACAGACAGCAAATCCCTGGATTTTCTCTCTCTGAAGACAAAAAAAACAGCAGTTTTTCCGTATATTTTCCGAAAAAGCTGCTGTATTTTTTTATCTGTTTCACTTACTTTTATGCAGTCTGCATCTTATCAAACTGGCTGTTGTAAAGATCTGCGTAGAAGCCTTTCTTTGCAAGCAGCTCTTCATGGCTGCCCTGCTCGATAATGTCGCCATCCTTCATAACCAGGATCAGATCTGCATCCCTGATGGTGGAAAGTCTGTGAGCGATGACAAAGCTGGTTCTGCCTTTCATCAGGTTATCCATAGCTTTCTGGATCTGTACCTCGGTTCTGGTATCAACGGAGGAGGTAGCCTCATCCAGGATCAGGATCTTATTGTCTGCAAGAATGGCTCTTGCGATTGTCAGGAGCTGCTTCTGTCCCTGGGAAACATTGCTGGTCTCCTCATCCAGAACCATGTTATAGCCTCCCGGCTGCTGCATGATAAAGTTGTGGATATGAGCAGCCTTTGCTGCTGCGATCACTTCCTCATCAGTAGCATCCAGCCGTCCATAGCGGATGTTTTCCATAATGGTTCCGGAAACAGCCAGGTGTCCTGAAGCACCGTTCCAAACATTTCATGAAGCTCGCTTCTGTTAAAATCTTTTACATCATGGCCATCTACTTTAATAGAACCACTGTTTACATCATAGAAGCGCATGAGCAGCTTGACCATGGTGGTTTTTCCTGCACCGGTAGGACCTACAATTGCAATTTTCTGACCGTCTCTGACCTTTGCCGAAAAATCGTGGACAATGATCTTTTCCGGATTGTAACCGAGCTTACATGATCAAATTCTACATTTTCCGCTGAGCCCGTCAATAGAAACAGCATTCTCTTTGGTGGTCTCCTCTTCCTCCTCATCCAGGAACTCAAACACACGCTCGGAAGCGGCTGCTGAGGACTGAAGCAGGTTGGTTACCTGTGCGATCTGCTGGATGGGCTGGGTAAAGTTACGGATATACTGGAAGAAGGACTGAATATCACCTACTTCAATAGAACCTTTGATCGTGAACCATCCTCCAAGAAGGGCTACCATAACATATCCAAGATTTCCAACAAACTGCATGACCGGCATCATGATTCCGGAGAAAAACTGGGATTTCCAGGCTGATTCGTAAAGCTTCTGGTTGTCTTTTTCAAATTCTGCAACTACGTCTTCTTCTTTATTAAATACCTTCACTACATTGTGTCCGCCATAGTTCTCTTCAATCTGGCCATTTACCTCCCCCAGATACTTCTGCTGTGCCTGGAAATATTTCTGGGAGTGCTTCATAACGAAATTGATGATAAACATGGACAGCGGAAGGATCAGAAGAGCAGCCAGAGTCATCCACACATTGATGGACAGCATCATCACAAACACACCGATCAGGGTGGTAACTGATGTGATCAGCTGGGTAATACTCTGGTTCAGGCTCATCTGAAGGGTATCCACATCGTTCGTTACGCGGGAAAGGATTTCGCCGTTTGTCCGGCTCTCATAATAGTTCATTGGGAGGCGGCTGAATTTCTTTGAAATATCTTTACGTAAATTGTAGGTAACGTCGTTGGAAATTCCGGTCATCACATAACCCTGGATAAAGGAGAAGCAGGCACTTGCCAGAT
>ENA-OQCO01000805-OQCO01000805.1-human-gut-metagenome-genome-assembly--contig:-NODE-805-length-15308-cov-0.738160_pt1 | contig 15308 bp, 10 predicted proteins | sample MGYA00242500_ERZ504582 | MGnify/ENA primary metagenome ERZ504582 (study PRJEB26092, sample SAMD00036346) | human gut metagenome | host: Homo sapiens | study: EMG produced TPA metagenomics assembly of...
CCTCCCGGAGGACCTCCATACTTTTCCTCCATCTATCCCGTCACCTCCCTGCGTTTTTTCTTCTGAATGGATGTCTTTTTAAATTCCGACTCTGTAAGCTTGACTGACTGGATCCTCTTATAATCAGGAAGCCGGTTATTTAATTTCGTAATTTCCTCCTGAACCTGTTCCAGCAGCTGGAAGGTATCATTCGTGTCAGCCCGTTCCTCATCAATGCAGATGAGCGCGGACAAGGTGACATCGTCTATGGCGGTCCCGGCCGATGCCCCATATACCATGACTTCCTTCACCAAAGGGATCTCCTGGATATAGCCTCCAGTTCTTCCGGCACAACCCTTTTTTGCCATTGCTGAATACGATCAGATTCTTTTTTCTTCCGCAGATATGAAGATAGCCTTTTCTGTCCTTGTAGCCGATATCCCCCGTATGGAACCACCCATCGGTAAAACTCTCCTCTGTCAGTAGGGAATTCTTATAATATTCTTTAAAGACAGATGGGCCTTTTACCAGAAATCTCTCCGTCATCCAGCCGGATCTGCGTCTGCGGAATCGGAAATCCTACAGAAGCGGGGTTATTCTTTTTATTCATATTGCTGCCTATGAGCGGGCTGCATTCTGTAATTCCATATCCCTGATAGACTCCGACACCATACGCCTGCAGTTCTTCTGCAACTTTGACGCTTAACTGGGCGCCTCCGCAGGGGATAAACTTAAGGTTCGGCCCTACCAGCTGCTCCAGCGCCTGCTCATGATACGGACTGCATGGAAGATGCATCCTCTTCCTTCTCGTATACTTTTCAACCGCCTGCATCGCCCGTTCCCTGGTACCGGCAATTTCCTGGCGCCGATGCACTTCTTTCAGAAGATTTTCCATAATCATCGGCACTGCAACCAGTGTATCCGGCTCATAGAGCCTTAGATCCCTCATCAGCGTCTTAAGGCTCGTATTCATGCAGATATCCGCCCCCTGGGATATCCCGTCCAGCACTCCGCACACGAGGGAGTAAGTATGATAAAGAGGCAGCGGGTTGAACAGCCGCTCTCCCACCTTCACCAGCGATTGGGTGTGGCAGGCATTGAACATCATGTTGTACTGAGACAGCACCACCGGCTTGGATACGCTGGTGGTTCCTGACGTATAGACAATAGCCAGCGGATCGTCTTTTTCCACTTGCGGGCAGAATGAAAAGTCTTTCCACTGATTCTCCTTTTGCAGCTTCTCCCCTTCTTTGAGCAGGCGGTGATAGGAATCCTCTGCTCCATCGCCGCGCATGATGACATACTGCATCTGGCTTCCCTTAAATACGTCAAGAAATGGCGCATCCACAAACACGCAGCAGGCATCCGCAAATTCTGTCATTGCCAGAATCTCATCTCCGGCCTGGTCTATGTCCACTGCGATAGCTATGCCTCCGATACAGCCTATCGCGCAGAAGGCAACCACCCATTCATAGGAATTCTCTCCTACGATGGCCACGTGCTTCCTGGCCAGTTTCTTCGTCAACAGCGAACCAGCCATTGCCCGCACGTCTGCTACGAATTCCTCGAACTTCACGCTGTGCGCCTGTCCTTTTAAGTCATAGGTGGTAATTACGCTTTTCCCCCGGTGCCTCTGCTCTACATCCATCAGGCACTGGGGCAGCGTCTGGTATTCTGTTACCTGGTTATAAATGATTTTCTGTCCCATATTATTTCCTCTTTATCTTTTATGCATAAGTCCACTGTAATTCTTCGCTGATTGCATCATATCTTTCCAGTACCTTCAAAAATGCCTCCACCAGTTCTCCATCGAACTGCGTCCCGCTTCCGTCCTTCAGCTGCCTTATGCAATCCTCATAGGGCAGCCTCTTTCGGTAATGCCGGTCCGACATCCATGGCGTCAAACGCGTCCGCGATGGATAGGATTCTCGCCTCTTCCGGTATATCCTTTCCTTTCAGTCCTTTGGGGTATCCTGCCCCATCATAGCGTTCATGATGGGCGCATACGATAGCGCCCAAGTTATCAAACATGGTCATGCAGGAGAGGATCTCCTCCCCCACTCCCGGATGTTTCTTAATGCTTGCGTACTCTTCTTCCGTCAGTTTATCCGGCTTGCACAGTATGGCATCCGAGACTCCGATCTTGCCAATATCATGTAACAGGCCTGCCACCCGTACCTGGGTGATAAATTCTTGACTCCTTCCCAGTTCCTTAGCCAGCTCCACGCTGTAACGGGACACTCTGTCAGAATGGCCTCTTTGTGTACAGATCCTTGGCATCCACCAGAAGCCTGAGCGCCTCCACCGTCTGCATATAACTGTTCTGTATCTTCAGGTTTGCTTCAGACAGGCACTTATTATTGGCGTTGATCAGCAGACGAAGCAGATTATTATGCAGCGCCGCACTTACCTGTTCCGCATAGACACTCAGCAGTTCCATAAGGGTCGGATCCTTTTCGCCCGGCTTGCTGATCCCCAGGATTCCTAAGACGACTTCCTTCCGATCCGATAGCGGGATCATAAGCCGATCATCATCCGCTATTATCTGTCCGCTTTCCATACTTTCATAGATGGCAGCGATATCCCCTTCATATTTCTCCTTTGTGATCTCTTCAAAGTCCTTGTCATAGCAGCCTTTTCCCTGAAATATATTTTCCGGCAGATCCAGCAGTTCTATATCCGTCAGTACATTATCCGGCTTGATCCAGACGAATGCGTCCTTGCAGCCAGACAGCTTCGCCAGTTCTTCCAGTATCCCTGTGCGATCTCTTCTATGGGAAGCATCTTGTGACATCGGCGGGATAGAGGAAAGAATCTGTGACAGCCCTTCCTTATAGCGGTATATGGTATTCATATGCTGAATAGACTTTACGCAGCTTTCCACCAAAAGTTCCAGCTGGTCATAACGGTCGCTCTTCTCGCAGTACCCCTGTATATCCAGTTCCCGGATGGTGTTAAGCGGCGGAGCCAGTTCTTTATGCCCGGTCAGCATGATCACGAATATCTTCCGGTCAAATTTCCGCAGCCTTGCCACCACTTCATCCCCACAGATAGGACTCATAATAAAGTCCAGCAGAAGGATGTCATAATGCCGGATCTTAAGTTGCTCCAGCGCCCGCAGCGGATTGGACTGGGTCTCTACTTCATAGCCCATAGACCGGAAATTTGCCCCCAGCGCATCCAGTATATTCTGATCATCATCCAGGATCATCAGTGTATATCCATTTTTCTTTTCTCCAGTTTTGTTTTTGCGCATCTTTTTATCCTCTTCTTCGTAACTTACTCGCCTTCCATCGGTATCGCGGCATAGAACGTAGCACCACCTTCTTGATTATTCTCAAACCACATCTTGCCGCCGAACTTTCCTCTGACAATCTCCTCCGAACTGTACAATCCTAATCCGGTCCCCTTAATGCCTTTCGTCGTGTACATAGATCGGAACAGTTTTCTGCCTACTGTCTCGGATATTCCCGGACCGGAATCTCTTACCGAAAGGATGACTTCTTTCTCCTCTTTGACTGCCGTCAGAATAATGTTTCCCCCGTGCTCCTCCATTGCATCGCAGGCATTATCCACCAGGTTATTCAGGACTTGTACCAGATTGTTCACATCTCCCCTGATCACCGTGTTTTCCGGCAATTCGTCCTTAATCATAAGGTGACAGCCGTTCTTGACCAGCTTGCCCTTCAAGAACATCTGTACCCTTTTAAGTGCCTCTTCAACGGTAAATTCGCTTTCCGAAGACGTGCTGAGGTTTGCGGCCATGCCTTTCACCGTGGTAATAATATCTGACATATACGAGCAGCATTCCTGGATTTTTCCCAGCCACTCTTTCATTTCCCCGGCAATCTCCTGATGATCCTCGGGGGGTCACTTCCGGGTCGCCGATGCTGTCATAATATTCCTTTACCAGATTATCCAGCGCCTTTACATCTCCTGAGATTGCCAGATCGATGGAGGGTCTTAGGATTGTGGATATGCTGCCGATCATCTGCCAAGAGAAATCAGCCGCTCTCTTTCCATGGCACGGCTTAAGCTCTGCTGCTTGCGCTTCATCTCCTCCTTAAGACTGGTAACGTCCCGGAACATGGCCACAACGCCAATCAGGCGGTGCTTCTGCAAAATAGGCGTAAGCTCCACGGAGTAATAGATCTTCCCTTTATCGCCCAAAACTGCCTGCTCATAGGATATGGCATGAATGGACTGCTTGCACACGTCAAAGAAATTCAGAAGATTGTAGATGACATTCTTCTTTCGCTCTTCCAGTTCATCCACAATGACGTTCAAATAAGAATTCACGCTCATTTGATAGGAAGCTCCGAATATATCATCGAACACCGCATTCGAATATATGATGCAGCTGTCTGCCGAAAGGATGACATAGCCTTCCGAGATATTGTCCACCATATTCTGGAGGGCAAGCGGCTTGATGTTCAGGAAATTCAGGTAATAAACTGCAATTCCATGGCAGACTATGGTAAATAGGAATGCGATCGGGGTTGCGGCGATCGACAGATACACAATCTTTAATGTAACCAGCACGTTTACCGCCAGTGGTGCCAGAAGCCCTCCGATATACAGGCTTACCTGTCCAAACACTCTTCTGTGCCGGTTCCGGAACCCATAGCGCATCATGATGAATACGGACAGAATACAGTAGATATAATACTGTCCTCCCGACAGGATAAACAGCGGGCCAAACCGCACCTCCGAAGCATAGATGGAAAAATGCTTATAAAACAGATGGTGAAGCGGGTTCGTAAACACAATCAGCGAAGTGATGACCGGCAGCACATAAATCAGCCAGTAACACCTGGGAATCTTCACCAGATTCTTCGTATAGGTGATGGATGTCATCAGTATGGTCACCACCATCAGTGCTGAGCAGGCGCAGGTGATGGCATCCAACACCTGCAGGCTTCCCAGGCTGTTGGTGATAGTCATCCCATTGATTGCGATCAGCCAGGTCAGAAGGCAGATTGCAGAGAATAAGTAAAGTTTCTGGACAACCAGCCAATTTCCCCTTGATAATGCAGCTGATAATGAAAAATGCCAAGATTGCCACGGCAATATCTATGATATGGGCCGTCAATGTCGTCATAGCCTCACTCACCTCTGCTTTCCATAAAACATATCTTTAATATCTCCGGATCCGGCTCTGGCCAGCAGAATCCGATCTTTGCCAGCGCCTCCTGGGTCTTTCTGCAATCCATAATCATATGGGAAGCGGCCAGTTCGCCTGAGAACCAGCTCTGCGAAAGTGCCTGTATATAAGGCGAATCCGACGAAGCACCTGCGATCTCAAGTTCCCGCTCGAACTCCCGGCGTCCTACCGTTTGAATCTCCCCGCAGGCATCCAGTATCTCCCGGATGGATATTTCTTTCGGATTAAATATATGAAATGCTCCTCCTGTCTCTTCTGAGAGTCCTACAATGGCTTTGGCAGCCAGATCCACATAAGTGGTCTCCAGACCTATATCTCTTAGTTCCTCCGGCATCTTTCCGAATTCCAGCAGTCCCTTAATCAGCCGGTAATATGCATTGCTTTCCTGATTTTTCTGGAACTTCCCTGAGTAAGAATTGCATACCACTCTGCCTACCCGGAATATTCTGGCCGCCAGCCCCTCTTCCTGAGCCTTCGTCACCTCATACTCGGGCAAGCATCTTGCTCTTGGCGTACGGATTCTCCATCCAGTTCTGGCCTACATCCAGATCCTGTTCCTCAAAGATGGCCTTTGCCTGCGGCGCATCCAGCAGATATTCCCCTGCCACGCTCACCGTAGAGATATGCATGTAAGATGCGCGGGCTTCCCTCGCGAATTCAATGGCTCTCTTGGTTCCTGTCACATTGGTCTTAAGCAGTTCATCCTCCGGCGCGAAATGCCTGACATCCGCCGCACAGTGATATACCACGGCTGCCTCGTCTGCAAGCCTTGCGAAGTTCTCGTCATCCAGTCCGAAATGTTCCTGGGTGAGGCTGCCGACTACAGGAATCAGAAGGTGTTGATGCTCCCGGCAGAATTGGGGGCCAAAATGCCACTGCAGCGAGTCAAACAGCCGTTTCTCGTCGCCTCTTACCAGGCAGTAGGCCTTCTTCCCGGCATCCGCCAGTTCCTTGACCAGATAGCTTCCCAGATATCCGGTTGCCCCTGTGACCAGCGCCGCGCCTTCTTTTACAGGAATGCACGGAACTGTAGGCAGGTATCTGGGGAGTCTTGGCATATCCATGCCATCTGAGGTCGCCTTCTTTTCTTCTTCCGGCTCTGCCTGCCTTTTGCAAAGCCTGTCAATCTGCTCTCTCAGAGTCGGATAATGATAGAAATCATTGATGGAAAATGCCAATTGTCTCTGATGATACTGATTCAATATAATAATTGCCGTAAGGGAGGTCCCTCCCTGCTGGAAAAAGGATACGTCAGGATCCGGATCCTTACCCAGAACCTCGCTCCAAATTGCAGTCAGCGCACCTTCTTCTGTCACGGGCTTCGCCTCGCAGGCCTTCTCGCCGGCTCCTGGCATTGCTCCTGCTTCTTCTCTTTCTTCTCCATAGCCGCCAGCTGGTTCAAATCCGTCTTTCCGCTGGCCGTCCTTGGCAGTTCATCTAAAAGGATGATTTCGGACGGAAGCATATAGTCCGGAAGCCGATCCTCAAGATAAGCGCGCATCTCCTTTTCCTGGTATTCCTTCTTTGGAACCACCGCGCCTCTAAGGAATCTGGGAATTCCACCTTCATGATGGGAACCACCGCTGCCTCCTTACGCAAGCCCGGATTGAAGCATGACGGTTGCAATCTCCACTGGCTCAATCCTGTGTCCATTTAACTTCAGCTGGGTATCCACCCGCCCGATACACTGCCAGTTCCATCAGCCCGCTGTCTTCCCCGATCCCCGGTCTTATACATCTTTTCCTTCGGATTCTGGATATCCGGGACGAAAACTTCGCTGGTCAGTTCCGGCTGGTTGATATACCCGGCCGACAGGCACTCTCCGGCAATATAGATCTCTCCCACTGAGGTGGGAAGCACCGGCTTTTTCTCCTCATCCAGAAGATAATAGCGGCAGTTCCCGATCGGCTTCCCGATATGAATGCTGCGCTCCATACGGATCTCTCCCTGACAGTTATGCACCGAAGTCTCCGTAGGTCCATAGATATTGAATATCCGCGCTTCAGTAAGGGCGCAGAGCCGGTCTTTTAGTTCCATGGTCCATGGCTCTCCAAGGAGGATGATGATCTGAATGTCCGCCAATGCCTTGCAGAAACTTTCATCGTTCAGGCACATCAATATCCTTGACGGAGTCAGCTGCAATATGGAAACCTTGTCTCTTCGGATTCTTTCTGCCATCTTCCATGGAAGCATCATCTCTTCCTCATCGGCAATGCTGATTCCGTGTCCCTTTGCGGATGCCAGGATGGTCTCCGTCGTAAATACGTCAAATACACAGTTGGACGCACATAAAATCTTCTGCTCCTGTCCTCCCAGAAGCGGATCTAAATGTGCCATCAAGTTGGACAGGGACTTATGAAGCATCATTACCCCTTTGGGCTTTCCGGTAGATCCGGAAGTGAAGATGACGTTGGCTACATCTTCCGGGGAGTTTGCGGGAAGCGCTGTTTTTGTCACTTCCTGCGGCCCTTCATATTTTAAGACCTGGCAGGGCATATCATCTAATGGCTCTGTCTCCTTGTCGTACACAGCCACTTTCACGTCTGCCTGCCTGAGCATGTAGCGTATCCGTTCCTTTGGAAACATCGGATCTATGGGAACATATGCGGCCCCTGCCTTCAGGATTCCAAACATCATTACCAGCATGTCGCCATTTCGCCTGGTCAAAAATGCCGCCTTATCTCCCGGCAGGACTCCTTTGACAAGCAGCATGGCTGCCAGATTATCCGACCGCTCCTTCAATTGCCGGAAGGATATAATATCTGCCTTCTCCCCATTCCACGGCTCTCTTATCCGGCATCAGATATGCCATATCATCCATAGCCTGATCTACAGTGGCGCAGTCATAAGGAGTCCGCATACGGTTTGGCTGTTCTACAAGCCTCAGCCGATCCTCGTATCCAAGCCATGGAATGTCTCCCACCATGGATACGCCTCCATTAAGGACTGCGCGTATTCCCTGGATCAGGCATCTTCCATAGAATGCAACTGTCACCTCATCAAACAGGGAGGCCGCATATTCTATCGCGAACCGATAATGACCGTCTATACAGGTAGCCTCCAGATGCAAGTCGATCTTGACCGAATGCGTGTCATAAGGCACATAGGAAAGTTCCGCCTCGCCTAAGACCGTCGTAAGACATGATACCGGAGTCAGGCTGAACAGCGTGCTATACAGCGGATTGCGCCCCTGCTCGCGCTGCTCGTGGGCCAGGCCGATTATCTCTTCCAGGGAAATATCCTGATAATCCTGAATCCCTGCAACCAATTTCCTGACCTTCCCAAAGTAATCTTCTATCGTCTGTGCCCCCTCGACATCCAGAAAGATTGGCAGCGTATTGACGAAAACGCCCGTCATCTTCTCAAGTCCCGGATTACGCCTTCCTGAAAATGGAGAGCCTATGGCTGCGGTATTTTCACGGGCAAAACGCCCCTGCATCATAGCGAATACTCCCAACAGGAACATATAAGGCGTAATCTTCTTATCCTTGCAATACATCTTGAGGCTTTCATCCAGTTCTTCCGGCAGTTCAAATCCATATCTGCCTCCGGCCCCGTCGAATTCGGAAGGCCTGGGCCTGTCCGGCACAAAAGCGCTCTTTGGGATCTTTTCCGGGAGAATCTTTTTCCAGTATTCCCTGCACTCCACTCCGGCTGTCTCCTTATTTTCATTTACCCACCATGCGAAGTCTACATAGGAGAGTTCCGGCAGATGAACCTCTTTCTGGCAATAGTAGTCATGAAGACGCTCAAATATGATCTGACTGCTGATTCCATCCGATATAATATGGTGCATGTCAATGATGATATAGGCTCATTTCCTTCCGCCTTCACCATTGCTGCCCTGAAAAGCGGCGCCTTCCCAGATCAAACGGCCGGACAAACCGTTCCATGGCTTCTTCTATGCGGCCGCACTCCATCCATTCTAACTGAAAGTCAGCCTGGCTGCCTTACCCTGGCAATCAGTTTTCCCTCCTGCATCTCAAACTGTGTCCGCAGCAATTCATCCTCTTCTATCATCCGGGCCGCTGCCTGCTCCAGGCGCCCAAAGTCCAGCCAGGCGCTGGCCTTGAAGGCTGCCGGCATATTGTAGCCTACCTTTGTGGCATCCTGACTGTGCATGACGAAAAATCCGGACTGTACCGGAGTCGGCGGATACCAGCCTCTCTCCCTTGCCTTAGGAATCCTGCGGCCTTTTAGGATGCTCTCTTCAAGACCGGCTCCGCGGAGGAGGCAGGCAAACCTTCTCACCGTGCTATTGGCATACAGGTCCTGTATCTGAATCACTTTCCCGAATTCTTTCTCTGTCTCGGTCAGCATAAATACCGCATTCAGGGAATCCCCTCCGGATAAGAAATAATCCGAATGAATGCCGAGGCCGGGCTTTTCCAGGATCCTCTGCCAGATGGCAAGAATCTTTTCCTCCCATTCATCAGCCGGGGCTTCTTCCATGTCGGGTAATTCCGGCTTCGGAAGCCTTCCAACATCAATCTTTCCATTACCGGTCACCGGCAATTTCTTCTACCCTTGCGGCATATACCGGCTGCAGATACCTAGGCAGATAAAGAGCTCCATCAGGAAAGAAGGGCCTCCCCTTCCAGTCCCTCTTTTGCCATATAATAGGCGATCAGCTGGCTCTCGTATACGGTCACTGCAACCGCGTTTACCAGCGGATGCCTCCCTAATACGGACTCTACTTCCGCCAGTTCGATTCTATGTCCCAACAGCTTCACCTGGCTGTCATTGCGGCCAAGATACAGGATACTTCCATCATCCGTCCATTTCCGATGTCACCCGTCTTGTACATGCGCTGCCCTTCCATAAATGGATCTTCTACGAAGCGCTCCCTGGTCAGTTCCTCCCGGTTATGGTACCCTCTCGCCAGGCATTCCCCGCCAATATACAATTCTCCGGCTGAGCCCACTGGAAGCGCATTCCTGTTTTCGTCCAGGATATAGATCCTGCAGTTGGAAAGGGGACGTCCGATCGTAACCGGTCCTTTTCCGTCCACTGCCGCATGGCTAACGGCAACGGTTGTCTCCGAAGGACCATACTGGTTATAAAGGGTCGCCGACGTATAATCCCGCAGTTTAAGATAGGTGTCCGGTCCCAGGACCTCCCCGCCGCAGATCAGCGTCTCTATATGGGACAGGGAGCGCAGGAATACCTGATCGTTCTGGTTAGGCTTTAAGCTGGAAGGAGTCAATGCCATGAATCCCACATCGTAGTCCATGATCAGCCTTCCAATCTTCTGCGCGTCATTCATCTCTTCTTCCGTAGCCATCACGATAGTGGCCCCATTCAGAAGGGCAATGACGCTCTCCAGAAGAAATGCGTCAAACCCTACATTGCAGATAGACAGTACTGCCCCCTTTGGGTACAGATCCTTAATCGCCTCTTTTAGATTCATCACGCTGTGCTGTTCTACTTCCACGGCTTTGGCGCTCCCTGTGGTCCCGGAAGTATACACAAGGTATGCCAGGTCTGTCGGCTTTTCCTCTGGCGGAAGTATCTCTATCCTCTGGCTGCCATACAATTCTTTTAGAGTCCTTGCCGCTATATCCGTACCAGCCGAGGCCAGAAAATCGTCGGTGATACAAAGCGCCGCCTGACTGTCTTTTAACAAGTCCGCGATCCTTCTCTGAGGCTGCGCGGGGTCCATCAGCACCCAGCTGTTGCCGGACAGGATGATTCCGCACAAGGCTGCAAGCAGTCCTTCCTCCCGCCGTAACAACAGGACAACCGTATGCCTGCCTTCCGGCAGAAACTGTCGGATTCCTCCTGCGATACAGGCTGCCTCATCCATCAGCTGTTCATAGGAAATCCGCTTCCCCCTGCAGATCAGCGCGATCTTCCCTTCATTCTCTCTTGCTGCCTCCAGAAGGCTTGCTCCAATCCCGGCGTTCCTGTCATACCAGGCATCCGTTTTATTAAAGTCAAAGATTACACGTTCTTCCTCTTCTTCTTCCAGGATGGGAAGTTTGCCCACAGGCAGGTCCGGATTCTTCAGCGCCTCTTTCAGGATCTTTACCAGGCGGCCATGCAGCGCGTCAATCTCAGACGCAGAGAATATCTGGGTCAAGTAATCGTAATCCACTACGAACTGATTGCTGGCATCCCTGCTGCTTAAGTGGATGCACAAGGTCTCGTTCTGGTAGCCGCAGTACATCCACCGGCCCTCCAGCGTCACGTGGGCCCCTCTTAGATGATCCATCTTGCCATTCTGGTAAGAAAGAACGATCTCGAACAGCTGGTCTGACGCCACCTCATTTCCCGCGTTAGCCAATTTCTTAATGTCCTCGAAAGGCAGCCTCTGATGATACAGCAGATGAAACCAATCGTCTTTTAACTTATCATTGAACTCATTCCAGGTAGATGCCGTATCCAGTTCATTTACAAAAGGAAGCGTATTGACAAACATTCCTCCTGACTGCTTTTCCTTGTAGTTCAGCCTGTTGATCGTAGGAACCCCGATACAGAATCTCGCCTGTCCTCTTACCCGCCTCAAATAGATGGCAAGAGCCATATAGAACACTGCAAACGGGGATACCTTCTCCTGCTGGCAATACCTTGCGATCATGCGGTTCAGGCGGCCGGGAAGCGGATAGGACCTTCGAAGTCCCACGGGGCTGATATGGGCGCACTGATGCTCCTTAGCCAGTGCCGGCAAGATATCTCTTAACTGCTCCTTCCAGTAATCCCGGTCCCTCTGATAAACCTTCGACTGCATATATTTCTGCTCAGATTCAATATGAAGCCTGTAATCAGGCGCAATCTGACACTGTGTCTCTTTATTCTGCAATAATTGAAAATAGTTATAAATAATATGATTTGTCACAAGCGCATGCGACCATGCATCCGCAACAATATGATGGACTCTTGTCAATATTCCGCCTGAACTGTCTGACCGCTTAAATATAAGCATTTTGACAAAGCGGAGAATCACATAGCGTAAAATGTTCTCTTGCCACAGACTGATACCAGGTATCAATCCCCTGTTCATTCGTTCCTGTAAAATCGAAAAATTCCGCTCTCCCGGGAATCTCTTCCGAGATATATTGGCACGGTCTGCCATCCTTACGGTAATTCTAAGCCGCAGGGTTGGGAATGCCTTGTATGCAAGTTCTATACATCTCTGAAGGTATTCAATATTCAAATTTCCCTCTATCTTAAGCGCCGTGCAGATATTATTCATAGGCAGGCCTGGATGTGCCGATTCCAGGTTCCAGATATTCTGCTGGCTATATGATAAAGGAAAGAAATCTACTGGCGTCCTCTCATTTTCTTTTCGTCTCTCCATCGTCTGCCTCATCCTCTAGTAAATAAAAATCTCTCATTATCAGTAATGTATTTATTATATAACAAACCTATGGAAAGCACCAGATGATTTACGTCAATTTTTCTCCCAGCCACACCCCACGATACATCCGCCACGCTGAGCAGTATATAAAGCAGGGCAGCCGCCCTCTGTCCTTGTTCAAGCATTCTTAACGATTCCAGGGAGAAGGTGGAAAAAGTAGTGAAGCCGCCGCATACTCCCGTTTTAAGGAACAGGACGGCGTAAGGGCCAGCCTCGCGCTTTGCCGCCAGACCCACGACAACTCCGATGAGAACGGCTCCTGCCAGATTCGTAACCAGCGTCAGCACCGGGAAATCGCCTTTCCAGGGAATGAGACTGATGATATATCTGAAAATGGCCCCAATCGCCCCTCCTAATCCCACCCATAAGAATCGGGCCATCATGCCTTAAGCACCTTGATCTGGCACATCTGCATCGCCTTCAACGCATTCTCATGGCTCTCTTTCGTAACTCCGGCGCAGCAGGCAGCATCCACAATGACCGGCACTTCCGGCAGGAATGCCTTTGCAATCATGGCATTGGAGATTACGCAGATATCCGTACACAGGCCTACGAATGTAATGGATTCGATACCAGTCTCCCCTTTTGCCTTTAAAAAGTCCTGTCCTGGGCCCGAAGCAGGGGGCCTAACGCATCGCTTCCAAATGTACGCTTGTCAATGGGCATCTCTTCTCGCTCCGCTTCAATCTCCGGATGAAGTTCCCATCCCTTGGTTCCCTTGATGCAGTGGGGAACCGGAAGGTTGCTGCCTTCCTGGGTATCCAGGTAGTTCTCGCTATGGGTGTCCCTGGTATAAAGATATCGTCCTTTAAATTCCTTTCGATCTTCTCCACCACTTTTGGCACGATCGCTACCGCTTCTTTCGTTCCCAGCGCTCCGTCAATAAAATCATTCTGCATATCTACTACCACTAAGATATCCATATTCCTGCCTCCTTTTCAGATTGTCTACTGCTTCTATTATATACGAGATCGCGCCAAAAGCAATTCCTTTTAAATTCCTACTGCATATTTCCCGGGAACCTGGGAATTCCATCAAAGCCCTTTTTCAAGTCCTCGTCGGTAGGGGATATAGTCGGTCATCTCTTTGTTGTGGAACTTTTCATATGCCATCATATCAAAGTATCCAGTTCCGGTCAGCCCGAACACGAGGTCTTCTCTTCCCCTGTCTCTTGCATTTGAGCGCCTCGTCAATGGCAACTTTGATGGCGTGGCTGCTCTCTGGCGCGGGGAGGATTCCCTCCACTCTCGCGAAACGCTCGGCGGCCTCGAATACAGCCGTCTGCTCCACAGACCGGGCCTCCATATATCCATCCGCATACAGCTGGGAAAGAATGGAACTCATGCCGTGATAGCGAAGTCCTCCTGCATGGTTCGCAGATGGTATGAATCCGCTTCCCAGAGTATACATCTTTGCCAGCGGGCATACCATTCCGGTGTCGCAGAAATCATAGGCATATACGCCTCGGGTGAGGCTCGGGCAGGAAGCCGGCTCTACGGCGATAAAGTGATACTCCTTCTCTCCCCTTAATTTCTCTCCCATGAACGGAGAAATCAGGCCTCCAAGGTTCGAACCGCCTCCAGCGCACCCAATGATGATGTCCGGCGTAATTCCATACTTGTCAAGAGCAATCTTCGTCTCCATGCCGATGATCGACTGATGCAGAAGCACCTGGTTCAGCACGCTTCCAAGTACATAACGATACCCTTCGCTTCCAACCGCCACTTCCACAGCCTCTGATATGGCGCAGCCAGGCTTCCAGTCGTGCCTGGATGCTCTGCCAGAATCCTGCGTCCCACCTGTGTCTCTTCCGATGGGGACGGTGTGACGCTGGCTCCATAGGTACGCATCACTTCCCGTCGGAAAGGCTTCTGCTCGTATGAGCATTTGACCATGAATACCTTGCAGTCCAGATCCAGATAAGAGCAGGCCATGGAAAGAGCGGTTCCCCACTGTCCCGCGCCCGTCTCCGTGGTCACCCCTTTAAGCCCTTGCTTCTTGGCATAGTAGGCCTGCGCAATGGCGGAGTTAAGTTTATGGCTTCCGCTGGTATTATTTCCTTCAAACTTATAATAAATCTTCGCCGGCGTATCCAGTTTCTCCTCCAGACAGTATGCCCGCACCAGGGGCGCCGGACGGTACATCTTATAGAAATCAAGTATCTCCTGCGGGATATCGATATAACGGTTATCATTGTCCAGTTCCTGGGCTACTAGTTCCTCGCAGAATACGGCGGACAGTTCTTCTGCCGTCATAGGCTTTTAAGGTTCCAGGATTCAGAAGCGGGGCCGGCTTATTCTCCATGTCCGCCCGCACATTGTACCATGTCTTAGGCATCTCGCTTTCTTCCAGATAGATTTTGTAAGGGATCTGCTTTTCTTTCATCACTTTCTTCTCCTTTCAATGCTGAGTTTCGGGACATGGTATTTTCAATGCCCGCCTGATCGGCGAAAGCAAAAAAAATACCCTTATCCCCATACAATAACTATTGCAGGGACAAGAGTAGTATTATCAAAACTCCTGCGGTGCCACCCGGCTTGGTATATCTGATCCATATACCCACTCATGCGTACCATCATACGCGGACTTTGTTAACGGAGTACTCTCTCCGGCTCGCCTACTAAAAATCTTCAACTTGCCCTCAGAAGCCCATTCCCTCTGGATTCAGCCTGCTACAATCCCACCATCTGCAGCTCTCTGTGTGATGAATTCCCAAAAGTACTTACTCTTCCTCATCGGTTTAGTGACAATTTATCACGATAATTTGCTGCTGTCAAGAACTTTTTTCAGACTTTTCTCTTATTG
>ENA-OQCO01000806-OQCO01000806.1-human-gut-metagenome-genome-assembly--contig:-NODE-806-length-15301-cov-2.174970_pt1 | contig 15301 bp, 16 predicted proteins | sample MGYA00242500_ERZ504582 | MGnify/ENA primary metagenome ERZ504582 (study PRJEB26092, sample SAMD00036346) | human gut metagenome | host: Homo sapiens | study: EMG produced TPA metagenomics assembly of...
CTGGCAGCAATCATTACAACTTCAACTTTCTTCAGACGATTTGATAAAATATTGGATAGAAGATAAGAATAAAAGCCATTTGGTTGGATATGTTTCTGACGGAATGGCTTATTTTTGCTACGACAACCGAATTCGGGCTGAATATGGCGGAAACACATCTTTATACAATCTTAATACAGAATCCGATTCTCTTATACCATCTTTAAAGACAATTATATATAATAAGCTCCAGCAAAAAAGTAATCATTTGTAAGGAGTTTGATCATTTATGCCGAAAAAATCATATAAGAAAAAACATCTGACATCTTTTCAGCTAATAATTCTGGGATTTGCAGGAGTGATCCTTTTGGGAAGCATTCTTTTAATGCTTCCCTTTTCATCTGTAGATAGAATACCAACTCCATTTCATGAGGCTCTTTTTACAGCCACTTCTGCAGTATGCGTTACAGGGCTTGTGGTAAAGGATACCGGAAGCTACTGGTCTCTGGCAGGACAGACAATTATTCTTGTACTCATACAAATAGGCGGACTGGGAGTGGTAACGGTGGCTGCATCTGTTTCCCTTCTTTCCGGAAAGAAAATATCCCTCATGCAAAGAAGCACCATGCAGGATGCAATTTCAGCTCCAAAAGTCGGAGGAATCGTCAGACTAACAAGGTTTATTTTGAGGGGAACATTTTTGATCGAAGCTGCAGGGACGGTGTTGCTGCTGCCGGTTTTTATGGGAGATTATGGAAAAAAGGGAATCTGGATGTCAATTTTTCATTCAATCTCTGCTTTTTGTAATGCCGGCTTTGATATTCTGGGGACAGATTCCAGTATGTTTCCATCGCTGACTGGGTATTCCGGAATATACTTATAATCTGGTAATTATGTTGTTGATCATTACAGGAGGAATCGGTTTTCTCACATGGGATGATATTTATACAAATAAACTGAACTTTAAACGCTACCGCATGCAAAGCAAGATCATTCTCATGACTACCGCATGTCTGATCTTATTCCCGGCAGTCTTTTTCTATATCTGTGACCTGACAAATTTACCCATGGGAAAACGCCTGTTAGCAGCAGCGTTTCAATCGGTAACGACAAGAACTGCCGGATTTAATACTATAAACATTTCAGAGATGAGTGAGGCATCAAAAGCAGTTATGATATTGTTAATGCTGATTGGTGGTTCACCGGGATCTACAGCTGGTGGAATGAAAACAACAACGTTTTCAGTACTTATTTTAAATGCAATTGCGACATTTCGAAGTCAGGAAAATGCAGGAGCTTTTGGGCGAAGACTTGAATATCATGTAATAAAAAATGCAGCGACAATAGCTATGTTATATTTTGCCTTGTTCTTTGGCGGCGGAATAGCGATTAGTGTGTACGAAGGCCTTCCGCTTTTAGATTGTCTGTACGAGGCTGCTTCAGCTGTTGGTACGGTAGGTCTGACTCTGGGAATTACACCGGAACTTCATATTTTTTCACAAGTCGTGTTGATCATACTGATGTACTTGGGACGTGTAGGTGGCCTGACCCTGATCTATGCGGTATTTTCCGGAAGAAATAAGGGAAATGCAAAGCTTCCTCTGGAAAAAATCACAGTTGGATAAGAAGGAGAAAAATAATATTATGAAAAATGTATTGATTATTGGACTTGGAAGGTTTGGAATACATATTGCCATGCAGCTCAATCAGCTGGGACATGAAGTTATGGCAGTTGACTGGAAGGAAGAAAGAGTGGACAAAGTACTGTCGTTTGTGACGAATGCTCAGATTGGTGACAGTACCAATGCTGAATTTTTACAGTCCCTTGGAATTGGAAACTACGACATTTGTTTTGTGACCATTGGAGACAGCTTTCAAAATTCTCTTGAAACAACATCCCTTCTGAAAGAACTGGGCGCAAAATTGGTGATATCCAGAGCTGAACGTGATGTTCAGGAAAAATTTCTTTTACGCAATGGTGCCGATAAGGTAGTTTATCCGGAAAAGCAGGTGGCAAAATGGGCCTCCATCCGTTATACAGATGATCATATCCTGGATTATATGGAGGTGGACGCTTCCCATGCAATTTTTGAAGTGGAAGTGCCGGAAGAATGGGTTGGAAAAACAGTGGGCGGACTTGACATCAGAAAACGCTACAATATTAATATCCTGGCAGTAAAAAATGAAGAGGAATTCAGTATTGCAATTTCTCCGGAAACATATTTTGCAGAGAATGATAAATTACTGGTATTAGGAGAATACAGAGCTCTTCAGAAGTGCTTCCGCATATAGCTCATTGCCATGAAGAAAAAATTTTGACCACAGAACAGCTGCGTGATATAATTCCAGAAAACAGTAGCAGAAGGAGAATGACAGAATGAGCTTGAAAATGGAGGATACAGTAAAAAACAGAACCTATCCGAAACGGCCATTTGCATGGTATGTGGAAAAACCGTCCGCAAAAGATTACTTGCTGACGGTTTTTATATTTGCAGTATGCACTTTGATTGGCCTGTTGTTTCAGAAACTGGATCTTACAGATACAAATATTGTAACGATATACATTCTGGGCGTATTGATCACTTCGATCGTGACAGATGGTTATCTTTGCAGTGTAGCCGGATCCTTTTTAAGTGTATTCTTATTTTGCTTTTTCCTGACGGAGCCAAGGATGTCTTTTGAGACATATGCGGTGGGATATCCGGTGACATTTTTCATAATGCTTATTTTGTCCGTACTTACAGGAACCCTTGCGGCAAAGCTGAAAATGCATGCAAAGCTGTCTTCACAGCTTGCCTTTCGTGCACAGGTTCTGTTTGATACGGATCGTTTGCTGCAAAAGGCAAAAAGTGAGACAGAAATCCTCGGAGTTACCTGTACACAACTGATACGTCTGTTAAACCGCAGCATCACGGCATATGTTGTGGAAAATGGAACTTTATCAGAAGGAAAGCTTTTTTCCGGGGAAAAAGAAAGCACAGAGGATTTTCTGACACAGGAAGAACAACAGGCGGCCAGATGGACTTATGAAAACAGACAGCGTGCCGGCGCATCCACGCAGCATTTTTCACAGGCAAAATGCTTATATCTGGCAATCCGAAGCGGAAATAATGTTTATGGCGTAATTGGGATCCCTCTGCAAAAAGAAACACTGGACTCTTTTGAATACAGCATCCTGCTGTCTGTAATAAATGAATGTGCACTTGCAATGGAGAATGTACAAAATGCCATAGAAAAAGAGAGAAATGCGGTTTTAGCAAAAAATGAGCAGCTGCGTGGCGATCTTCTTCGGGCGATCTCCCATGATCTGCGTACGCCGCTTTGTTCTATTTCAGGAAATGCAGATATGCTTCTCAGTAACAGTGACCGTCTGGATGAAGCTACAAGGTATCAGATCTACACGGACATTCATGATGATGCAGAGTGGCTGATCGGAGTTGTGGAAAACCTGCTTTCAATCACCAGGATCAATGATGGAAGATTGAAGTTTAAATTTACGGATCAGCTTTTGGATGAGGTAATAGCAGAGTCACTCCGACATATCAGCCGGAAGCATGATGAGTATAAGATCGTGGCGGACTGTGAAGAACTTGTTCTTACACGTATGGACGTGCATCTTATTATACAGGTGTTGGTAAATTTGATCGATAATGCGATAAAATATACGCCGTCAGGCTCTGTCATCAGCATTCGGGGGTTCAAAAAAGCCGGGAAAGCGCAGATAAGCGTGGAAGATAACGGCCCCGGAATTCCGGATGAAATGAAGCCACATATTTTTGAGATGTTTTATACAGGGAAAACGACCGTTGCAGACAGCCAACGGAGTCTGGGGCTTGGCCTGGCACTTTGCCGCTCTATCATAGAAGCTCACGATGGAACACTGGTTCTTTCAGATCATGCTCCGCATGGATGTAATTTTACTTTTACTTTACCATTAAGCGAGGTGACATTAAATGAATAAGACATTAATTCTGGTGGTTGAGGATGACAGACCCATACGGAACCTGATCGTTACCACATTAAAAACACATGACTATAAATATCTGGCTGCAGAAAATGGGGCGTCAGCCATTTTGGAGGCTTCATCACACAATCCGGATATCGTTCTTCTGGATCTGGGTCTTCCTGATATGGAAGGAGTAGAGGTAATAAAGAAAATCCGTACCTGGTCGAATATGCCTATTATCGTGATCAGTGCCAGAAGTGAAGATATGGACAAAATAGAGGCACTGGATGCGGGGGCAGATGATTATATCACAAAACCATTTTCAGTAGAAGAATTACTTGCGCGTATCCGTGTCAGCCAAAGGCGGCTTGCCATAACGCAGTCAGGAAAACAGCCGGAAACCTCTGTTTTTGAAAATGGAGGATTAAAGATAGATTACACGGCTGGCTGCACATTCCTGAAGGATAGAGAACTGCATCTGACGCCCATTGAGTATAAGCTGCTCTGCCTTTTATCCCGTAATGTTGGAAAAGTATTGACACATACATATATTACTCAGCAGATCTGGGGACGCTGCTCGGAAAACGATGTTGCTTCTCTCAGGGTTTTTATGGCAACACTGCGGAAAAAACTGGAGCCTGAAAAAAACGGTGTACAATATATCCAGACACACATTGGAATCGGATATCGCATGCTCAGAATCGAGAAACCTGAGCAGGAAATATAATTACATCAAACGAGTAGCAGGTGGGTGTAAATCCAGTTTACCGGCTACTTGTTTTCATTTTGCAAAAATGAATATCGCCATGAAAAAGTGTAGTAGCCTGTCAGCGTAAGTCCAGCTTATATGACAGGGTGCGCACTTTTTTTGTGCAGAAAAGAGAGGAGTAAAACAAAATGGCGGAAAGCAACAAGATTAAGGATATGCCGGTGAATAAGCTGATGGTTCAAATGGGAATCCCGATGATCTTATCTATGGCATTGCAGGCAGTCTATAACATTGTAGACAGTGCATTTGTAGGAAATATGAGAGTGGGCAGTGAAGCTGCACTGAATGCTTTGACACTGGTATTTCCGGTGCAGATGCTTACGGTGGCAGTGGGGATTGGTACTGGTGTAGGGACCAATGCACTTCTTGCAAGGACACTGGGACAGGGAAACAGCAAAAAAGCTGCAAAGGTAGCAGGAAACAGTCTGTTTCTGGGAGTGATCATTTATGTGGTCTGCTTATTATTTGGTATCTTTGGGGTGAAAGCATATATTTCATCGCAGACAGCAAATGCAGAGGTACTTGAGATGGGAGTCAGCTATTTGAGAATATGCTGCGTGATATCTTTTGGTATTATTTTCTTTTCTCTATTTGAAAAGTTACTCCAGGCAACAGGCCGTTCTCTTTATTCTACAATTGGTCAGGTGGTCGGGGCGGTTGTGAATATCATCCTTGATCCGATCATGATCTATGGCATTGGACCTTGTCCCGAAATGGGAGTAAAAGGTGCGGCCTACGCAACGGTAATTGGTCAGGTAGCATCTGCAGTTTTATTGTTCATTTTCCATGTGAAGCTGAATAAGGAATTTGAGCATGGAGCGAAATACATGAAGCCGGATGCCGGCGTTATCAAAGAAATCTATGCCATCGGACTTCCGGCGATCATTGCACAGGCTTTGATGTCCATTATGGTTTATGTGATGAATCTGATCCTGAAGTTCAATCCGGCAGCACAGACAGCCTATGGATTATTTTATAAAGTTCAGCAGTTTGTACTGTTTCTTGCTTTTGGTCTGCGAGACGCGATCACTCCAATCATTGCATTTGCTTATGGAATGAGAAGCAAAAAGAGAATTCAGGATGGAATTAAATATGGGCTTATTTACACAATCGCATTAATGATTCTGGGAATTGCCATCACAGAGATTTTCCCTGGGGTATTTGCAACGCTGTTTAATGCAGGACAGTCAAGAGAATATTTTATCGGAGCAATGAGGATAATCTCAGTCAGCTTTCTGTTTGCAGGAATCAATATTGCTTATCAGGGCATTTATCAGGCATTGGATGGTGGCGTGGAATCGCTGGTTATTTCGCTTTTGAGACAGCTTATTATTATCCAGCCGTTGGTTGGAATTTTTTCGCTGTTTGTCAGAAATGGTCAGATTGGTGTTTATCTGATCTGGTGGGCATTTCCAATCACTGAAGTGATTGCATGTCTGGTGGGATATGTATTTTTAAAGAAAATCAGAAAAAATAAAGTAGCTACATTGAGATAAGGAGGAACTGGAAATGGTAAAGAGAATCATTACGATCAGCAGAGAGTTTGGAAGTGGTGGACGTTTTATTGGGGAAGAGGTCGCAAAGAAGCTTGGGATTGCTTACTATGATAAAAACATCATCAGCCAGATTGCAGAAAAGTCCGGCTTGTCTCCGGAATATATTCAGGAAAATGCAGAATTATCTCCGAAAAAAGGTCTGTTTGCATATGCATTTGCCGGACGTGATATTACAGGAAGATCAGTAGAGGATATGGTGTATCAGGCGCAGAGAAAGGTTATTTTAGATTTGGCCCGGAAGGAGCCTTGTGTGATCATTGGAAGAAATGCAGATTATATTCTGAAAGACAGGGATGATATACTGAATGTATTTATCCACGGAGATATGCCGGAAAAAATACAGCGTATTAGTCAGTTATATCATGTCACTGAACAGGAAGCTGTCAAAATGATGGCAGACACAGATAAAAGACGTATGACGAATTATAACTTTTATACGGATCAGAAATGGGGAAAAGCCAGTAATTATACGTTGTGCCTGAACAGCTCGCAGATTGGATATGACAGATGTGAAGCGATAATTATAGAGTGTGTGAAATAAAAATCTGCAGACAGGAAAAAAGATAGCATTAATCCTCAAACAATAATATAATCATCTCATAGGATAATATTTGCTCTGATAAAAATTACAGAAAAAGGCGGAAACAGATGATGAAGATCATGGGGATTGATATAGGCACAACAACAGTCAGTATCGTGATGGCAGATACAGAAACAGGAAAGCTGCTTGCAAGGGAAACAGTGGAGCATAATTCCTTTCTGCAGAGCAGTAAGCCAGAACAGAAGCTGCAGGATCCGGAGCGGATCTATGAGATCATTCGAGAGCTCCTTGCAAAGCTGCAGAAGGAGAATGGCTCACCGGACGGAATTGGATTTACAGGGCAGATGCATGGAATGTTGTATGTGGATGTTTGCGGCAAGGCAGTGAGTCCTCTCTATACCTGGCAGGATGGAAGCGGAGAGATTCCGCTGGAAAACGGAAAAACCTGTGCAGAGCTTTTGCAGGGAGTGGGTGCGGCGGCATCCGGATATGGTGTAGTGACACATTTTTATCTTCAGAAAAAAGATCAGATTCCGAAGGATGCTGTAAGGATGACGACGATCAGTGATTATATTGCCATGCGTCTGTGTGAGAATACTGTCCCCGTTATCGGACCTGACATGGCAGCAAGCTGGGGCTGCTTTGATCTGCGAAAACAGGAGTTTCTGTATGAAGCCCTGGAGCAGGTAGGTGTAGATACTTCTTATCTGCCGGAAGTAAGAACGGGACATTTTTTTGTCGGAGAAACCAGAGATGGTGTACCTGTAATGGGATCGATTGGTGATAATCAGGCGAGTCTGTTTGGTTCTGTCCGAAATCTTAAAGATACCGTGCTCCTGAATGTAGGAACCGGCAGCCAGGTTTCCTTTGTAACAGAGATGTTCATAGAATGCAGCGGCAGTGTGGAGCTTCGTCCCTGTACCGAAAGCAGCTATATCCTTGTGGGAGCTTCTCTGTGTGGTGGTCGTGCGTATGCGATGCTGGAACAGTTTTACAGAGAAGCAGCAGAAACTGAAGAAAGACTGTATTCCCAGATGCAGGAACAGGCAGAAAAATTTATTGAAAAATATGGAAAAGAAGCCGCATGGAAAGTAGACACGGCTTTTTCCGGGACAAGAAGTGATCCGTCTCATAGAGGCATGATCACAGGAATCGGTGTAGAGAATTTTCATCCTGGTGCACTGACGGTTGGTGTGATCCGTGGAATCCTCAATGAACTGCATGAGCAGTATGAGCAGATGTGTCAGCTCACCGGAAAAAAGGCTACCCACCTGGCTGGCTCCGGAAACGGAATTCGCCGGAATCCGCTGATGAGAAGACTGGCAGAAGAAATGTTCAAAATGCCGATGGAGGTCCCTGAATATGAAGAAGAGGCTGCATATGGAGCTGCACTTACTGCAGGAAAGTTAGTAAATATAGCCAAAGAGAATATGTAATAAAGTGGAAATAAAAGCAGAAATCAGATTTGCAAGAGGTAATAATGTCAATACGTTTTTTATTAATACAGGGAATAGGACTTTTTGGAACTGTTTTATTTTTCTTATCTTATCAGTGCAGAAACAATAAATCACTGTTCAGGGTTCAGTTTGTCTCCTATTTGTGTTATACAGTACATCTGTTATTGTTAGGAGCTGTAACCGGAGGGATAAGCTATATATTAAATACAGTGCGCTCATTCTGTCTGGGAAGTAAAAATGATTTTTTAAAGGGAAGAAGGATGTGCTGTGTACTTTGTATATTACAAGTAACAACGCTGATATTCACCTGGTCTGGATGGTGGGCACTGCTTCCGGTTATTGCAAACATTGCGGCAACGATAGGTGGATATACATACAATGCACGGAAAATCCGTATAGTCGGAATGCTGATCAATTCGCCACTGTGGATCATATATGATATTGCTGTTGGTTCCTGGGCAGGAATATTAGACGAGATAGTCAGTGAGGCTTCTATGCTGATATCTATTCTCCGATATGGATGGAAAAATATGGATTCTCCGGAGACTGAAGCATAATAAAATTGAGATAAAATCTGGTTGATAAACCAAGTAAAAGTGATATACTGAATGCTAAGAAAAGAAACCGTGCGAAATTACAGTTTTGTATTCGGACGGTTTTTTTGAAAGACACAGTTATATAAAACTAACATATGTGATGGAAATTTATCAGACAATGTAAAAGCACACTGATTTCTATGAAAATATTGATTTATGGTGCAGGGTGATTGGAGGAAAACAACATGAGAAACGAAGAATACAAAAAACTGTCAATTAACGAGTTTACAAAAGCAGCAGGAAGATATGAAAGTAACCATGCTGGTATTTACGAAATGTGCAAGAAGGATTATCCGGATATTCTGGAAGAATTAGAGAAGGAGCCATTTAGAAATTTATTGGATGCCGGCTGCGGACCGGCTCCGATGATTTCTTTATTAGCAGAAAAATATCCAGACCGACATTATACAGGTCTGGATCTGACTCCGGCCATGATTGAACAGGCAAAAAAGAAAAATATTTCAAATGCAACATTTGTTGTGGGAGACTGTGAGAACTTTCCTTTTGAAAACGATTCATTTGATGCAATTATTTGTTCTATGAGCTTCCATCATTATCCGAATCCACAGGCATTTTTTGACAGTGTGAAAAGATGTCTTCGTTCAAATGGAAGATTGATCCTGCGGGATGTGACAAGTGACAATAAAGTATTGGTATGGCTGATGAATACATTGGAAATGCCTCTGGCAAATATATGCGGACACGGAGATGTCCGGGTTCCAACAAGAGATGTGGTTATGAAATGCTGCAGAAAAGCAGGGCTAAAAAGTGGAAAAATTTGAAATCCGTAAAGGTATGAGGATGCATTGTGTTGTGAGAAAAGCCTGAAGGATATTACATTGACGATAGATTTGACATCAAGTGACTTTGTCTGGCAAGGATTTATGCAGGGTAATTATGGTGTTCAAAACAACAGGAAATAGATTAAATTTGGAGGGTAATATGGCAGACAAAATACAAAATGCTTATGAAACATCAAAAAATATATATGACGATGTTCTTACTCAAGGGAATATTTTCAGTAAACTGTATATTAAGTTATTTTGGAGTGGTACTGATGATAATGATATAGCACGAAAAGTTTTAGCATATATTCCTGATGACTTTTCAGGAAATCTTCTTGATGTTCCGGTTGGAACTGCTGTATTTACGGAAAACAAATGGAGAATGAATCTGTTGATACCGTTGTCAGCATGAATGGTTTTCATGCATTTCCTGATAAGCAAAAAGCATTTCATGAAATATGGCGTGTTTTGAAACCGGGCGGCAATTTCATTGCCTGCTTTTATATCAAGGGAAAATCGAAACGGACAGACTGGCTGGTAAAAAACATTCTTGCAAAGAAAGGGTGGTTTTCCCCGCCGTTCCAGACGGAAGAAGAACTAAAAGATATTCTTCAGAAACTATATAAAGAAAACGATATCCACGTTGACGGTTCGATGGCATATTTTCACTGTGTAAAGTAATGCAGATTTTATGAGTTAAGCTTTTGATACTACCGAAAAGCCTAAAGGAGGCCAGCTATGAAATTTTATGAAAGTGGAGATAATCGTAAACCAGTAATATTTTTATTTCCCGGTACCTGTTGCCTGTATAGTAGCTTTGATCATATACTGGATGGATTACATTCTTATTTTTACACGGTAACAGTTTCTTATGATGGATTTGATCCAAATGAGAAAACAGAATTTTGTTCAATGGAAGATGAATGTGAAAAAATTGAGCAGGAAATCAGGAAAAAGTATGGTGGAAAAATTAAAGCAGCGTATGGGTGTTCTCTTGGAGGAAGTTTTGTATCCCTTCTGATTCAGCGAAAAAGAATTCATATAGATCATGGAATCATTGGGAGTAGTGATATGGATGAAGCCGGTTCGTTTATGGCAAAGATCCAGTCATCTATCATTGTGCCGATTATGTATAAAATGGTATCCACGGGTAAATTACCTAAATTTATGCAAAAGAAAATAAATAAAGCAGATGGATCAAAAAAGAAACTGATTGATGGATTTTTAAATATGTTCGGTATTTGACAAGGGAGGAAGTCCATGGATTACGAAACAGAGTATTTATAATCAGTTCTATTCTGATCTGGTTACGAAAGTCCAGCATGGAATTGATGTGCCGGGAACAACAATCCACGTGTTTTACGCAACAAAGATGGGTGAAAAATACGAAAAGAGATATTATACTTATTTCAAAAATCCGGATATTCGGAGGCACAACATGCAGCATGAAGAACTGTTTTGCTGCCATAGTGCAGAGTGGGTGGAAGAAGTAAGGAAATCAATCTGGTTGGGGGAAGGAAAGAGCTTATGTTGATTAAAAAAAGACATTTTGATGTGGGAACAGATGGATTTTATGGTGCATACTGGAAATGTAAAAAAGACTCAGATTGTGCAATGATTGCCATGATTGGGGATGATCCAGAGGATTATCTGGCGCGTACATCCGTGAAATGGTTACATAAACTCGGTGTGAATGTGATGACAATGTCACCTGGAAAAAAGGATTATGGACATCATAATTATCCGCTGGAACGTATAGAGAAACCCATTTCGTTTTTCCGGAGGGTATGTTAAAGATAATGCTCCCGGTTGGCTCTGGAATCTTCATGAAACTGGCATTTCTGAATAGGTTATGCGTGTTGCAGATTCTGGATTTCTGAATAAAGTTAAGACAGGATAATAATATCAGGTGGTTGCTGCCAGTAAGCCACCTATTTTATCATACAATAGTTAACACAAACTAACATAAAACAAAACAATAAAACGAAAGTAAGGAGTGAACAGATGTGAAAGAAAAGAAGAAGTCGGCAGTTAGCTGGATCCTGACGTGGGCAGGACAAAAAAGAATTGCCTATGTGTGGAGTGTGCTACTTGCAACAGGAAATGTGATCTTTAAGATTTTTCCGTATTTTATCATTGCAGATGTGGTAAAGCTGTTTTTAAATGGTGAAAAGGAGTTTGAAACATATCTGGTGAAAGCGGTTCTGATCGCACTGTCGTTTATCATTGCAGAACTGTTGCATTCACTATCGACAGCATTGTCACATAAAGCAACGTTTGCGGTACTTGCAAATATAAGAAAAGCCTGCTGCGATAAGCTGGCGCGGGTGCCGCTTGGTTATGTGAAGGATACCCCCTCTGGTACATTTAAGAATATCATGGTGGAAAGAATCGACAGTATTGAGACAACACTGGCACATATTGTCCCTGAATTTACCTCAAATCTGCTGGCACCTGTTATTATCCTGATTTATTTCTTCCTGACAGACTGGAGACTGGCACTCTGGTCATTGGTGCCGGTTGTAGTGGGATTTCTTTCTTATTTTGGCATGATGATTGATTATAAGCCAAGTTTCGAGAGAACGGTTCAGACAACAAAAGATCTGAATGATGCGGCAGTGGAGTATATTGACGGAATCGAAGTGATCAAGGCATTTGGAAAGACGGAAAGCTCTTATGCTAAATTTACAAAGGCGGCTTTTGCTTATGCGGATTCCTTTATTTCCTGGATGAAACGATGCTCGATCTTTCATGGACTGATGATGGTGGTCACACCTTATACGCTTCTTACGGTATTGCCGTTTGGAGCACATTATGTAGCGAATGGAACACTTGTGGTTTCTGATTTTGTCATATGTATTATTTTATCACTTGGAATCGTTGGACCGTTGATCACAGTGGGATCCTATACAGATGATCTGGGTAAGATCGGAGTGATCGTTGACGAAGTGGCCGGAATTTTGGAACAGCCGGAGCTTGAACGTCCAGAGAAAAGTGAACGTGTTCCAAAAGATAATTCTGTTACACTTGAAAATGTCAGATTTGGTTATCACGATAAAGAGATCCTGCATGGAGTAAATATGGAATTACAAGCAGGAACGGTAAATGCAATTGTGGGACCTTCTGGAAGTGGTAAGTCGACCATTGCAAAGCTGATCGCGTCTCTTTGGGATGTGGATTCCGGAAGTATCAAAATCGGCGGAGTTGATGTAAAAGAAATGGCATTTTCAGATTTTAACCGGAAAATTGCATATGTTGCACAGGACAATTATCTGTTTAATGAAACGGTCCGTGAAAATATCAGACAGGGTAACCCGAAGGCTACAGATGAACAGATCGTTGAGGTGACAAAGAAAAGCGGATGTTATGAATTTATCATGCAGCTTGAGAATGGATTTGATACGGTTGTCGGAGGTGCAGGAGGACATCTGTCAGGAGGCGAGAGACAGCGTATCTCAATTGCAAGAGCGATGTTAAAGGATGCTCCGATCGTGATCCTTGATGAGGCCACTGCTTACACAGATCCGGAAAACGAGGCAATCCTGCAGAATTCTATTGCAAAACTGGTAGCAGGGAAGACCCTGATCGTGATAGCGCACAGGCTTTCTACCGTTAAGGACAGTGACCAGATCTTTGTTGTAAATGATGGAAATGCAACAGCACATGGCACACATGAGGAACTTCTGGTGTCATGCCCGCTTTATAAGGAAATGTGGAATGCCCATATTTCTGTAAAAGATACTGTGAAGGAGGGCGAATGATATGTTTGGGATTCTGGCAAAATTCTTTCGTTTTTCAGGCAAAGAAAATGGAAATAAATTTAAACTGTCCATGGTGATCGGACTCATAGAGGCTCTTGCTTCAGCAATGAAGATTCCGGCCATTATGTACATATTGATCGGTCTGCTGAGTGGAAAACCGATAGGGGAATATATTGGCGGTTCCATTGCGATTATGGTCCTTGCAATCGTAGTCGATGTAATCTGTAAGAGATATTCAACTGTGCTTCAGACAGAAGGCGGATATAACGCAAGTGCTTTTATGAGGATCAAGATTGCAGAGCATCTGCGCTATCTGCCGATGGGATATTTTAATGCTAACAGTATCGGAGAAATTTCTTCTGTTACTACCAATACAATGGAAATACTTGGCGATGTGGCTGCGAGAGTGGTCATGCTGACCATGCAGGGAATCCTGGAAACATCAATGATCATTCTTATGCTGTTTCTTTTTGACTGGAGAATCGGACTGATGGCTGCAGCAGGAGTACTTGTTTTCTTTGGTGTCAATTCTGTAATGCAGAATGCAGGGAAAAATGATTCAGAGCAAAAAGTGGTATGTGATACAGAGCTTGTAAACCAGATCATGGAGTATCTGCAGGGAATATCAGAAGTAAAATCATACAATCTGCTTGGGAAACAGGCGAAAAGATTAAATGATGCAAATGAAGCATGCGAAAAGATCAATACAAAGATGGAGATGCTGTTTGTTCCTTATCATTTCCTGCAAAGTGTGATAACAAAAATCACAGGTGCTGTGATCGTGGCATGCAGTGCATATTTTTATATCAATGGAACCATGAGTGCAGTCTATGCGATCGGTATGACAATCTCGGCATTTATGCTTTATTCCAGCCTGGAATGTGCAGGAAATTATTCATCCCTTTTACATGTGGTAAGCGTATGTGTAGATAAGGCAAATGCAATACTGGAGTTGGACACCATGGATATCGATGGTAAAGAGATCCAGCCGGAAAATTACGATATCAGACTTTCTAACGTTTCGTTTTCCTATGACAAACGGAAGATTATTGATGATGTATCGCTCTCTATCCCACAGAAAACGACGACAGCAATCGTTGGACCATCTGGTGGAGGAAAATCAACGCTTTGCAATCTGATTGCCAGGTTCTGGGATGTGGATTCCGGAGAAGTGACGCTTGGAGGTGTGAATGTAAAAGACTACAGCATGAACAGTCTGATGAGTAATTTTTCATTTGTATTTCAGTCGGTGTATTTATTTGCAGATACCATTGAGAATAATATTAAATTCGGACGTCAGGATGCAAGCCATGAGGAAGTGGTGGAAGCGGCAAAGAAAGCGTGCTGTCATGATTTTATCAGCAAACTTCCGGATGGATATGACACAGTGATCGGAGAAGGCGGAGCCACACTTTCCGGTGGTGAGAAACAGCGTATTTCGATTGCCAGAGCAATCATGAAGGATGCACCGATCGTTATATTAGATGAGGCAACGGCCAATGTTGATCCGGAGAATGAAAAGGATCTGATGAATGCGGTAGATGCACTTACAAAGGAAAAAACGATTATTATGATTGCCCACAGATTAAAAACAGTCAGACATGCAGACCAGATTGTGGTTGTTGACAAAGGAAGAATTGTTCAGCAGGGAACACATGAGCAGCTAATGAAGCAGGAAGGTATTTATAAGAGATTTGTGGATGCAAGGCAGCAGGCGGTAAGCTGGAAACTGGCGCACTGAGAAATAATCCACAGTTGGTGAATATTAGAATTGATTTATCTGAAAGAGGCTTAATTTAATAAAAGAACATGAATGAGGGAATAATCTTATAAAGCGCGGCAGTCGTGGATGCTCCGGGTATAATCAGTAACTGATTATATCCGGAGCATTATTTTGGCAGAGAAAATACC
>ENA-OQCO01000807-OQCO01000807.1-human-gut-metagenome-genome-assembly--contig:-NODE-807-length-15281-cov-1.737297_pt1 | contig 15281 bp, 18 predicted proteins | sample MGYA00242500_ERZ504582 | MGnify/ENA primary metagenome ERZ504582 (study PRJEB26092, sample SAMD00036346) | human gut metagenome | host: Homo sapiens | study: EMG produced TPA metagenomics assembly of...
TTTTCTTTTAAGCCCATGCTATGATATTTCTGTCTAAACTCATTGCGTGATTCCTCGTCAAAAGAGAAGAATGCATATGTCACATATGGAATCGCTTTCTCAACAATTGGATTTGCAAATTTATTTGCAAAATCAAATGCAACTGGAATTTCTTTCGAAATAAGTGGAAGCTCATCTTCAATCATTCCCCAAATTCCTGTAACCGCTAAATCATGTTTCTTTATAAAGGAAATGTCTTGTTCTCTTAGCTTAAAGTCTGCCAAAACACCTTCTTCATATTTTCCAAACACTCTATCTCCATCTACAATGTCAACATGTGTAACTGCGGTTTTTCCATCCAGCACTTGAATATGAGAAGTATCGACTCCTTTATTTTGAATTGCACTTATCATGATTTTTCCGAATGAATCAGTTCCAACAGCACCTGTATAAGAACTTTCTCCACCTAATCGTTTTATGTATACAGCAACATTCACTGGGTTTCCCCCTGGATATGATTCATTCAATGAATCATAATAATCAATACAATTATCTCCTATTGCTGCTACTCTTATCTTTCTGTCCATTTTGCCACCTTAATAGTCCAGACGTCTGTAATATCTTCTGATTTCCATAGGATGACAATTGACTTTTTCCATATGTGCATCAATTCTCTGTGTTACCGCATGCATCACTAAATGTGATATATATCCTCTGTACTCTGGACTAATTCCTTTTAATTCAAATTTCTTGGTATCAATAATATTGTATTTTCCACAAATGCGTGGCAAGAAGTTTGCAACGCGCTCGCTCAATGATCTCTGAGAATCTTCCCCAATAAATACTGTAACTGGTGTGTCTTTGTCAATTACTTCTAACGTTCCATGGAAAAATTCTGCACTGTGGATAGATTTTGTACGAATCCAATGCTGTTCTTCCCAATAACACATTGCATAAGAATATGTGGCACCATACTGGTTCCCAGCTCCAACAAAATAATGAATTTTGTCGTCCTTATGACGATTTGCAAATTCTTCTCCGAAAGCATCTGCTTCCTTTTCAACTTCCACAAGTGCAGTTGCCAAATACTGATCCAACTCCTTGTATAAATCCTCATATTCTGGAAATTCTCCTGCATTGTACATAAATCTATCTGCTACCATATAAAATTTCAATTGTTCATTGGCAGGATATGTAATCACATAGTCTACAAGTTTTGCAAGTTCTGCAGTAGCAACATCAATAAAACCAATCACCCTTGCTCCACTCTTCTGTGCTTTTTTTACTCCATCTACGATTTCAGAAGTTGTTCCTGTAACAGACGAAATAATTACAATAGTTCCTTCTCCAACTTTTTTATTTCCAGTTGTCAAATACTCTGCTGCGTTTTCAACAAAAAATGAAAGTTCTGATTTTTCTTTCATATGGACCTCTGCTTGGAGGCAAGATGCATATGTTCCACCGATACCGAGCCAACAAATATTCTTGTATCCTTCTTTACAAATTCCATCAATCAATTCATTAATTTGATTTCTCAGAGCAAGCGCTCCATTCACACTTTCAATCTGTTTCTGTTCATTAAATTTCAAACATAGTGTTTTCCCCTTTCCCTTCCTTTGCATTGGTGACTATTTTTAAATTTAATATACCACTTTTTTTATTTTTTCAATACTTCATGTAAAGAATATTGAATATTGTTGTATTTTTATAAATACAAATGCATTTATTTATGCACAATGTATATATTTCTTTTATTCTGGTATGAAACACATTTCAAATTTACTATACCAGTTTTTTATATTTATTCATTTCTTTTTTCCTTTCCATTTGCTTTTTAAGAACGGACAACGTATAATTTGATTATAATTTACAAGTAAATTATAATATTAGGAGTTCTTATGAAAAAAAACTTATTAACTTTAGATGTTGCATTATCAAAAGAAATCAAATACATGCTAAAGGAAGAACACTATCTTCCAGGTGACAAACTGCCTTCGGAACGAAAGCTGGCAGAGCTGTTTCATGTACAACGCTTAACTGTTCGTGGAGCCTTGAATCTGTTACTTCAAGATAAAACAATTATCTCAAAACCAAGAAGTGGTTATTACGTAGCGCCTAAACGCATTTTACAATCCATTCGTAATTTTTCCTTACATTCAGAGGAATATAGCGGACAATTAACTTACGAATTATATGATTTCAAAAAAATAGAAGCAGATAACTATCTTGCAAGCGAAATGTTACTTCCTGAAAAATCGAAAATATACAAAATTGTTTGGCTTTATTCAGATGGTACTCAACTAATTTGTATCAATACAACTTATATTCCTGAATATATCTATCCAGATCTCACCCAACAAATTGCTGCTTCTGCTCCTGCAATTGATTTGATTACAAACAATCGTCAAATAACCTTGGCAAAATCGAATCAAAAAGTCACCTTACTTTACGCAGACACAAAGACTGCTCAAATTTTAAATATTCCTGTTGATAGCCCTTTAATGAAATACAAAGGGCTCATGTATGATAAACAAGGACATCTTGCAGTCTTTTTTGAAAATAATATGCTAATTGATCGTTTTGGTTTTATCAGGGAGGTAGTTTTATGAGCAATGATGATGTATTAGCCGCACAAATAAAATCTAGTATCATTACAAAAATTAAAACACAGGAATATCTTCCTGGGGAATTGCTTCCTAGCGAACGGGATTTTGCAACAATGTATAGTGTAAGTCGGTATTTGATTCATGACATCTTTGACGAATTAATTAGCCAACATTACTTAATTCGCGTTCACGGAAAGGGAACTTTTGTCCGCAAACCCGAACAAAATCGAGTTGCTTTAGGAGTACTAAATGAATCAAAAAATGCCAGCTTTACCTCTTTAGTTCGTAACTTTGGTATTGAAATTTCCAATAAATGCTTAGGCACAGGTATAATCAAAAACAGAAAATACTTTGCAGATAAACTTGGACTTTCTGAAGAAGATGAAATATACGGTATTCATCGAATTCGTCTTGGAAACAAGGAACCTCTTGCAATTGAGTTTACCTATGTTCCTATTCATTTTTTTTCAGATATTGATAATTACAATTTTGAGCACATATCGCTTTATGATTATATGAAATCCAAAAATCATTTGCCTGTAAAATTTAATGAGACAATGATGATGGTAGAAGCTGGCGAAAAACTTCAAAAGCACCTTCATCTTCCAAGTGCCACCTCTATCGTCAACTATATTGAATTCATAGGATACGATGAAAATGGTAATTTAGTTGAATATACAGAAAGTTATTCACGCCCTGATAAACTTGAAGTGCGCTTTGTCACAAATGATATCTAAATTTGCTTTAATTTTACCGTTTAGTATGTGTATGCACCATAAACAAAACAAGATAGAATATACATAAAATAATACTTTTGTTAGGGGCAGGGAAAATTGACCACCTAAAGCCGCTTAGAATTAACCATTTTTAGTCGGATAGAAAAGTCATTGTATTTTTCTCTTCGTGTTCTAAAATGATGTACATATTCGTAGGTGTAATGAGTTTTATTTGGAAGTTCACTATGAGGAGACTTCGGAACAGGATGAGTCGATACAACGGGTACTTGCTGAACGTGGTAAAACCGTGTACGCAACCGCTGTGCGAGCTGGCGCAATTCTCGTGGATAATGGAAACCTTAAACTGCTCGGTGATGTCAAGGTGTTTGGCAGATAGAGCTACGGAGAAAAGATATGAATTTTGTAACGAAAGAACCAATAAACAAAGGCTGGTCGAGTGATAAAAAATACTGTGTTACCGACGAAAACGGCACACGGTATCTTTTGCGTGTTTCCGATATTGCACAGCACGACACAAAGCAGTCTGAGTTTAATATGATGAAACAGGTCGCTTCTTTTGGAGTGCCTATGTGCCAGCCCATTGAATTTGGCACTTGTGAGGATGGCGTTTATTCCATTCAAAGTTGGATTGACGGCGAAGATGCAGAACAGGTCATATCGGGCTATTCTGATACCGTGCAATATGTATATGGCTTGGAAGCAGGACGTATTCTTCGCAAGATCCACTCCATTCCTGCTCCTGCAACGCAGGAGGATTGGGAAATCCGTTTTAACCGCAAAATGGATTATAAGATCAAAAAGTACGTTGAGTGCCCCATCAAGTATGAGAACGGACATGCATTTATCGACTACATAAACGAGAACCGTCACTTGCTGAAAAACAGACCGCAGGTATACGCGCATGACCATAGAGAAGTTCTGCTCATATTCCGGTGCTTCCTGAAACAGCATGAGGATGATGGCCTGCAGGAGTGCAGTTTCGGCTTTGGTCCAGAACGGGTCGGACTCGTGGCTGCCCTTTGGGGTGGTGGACTGGATCAGGTTATTGACCAGCTTCAGCACGTCCTTTTCGTCGCGCAGATAGCGGAATGGATTGTAGCCGTCCGACTGTTCCAGATTCACAAGGTTCAAAACGCGCACGTCATAGCCCTGCTCTTTGAGGTAGCCGCCCGTGGCAAGCAGCACTTCAGATTTGGGGTCCGTAATGACGTAGTTCGTGTTTGCGGTCAGGATATTCGGCAGCACAAAGCTTCGCGTCTTGGCCGCGCCGCTGCCGCCGATGACCAGCACGTTGAGGGAGCGGCGGTGCTTGTGGGTATCCAGACCGAGCCGGACATGCTGGGTCAGCGGGATGCTGTCCTTCTGCGCGAACTGCGCGTTGACGGATGCGGGTGTCGCCCACGCTGCGGAGCCGTGTTCCTCACCGTCGCGGGTTCTGCCCTGATTCGTCCGATAAAGCAAAACTGCCATGCCGTAAGCAGCAAGGCAGATGAGGATGGTGGGCAGGCTTTTGTCCGTCCACACGATATTTGTCGGCTGCTCCAATGCTGATGTCAGGTTCCGCAGCAGCTCTGGCAGCCCGCCGCCAAGGGACTGCGCCAACAGCAGGGCAAGCCAAACAACGGGGATTGTGCCAATGAGATAAAACAGGGTATCGTTTGATTTTCGGATAGGCATCACCTCGGAAAATATTTGCAACTAAAATCAGTTGCAAAATTGTTTTGACCGTGCTATACTGATCATAGAAATGAGGGATAGACTTGGGTCAGAAAGAGAAACTAATCAAAAGATTAAAAACCAAGCCGCGTGATTTTACATTTGATGAAGCCGAAACATTGCTGGGGTATTTGACGTACTCTCGCTCCAACAAAGGAAAGACGAGTGGTTCGCGCGTCATGTTTACCAGCGAACAGCATGCGCCGATCTTGCTGCACAAGCCGCATCCGCGGAAAGAGCTTTTGGAGTATCAAGTCAAGCAACTGCTTGAGGTGCTGGAACAGGAGGGATTGATTTGAACAATACAATGCAATATAAGGGGTATGTTGGAAGCGTTGAATTCTCCGAAGCCGATGGTTTGTTTTTCGGAAAGGTTCTCGGTATCCGTGCATTGATCTCCTATGAGGGGACGAACGCCGCCGAGCTTGTCGCTGATTTTCATGGCGCGGTAGATGATTATCTGTCGCTGTGCGAAGCAGAAAACAGCGAGCCGGAAAAAGCCTACAAGGGCAGCTTTAACATCCGGGTATCGCCGGAGCTGCACAAGCAGGCTGCGATTTGCGCAATGGCGCAGCAGGTCAGCTTGAATACGCTGGTCGAGGATGCTCTGCGGGAGTACGTTGCAGAGCGGAAAGAAGCCGTATAATAATAAATCGATGGCGCTGACGAACCATACCGTCAGCGCCATTTTTATATCCCGTTATCTTTCAAAGCCGGTACTCCGTTTCAGATGCGTTTGCTCTGGCAGTCCTTTCTCCATGAACCGTTCCGTGAGCACCTTTTTCTTTTCGTAGCCGGTGAGAATGGAATCCACGAACGCGATGCTGTCGTCCTTGGCGTACAGATCCGCGATTTCTTCCCGGCTGGGCAGCAGGTCCATATGGACACGGCTGCGGTCGGTGACGAGCTTGAGAAGCTCCGTTTCTGTCTTGCGGAAGCTGTTGACCGTGATCTCTGTGCAGTTACTGCGCTCCGGCAGGCGCGAGGCGTCCCAGAACATCGAATTGCCGGAATCAAAGATCGGTGCCATCCGCACAAATTTCAGTGTCCGGCTGTTGCGGAGAACACCAAAGTTGTTGAGATGCCGATCCGTATTCGTCAGCACGAAATCCGTGAGGATCTGATATTCCAGAAAACTTCTTACTTCCAGCTCAGACAGACCATGTGCCGTGCAAACATGAATGAAATGCTCATAGGTCGAGACAGCGTTATCTTTCTTCTCGGAATCCACAACGTCAATCACCGGAATAAACTCCAGCGTCTCCGATGCAAAATCCTCGCAGATACAGCCGTACTGCTCGCTTGCGCTGCCGGTGAATTTGACCGGGCGATACCGCACATGGTTGGAAAAGCCCTGCTTTTCATGCAGCATGGATGCCAGCACTTCATTGAGACTTTGCTGGGAATTTGCGCCGCGGTTGCCTTTGAGCAGGCAGCGCGTATCGTCGACGATCAACCACTTTTTGATCAGGTCACCTTGCAGCGATGCGCTGGGCGAATACGCTGGTGTCTGGGTGCTTGTCGAAGCTGCACCGTGAGGATGTTGGATCTGCATGGATTCCAGTGGATCGCGGAAGCTGTTGGAGAACAGGCTAACGTCTTTCCACGTCAGTTCGCTGCCGTTCGGCTTGATCCAATAATGGTCGGACAGACTGAGACCGAGGTTCCGCACGAGCAGGCTCTGTGTGGATGGAATGCCCTCCTGCTGCAAAAGCGCGGCAATGTTGCCCTGACTGATAGGAACGGCACGGCGCAGCCACCATTTGCGCAGACTGTCTGCGCCCTGACTGCCTCCGAGCGGCAGCAGTTCCAGATTTGTGCCGGGCGTGACTTTGAGGATAGCGCCAGACAGGTCGTCGAGCTGCAAAGACGCAACAACGTCGTCTTTGTGCATCAGCTCATAGCTTTGTTCTGCCATATGCGCCACCTCCCAGCTTTTGTTGGTTTGAGTATATCACAGTTTGGCGTGCAAATCCATCCAAACTGTGCTTATTTTGTGATCTCACTGTGCGTTTTTTCTCTGGTCGGGACGCGCGGTTCGACACCGGACAGTTTTTTGCGGAAGGACTGAAGCTGCTCGCCAACCGACGGGCGGTCATTCTTCGAGTTCTTCCTGCTCGTAGGCGAGCTGCTGGCGGTATCGTCCGAGGAGCGTTCCGACCGAGACTCTTTTTTGATGAGCGTTCCTCCTGCGGCTTTTCCAGTGAACCAAAGAGACGCTCAAAAATAACGTTTGCCAGTTCCAGATCGGTCGTCGGAATAACGAGATCAACAGGCGCGTCCGGCTGCTCCTTGTCCTGGATACCCGCGAACAGTACCTTGTCCTTCGCCTGACGGCTGAATTCCCGGTACTGCTCCGGTGTCAGGGAAAACGTGCGGATGTCGCGCGTCTGCTGGAGAATCTTCTTGAGACTGGTCTTGCCGTAGACCTTTTTATGGTTGCGCGCCAACGCCAGCAGCATTGCCGCGGCATTTTTTGCCGCCGAACCTGCCAGCTTGACCGCTACCTCGCCGCCTGAGAGCATCATGTGGACGACCTGCTCGGCGGCTTCGCTGTTTCCTACGTTGATGGGGAATCACCTCCTGTTTGTGAACGAATGCTCTGTTTCTTTTTCGTGTAAGGATTTTTCTTGTGCAGCGACATCGCGCTGCATGACCGCTGCCGAGTCCGCAATCTCGCGGCACAGCTTGATCTTCTGCCGCTCGGCGCGGATCTGCTTGTTGAGCTGTGCAAGCTGCTCGTAGATATCTGCTTTTTCTTCCGTGAGGGCCTGCCGTGAAATGCCGCAGGCGTCCAGTGTGGCTTTCGCTTCCGCGTACTGCGCGTACTCAGCTCCATGCCCGAAAGCCCTTCTTCGTAGAGAGCTTTACTCATAGCAAGGGCTTCTTCCGCAGCCAGCGCATCAAAGAGCTTCTTGCGCTTTTTCTTACGGACGTTCAAAATCGTGCGCTGCTTGGCAAGCTGCGTGACCGTGCTTTCTGCCTGATGCATGCAGGCGGTCAGGTCATCCGCTGTGGCAATGCCGTTCTCTTGCAGGAATTTCAGCCGCGCCTTATAGGTTTCGGCTTTCATGATCTCCCGTCGAAGATGCGGCGTCATGCGCGGCGGATACTGCCGCTTTTCAATGCGGCCAAGCAGATAGCAGTAGTGATAGTAAAGCGCAAGGAATCCCTTGTACTTTGGATGTGGGCGGTATGGCTGGGGCTTTGGGCGCGGGAGGAACGCCGGTCTGATACCGGCTTCAATCTCTGCGAGATTGCCCGCGATGGTGCGCTCGATGTTTTCTTCCGAAAATGCTGCGTTTTTGCGTTCCGGATACATATACCGTTCCTGTCCGCGTAGCCGGAAACCGAGCCGGTTGCCGTGGTGAATCTCGTAGCCCTTATGCTCCATGAGCAGGAAAAAGTGACCGAGATCGTTGGCATCTGTAATTGCGTCACGCAGGTCCGCTTCCAGCATGGAACGGAACGTCGGTTGCCCTTTGGACTGGCGGAGCCATTCAATGTAGCTGACCGTTTTTGTACGCTCTCCTTGAAGAATTACGGATAGACCATTTTCTGCGCAGAGCCGGTCTGAGATCCCGCGGATTTGTTGGTAATAGTTTTGAAGCGTGCTGTGGTATTTGATGCCGGTAAAGCTGTAACGCACCTCGTGGGGCGTGATGGCGTCGCCGGTGGAAATGTCGATCTTGAGCGGCGTTATCACACCGTCAAACTCCGTTTCCATGCTGACACGGATGCCCGGATATGCTTTCAAATCCGAAGTTGTCGATCAGCGAACGGTACGATACCACCAGATAGAGGCAAATATTCAGGAACATCTGTAGAGGAATATCTCTTGCTGCCGGTGCAACCACTTGCGGCTTCATAACAAGTAGATAATAGGACAGAAGCATTATGGCAAAAGCTCCGCCGAGTCCCCAAGCGAGTAGTTATGGATTACGAACGGGACCACCAACGCCAGATTCAGGGCAAAGAAAACAAGTCTGTTTCTTTTTGTAGATGCAAACCCCTTAACCGTTCTCTCGGTTGTTTCCACGGTTTTGGTTTCAGTATCAGCCATAATAACCCCCTATTAGAACAACAGTCTGATTGCCATATACACAAACCAAATCGCAGACATTGCAACCGGGAGCGTATACACGCAGTCATACGGTTTTGATCTATAATGCAAAATACTCAAAACCAGAAGTGTGAGCTGCACGGCAACTGCTAACCATCCCCAAAACGGACATGCAGCAAAAACCGCCGTCGCGGGAGCCCAAATCACAGTAGCAGCGAAAACGAAGAACAGAATCACGCAAAGTCCCAGTATCTTCCTGTTATACAGCTTGTGATTCAAAATACTTACAATTGCTTTCTTGCGGTTCTTATTAAGTGCAATAGCTCCGTAGCCAGTATAATATTCGTAAGCTTTCGTCCAATTGCTGGAACCGCCTTTTTCAAAATAGTAATCGCCCAACGCCGCTGCAGCTGTGCTGTCTCCAGCGTCGGCAGCCTCGTGCAGCAAAGCAATGCCTCGCGTTTCATTCTCTTCCAGCTGAATGCCCTTCAACAGGCAATACCCCAAATAATATTTCGCTTTTGGAATGCCATATTGAACAAGGGGTTCGATCAATTCAAAATCCAACACTACAGACGTCGACTTTTTGAACGCCGCCTTTTCAAATGCATCTTTGAACCATTCTCAAATAATGTATAATTTTTGATGAATGTAGAAAATGCTCGGAACCCATTGATATCAAAACTTTGTAGGCGTCTGACATTTTGTACAAAAATATCCGGCTTCTTATTATGAAGCACTGTTGTATTTTTGTTATTCGCCTAAATTAATTTTCGTTGTCGATTCACGTATGATTAGTTCGGAACTCAGAGATATGTGTTGAATTGTTTTTAGATTTTTATCTTCAATCTTCTGAAATAAAATATCAAGACAGATTTTTGACCATTTTTTCAACAGGCGGTGAAATAGTGGTTAGGGGACATCGGAGGAACGCAGATTGCCGGATATTATCATAACCAATGATGGAGATATCTTCTGGCACGCGGTATTTGTATTCATAAAGAGCGCGCATAGCGCCAACTGCGATGTCGTCATAAGCAGCAAGAATTGCTGTAGGCATATCTCCTTCGTTTATAAGTTCTTTCATGTATTTATAACCGCAATACTCATTAGCTTCTTTGCCGATTTTTATATGCTTCTCATTCAAAATTAAACCATTATCATGAATGATCTTCTTGAGAATTTGTAGTCTAAAACGGCTGGCCAATTCTGATGCTATATATCCGATGTGCCTGTGTCCCTGCTTTTTAAAGAGTTGTATAGCTTGTCCAATTCCGTAGGAATCATCAATAGCAACATAATCATAGTTCTGATAATCAATAAAGGAATGGATTAACACTATAGGGATATTATCGCTATGGATACGGTTAATTGTTGGGGTGATTTCATTATGCATAGATCCAGCAATTAAAATGCCGTCGACCTTTCGATTCCAGAATACATTTAAATAGTGGTTTTCCAATTTCCACTCATGATGTGACATGCCAATGATCAAAGAATATCCATGATCTTGGAGGCCCATTTCAATGGCACCGATCATTGTTGCATAATAGTTACTGCTTATCTCCGGAACAATAACACCGACAGTTTTTGTTTCTTTTCCTGCAAGTGCTTTTGCATAATAATTAGGCGTATAATTTAAGGATGCTGCAATGTTCCGAATTTCTTGTTTTTTTTCATCACTAACTTCATTGCTATCATTCAGAGCTCTGGATACGGTTGAAATATTAACCCCAGCCATTTGAGCAATATCTTTTAATATTATCATTTTTACCACCCTAATTTAAATAAAATTTATATAATGCATGTTGATATAACTCAGCAAGCCCCTAAATCTTGCAAACGTTCACTATATTGAACTGCCCTAATATGCGATAATATTCCCAATGCATAAAAAAAGGGAGATTGTAATGGCAGAGACAGCTAAGGTTACGTTCCAGAAGTTCCACAAACTTTACAGCACAGAGGATGCCTGCAGAGCGGAACTGTTTCGATATCACTTTCTCAACGACTTCGTCTGCCCTGTCTGTGGCTATACGGAATACTTTTCAGTGTCGCTCCTGCCACCGCCAGGCTTCGTTGCCGCTTTTGCCTGTCTTTTTTAATACTCCATTTGCAAAAGCATGTCTGGTTTTGAGCAGTCTATCCATATTCAACGGACAAAAGAGGAATCTCCGCTGTTCAGTTGAATCGCGCTCTGGGCATTTGCTATGATTCTGCATAGAATCTGCTAGAACGTATCCGGGCAGCTATGAGCCAGAGAAACGCACAGTACCAACTTTCCAGTATTATAGAAATGGACGATACTTATATGGGTTGCACTTCTCACAATAGTAGGTGTGGACGTGAAAAGGATATATCCAAAATCATGATGGCACAGTCCGAATCCTACATTGGGAGCTGCTCTGTTCACCTAAATAAAGGTTTCAAACGATATCAAATGCAAGACGCTACAGCGGCACATCGACGAATATTTTATATCAGAGACCAAAGTGGAGTGAGATGGGTAAAGAAGTTATTTGGATCTGCTGGGCATCGAACTGGATGCGCAGAAATATAAACCCCGGTGATCAGCATTAGCTATATAAGACCAACAGAAATTTGAAAAAATTCCTGTTGGGAAACTAACACCGCAGGTGTACTAAATTAGAGACATACCTGGATGAACTTCTCTTCCGTTTCAACCGCCAAATGATTGGCAATCAGATCTTCCTGAGGTTGACAAGAGCTGTTGCCACGTCTTGTAGTGTGCTGAGTTAAGTCAATAAGTATTATTAGTATATTTCATATCGTCAAATTATACAAGTTCAAGTTATTTTCATATTGACATATTATTTATTTCTATTGTGATATATAATACTCATTACAGCGAAAGCGTTTGCGTTATCTTATTTACAGGGAATATTTTTTTTTACATATTTTACGCAAGCGCTTTCGTTAGGAGGGAATTTATGAACAATGCAGATTTGAAAAGTTATAACAGTAAAAGAAAAATCGTTCAACTTGGATTTGTAACAAACGATTATAAAAAAACGATCGCTTACTTATATGAACGATTGCTTATTGGTCCATGGGTAATTATGGAACACAAATCCGGAGTTACAAAAATTAAGGAACTTCATGGAAAACCGGTAAATGAACCGTTTCGTTTCTACTGCGCCAGTGCTATGTTAGGAGATATGGAGTTTGAAGTAATTCAACCAGATTATGGTCCTAATCCTTATAGTGAATTCTTAGAAACTCGTGGTCCTGGAATTCATCATATCAAAGAAAAGATTGATGATGATATTTTTAAAGAACGTTGTGATACTCTTCTTTCAAAAGGAACAAAAGTAGCGTTTAACGGAGAATTCTTTGAAGATTTGTTCGTGTATTTGGACACTATGGACGAAATTGGTTCTATGTATGAACTGGGAAATTGCCCACTAATTGAAGATAATCCGGTTATTATTGGCAATTATCCCGAAAAATAAATGAACAATAGAAAGGAAAATGATTATGAAACTGTTTCTTGATACCGCTAACGTAGAAACAAATTAAAGAGGCTGCTTCTTTGGGCGTTCTATCCGGCATTACCACAAACCCTCCTATTATTGCCAGAGAGGGTGGCTATGATGTAAAATCACAAATTGCAAAGGTTCTGCCATTGATTGATGGCGAAGTTATTGCACAGGTTGTTAGTCTAAATGCCGAAGGGATGATCAAACAAGCACAGGAGATTGCTTCTTGGCGCGAAAATATGGTCGTGAAAATTCCGATGTGCTGGGAAGGTTTGAAGGCCATTAGTGAATTAAAAAAGCAAGGAATTAGTACTTGCACTACCGTTATTTTCACACCCAGCCAGGCACTACTCGCTGCTAATGCAGGTGCTAAATACGTGGCACCTTTTATGGGTCGTTCTCGTCTGATTTGTCAGGATGGTCTGCAACTAGTTAAGGACATTGCTGACATTTTTAAGATTCATAATATGGAAACACAGGTTCTTGTTGGAAGCGTTGAGAACCCGATTGATGCAATTCAGTGCGCTAAAGCTGGAGCTCATGTGGCAACTGTTCCGTTTAAAACTCTCCAGCAGATGGCGGCACATCCAAATACAGATATTACAATTGCAGAGTTCTTGGATGGCTGGGATGGTATTGATATCAAATAAAGCTACCAAATTAATACATACAGGTATTAATTATCCGTCCGCAAATTGCAAGTGCAAGTTGGACACCTGCACGGTAGAACTTAGTGAATCAGAGCATCGGTCAGGATGGAAGCCGCTGGCTTCCGTCCTGGGCGATGCTGCCGCAGCCTTCGGCTGCGTAAACAGAGTCGAGGAACTCGTCAAACAGTTCCTCCGGGGTGCGGTAGCCCAGCTTCTTGCGAGGCCGTCCGTTCAATTCATCAGCTGCAGTCAAGATATGCTCAGCAGAGAAAGCCTCAATGGACACGCCCTTCGGAACAAAGGTTCGAAACAGCCCGTTGTGGCGTTCGTTTGGGGACGTTCCCACGAGGTGTAGGGATGCGCAAAGTAGACTGCACAGCCCCAGTTCTCGACTTGACTGAACGCAGAGAACTCCGAGCCGTTGTCCACGGTAATGGTCTTGAAGACCTGTGAGAACTTTTCTCCGAATTCTTCCCTGAGTGACTGCATGGCGTTCAGAACGGAGTCTGCATCCTTGCTGGGAATCCGGATGGCAATATAGTTCTCCGTTTTCTTCTCCAACAGGGAGAGGACAACAGCCTCTTTGCCGGCCCTCTTGCCGACCACGGTGTCACCTTCCCAATGACCTTCCTCGATGCGCAGAGCCGCGATCTCAGGCCTCTGGGAAATGTCTGTGCCGAAGTTCTTCTCGTGTTCACGGGGCTTGGAGTCCTTGTGCTGCTTGCGTTTCATGGCTTCGGGCCGTTCTGTCACAGACAAGTCCAGGCTGCCTGCCCAGACCTCATTGTAAAGCGTGTGGGTGCAGACCATCTCCTCTGCTGAAAACAGCCCGTGCAGACGAGCATATCAGGCGCAGGCATCCAAAGACCACTTGTGTTCTTTGACCTGTTCCATTATCCAGCGAATGAAGCGAGTGCAGTGACAGATTCGGTGTGGTTTCCGAGAACGCTTTCTGTTCGCCTTGTAGACCGCTTCTCCACGCCTTGCCGAGTATCCGGGCTTCCTGCCCTTGCTGCTCTTTCGGGGCGGTGTGCCGCGCTTTAGCTCGTTTCCAACGGTGGTTGGTGAACATCCGATTGCTCTGGCAATGGCTCTGTTCGTGTAGCCAGCGTTCTTGAGATGCTGGATTGCGCCTCGTTCCTCTCGCTGTAAGTGCTGTCCCTTCTTGCGTTCTACCGATTCTGTGATATAATCTTGGCAGTCCATAGTGATTGCCCTCCCTTGGAAGATGTTGTGTGCAAACTTCATTCTACCATGTGGGGAAAATCACTATGGATTTTTTTAGGTGTCCAACTTCATTTTACAACCGAACGTCTAAAAACGCGGATGCAAACGCTGCAAAAGTGTGTTAGAATCATATCGTCGAAAGATACAGAGGAGCTCCCGCGCACGGCGCGAGGGGCTTTTTTCGTACCATTCGATAGAAAAAAACGTGCGCAGAAGGAGCGCACAGAAAAGAAAGGAAACATATGAGTAACCAAGAAAACAATCAGAAACAGATTCAGTTCCCGGCTCAGCAGGAACTGAAACACCTCCGCACGCGCTGCGGCAAGGTGTACGCGCTGGGCAACAACCGATTCCGCGCGGTGGTGCAGACCACGCCGGTGCACGAGTACGATGCGGCGACGCACCAGTGGGTGGAACTGTCCGCCGAAAAGCGCCAGCAGATGGCGGCGCAGGCGCACAGCCCGATTGCGACGTTCGCGGACAGCGCTAATAGCGCGGAAAATGCCGCAGGTATCCTCGATACCTACGTCAAGGAAGGTTCGACGCAGAACTTTTCGCACGACGAGCGTCTGTGGATCAGCAACACGAATTACTACGGCAACCGCCTGACCTACTTGAAAGTCGTGGACTTGCCGCGGCTGGGCGCGAATCACTTCATTACGTCCGCAAAGTTGTGCGTTCGCAATGTCTACGCACCGACGGCAGATACCGCTATTATGTGCAAGGAAGTGCTGGAGGACTGGGATCCGGAGACGATCACCTATGACCACCAGCCGGATGTCAGCGGTGTGTATCAGGACTAT
>ENA-OQCO01000810-OQCO01000810.1-human-gut-metagenome-genome-assembly--contig:-NODE-810-length-15258-cov-3.058952_pt1 | contig 15258 bp, 6 predicted proteins | sample MGYA00242500_ERZ504582 | MGnify/ENA primary metagenome ERZ504582 (study PRJEB26092, sample SAMD00036346) | human gut metagenome | host: Homo sapiens | study: EMG produced TPA metagenomics assembly of...
TTCTAAGTTTGGGAGGGTGTGACTCATACCGAGGCACACCCTCCCCAAAACTTTTTATCATACAAAGAAAAAAAGATGACTGACGACAACCATCTTTCTCTCCATTTATAATGTAGCTCTGCTAACAACTAATTATTAACGACCTTTTTTGAATTAGGGAAACAGTAAATTAACTTTAGTTTCTATGATTTGAGATGAGTTTAGCATTGAGGGGTTGCAGGAAAAATGGTTTTGTGTTAATATGTTAAGGAATGTAAAGAGAATATTTCGTAAATATTACAAGAATATATAACACAATGCAAAACAATAAAAGGAGAAATATATGAAAAAAAGAATCATTTGTTTAACATTAGGATTAATGCTGACAATTTCACAGGCAGTACCTGCCGGTGCTGCATCTAGAAAAGATCAGCTAAAACAGGATAAGGCAGCAGCACAGAGTCAGCTTGCAGCACAGGAGTCTAAAATCAATAATCTGGAAGACCAGAAACAGACACTTTCCGCTGAGATCGATCAGCTGGATTCTGATCTGGTAAATATTATGGTTGAGATTGAGATTCTGGATGGTGAGTTATCCGATAAAGAAGCGCAGATCGAGCAGACCAAAGCAGATCTGGCAGTGGCAGAAGAAAATAAACAGAAACAGTATGAAGCCATGAAGAAGAGAATCCAGTATCTGTATGAAAAGGGTGGAGATGATGCATGGGCACAGATGCTGTTCCAGGCATCGGACTTTACCAGTCTTCTGAACCAGGCAGAATATGTACAGCAGATGTATGACAGTGACAGAAACAGTCTGGAAGAGTTCAAAGAGACTGTACAGCAGGTAAAAGACCTTGGGGATCAGCTGGACAGTGAGAAAGCAGAACTGGAAGAGATGAACCAGGAGTATCAGAATCGTCAGGCGAGTATGCAGACACAGCTGGAAGAAAAGAAAGCAACTTCCAGTGATTATGATGCACAGATCGCACAGGCGCAGAACCAGGCTGCACAGTACACGGAACTGATTCGTCAGCAGAATGCTGAGATTCAGAAAATTGAAGAAGAAGAGAAAAAAGCAGCGGAAGAGGCAGCAAGAAAAGCAGCCGAGGAAGCAGCTAAGAAGGCAGCAGCAGAAGAAGCTGCAAAGAAAGCACAGGAAGAAGCAAACAAAAAAGCAGCAGAAGCAAGCAAGAAATCTTCCTCTGCTTCCGGCAGTAATACAGGTTCCGGTTCTTCAACGAGCAATAAATCTAATAGCAATGCAAGCAGCAGCTCAAGTGCAACAACATCCAAGGACAACGGAAGCTCTTCTTCCAGTTCATCAGGAAGCTCAGGCAGCAGCGTATCATATAACCCGACAGGACAGTCCGTTGTTAATTACGCATGTCAGTTTGTTGGCAATCCTTATGTATGGGGTGGTACAAGCCTGACAAACGGTGCTGACTGTTCCGGATTTATCATGAGTATATATGCAAAGTTTGGTGTATCCCTTCCGCATTCCTCCGGAGCAATGGCAGGCTGTGGTCGTGGAGTTTCCTACTCTGAGGCAATGCCTGGAGATATTATCTGCTACGCAGGTCATGTAGCGATCTACATGGGCGGTGGACAGATTGTACATGCAAGTAACGCAAAAGACGGTATTAAGATCAGCGGAAACGCTGCGTACAGACCGATCGTTGCAGTTCGCCGTGTGCTGTAATTAGAACAATAGTAACAATTATGAGAGTCATATCTGAAAAAGATATGGCTCTTTTTTTGTTCAATAATCTATTCCGCTTTAACGTGGCATTTTATTGTAGTTCCGAATTTGACAAAATAGATGATGAAATCAACACAAAAGAACGAGCCGATAAAAAAACGAATCGTTATAATTAGAATAAAAGAGACTGAGACAGTCTGTATGCAGACGGAACAGGCTACATTGCCGGAAGGAGGTAGATAATGAAGAATCGAAAAAAACAGCTTATGAAGATCGGAGCTGTCATAGCGGTGATTGCAGCTGCAGGAATTGCCGGCGGAGTCGTCATATACAAGTCTGTCAATCGATTCGATCTGACTGTAGCCGGGGATCCAATCAGTAAAGAAGAGTATGTGAACTGCATGAATTCCGTGGAATATGATACCAAGATGCAGATCCAACAAGATTATGATGCCGTATATGGAACGGATTTCTGGGAAAAACAATACGACGGACAATACGGCTATGAGATTCTCACCCGGAATACAGTAGAACAGTTAAAATACATCCATGCAGTATATGATCTTGCCGAAGAAAACGGAGATGTAGCAGACAGCAGCTACGAGGCTCTGGAAAAACGCTGGAAGGATGGTAATGCGGAGCGGAGCGAGAAAGTAAAAAAAGGCGAAGTGATCTACGGACTGAAAGAGTATACGTTTCAGCTGTATCTGGACTATGAGCTCAGTACTCTGAAAGAAAAATACTGTAACGATACCTCCAGAGAGGGTATGAAACTGACGGAAGACGAGGTTCTTCAGTACTACCAGAGTCGCGACTGGATATTTGGAGACAGCGAAGAAAACGCTGACCTGGAGACAGCAAGAATAGCAGTCGAAAGAGAACTGCGTGAACAAAAATACGACGATATGATCACGCAGCGTGAAAACGGTTCTCAGGTGGAAGGAAATATGAAAGATGTGAACCGATACACCTTGAAGAATATACAATAACGGAAGGAGAAAAGGTATGAAGAAAAGATGGATGAGCGGTACGTTAGCACTTCTGCTTGCAGGAACAACAGTCGCATCAATGATGCCTGCAGTATCTGTTAAGGCTGAGGGAAATACCGCAACCGGAACAACATATTATGTTGATTCCCAAGGGGGAGACAATAGCAATGACGGAACAGCAGAAGGCAAGGCGTTTCAGACACTTGACAAAGTAAATGCACTTGACCTTGCGCCGGGAGATACAGTGCTTCTGAAAAAAGGATCTGTGTTTGAGGATCAGGCTCTTAAGTTTACAAAAGAGGACAGCGGTACTGCAGAAGCACCGGTAAAAATATCTACTTATGGCGAGGGAAGCAGACCGCAGATCAATACAAACGGTCATGGAAAGTGGGAGTTGAATTATGGTACTCCGCTGGATAACCAGAACCATAAGTGGAAAGGTACTGTATCTTCCAGTATTTTAATTGAAGATGCTGAATACCTTGAAATCGAAGGTCTTGAGCTGACAAACAACAGAAACAGTGCAACCGATACCGAAAAAGATAAAGCGTATAATGATGCATACGCAATGGATCGAACCGGTGTTGCCGGAGTTGCAAAAGACAATGGAACTGTAGATCATATCGTATTAAATGATCTTTATATTCATAACGTAACAGGTAACGTTTATAACAAACACATGACAAATGGTGGTATCTATTTCATCGTTGCAAAACCAACGAATGAAGGCGAAACCGGAATCGCAAGATACAATGATATCCAGATTAGAAACTGTTCTCTGGATACTGTAAACCGTTGGGGAATTGCAGTTGGATATACCTATCAGTGGAGACAGTTCACGACAGGTGCATTATCAGATGCAACAATGGCAAAATATGCTTCATCTAATGTTGTGATCGAGAATAACTATCTGAATCATGTAGGTGGAGATGCCATCACAACCATGTATCTGGACAGACCACTGGTTCAGTACAATGTATCAGAGAACGCAGCTGAACAGATTAATACAACAGACTACTCAGAGAATCAGCCAAGTCTGGATGCAAATGGTAATGTAAACGGTACGCAGGGCGTTGGAGCAGGACGTGTGGCAGCAGGTATCTGGCCATGGAAATGTAAAAATGCGATTTTCCAGTATAACGAATGTTTTACAACCTTGAATGCGTCAAGAGGTAACGGCGACGGACAGCCTTGGGATGCTGACTATGGTGATGGAACAAACTATCAGTACAACTACAGTCATGGCAATACAGCAAGTACCATCATGTTCTGTGGTCCGGAGTCCATCAACAATACATTCCGTTATAATATCAGCCAGTATGAAGATATGGGTCCTCTGGATCCGGCAGGTAATACAGGGAACTGTCAGGTTTACAACAACACATTCTATATCAAAGAAGGTCTTGATACAATCTGGAGTACAGTTCACCGGAATAATGGTCCGGTAGATATGGAAAATAATATTTTCTATTTTGCAAATAAAACACCAGTTAAAGTAAGAGATTGGAATCCTGAAAATGCAGGGAATAAGACTTACAGCAATAATTTATATTACAATATAACGAACCTTCCGAACGATGCAGCTGCTGTAAAAGTAGACGCAAACACAAACACAAAAGTACTTGTTAATCCAGGTTCCGGTCCGAGTGCAGTAGCAGAAGACAATAGTGCAAGAAGACATGAAGATCCAACCGCTACAACAGTATTTGATGGATACAAACTTGCAGAAAACTCTCCTGCAATCAATGCCGGTAAAGTCGTAGTTGACAGAAACGGTTATACCATCGATCACGATTTCTTCGGTCACAAGATTACAGCAGTACCGGAGATCGGAGCAGCAGAAAGTGATGCAGTAGTAGCACTTGTACTGAGATCCAATGTGTATACTGTTTCCGAAAGAAATGTAAGTGATCTTCCGAAAAATACAACAGTAGAGGATTTCCTTAATAATGTCATCGTCGATACAGGCGTTACAGTTACTATTAAAGAAGGCGAGACAGAACTTACAGGAACAGACATCGTAAAAGGTGGAGCAACGATTACACTTTCTTATGAAGAAATGGAAAGTGTAACTTATACAGTTGTTGCAAGTTCGGATAAAGAATTAAAAGATTGTTACTATGAAGTAAAAGGAACAACCATGAGCGTTCCTTATACAGACAACAATCCGGCTACCGTAAAAGAAGTGAAAGCAAATATCACAGTAGCAGACACAGCAACGGTTTCTGTATTAAACGGCGAAAACGAACTGGCAGATATAGATAACGTAACAGCAGGAATGATTCTTCGTATCACTGCTGAAAACGGAGATACAAACGATTATATAATCGCTCAGAAAAATACATATAACTGGACTTTAGATTATGTAAATGGACAGCAGGGAAATGTCTGGTTCGGCCAGATAAAGGACGGATCCGGTGACTGGGCGAATATGACAGCAGTCGATAAAGATAGATGGCCAAACTGGGCTACTCATACATATTATGGTCCTGGTATTGATGCACCACAGGGAACAATTACAACAACAAATCCATCTGTTCACGGTTTACTTTCTGCACCGCCAAGCACAGATATCTCTACTGCAATGGCATATCGAGTACCGAAGAGCGGAACCGTTACGTTCAATGTAAAAGATGACGAGCCATATCTTCGTCAGTCTGGAAATGCAAACGGAACTGTTACCTTAGGTCTCTTTGTAAACGACACAGAGAAGGAGAGGGTAACGCTTGTAAATAGTCAAGAGAAAGTGGGAGAGTGGGAAAAACCGGTAGAGCTTGAAGTGGCTCAGGGTGACATCATCCGTGTAGTAGCAAAATGTAACAAAAATCCAAGCAAACCATCTGCTCATATTACACCGATTATTACATATGTAGATAAAGCTGCAGCTGATAAAAAAGCACCGACAGTTCCGGCTGATGTAAAAGCAACAGAAGTAACAGAGACAACTGCAAAAATCACATGGAGCGAATCCACGGATAATGTAAGTGTAGCTGGATACAATGTCTATGTAAATGAAACAAAAGTAAATGATGCACTTGTAACAGGTACGGAATACAGTTTAACAGACCTTACCGCAGCTACAGAGTACAGTGTAACTGTAACAGCAGTGGATGCAGCAGAAAATGAATCTGCAAAATCCGAAGCAGTGGTATTTACAACAGCAGCCAAAAAAGATACCGAAGCACCAACTGCACCAAAAGACGTAAAAGCAACAGAAGTAACACAAACAACAGCAAAAGTTACCTGGAGTGAAGCAACAGACAACGTAGGTGTCGTTGGATATAACGTATACGTAAATGAAACAAAAGTAAATGACGCACTTGTAACAGGTACTGAATATGCGTTATCTGAGCTTACAGAAGCAACCGGATACACAGTAAGAGTAACTGCAGTGGACGCAGCAGGCAATGAATCTGGAAGATCCACCGCAGCTACATTTACAACTCTGACAACAGTAGATACCGAAGCACCAAGCGTACCAACGAATGTATCTGTAACAGATGTTACACAGACAGGAGCAAAAGTTACCTGGAGTGCATCTACAGACAATGAAGGTGTCGTTGGATACAACGTATATGTAGGTGAAGGAAAAGTAAATGATACACCTGTAACAGCTACAGAATATGTATTAACCGGACTTACAGCCAATACAGGATATACAGTAAGCGTAAGTGCAGTGGATGCAGCAGGCAACGAATCTGCAGGATCTGAAGCAGCGACATTTACCACATCTAAAGCAGAAGAAGAAAAAGATACCGCGGTACCAAGCGTACCAACGAATGTATCTGCGACAGATGTTACACAGACAGGAGCAAAAGTTACCTGGAGTGCATCTACAGACAATGTAGGTGTAGCAGGATACAACGTATATGTAAATGAAGCAAAAGTAAATGAGGAACTTGTAGCAGGTACTGAATTTGTACTGACAGGGCTTACAGAAGCAACTGAATATACAGTAAGAGTAAGTGCAGTCGATGCAGCAGGCAATGAATCTGCAAGATCTGACGCAGCGACATTTACAACATCAGAAAGTGAAAAACCGGCTCCGGAAACACCAGCTGCTCCTATCAATGTAAAAGTATCTGAAATTGACCATACCACAGCAATCGTTTCTTGGGATGTAGCTCTCACAAGAGCAGCAGTAAAAGGATATAACGTATATCTGGACGGTGAAAGAGAAAATGATTCACCTGTAGAAGAAACAGAATATAAACTGACTGGTCTTAAAGTAGGTACAAAATACAAAGTTGCCGTAACAGCAGTAAATGAAGAAGGCATTGAGTCTGACTTAACAGAAGAAGCAGAAGAGACATTTGTAACAAAGGCAGATAAAGGAGAACTGAGTACAGCAGCAGGCGATGCGGAAAAAGCTCTGAAAGATAAAGACAAATATACAGAAGAATCTCTGAAAAATCTGCAGAAAGTTTTCGAACAGTATCAGGGTGTTCTGAATGATGAGGACGTAACTCAGGAACAGGTAGAGGAAGCAAAAGCAGCTATTGAAAAGGCCATCAAAGAACTGAAAGAAAATCCGGAAGCTCCGACTCCTACACCGAACCCGACAACTACACCGAACCCGACAACTACACCGAACCCGACAACTACACCAGACCCGAGTGCTACACCGGCTCCGACAACCACACCAAATCCAACGACTGCACCGCAGCCAACAACAAAACCAGCAACAGGTTCCGGAAGCACTAACACAGGCAACACAAATGCAGGTGGAACAACCACAGGCAGCACATCTACAGCCAGAGCTGCAAAAACAGGTGATACAGCCAATGCAGCAGCCTGGTTATTTACCCTGGCAGCATCTGCGGTTGCAGGAACTGTTGTTGTAAAACGTAAAAGAGAGGATTAAGAATGTCCCACTCTTGAAGGATAAAAATAAGTAATTAAAACAGACAGGAATCAGAAAACTCTGATTCCTGTCTGTAACATCCAACAAAAAGGAGAAAAAAATGAGGAAAAAGACCCTTTCAGCATTTCTGGGATTGGTTCTTGGCGCTTCTACCATATTAGGCTCTATCGGTGCAAATCCTGTACCGGTATCCGCAGGAACGGATGGAATAACCGACAGCGAATGCACAACCACCGGAACTGCAGAACCGGCATCAGACGAAGTTGTACCGGACGCGAACCAGTACAAATATCAGAAAGATGAACTGGCAGCATTCTGCCATTTCGGACCGAATACATTTAATGAAATTGAGTGGGGAGAACATTACGGAAACAAAGCACCGAACGAAATCTTTACATTGAAAGATAACTTTGATGCAGACACACTGGTAAGCACATTAAAGAATGCAGGATTTAAGAAAATTATTGTAACAGCAAAACATCACGATGGTTTCTGTATCTGGCCGAGTGCATATACAGACTATGATGCAGAGGCAGCAGGGTATAAAGGAGATATTCTTGAGGAGATATCTACTGCGTGTACAAACTATAATATGGACATGGGACTTTACCTGTCTCCATGGGATATTCATGAGCCATCTTACGGATATTATGATGCCAATGGAAAACCGACAAGCAAGGAAAATGACGTATTAGATTATAATGAATATTATAACAATCAGTTAGAAGAAATTCTTGGAAATCCAAAGTACGGCAATAACGGACATTTTGTTGAAGTATGGATGGATGGAGCCAAAGGAAGCGGTGCCAATGCACAGGACTATGAGTTTACAAAATGGTTTGATACAATCCAGAAACGCCAGGGAAAAAAGGCAGGCAAGGATGCTGACTGTATGTTGTTCGGAGCTCAGGCATATACAACCGTTCGCTGGATCGGAAATGAAGACGGTGTGGCTTTTGAGGATACCTGGGCAAAGTCAAATGTCAATTATGACAATAATACTATTGATAGCAATGGAAGTACACCTTATTCCAAAGGATATGAAAATGGTAATAAATGGACAGTTCCGGAGTGTGACGGACGTATTACATCCGGATGGTTCTGGGGAACCCAAAAATGTACTCCAAAGACAGTTGCACAGCTTGCAAACATGTATTTTGATTCTGTAGGACACAATGCAACTATGCTTCTGAATGTACCGCCAAACAACAAAGGTACAGTAGATCAGCCGATCCTGAACAGAATAAGAGAATTCGGTCAGAATGTGGAAGAGTCTTTCAGAACCAATCTGGCAAAAGCAGAAGGAACCACAATTGTAGCATCTAATGTTCGTGGAAACGATGCTGCATTCAAACCGGGAAATGTAGTAGATGGAAATGATGCCACATATTGGACAACAAATGATGGTACAACAAGCGGAAGTCTGACCATTAAATGGAATACAGCGAAGAAGTTTGATGTGGTTTCTATCGAAGAAGCAATTCAGAAGGGACAGCACATCAACAGTTATAAAGTTGAGTACAAAGCATCTGACGATGCACAGTGGCAGACACTGAAAAGTGGAGTAACTGTTGGTGCAAAGAGACTGGTTAGAACTGCACCGGTAGCAGCAACTCAGGTTAAGATCACAGTAGGAACAACCGATGGAAAAGTTCCGATGTTAAGTGAAGTTGGTGTATACAAAGCAAGTGAAGGATTCCAGCTGGCAGGAGCAGCGCCGGAAGGTATGGTAACAACCAGCGTTAATGATAATAGTTTTACATTCAGTACAGGTTGGAATCCACAGACAGGAAGCCAGTATATCAACGGACAGAATACCTGGTCCGATAGAGCTGGCGCAAACTTTACTTATAAGTTCCACGGAACAAAAGTATACCTGATGGGAACAACAGACCCGGGTCATGGTGCCGCTGATGTTTATATTGATGATCAGTTGGTAGAAACGATCAATACACATGCGGAAAGCAGATCTACAGGAGCAAAGATCTTTGTATCCGATGATCTGGAAGATGACAATCACACATTAAAGCTTGTAGCAAAAACAAATGCAGCAATCGGTGTGGAAGCAGCTTACGTGATCAACAACGGTGGCGTTGGAATGATTGAACTTGAGAACTCTGCATACACAATGAATGAAGAGTCTTCACTGGATGTAAAAATCAAACGTGTAGGTGGAACAAAAGGAACAATCACAGCTAAGATTCAGCCTAACCCGGGAAGTGCAATTCAGGATGATTTTAATACAGAATTAGCTCCGGTAGTTACTCTGAATGATGGAGAAGCTGAAGTAACTGTTAAAGCAGCAGAGACAAGACGTAATACGAACATGACCGGCGATCGTGTATTTTCTATCGAACTGACAGAGAAAACACCGGACAATGCAATCATTGGTTTCAACAGTTCTGCAAGAATCACAATCAAAGATGCAGATGGTATTACAAAAGAAAAACTGAACACTTTAATTACTCAGTCTCCTGACAAAGCACAGGAAAATCTGTACATGGAAAAAGGCTGGAGTGCATATGCAGAAGCACTGGAAGCAGCAAGAGCAGTTGTCAAAAACGAAGAAGCAACAGAAGCAACTATCAGAAATGCATACATAGCATTGGAAAATGCAAAGAAAGCACTTGTAGCACGTGAAAAGTATACAGAAACTGACAGATTCAAATTCTCATGGAAACCGGGAACAAGCGCTAAGCTGGAAGCAGAATTTGCGACAGAGTTAAATAATAGCAATGATGAAGATTCGGATAAGGATTGGCCGATGAGGATTGCGGATAACAACGATGCAAGCAATGGAAAATTTGTCACAGATATGGCATTCAGGGATGTTCTGAAATATGCTTATCATGCAGACAAAGCAGGCACCTATCATGTGGTTATGAGATATCGCAGTGGATCCGCTGAAAATGCCAAAAATGGTATTAAGATAACAGAAGAAACTGGAAAGATCGCAGAAAAAACAGTTGTAGTTAACCCGTCCAAAGAGAATGGAAACGTTGTTTTCGGAACTGTAGAGTTTGATATTGAAGTAGTAACACCCGGAGATGGAATGATTTCTATTACAGCCCCGGATACCAATAAGGGTCCTGGAATTGACTACTTCATCATCAGCCCGCGGAATGTTACGCTGGGATCTTTTGACATCACAGCTACAGCAGGTGAAGGCGGAACCATCACAGCAGATGGCCTTGCAGAAGGCAAAGTAACTGTTACAGAAGATGAAAGTGTAACATTTACGATTGCACCAAAAGCCGGATATGAGATTGCAGACGTAAAAGTGGATGGAACATCGGTAGGAAAGAAAACTACTTATACATTCGATCGCGTAGATAGCACTCATACAATCGAAGCAACATTTGCATTTACGAACTATACAGCAGAAAATCCATTTGGATTCCCGGGAGAAAAGGGAGAGACCAAGACCCTGGAAGCAGAGCATGCTACAGAACTGATCAATAGCAACGATTCAGATTCGGATCCGGATTGGCCGCTTACTATTACTTCTGAAGACTGGGCAAGTAATGGGAAATTCCTGAACTGTATGGCATACAAAGATTATGCAAAATATGCTTACACAGCAGTAGTTCCCGGAACCTACACAGTAACAGGTACTTACCGTGCCGGAGCGTTAAACAAACTTGCGATTTCTGAAGCGGACAATAAGATTGAAGCAGCTCAGGTTGATTGCCCGTCAACTAAAGAAGGCAACGCACTTACTGTGAAGACATTCACGCTGGATATCAAAGTGACAACAGAAGGAGCAGGAACCCTGATCCTTACAGCACCGGATACAAACAAAGCTCCACAGCTGGACAAACTGGATATCGTGCTGAAGAGAACTGCAGACGAAGCAGATCTTACAGAACTGAAGGAGGTACTTAAAACTGCAAGAGAAAAACTTGCAGAGGAAAATGCATATACACCAGTATCCAGGGGAGAACTTGAAACTGCAGTAAATGCAGCTCAGGAAGTTTATGATAAAGCAGGCGTTACCCAGGATGAAGTAAATACTGCAAAAGCAAATGTAGAAGCTAAGATTGCTGCACTGGTAAAGAAAGCAGATAAATCTGCACTGATCAATGCAATTAAACTTGCAAATGTCAAAACAACGCAAGAGGACAAATACACAGCTGAATCCAGAGAAGTTCTTAAACAGGTGATAGATGCAGCAGCTGAGGTAGTGAATGACGAAAATGCGACACAGGAAATGGTAGATGTTCAGACAGCCGCTGTAAAAGATGCCGAAGCTAAATTAGTAGCAATCAAAGTACCGGTTAACAAATCAGGACTGGAAACTCTTGTTTATCAGGCAAAAGAGACTGTGAAAGAGACAGAAACCTATACCGTAGAATCTCTGCAGGCTCTTCAGGCAGCCATTGAAGCAGCTCAGGCAGTACTGGATGATCCAGCAGCAACACAGGAAGAAGTAAATGCTCAGACTGATGCATTAAATGCTGCAATTGCTGCATTAGTTGAAAAACCAGTAGTCGACAAAACAGAACTGCAGACAGCAGTTGCTGATGCAAATAAATTTGCAGCAAGCGATGAAAACAAAGAGAAATATACAGAAGATTCCTGGAAAACTCTTGAGGAAGCCATTACGGTAGCACAGGCCGTTCTGAATAAACCGGAAGCAACACAGGAAGAAGTAAACGATGCTTTAAAAGCTTTAACAGATGCAAAAGAAAATCTGAAAACAAAAGAACCTTCTGTTGAAAAACCGGGGAAAGCTGAACTTGAAGAAACTGTGAATGATGCGAATGCATTTGTTAAAGGATTAGAAAATCCGGAAATGTATACGGAAGAGTCTTTGAATGCCCTTAAAGAAGCAATTGCAATGGCAGAGGAAGTGCTGGCTTCTGAAACTGCAACACAGGATGAAATTAATGCTGCAATGCGAAGAGTAAAAGAAGCAAAAGAAAACCTGGCACAGAAGAAACCGGCAGTTGCTACAGAAGCTCTTGAGAATGCTATTGCAAATGCAAGAGAACTTGCTAAAGACACAGCAACTTATACAGAAGAGTCTCTGGCAGCTCTTAATGCAGCTGTCGACGCAGCACAGAAAGTACTTGAGGATGCAAACGCAACACAGGAAACTGTAGATAAACAGACAGAAGCTGTAGAAGCAGCAATAAAAGCACTTGTAAAAATCAAAGTATCGGCTGAAACAGATAAACTTAAAGAAGCTGTAAAAGAAGCTGAGGAACTTGTAAAAGACACAGAGAAATATTCCGAAGAATCCCGGAATGCTCTTACAGATGCAATTGCATTAGCACAGGAGGTACTTGAGGATACAAACGCAACACAGGAAACTGTGGATAAAGCGCTGGAAGCTGTAAATGCAGCAAAAGAAGCTCTGGTAGAGGTAGGAAATCTGAGAAATGTTGTTGATGAAGCAGCAAAACTGACAGGCGAAACCAATAAGTACACCGAAGATTCTGTGAAAGCTCTCCAGGCAGCCATTGACGAAGCCAAGAAAGTACTTGGTAATCCGAAAGCAACTAAGGATGAAGTGGCTACTGCTTTAAATGCTGTAAACAAGGCAAAAGAAGAACTGAAAGTAAAAGAAGCAGATAAGAAAGACGAAGAACCTAAAAAAGAAGAACCTAAGAAAGATCCAACCAACGAGAACATCAACAACGGTTCCACAAATGGGGGCACTAACAATGGAACTTCCAACACAGGTTCCGGAAACAATGGAAGCACCACTACACCATCCGGAACAAAAACTGTAAGCGGAAACAATAACTCCGTAAAAGCAGCCAAAACCGGAGATACAACCAATGTAGTCGGACTGGTAGTTCTTTGCCTGGCAGCCGGAGTTGTTATGGTTATGGTGAAGAAAAAAAGAGCTCACTAATTAGGATTAGAAAGCCTGTAGCTGCCAGGATACTACGCAGTTACGATAATTTCTTAAGCAGGCGTTAACAGATCGTCTCGGATGCGGAACTCAGATGCGCATCCGAACGGTCTTGGATTAGTTGGCAAATAGAAAAGAGATGGAGTAAACATGTTTGCATTTATAATTATTTTAACAACCATGATATTTTTGGCTTGTGCTTTTGGAGCTTTCTGTTTGTGCAAAGAATCCATTAACTGGAGAAGCGAACAGATGGGGTATGATCTGGAAGAGAGTCTGAAAAGCCAAAAGAAAAAGAATGCAGGTATGCCGGAAATGGAATATACAGGCAGCAAGGCATAAAAATAACGCCATCGGATATCCGGTGGCGTTATTTTTATGCAATTAACAGAACCTGCGAAATCATACTTTAGAATATCAAAATGCCATTATCGAAGGGAATATTATTGACTTCGATAATGGCATTGAATCGTTAACTAAATTGCCTTCCTGTACTGGGATGGTGCCTCATTGATGATATTCATAAACACCTTCGAGTAATGCTGGGAGTCTGTAAAACCTACCTGCAGAGCAATCTCCGTCAGCGTCAGACTGGTAGTCTGCATAAGCTGGATGGAGCGGTTGATGCGGTAAATATTAATATAGTTTGATAATGTCACTCCCATATAGCTTTTGAAAAGCTTACTCAGATAGCGGACAGAGATCTGTAATTGCTGAGCGATATCTTCCTGTAAGATCTTGGTATTATAGTGTTCATGAATATAATTCAGTGCATAAGCTACGTAACTGTTCTTCAGCTTGGGATCAGCGTATTCCTGTACCGGATTCGTATGATCGAGAATATAGAGCATCAGATTCATCATGGAAACATTAAGATTGGCAGCTGTAAACATACTTTCATAAGAAGCATGCAAGTCAATAAGCTTCTGAAGATGATCGTCAATCACAGCATCCGATCTGAGCCTGTAGTAAAAATGCGAAGAAAACAGTATGGCATGAAGAAGGGTAATCGGGAAAATCCCGTCATCTTCAAGCACAACAGTGGAAAACATATTCGGATCAAAATGAATATGCTGGAATTCGCAGTCTGAGGTATCATTCAAATAAAAGGAATGTACCACATCCGGCAGGATCATAATAAAATCACCTTCCGTGCAATGAAGGGTCTCCGATTGAATATCCATATAGCATTCTCCGAAAAGTATCCGATAGATCTCAATGTTCGTATGCATATGTCGAATAAAGTTATAACCTGCTTTTCGATATTCGACAATCGCTCCGGTTAGAATCGAATCCGATAGTGTGATCTGGGCGGAGACTTCAGTTTTCCGTCGTGCGGAAGAAGAATCGGATGAAACCGAATGTGTAGCTGGTGTGTTTATAACGTTTTTTTTATTCATTATCTGCAAGCCTCCAAGTGTAAGTAAAGTCAATTTCTCACTATAAATTATTATAACAGAAAAAAGTAAAAATGCATAGAATAATAGAAAAAAATATGTTTAATTTTTGGGCGGATTTGTAAAATAATTGAGCTTCCAAAAAGTAAAAAATTGCATAATATGGAAGTTCACACTGATAAAGCAAGAAAGCACTGGTGAATATGACGAAACGGATATACACAGGTTAATCTTCGCTGGTGATATTCCGCAAGACGCTTTTTGTGAGCGAAGATCAAAGAAAAGCTGAGACATATCGCTAGAGCTTGTCTGAAAAATCATTTCCGCAATCTGCAAGCCCCACTTTGCGGGAGATTTTACCCTCATTCGGTTGCCGTAGCCCGCTACGCCGCCCTCATTCGGATAAAATCTCCCACAAACTGGGACTCGCAGCTCACGAAAAGCCTTTTTCAAACACGCTCTAG
>ENA-OQCO01000811-OQCO01000811.1-human-gut-metagenome-genome-assembly--contig:-NODE-811-length-15254-cov-1.797977_pt1 | contig 15254 bp, 19 predicted proteins | sample MGYA00242500_ERZ504582 | MGnify/ENA primary metagenome ERZ504582 (study PRJEB26092, sample SAMD00036346) | human gut metagenome | host: Homo sapiens | study: EMG produced TPA metagenomics assembly of...
TTGCGCTGTCTGCGATTGCGGCTGGCGACCGACTTTTCACGCTCGCGGCGCACGTGGGCCTCCTCACGCGCGGCCGCCGCGCGCTCTTCTTCCAAAGACGGCAATCCGGAGGCGGCGCGGTGCCGGTTCTCCCGCTCATGGTCGCGTTCGGCCTTGCGCTCCCCGCCTCGGATCCGGGCGCCGGAAACCATCGCAGTTGGCAGAGCGTCTGGCCGAAGTTCCACAGGTTATTGGTCAGCCAGTACAGCAGCACGCCGAACGGCAAGGTGCCGCCCGACACCACGTAGATGGCCGGGAACACAAACGCGGTCAGCTTCTGCGTGCGGAACTGCGGTGAATCCATGGCGTCCTTCGGCGTATTGCGATGGATGAGCAGCCACTGCATCGCGAACAACATCAGACACATCAACGCCACGGCCACGCCGATGACGACGTGCGACTGCGGCGAGACGACCGTGCCGAACGAGTCGGCGATGCGCACGCCGAATATGGACGATGATTCGATGTCGCCCGCCATGACGCGGTCGATGCCGCTCAACGGTTCCGCATTCCCGGCGGCGCTTGCGGGCAGGGATTGCAGCGTGTAGAACAGCGAGCACAGAATCGGCGCCTGAATCAGCGAAGCAGGTATGAACCGAGCGGATTGGCGTTATGCCGCTGCTGCAAAGCCATAATTTCACGTTGCATGGCTTCTTTGGAACGCGGATCCTTACGCGCGGCGTACTTGCGTTGGATACGTTGGATTTGCGGTTGGAGCACCTGCATACGCTGCGTCGCGCGCATTTGGGAGAAGAAGAGAGGCAATAGACAGATACGGATGATGAGCACGAGGCACATAATCGCGATGCCTAAGCTGTGCGGCACCGACTCCTTCTACGGCGGCGGCATGGTCACCGGCCAGCCCATCGGCACCATGATCGGCTCTCGCATGATCAACAATGCGCAAGCCGGCTTCATCATCGGCGCCGTGATCATGGGCTTCCGGATTCGTGGCGCTTGACATCTGACCTCGCGAGGAATCCTCAAAGGACATGGAACGCACCAAGATGACGCTCAAGGATCTCGCTGTCTCCTTCCACTTCCCGAAGTTCTCCACCTCGCGTGACTTCTACAAGGCGTTCGGCTGCCGAGTGTGCATGTTGCTCAGCTACCAGATGATCTCCGTGTACCAACTCTACATCGTCGAGGATTACGTGCACCAGACCAAGACCGAGGCTGCCGGCACCATCGCCACCATGTCCATCATCACCATGGTCGTTTCCCTGACCGCTTCGCTGATCTCCGGCCCGATCTCCGACAAGATGCACACGCACAAGGTACCAGTCATCATCGCCTCGCTGCTGTTCGCGATTGGCACCGCGATGCCGTGGATCATGCCGAGCGTCACGGGCATGTACCTGTATGCGGGCATCGCCGGCTTCGGCTACGGCGTGTACTCAGCCATCGACCAAGCGCTCAACGTCGACGTGCTGCCGAACAAGGAAGAGGCCGGTAAGGGCCTCGGCATCCTCAACCTGGCCACCACGCTCGGCCAAGCAGTCGGTCCCACCATCACCTCCGTGGTCAAGACCACGACCGGCACCTACACGCCGGCGTTCGCCATCTCCATCGTCATGGCCGTGTGCGCTGCCGTGTTCGTGCTGCGTATCCAGAAGGTGAAGTAGCCGCTGCGAGTGCCTATCTCCGTTTCAAGGGGCTGATTTTGACTTTGCGGAACATCTACTTCCGTTTCAAGGGGCTGATGCCAAAGTAGCCACTGGTTAAAAACGGCGGAATAGCGATAGAACAATGCCATTTCTATCTGCGTTCCGCCAGTTGACCAGCCCCTTGAAACGGAAGTAGACCTCCGGCAAACGCCAAATCAGCCCCTTGAAGCTGATTTTGACTCAGCATCATGCAGCGCAGCTATATCCTCGGTGCGGGTATACTATTCCGGGCCGTCACGACGACGCCTATGGAACGCACGCATGGCAAAGAGAGAAACATGAGTCAGCCCGACACCGACACGGCGGCACAGTCGCCGTCCTCGCAACAGGAACCGCAGATTCAGACGGATGGCCGTCGAAGCCATTCGGAACAGATGAATCAACCAGCGCAAACCAGCCAGTCCGAGTCGTCACATGATGGCAAAGACGAGCACGCCCTACATACCAACCTGAAGCGCGGCATGGAATCCCGCCACCTGCAGATGATCTCATTAGGCGGCGTGATCGGCACCGGCCTGTTCCTGAGCTCCGGATACACCATCCAGCAGGCGGGCCCCATCGGCACGATCCTGGCATACAGCATCGGCGCGCTGATCGTCTACCTGGTCATGCTTACGCTCGGCGAATTGTCCGTGGCCATGCCAGTGACCGGCTCCTTCCACGTGTATGCCGAAAAGTTCATCGGCCCCGGCACCGGCTTCGTGATCGCAATCCAGTATTGGCTCACCTGGACGGTGGCGCTCGGCTCCGAATTCACCGCCGCCGGCCTGCTCATGCAACGCTGGTTCCCGGACAGCCCCACATGGGTGTGGAGCGCGGCGTGCATCATTCTCATCTTCACCTTAAACGCCTTGTCGGTGCGGCTCTTCGCCGAAGCGGAATTCTGGTTCGCCTCGATCAAGGTGTTCGCTATCTGCGCGTTCATCGTCATCGGCCTGCTCGCCATATTCGGCGTTATTCCGATTGCCGGCTACCAGCATGCTCCGATGTTCGGCAACCTCGTTAAGGACGGCATCTTCCCCAACGGGTTCATGCCAGTGTTCGCCACGATTCTGACCGTCAACTTCGCGTTCTCCGGCACCGAGCTCATCGGCGTGACCGCCGGCGAGACGCGCGACCCGGAAACCACCGTGCCGAAGGCCATCCACACCACGCTGTGGCGCCTGGTGCTGTTCTTCATCGGCTCGATCACCGTGATGTGCGCGCTGATCCCGTGGCGCCAGGCCGGCGTGGGCGAAAGCCCGTTCGTGCTCGTCTTCAACAGCATCGGCATCCCCTATGCGGGCGACATCATGAATTTCGTGGTGCTGACGGCCGTGCTTTCCGCCTCGAATTCCGGCCTGTACGCCTCCACGCGCATGGTGTGGTCGATGGGCAACGAAGGCATGATTCCGCGCTGGTTCGCCAAAACGAACCGTCGCGGCGTGCCGATGCTCGCCTTGTGCGCCGCGATGGCCGGTGGCCTGCTGGCGCTCCTGTCTTCCGTGATCGCCGCCTCGACTGTGTACCTGGTGCTGGTGGCGCTTTCCGGCCTGTCCGCCGTGGTGGTGTGGATCGCCATCGCCTACTGCCAGATCGTGTTCCGTCGCCGTTGGCTGGAGTCCGGCCATTCCACCAGCGAACTCAAATACCGCACGCCCGGCTATCCGTACGTGTCTTGGGCGGCGTTCATCCTGTGCACCGCATCGTTCGTATTGGTGATTTTCGACGTGGAGCAACGGTTCGCGCTCGTGGCCGAGCTCGTGTTCATCGTGGCCTGCTATGGGGCGTATTTCCTGCAACAGTGGGTACGCAAGCGCAAAAAGGCGACCGAGGCCGACGACCTCGATACGCTTTGGGTCGCGCGCGACTGAACACATGACCATAGTGTGATACACGTCACTTCCTGAAGTACGTAGTCGTTATGGAATCACCCGCACGTTTCCCGTATCGGAGCTGTACGATAGCTGTGAGACAGGGGGGTCGTCAGATTTCGGGGGGAGGGTTCCGGTAACGGTCCGGCTGCAGGATGCACCGGACCGTGCGGCACGTATCAACTCGTGGATTCACGCCAAACTCAGTTCAGTATGCCGATTCTCGTAAATGGCCAGAAGCGGAACAACGCCACACCTTGGATATCGTCGTATGGCACTAGCCCATTGTTGCCGTCGTCAAGATGGTATCGAGAATCTCTGGAATTGGAGCGATTATCACCAAGCACGAACACGTTGCCGTCAGTAACGGTTACGGAAAAAGGGCTGTCGCTTGGATTCACGCCGGACTTAAGATAAGCGTTTTCATCAATGGGTTTGCCGTTGACCGTGATGGGCTCCCCGGATCCCTTGCAGGCGACGGTATCGCCGGGCAGACCGATGACACGTTTGATTAGGTAACGATTGCTGTCGATTATCGACATCAGATTGGTGGGAAGCTGCTCCCCCTCCATCCAGTCTGCGGGATCTTTGAACACGATGATGTCGCCACGGTGCAGTGTAAAGAGTCTCGGAGTCAATCGCGAGGCAAATACGCGGTCGCCGATTTGCAACGTGTCTTCCATGCTGCGGGATGGAATCACATATACGTTGAACACGAAGGTACGTCCCAGCAACACGACCAGCATCACCGCGATCACTGTCAGCAGATAGCCGCGAATTTCGCTCCAAACGGAGGGCTTTCGCGCATATCTCCTCGACTGGCCACGCGCTTTTTTGCTATGACGCCCCACCATCACATCCTTTCCGACCGATAACGCAACACCATAGTCCTCAAACCATGCCGTTACCTACGCATGTTTGAGCTCAGCTGTCACACCAGCGGTTCGCGCACGTCCAGTTCACAGGCGATGCCGGTTTCCTTGCGGGCCCATTCGGCCGCCTGCAGTGCGGCGATGTTCCATAATGCGCACGGCACTCCGCCAAGGTCCGGATGCGATGCCCAGAATGTGAGGTCATCAGCGTATGCGGTGATGACCGATTCTTCCGTGACTGGCATAATCGTGTGGTACAGGCGGTCCGCAAGCGTGGCCACGAATTCGTTGGCCGCGGCGAACGTGTCGATGAGATGCTGTTCGGCGGTCACCGGCGGGCCGACCAGCTCCCAGGATTCGACATCCGTGGCGCTCCAATGCGCGGCTTCGCCGTCCACTTCACGCTGCAAAGAGACGAACAGCCTGGCGAACTCATCCGAAGTCAGTCCCGTAACCCGGCGTCGGGTTGACAATTCAATCGGAGTCATCAGATACCGTTCCTTTCGCTTCGTTCATTCCGTTGTTTCGCTGCTTGGATTTGCTGCCAGCCGGCACAAAGCCCATCTCGCACACCTCACGATAGCCCAAACTACCGGCATGGCCATGATTGCCAGCCCTACGACCAGTAGCCATGAGGAGCCGGCGTAATGGCCTCATCGAGCATTGTCGGATGATTCGCGTGGCCCACAATCGAGACAGTATCGGTTTCCGTTCGGTTCGTGCGGCCAGACTATCGCCCGTTCTTGCCGATTGCCTGTGAGCAGGTTCGGATAGACTGGCGCGAGAACAATGCGAGAAAGAGGTAAGGATGACCCGGAAACAGTCGCAACAGCACGACGCACAACGCAAACCGTCCTGGCGCGTACGCTGGAAAACCATGAGCCGAGCCGTGGGCATGGAAATCCGCGAACACAAAAGCTCATTCGCGGTCTATGTGGTGCTGCGCATGCTGGTGCTCGCCATGGCAATACTCCAGTTCTTTAACGGCGACTACGAAAATGTGTTCCTGTGCATCCTGACGTTGCTGCTGCTGTTGGCGCCGGCGTTCATCCAGGTGCAGTTCCGCATCGAGCTGCCTTCGGTGCTGGAAGTCATCGTGCTGGTGTTCGTGTTCTCGGCTGAGATTCTTGGCGAGATCAGTTCGTTCTATGAGATCTTCCCGTTCTGGGACACGGTGTTGCATACGATGAACGGCTTCCTCGCTGCGGCGATCGGCTTCTCGCTGGTCGACCTGCTCAACCGGTCCGACCGGGTGAAGTTCGAGCTTTCGCCCCTGTATCTGGCGATCGTGTCCTTCTGCTTCTCCATGACCATCGGCGTGATCTGGGAGTTCTTCGAATTCGGCATGGACCAGTTGTTCGGGTTCGACATGCAGAAGGACGCCATCGTGCATTCCATCAGCTCGGTGATGCTCGACCCCACGCACACCAACCATGCGATTCGCATCAACGACATTACCCAGGTCACGGTCAATGGCCAAGACCTGGGCCTCGGCGGCTACCTCGACATCGGTCTGATCGACACGATGGAGGATCTGGTCGTCAACTTCATCGGCGCGGTCGTGTTCTCCGTGTTCGGTTTCCTGTACGTGAAGAACCGCGGCAAGAAGGACTCCATCATCAGTCGTTTCGTGCCGCGCCGCAAGTCCGCCGACCGCGATTATCTGCGACTGGTGATCGATGGCGGGAGCGCGGCTGATGCCAAGGCCAAAGCCGGCGGTGCCAACGCTGACGATAGTGCTAACGCCAGTGCGGCCGGCACCGATTCAGCTGATGCAGCCGGAGCCAAAGCCGGCAATGCCGACGCCGCTCCGACCGTCACCGCCAAGCCCTGAGTACGCTCTACAGCACTTTCGAAGCGTCGAAACGGTAGTGCCCGGTGACCGTCATGTGCTTCTTGAAGGCGAAGTAGTCGTTTTCGCGCTGCCGCTGCGCCATGTTGTGAATCACGTACGGTGCACGCCCCGCGATCGGCCGGCGGATAGCCGCCCTGATAGTAGCCGGAATCGTAAGCCGGATGGTTTTCGGCGTCCTTGCGCGCACCCGCCACGATATCCGCGTAATCGTCCACACCATTGTCATTGAAATCGACCGAACTGGCGACTCTCGAATACTTGCGGTCCGCCTCGCCTTGTGATTCGATGATTCATGAACGTATTCGGCTCACACTGTAATCGTCCGACCCACCGCTCGCGCCTCCCAATCCGCCCGGTGCTTGAACTTGTGGGACTTTGGCCGTACCGTGACCGCAGGCCCGCCGGTTTCTCGTTCAGCATGAAACAGCGTCTTGCGTTGGTCATCGCGCTGGTCAATGATCCGGAGTTCCTGATTCTCGACGAACCGTTCGTGGACCTCGACCCGGACGGCGTGCTCCAGCTCATCGCCGTGCTCAGACAGTGGGCTTCCGACCGCAGCATCGCCATGCTCATCTCCAGCTGCAGGAGTTGTGCGAGCGATTCCTGTTCATCAAAGGCGGCCGGCTTGCGGACGAAAACGAGTATTTCACGGAGGCGTGATGCCGGCGATGCACCCGGCATCTCCCCTGCCTCTATCTCAATCTCCCTTCTATTCGCCCGCCGCAGCCACGGATAACACCCGAGATTTTGCTCTTCGCCGTTGGTGAATCCGGTGACCTGCTTGCCGGCAATCAGATAACTGCCATCCGACAACGTCATATCCACCAATGCCGCAGGCCCATGGCACAATGCCGCCGCGCTCCCAGATGTTCCGGCCGACGGCGTTCACCACAGAATTGTTGGGGAAATCCCACATCACACCGTGACCGCCAACGAATAGCACCGCATCATATCGGTTCGCGTTTACTTGAGCCAAGGCGCGCGTATTCACTAGCTGGCGTGATATATCCGCATCATGCAGAAATTGCTCTTGCACAGGGTCACCGGGATGACGGCCAGCCTGCGGCGGTACACCACCAGCGATGGATGCAAGGCCCACAGTGAAGCCCATTCGTCTGAACACCTGCCAAGGATGTGCGGCCTCATCAACATAAAAGCCAGTAGGTCTCACACCTCCCAAATCGGAGTGACTGATCAACACCAACAGCACGTGTTTGGCATCATTGTTTTCGCTCATACAATTTGCTCTTTCATTTGATAATTGCAATTCAACGCCATCGCAAATCCGGAACATCCGTCGAACGGATAAGCCGCGCAATGGCCCAATTATCATGGCCTAAGCCCAACGGCTTGGTCCAATAGCTTTTTTCAATACGGGGCATAGGTTTTTGCATGATGGAAATGCCCATCATCAGCATTATCCCCGTGCCCATTACCTCCGTCATAGCCAATACGTCGTCGGGAAAGTCATACAAAGATGCGAGATACAGTAATCGAACAAATGTTCGACTGTCCTGATAAACTGGATGCATAATTTGGCGACGCCAACGACATGATTTACAGACAGCCGAAAAAGAGAGGTAATCTCATGACTGGCGAGGAACTGAAGCGGCAGATTGCTTTGTATGAGAGCGCGGACCACACCGTGCACCTCGATGTGAAGGTAGACGAGGACACGGTGTGGCTTAACAGACAGCAATTGGCCTTGCTGTTTGGCCGCGATATCAAAACAATCGGCAAGCATGTCGGCAATGCATTAAGGGAAGAGCTCAATGGATTTTCAGTTGTCGCAAAATTTGCGACAACTGCATCTGACGGTAAGACATACCAAGTCGAGCATTACAACCTGGATATGATCCTGTCGGTCGGATACCGCGTCAAATCCAAGGAAGGCATCTAATTTCCGGCGATGGGCCAACTCAGTTCTGAAGCAGCATCTCGTTGATGGTTATACACCATCAATCACAAGCGGCTTGACGCACTTCACGCCGTCGTCAAGGTGCTATCGAGGTCCACCGAACCGGAAATTGCTGGCACCGCAGAGATCTTGGAACGATATTTGCCGAGTCTTGTGCTGCTTAACGACTATGACACAGGCAATGTCCCTATACCCAAGGGCGACGAGTCCCAGTGGGTCTTGACCTATGAGGACGCGATGCTGTTCATCCGGTCGATGCCGTTCTACACGCAATCCGATCTGTTCGGGAGGGAACGCAACGGTTCGTTCCAAGGAATCGTCGCAGGACTCTACCAGACGTTCGGAGGCGAAGAACTGTACCGTTCCACCCAGGAGAAAGCCGCGAACCTGCTGTATCAAGTTGTCAAGGATCACCCGTTCTCCGACGGCAATAAACGTTGTGCCGCCGCACTGTTCGTGTATTTCCTGAACGGCAACAGTATACTGGGCGACGATGACTCCCCTGCTTGTGGAGGGTAACGCCTTGGCGGCGATGACGCTGATGATTGCGCTGTCCGCACCTGCGGGGAAGGACACGATGATCGCCTTGGTCGAGAACTTCCTTATACGGCATGAATCGCAGGAGATCAATTGAGAGACCGTCAATGAAGGGTGCACATCAATCACGTTCTAGCATTGCGCGACTATCTGTACGAGTCGTCTGAACGATCTGCTGGGAGTGCTCTTCGCGGAAAACCAACAGCAGACCGGAGGCCGCATCCACTATGTGTTGTTCAACCCTTGGGCCGTGCGCAGCATGAGGCATTGAACAGTTTCGATTCGCCACTGATGAAGCTGCTGGCGCGTGCCATTTACGCCATTGTGGGCGTCAGCGTCGAGGAGGCGATTGCCCCCATCACCCACTTGATCGACAACCCGCCGCACACCGCGCTGTCAGCGTTCATCAAGACCAAACCCGTCGATCTCACTATGAACACCTTCGACAGGGGCAAGGCGGTCCGGTTGGACGATATCACCAAAAGCTGCTGAATCGCTAGCTGTCATAGCACAAGGCCTTAGACAGAACACCCAGAAATCGAACGGGTAGATGGATCGCGTCTCCCCTTGACTTCCGGCAAGCGCACGCCAATCATGGGGCGTATGGGTATTGCAATCAAACGTATATATGAAGAGCCGACTGCGTCGGACGGGTATCGGGTGCTGGTGGATCGCCTGTGGCCTCGCGGCATGACGAAAGAGCGTGCGGCGTTGGACCTGTGGCTGAAGGACGTCGCTCCCTCTCCCCTCCTGCGCAAATGGTTCGGCCATGACCCCGCCAAATTCGCGGAATTCCGCATGCGTTACATCGCCGAGCTCGACGCCAATGCCGCCGTGGACAATCTGCGCCACATCTGCGCGGAGCATCCCGACGTGACCCTGCTCTATGCCGCCAAGGACCCGCACATCAATCACGCCCTCGTACTGCGCGATTATCTTAACTGAATATTGACTCAGGACGACCGTCGTTTCAGTCCATCTGCTAGATTCTCGCCGATTTTCGTATCTTTGAATCGAAGTGCACAGTCGTCACTCCTTGGATTGCCAAGTAAAGGGATGCCTCCAAACCAAATCAATCCGTCATCGATTATGGCAAAATCGGAACACGATTCGACGGTCCGGACAATGCGCCCAATAGCACGCAGCCGATTAATATTCCGTTCTATTCGTGTTCTGGTTGCCACCGCAGCAGTCGCCGGCAAACGGACATAAACTTCGATGAGCGCTTTCCTGTCGGCCAGTCGGAGCAATTCATCGTCAATTGCGCTGAGTCCCTGTTGTGATACATATTCAGCCGAGATAATCAGGGAACGTGCGCAACCGGCAATATCCTTGCGGAGTATCTCTGCATAATTCGTGGCTGTAACGATGCTGCCTTCGAATAATCCGTCAGACCGGGTGTCGAGCAACGCATCCGCAGCATCTTCGCCCTGCGTCGCGGTCGTCATGCAAGCGCGCAACGCTTCCGCCTTTGCACTGAGCATGTCCATTTTCTCAGTATGGTCAGGATTTACCGAATATCCTTGATTTGCGTATGCCTTCAGCCGTTTTCGATACATGACAGCGGATAAAGGCACGGTCACGTCGATGTAATCATAGACACGAACCTCGGTCTTGCCATCATTCTCGCGATGAAGTCGCCCTACATATTGCGAGAGAGTACCCTCAAACGAGACCGGAGCGGCAAGCAGAAGCGTGTCGAAACGCTTCTGATCGAATCCTTCTCCGATATAGCTACCCGTAGCCACTACAGTCAGGCTCTCATTATTCGGCACCAAGGATAGATCATGCATTTTTTTGGTTATTCGCTGTTTGCGGTGGGGCGGGCATGGGTTAGTGTTTCGGGTTCGATTTCCTGTCAGAAAAAATAATCGAGTGCGGGATTACGGCCGGTAAGGCTCCTGCTGTGGATGCGGATGCGCGTCAGCCTTACGGTGATGCTTTCCCAAAACGCGGACTGTACGAGGTGTGGGACGGCACGCGGATTCGGCCGTTTTCCGCCCGCCGTCCCACAGCGCTCGCTATGAACGGTTGTGCATAATCATGGAGCTGCAGCGAGAATCGGCGTTATTCCACGGTTTCTACAGTCGTCGGTGTGGGACGCTACGGACGTTAAACGGTTGACTTGTCTGCCATCCCGCGCTCTTGAGGGACGGCGCGGACGACAAACGATTGACTCGTCTGCCGTCCCACAGATATTGGGATGTGTGCGGCTGCCTGCTGCCTATAGCGGGTGTCGGTCACCCCCACCGATCGCCCCCCACCGGTCACCACCCTGCTTGGCGGAAATACGCAACTCGACTTTCTGTAGGCATCATGGCGGCATGGCGACGGCGGACAGTCGAAGAGATCCCCATGATGCCTCAACAGCCATCGCCCACACACATCACAGCTATCAACCGCAAATATCAAGAGGCCGAAAATCTATGAGACAAGCAACCCCGGAAAGCCTCAGACCCTACAAATGGCTTTATTGCAAGGGTATATGCCGGTTCAAACTCCACTAATAGAACAAATAGAACAGCCGGCTTAGGCACGGCGCGGCAAATGGCGCAAACCGGCCGCGATAGTAGTAGCGTGGTGCATACCAGTACAACCATGCGAGGAGAACAGCCATGATCAATGAGGAATACAAGGCCATGCTTGGCGGCAAGTCCGTGATTCGCGAGCTGAGCGAGTACGCCACGAGCCGCGGTGCCGAAATCGGCTACCAGAACGTGTTCGATTACAGCCTTGGCAATCCCTCGGTGCCGGCTCCGAAATCCTTCACCGACGCCATGGTCGACCTCTACGAAAACGGCGATCCTGCGGCCATCCACGGCTACTCCCCCTCGCTCGGCATCCCATCCGTCAAGGACGCGATCGCCGAAAACCTCAACGAACGTTTCGGCATGGCATACACCGGCAACCATATCTTCCCGACCACGGGCGCGGCGGGCGCGCTGTCCCACGCGATGCGCGCGGTGACCAAGCCGGGCGACGAGATCATCACCTTCGCCCCCTACTTCCCCGAATACCAGCCGTACGTCAAGGGCGCCGGCGCCAAGCTGACATCGTGCCGGCCGACACCGAGAACTTCCAAATCAACTTCGACGCATTCGAGGCTGCACTTAACCCGAACGTGCAGGTCGTGCTTATCAACACCCCGAACAACCCGTCCGGCGCGGTGTATTCGGCGGACACGCTCAAGCGTCTGGCCGCGATCCTGACCGCCAAGCAGGTCGAATACGGCCACGATATCTTCCTGATCAGCGACGAACCGTACCGCGAAATCGTGTTCGACGGCGCCACCCAGCCCTACCCGGCCAGCTTCTACGCGAACTCGCTGACCTGCTACTCGTGGTCGAAGTCGCTGAGCCTGCCTGGCGAACGCATCGGCTATGTCGCGGTGAATCCCACAGCCACCGACGCCGACCTGCTCGTGCCCATGATGGGCCAGATCTCGCGCGGCACCGGCCACAACTGCCCGCCGAGCTCGATTCAGCTGGGCGTGGCCAAGGTCATCGACCAGACCGCCGATCTCAACGTCTACGAGACGAACATGAACCTGCTCTACGATGCGCTGACCGGCATCGGCTTCGACGTGGTACGCCCCGGCGGCACGTTCTACATCTTCCCCAAGGCGCTGGAGGACGACGCCGTGGCGTTCTGCATGAAGGCCAAGGAATACGACCTGATTCTTGTGCCGTCCGACAGCTTCGGCGTGCCCGGATACTTCCGCATGGCCTACTGCATCGACACGGAGAAGGTCAAGCGCTCGATCCCCGTGTTCGAAAAGTTCGCCCACGAGGTGTACGGCCTGTAAACACGGACCGCAAGTAACAAACACAAGAAAGGGGTTGCCATGGAATACACCGAAGACGCCGATCGTCGCGAACTGCTGCTGCACAGCGCCTATGACTCCGATACGGTCCGGGCCATGGAGCGACCCCTGCTGGACAAAGGCGTGCCGCTGATGCGCATGGCCGCCCAGGCCGCGGCCCACATGGCGGCCGGTATGCTGGACGACGAGGATCTGGCGCTGGAGGACACGTCGATCGTGCTGCTGGCCGGGGCCGGAGACAATGGTGGCGATGGTCTGTTCGCGGCCGCCGCGCTGGCCCAGGAGGGCGCGAACGTCACCGCCATCGCCGTGGGCGGTCGTTGCATGAGGCCGGATTCGCCTCGTTCGTGCGCGCCGGAGGCAAGGTGCTGGTGCTTGATCCCGCGGCTGATATTCCCGGTTGCGCGTCCGGGTTTTCCGCCGGTGAGGCCGGCGAGCGATTGCAGACCGCCATCGCCGTGGCCAGGAAATCGCATCTGGTCATCGACGCGATGACCGGCATCGGCATCCAAGGCTCGCTACGCGGCATCCCCGCCGCACTCGCCTCCGCCCTTGGTCTCGACGGCGAGGCTCCCGATGAGCCCGCCCTGCCAAACCGTGAGTCGTCAGGCGATTTTCCGCTGGTACTTGCCGTGGATACGCCATCCGGCGTCGGTGTGAACGATGGTTCTCTGCCCGGCCCGTACATTCCGGCCACGGTCACGGTCACGTTCGGCGCGATGAAGCCGTGCGCGGTGCTGCCGCCCGCCACGTTCGCCTGCGGCCGTATCGAGTTGCTCGATTTCGGATTCGATATCGACGACAAGGATCCGGACGTCGAGGTGGTGGATAATTCGTTCGCGTCCGACGCGGTCCGTCTCCCCAGGTTCGAGGATTCCAAATACTCCCGGGGCGTGGTTGGTCTGGTGACCGGCTCGCAGCGCTACCCCGGTGCCGCCGTGCTCACCGCCAGCGCCGCCGCCCGCGCGAACACCGGCATGGTCCGGTATCTGGGCCCGGAGCGCGCGCAGAACATGGTGCTCGCCGCACTGCCGGAAGCCGTGATCGGCAAGGGACATGTGCAGTCCTGGGTCGTGGGGTCCGGCGTGCCCGAGGCTAGCGTCGAGGGCACCGACGGCGATATGCAGCGGGACACCATCGCCGCATTGCTCAAGCATTACGCGCTCGGCAGCGAGGATGAGAACAAGGACGCCTACGACATGCCGCCAATCGTGGTGGATGCCGGCGCACTCGACCTGCTGCCGGAGCGTGTGCCCGGCCAGGTGGTGATCACGCCACATGCCGGCGAGATGGCGAAACTGCTCAACCGGTTCGAAACCGCCGCCAGCACCGCGGAGCATGCCGATTCGCACGAGCCGTACACCGCCGACGACGTGCGGTTGAACCCGTTGGCCAGCGCGAAGCGTGCCCACGAGCTCACCGGCGCCACCGTATTGTTGAAGGGCGCGGTGACCATCGTGGTGGATGAGGACCACGTCTATGCGTCGGGTAGCGCACCGGCCTGGCTGGGCACCGCCGGCGCGGGCGACGTGCTGGCCGGTCTGACCGGCGCCCTGCTCGCCCAGAGCCTCAACGGCCTGAACGGGTACAACATCATCCCCAGCCCCGCTGAAGAACCCGACTCCCTCATGGACATGCTTGAGGACATCAAGCGGAAGAAGGCCGCCCGCAAGGCCGCTGCCGCCAAGCAGCGCGAGGTGGAGCGCAAGTACTACAAGCCCGACACGCCGCGCTACAAGCGTCTGCGCCTCATCTGGTGGATTCTGCTCATCGCGGCCATCGGCTGCACCACGCTGAGCTTCGTCGGCCAACAGTCGCTGCCGCCGGCGGTGGGCGTGGTCACGCTCATCTTGGCCTACGTGTTCATCATCGCCGCTTTCGTGCTCGATTTTTGGAAGATCAAGAAAGAGCGCGTCGCCTACCAGGAGCGCATGCTGGCGCTTGAGGAGAAGAACGCCAAGGCCGAGAAGCAGGCGCGCCGTGTGCAGCAGGCCAAGCAGGTGAAGGCGAAGGGCTCGGGGAAGAACCAGAACCGCCATGCGGCTCAGAAGAAGGGCGGCGAGGTCGAGGAAGACGCCGACGCCGGTGCCGGAGAGTCCGATGAGGCTCCGGTGAAGCCGGCCCGTCGCGGCCTGTTCGGCAGCGGTTTCCGTCTTTCCAACCGTGAGAAGATGCAAGCCGAGAAGAAGGCTGCGAAGGAAGCTGAAAAAGCCGAGTAGCACCCCCACCGTAGGGAGCGACTTCGGCCGCCCCTCCTCAAGTGGGATGATCCCGCTTGGGAGGGTAGATCAAGGTCTGCCCCTACGGAAAAGTTCGAGCGCTCATTCCCTTGAAGAGAGAGGCACATTCATGGTATCTCGCGTCTATGTTGAGAAGAAGCCCGAGTTTGATGGCGAGGCCCGCGCCCTGGCAGCCGAGCTGCGCGACATCGTCGGCATTTCGGGGCTGACCGGCGTGCGCCTGGTGAACCGCTACGACGTGGAAGGCGCGACGGACGAGTTATTCGCCGCCTGCGTGCCCACGGTGTTCTCCGAGCCGCAATCCGACACCGCCACCTTCGAGCTGCCCGAGGCCAACGGCGCGGCGGTGTTCGCCGTGGAGTTTCTGCCCGGCCAGTTCGACCAGCGCGCCGACTCGGCGAGCGAGTGCATCCAGCTCATCAGTCAGGGCGAGCGTCCCGATGTACCGCT
>ENA-OQCO01000813-OQCO01000813.1-human-gut-metagenome-genome-assembly--contig:-NODE-813-length-15236-cov-1.873850_pt1 | contig 15236 bp, 17 predicted proteins | sample MGYA00242500_ERZ504582 | MGnify/ENA primary metagenome ERZ504582 (study PRJEB26092, sample SAMD00036346) | human gut metagenome | host: Homo sapiens | study: EMG produced TPA metagenomics assembly of...
GGCCTCCTGCACCAGCGCCAGCTCTGCCGCCGTGTCGCTGGTGAAGCGGTTCAGGGCCACCACCGCTGGCAGGCCATAGACCTGCGTGATGTTCTCAATGTGCCGCAGCAGATTGGGGATGCCTCGGCGCAGGGCTGCCGTGTCCTCCGCCGCCAGCTGGGTCTTATCGGCGCCGCCGTGGAGCTTCAGGGCCCGGACCGTGGCCACGATGACCACCGCATCCGGACGCAGTCCCGCCCTACGGCACTTGATATCCAGAAACTTTTCGGCCCCCAGATCGGCGCCGAAGCCCGCCTCTGTTACCACATAGTCCCCCAGCCGCAGGGCAGCCTTGGTGGCGGCCACACTGTTGCAGCCGTGGGCGATGTTGGCGAAGGGACCGCCGTGGATGATGGCGGGAGTCCCCTCCAGCGACTGGGCCAGATTGGGGCGGATGGCGTCCTTCAATAGGGCGGCCATGGCCCCCGCCGCCTTCAGATCCCCGGCAGTCACCGGCTGGCCGTGGCCGTTGTATCCCACGATCATCCGAGCCAGACGGGCCTTCAGGTCCGTCAGATCCTCCGCCAGACACAGCACCGCCATGACCTCCGTGGCCACAGTGATGTCAAAGCCCTCCTCACGGGGGACGCCGTTTCCCTTGCCACCCAGACCGCAGAGGATGTACCGCAGCTGGCGGTCGTTCATGTCCACGCAGCGCCGCCACGTCACCTGTTGGATGTCCAGAGCGTTGCCCTGATAGATGTGGTTATCCACCATGGCCGCCAGCAGGTTGTTGGCGGCGCCGATGGCGTGGAAGTCGCCGGTAAAGTGGAGGTTGATGTCCTCCATGGGGGCCACCTGCGCCCAGCCGCCGCCGGTGGCTCCGCCCTTGAGGCCGAACACCGGCCCCAGAGAAGGCTCCCGCAGGGCCAGCACCGTCTTTTTCCCCAGCGCCGACAGGCTGTCCGCCAGCCCAATGCTGGTGGTGGTCTTCCCCTCCCCGGCGGCAGTGGGGTTGATGGCTGTGACCAGGATCAGCTTCCCGGTCTGGGGTTTGCCCACTGTGGCGGAGGGCAGCAGCTTGGCCTTATAGCGGCCGTAGCACTCCAGCTGCTCCTCCGTCAGGCCCAGCTTTGCGCCGATGGCGGTGATAGGGAGGAGGGGGCAGCTCTGTGCGATCTCGATATCAGTTTTCATGAGTCAGTCCTCCTTATGCTGCCGTCTGCGGGATGCAGAGACGGTATTTTCCATGAGCATGGCCCGTGTCATGGGGCCTACGCCCCCCGGCACGGGGGTGATATAGGCCGCCTTTTCCGCTACGGCGGCGAAGTCCACGTCGCCGCAGAGTTTGCCCTCCTCATTGCGGTTCATGGCCACATCCACGACCACGGCGCCGGGTTTGACCATGTCGGCGGTGATAAGACCACGGCGGCCCACGGCGGAGATGAGGATGTCCGCCCGACGGCACTGCTCCGCCAGATCCGGCGTGCGGCTGTGGCAGACGGTGACGGTGGCATCCTCCGCCAGAAGCAGCAGGGCCATGGGCTTTCCCACGATGTTGCTGCGGCCTATCACCACACAGTGTTTCCCGGCGGGGGAGATACCATACGCCCGCAGCAGGGCCATGACCCCGGCGGGGGTGCAGGGCAGGAACCGGGGCAGCCCCAGCATCAGGCGGCCCACATTTTCCGGATGGAAGGCGTCCACATCCTTCTCCGGGCGGATGGCCTCCAGCACGGCCCGGCTGTCCAGCCCCTCCGGAAGGGGAAGCTGCACCAGAATTCCGTCCACGTCCTCCCGGCGGTTCATGTCCTCCACCAGTGCCAGCAGCTCCTGCTGGGTGGTTTCAGCGGGCAGGTGATGGTTCAGGCACCGCACCCCGCACTGGGCGCAGTCTTTCTCCTTGTTGCGGACGTATACGGCGCTGGCGGGATTGTCCCCCACCAGAATCACCGCCAGACCCGGCTGGCGGGGCAGGGCGGCGGCCTCCTGCCCCAGCCGCTCCCGCATCCGGGCGGACAGGCCTTGCCGTCTAACAGCGCAGCACTCATGACGGGTCCTCCGTCGGGGTTTCACCGGAGGTATCCTTCTGGGAGGGAGCCTCCGGCTCGGAAGAGACGGCTGGAGCATCCTCGGTGGGGGTCGCCTGAGCGGGAGACTCAGCTGCCGGGGCGACAGCCGCTTCGGCTGCGGCGGCGTTGCGGGCCGCCACGATGTTGACATACAGATCCTCCGGCTTGTGGGGGTGGAGCTTGATGTGGTAGTACAGCATGAAGAGGGACACGAATACCATCACAAGGCTCAGGGCCTGAGACACCCGGATGGGCTGGCCGCCGATGGTCCAGTTGAAGAGGTACAGGCTGTCGGTCCGCAGGCCCTCGATCCAGAAGCGGCCGATGCCGTACCACAGGAAGTAGAACCAGGTGTTCTCACCGTCGAAGCGGCGGGCCTTGGATACCACGAAGATGATAAGCAGCAGGCCCGCCAGATTCCACAGGCTCTCATACAGGAACGTGGGGTGGACCTCCACCAGCTGGCCGGTGACGGTGGTCAGCTGCATCCGCCAGGGCAGGGTGGTCTCGGCGCCGAAGGCCTCCCGGTTCATGAAGTTGCCCCACCGGCCGATGCACTGGCCGATGAGAAGGCCCATCACCGCAAGGTCAAGCATGGCTCCCAGCTTATAGCCCTTGTGGCGGCTGATGCAGATGCCCACGATGACCACGGCGATGACGGCACCGTAGATGGCAAGGCCGCCGTCCCAGATGGCGATGGCCTTGCGGAAGCTGAAGCTGCCGTCGCTGTTTTTGAACTGATCCAGATAGAACAGCACATAGTAAATTCTTGCCCCCACAATGGCGCAGGGGATGCCCCACAGAACGCTGTCCAGCAGGTCGTCCTCGGTGATGCCGTACTTGGATTTCTGGTTCATGCACCACCAGATGGCGATGACCAGACCAAGGGCGATGAGGATACCGTACCAGTAAATGCCGTTGCCGATGTCCAGCGCCTTGGAGCTGGCGGTAAAGGCCCAGTCCCCGAACAGACCGGGGAACCGGATGGGGCTGTCAGTCATAATTTGCATGATGATTCCTCCTTGGGATAAAGTGCAGAGCGCCGTGCGCTCGAAGGGATGGGGTGGCTTCAGACCTGCGCCGCCAGCTCACGGGCCAGCCGCTCCACCACGCCGGGGGCGTAGGGCAGCTCCAGCCCGGCAGCTGCCAGCGTCTCGGCGTAGAGCTTGCTGCCGCCGGAGGCGCACAGGGCGTGGTATCTGGCCCAGCCGTCCACGGGGTCGGCGTCATAGGCGGCCTTCAGCTGCTGGGCGCAGACGATGGAGAGGGCGTAGCTCACCACATAGCGGGGGAACATATAGATGGCCGTGTTGGTGAACAGGTCACAGCCGGCCAGCACCTGCTGCCGCCACGGCTCGTTGTTCTGGGCCCGGCCGAAGACTTTCTCCGTGCGGTCGAACTCCTCTGCCCACTGAGAAAGAGAAGCGTCCGGGTGCTCATAGAGCCACGTCTCGAAGGTGTGGATGGAGCAGAAGGCGCACAGCTCCTTGATGAAGTCGTAGCGGTGCTCCGTCAGGAACTGGGGGGCGTGAGGGCCGAAGAAGTCCCGTGCATAGGGGAGGGTCAGCAGCTCCATGGTCTTGGAGTGGACCTCCGCCAGATCGGGACTCAGCCCCACATAGTCCGCCAGCGGCTGGCTGAGGTAGGAGAGGTAGCCCTGAAGGCCGTGGCCCAGCTCATGGGTATAGACGGTGACGTCGGAGCCGGTGCCGTCGCAGTTGGCGAAGATGAAGGGCATCCCGCAGGGGGCGCCCAGCATATCGCAGAAGCCCATACCGGAGATTTTATTGGGAGAGCCTGCCACGTCCAACAGGTCGTGGCGGACCATCTCGTCGAAGAAATGTCCCGCCTCCGGACTCAGGGCGTGATACATCCGGCGTGCAGCCTTAGGAAGCTCCTCCGTTGCCACGGGGACGGCGTTGCCCTCCGGGAACACCAGCGCCCGGTCATAGGGCAGCAACGTTTCCACCCCCAGCCACTGGCGCTGCTGCTCCTGCATTTGCAGATACAGGGGCGTGATGTACTTTTGCACCTGACGGCAGAACTCGTCCAATTCCGCCCGGCCATAGCCCAGACGCTGCATACTGAGATCGCCGTAGTCGGCAAAGCTGTCGAAGCCGTTTTCACGGGCCAGCTGGTTCCGGGCATGGACCAGCTCCCGCAGGAGCTTTTCCATTACGGGGCCGTTTTCCACGGCGGTCTGCTGCTGGGCGTCATAGGCGGCCTTGCGGCGCTCCCGGTCGGTGCTGGTCAGCGCAAAGCGCAGCTGGCCGCCGCTGAGAGTCTCGCCCTGCACCTGATACTTGGCGGAGGCCACCAGCTGCTGGTATTGGGCGGTGAGCCGGGAGATGCGGGCCTGCAGCTCCTTGCCGCCGGTGCGGAGCCGCTGGTCCAGCGTCAGCAGGCGGCGCAGCTGGGGGCCGAAGGCCTCGTCCACCGCCGCAGCGTAGGGACTCTCTGCTATGGCCATGGACAGAGACTGCGTATCCAGCGTCTCCAGTCGGGGCATGGTCTCCTGCAGCTCCCGCTGATAAAACTCGTCAGTGACATCGTGGAAGGCCCGGATGAAGGCGATGCTCTGGCAGAGGGATACCTCCTGCTGGAGGGCATCCCGCTGCCGAACCACCTCCAGCAGATCCTCCGAATCTTGGGCGTCCTTAGCCCGCTGGGTCAGGGCGTCGTACCGGGCCTGAAGGGCCTCTACATCGGGGCTGGTATAGGGAAGATCGGAAAATTTCCAGTCGTTCATGATCAGTCCTCCTTGGGATAGATAACGGACAGGGCCGCACGGCTGCGGCAGATATGCTCCCGGATGAAATCCAGCACATCCTGCGGGGTGATGCTGTCGTAAATTTCCGGGAAGCGCAGGGGATCAAAGTGCTGGAAGCAGCCCTCCACCAGCGAAATGGCGATGGAATCGAAGGAGTTGAGACCCTTCAGGGAGGCCCCGAAGTTCCCCCGCTTCATCCGCTGCCAGTAGTCCGGATCCAGACCCTCACGGGTCAGGCGTCGGGCCTCCTCTAAAATGGCCTCCATCACGGCAGCGGGATCGTTGCTGTCGCCGCCGGCATAGGCGTAGGCCGCTCCGGGCAGCAGGTCGAAGGAGCTGCCGAAGGAACCGTTGATAAGGCCCTGACTGTACAGCCGGGAGAACAGGGGACTGGAGTCCCCCATGAGGATATCGCAGGCCAGATCCCCCAGGATGTCCCAGCGCAGCCGCTGCTCGCCCTCCGGGGGAGCGGGGCATTTGAAGCCCACCAGAAACGACGGCATGGATACCTCCATCCGGCAGGAGGTCTCCGACTGGGCGGGGGTGTCTCCCTCGCTGCCACCGTAGTCACGGGGGATATCCGGGCCGCTTTCCGGGGGCAGGATATCCTCCGCTGCCCGGAACACCGCCTCGGCGTCCAGATCACCCACCGCCACCAGACACATATTGGCAGGGGTATAAAAGGCCTTGTGGCAGCGGTACAGGGTCTCGGCGGTGATGCGGGAGATGCTCTCCACGGAGCCGGCCACGGGGATACGGGCGGGACTCTCCCGGTACAGGGCCTGCAGCATCCGCTTATAGACCTGCACTCCGGGTCATCCTCGATCATGCCGATCTCCTGAGCAATAATGCCCTGCTCCTTGGCCACGCTCTCGTCGGTGAAGTACGGCATCGACACAAAGGACAGCAGCTGCCGCAGATTCTCGTCAAAATGCTCCGTGCAGTCGAAGTAGTAGGCCGTCATGGCGTTGCTGGTAAAGGCATTGGGCTCGGCGCCGTTTTTGGCCATCTCCTGCATGGCGTTTCCGTCGGCGGTGTCGAACATCTTGTGCTCCAGATAGTGGGCGATGCCCGCCGGGGTATCCTGCCATGCGCCGTCCTGCTGAAAGCGCAGATCCATGCCGCCGTAGCGGGTGGCGAACATGGCGTATTTCCCGGGTGTAGCCGGGCTTGTGGACCACATAGGCCGGCAGGCCGTTTTTCAGGCGGCGGAAGGTCACCGTCTCGTCAATGCGGGGATAATACATCCTCACGCCTCCTTTCCCTTCAGGAAGTAAATGGTATCCAGCTGCACACTCTGGGCTGCCGCACGGATGCGCTCCGGGGTCACCTGCCGCAGCAGCGCCGCCATCTCCTCCGGGGTCTCCCGGCGGCCGGTGGCTGCCAGCCCCAGATAGTAGTTCTCCAGCGCACCTTGAGAATCTCCCAGCGCCTGCAGGGCGCTGAGCAGACTCTCTCGTGCCGCCGTCAGCTCCCAGTCCTCCCAGAGGCCCTGCCGGATCTCGTCCAGCTGGCGGAGGATCTCCGCCTCGGCCCGGTCATAGTCCGCCGCCTCGATGCCGGAGGACACCGTCAGGATGCCCTTGGAGCGGACGTAGGTGCTGGAGGCATAGTAGCAGAGGGAGAGCTTCTCCCGGACGTTCAGAAACAGCTTGGAGTTGCTGGAGCCGCCGAACATGAGGTTTGTCAGGATCATGGCGGGCTCGTCATCGGTATCGCAGCGGAAGCCCATGGAGAGCTTGCCCTGGGTCACATCCATCTCCTCCGTTACCAGCCGGGGCTGGGAGGGAGCGGCGAACCGTCGGGGCGGCTCCGGCTCCGTTTGGGGGCCACGGGTCAGGGAGGAGAAGGCCGTCAGCAGGGCCTCCTCCACCCGATGGCACTCGGCGCTGCCGCAGTAGAACAGCTCCAGCCGGGAGGAGGACATCATCCGCTGGCTGTGAGCGTAGAGCTTCTGGTTGTTGATCTTGGCCAGCCCCGCCTCGTCACCGAAGCGGCTGATGCCATAGGGCTCCCCGGCGCACATCTCCTGCAAAAGCCGCAGATCGGCCCAGTCCCGCTTGTCGTTGCGGATGGAGCGGATGGCGTCGGCCAGATTGGCCTTCTCGCCCTCCACATATTCCTGCAGAAACCGGCCGCCACGGGTCACAGGGTCCAGCAGCAGCTCCCCCAGCAGCTCCGCCGCAGGCTCCAGCAGCGGTTCATTCCGGGAGACGAACCGGTCATCGATAAAGCTGGCCACGAAGCCAAGGCACTGCGTCTCCCCCCGCTTGCGGATGGTGGGGCTGATCTGTGCGCCGTAGAGCCGATCCATGGCCGCAGAGAGCTGCTCCATGTCCGGGCAGCGCATGGTGCCGCGGTGCAGCACCGCCGGCAGCAGGGCGTTGTAGGACGCCGTTTCCTTGGCCAGCGGCGTGATGAATTGGGCCGACAGCACCCCGGTTTTGAATTTCCGGGCCGGCAAATAGGTCAGATACACATGGGGCATGAGCTCCCAGCGCTTCACTTCCATGAGATAGGCACCTCCATCGGGTCGTAATCAGGGCTTATTATACCGCAATCTGCATCGATTGAAAAGAGCCAGTTGCCGGAGCGGGGAATTTTTATGGGCAAAAGGAAGCGGGGCGGACAGAGAGTCCGCCCCGCAGGGGATATAGCTTTAGGAGGGGGAAAACGATTTCAACTTGAACCTGTCATGTCTGTGTCGAAACAACGCCCCCTTCCGGGGTTCGGAAGGGGACGTCGGTCATGCGGGACATTACTTTCCCGACAGGTCCACGGCATGGCGGATGAAACTCATAGGCGGTACCGGCCGGGGCAGGGGCATGGTAAAGGTCATCTGAGGCGTTTTCGGCTCAAAGAGGGGCAGTCCGTCGGCATCCGTCATCTCCGGCACGGTAAGGGAGAAGGGACGGGTATCCGGCCCCACCACCTCCACGGTATCGCCGGTGCGGAACTTGTTGCGGAGACTCAGGGTGGCCAGTCCCTCCGGGGTGCAGCCCGTTACCACGGCGCAGATCTGCCAGTCCCGGATATAGCGGGAACTCTCGTAATACTGGCCGGGAGGGCCGTAGAAAAAGCCGGTGGAATAGTGGCGATGGCTGACGTGCTCCACCTCGTCCCGCCAGACGGGGTCGGCGGGGCGGCCCTGCGCCACGTCGTCGATGACATGGCGGTAAGCCCCGGTGACGATGGCAGCATAGTAGGCGGATTTGGCCCGGCCCTCGATCTTCAGGCAATCCACTCCGGCGTCCATGAGGTCGTCCAGATGGTCGATCATGCACATATCACGGGAGTTCATGATGTAGGTACCCTTCTCGTCCTCGAACACCGGGAAGTATTCGCCGGGGCGCTTCTCCTCCATCAAGGCGTACTGGTAGCGGCAGGGCTGGGCGCAGGCGCCCCGGTTGGAATCCCGGCCGGTCATGTAGTTGGAGAGCAGGCAGCGGCCGGAGTAGGACACACACATGGCCCCGTGGCAGAAGGTTTCCAGCTCCAGCTCCGGGGAGGTGCGGCGGCGGATCTCACGGATCTCGTCCATGCTCAGCTCACGGGCCAGCACCACTCGCTTGGCGCCCAGATCATACCATGCCTGAGCGCAGGCGTAGTTGGCGATGGATTGCTGGGTGCTGATGTGGCGTTCACAGCGGGGAGCGTATTTTCCCGCCAGCGTGAAGGCCCCCAGATCCGCCAGAATGAGAGCATCCACCCCGGCATCGTTCAGGCGCTCCAGATGGGCGGGGAGGGCATCCACCTCGCCACTGCGGGGCATGGTGTTGACGGTGACGTGGACCCGGACGCCGTGGTCATGGGCATAGGCCACCGCAAGGGGCAGCTCCTCCGGGGAGAAATTCCCGGCGAAGGAGCGCATCCCGAAGGAGGTGCCTGCCAGATACACGGCGTCGGCACCATAGGCCACGGCCATTTTCAGCTTTTCCATATCCCGGCCGGGGACAGGCAGCTCAGGCTTTTTTCTCATCATATCCATCAATCCGGGGCGTACATATCGCTGTTGACGAAGGCCAGATGCTCATCATAGGTGCGGAAGAAGTGGCTGACTCCATCCTTGCCGTAGGCAAAGTAGTAGTAGCCGGTGTCGTTGGGATGCACCGCCGCCTTGATAGAGGACAGACTGGGGTTGCAGATGGGGCCGGCGGGGAGGCCGCCGTGCTTATAGGTGTTGTAGGGGCTGTCCAGATCCGTGGAGAACTGGGTATCGTCCATGCCGGCGATGTGCAGGGCGTAGTAGATGGTAGCATCGGACTGGAGGGCGGTGCCGATCTCGGAGTTGTCGCCGCTGAGGCGGTTATAGAACACGGAGGAGATGTTGGCACGCTCCTCGTCGTCACCGATGGCCTCCTTTTCGATGATGGAGGCCAGTGTGACGATCTCACGGAGGCTGTACTGGGAGTTCTCGATATCCGTCAGCAGCTCGCCGCTGACACGGGTCTGGAAGTTGGAGAGCAGGCGATCCAGCGCAGAGACGGCGTCCTCCTTGTGGAAGAACTCGTAGGTATCCGGGAAGAGGAAGCCCTCCAGCCGGGTGATGCTGCCCAGATTCTCGTTATCCACAAAGGTGTAGTCGAACACATGGTTCTTGGCGGCCTCCGTCAGGTCCTCCACATTGGACACGTCGCTGTCGGCCAGCAGTTGGATGGTCTCCTGCACGGAGTAGCCCTCCGGGATGGTGACCTTCACCGTCCCGGCCACAGAGGAGCCCTGCTGCATGGAGTCGATGATGCAGTTGTAGTCCATGTCGGTATTAAGCTCGTAGCTGCCGGGCTGGATGGTGTCCTTGGCGTGGAAGAGGGGACTGGTGATGACGAACAGCAGCTTATATTTGATGATGCCCGCCTTCTTCAGCTTGGAGGCGATCTGCCCCACGGAGTCGCCCTTTTCGATCTCCACCGTGGCGGTGAGAGGTGCCTTGTTCAGGGCGCACACGTCATTGACCATGAGCCAGCCCAGTCCCGCCAGCAGGCAGGAGCCCAGCACCACACCGGCGCAGTAGATGGCCCAGAAACGGGTCCGGCGCATTTTCTTGCGCTGCTTACGCTGAGTCTGCTGGCGGCGCACCTCGTCGGCGTTCCAGCTGGTGGTTTCGTTGTTTTTGCGGTCTGCCATAGATCGTTGTTCCTTTCTTTATCACATTTTCCCCAGCGCAAATCAGACCGGACAAGATACCTTCCGGGGCGGTGGGGCATAGAATAAGCCAGTGAAGAACAAGTGAGGTGAGGTTCAAGTGTGCTTTGACAACAACAACTGCTCCTGTATCTGGCTGATCGTCATCGTTTTACTGGTGCTCTGCTGCTGCGGCGGCGGACAGAATGAGCGCTGCTGCGGCGGCGACTCCCGCTGCTCCTGCTGAGGGACATAGGGACAGACACGTACCATAGGGTCGGCCGAACCGGGACGGGACGCTGCGGCGTTCCGTCCTTTTACGGCAGCAGATCCGCCACACGCTCCAGAACCTCCTGATGGATGTCCTGAATACTGCGGATCCGGCCGTCCCGGTCGCAGCGGATGCGCTGCCAGCCGCACCAGTCCACCACACGGGCGGCGCTCTCCCGGCAGGAACGGAGATAGGCTTCATCCTGCTCGTGAATGTCGGCGTGGGTATGGGTAGCCTCCTCCCGGCGGCGCATCATCTGCTCGGACAGCTCCGTGGGGAGATCCAGGTACAGCACTCGATCCGGAGCCGGCAGACCCAGCTTCTGATACTCGAAGTCAAAGAGCCAGTCCACAAAGGGCCGCTGCTGCTCCGGCGGAAGCTTGGAGGTCTGGTGAACGGCGTTGGAGGTGGTATAGCGGTCGGCGATGAGCAGACCGCCCTGCTCATAGTAGCTGCCCCAGTCCTGCTTATAGGAGGCGTAGCGGTCCACGGAGTAGAAAGCCGCAGCGGCATAGGCATTGACATCGCCGGGCTTCTGGCCGAAGGCCCCGCCCAGATAGAGCCGCACCAGCGCCGAGGATTCCTCCTGATACCGGGGGAAGGTCAGCTTGCGGTAGGGAACGCCCCGCCGGGTCAGCTCCTGACACAGCAGCTCCGACTGCGTAGCCTTGCCGGAACCGTCGGTCCCCTCGAATACGATGAGCTTTCCCTGCATGGCATGGTCCCTCCCGTTGGCTCGGAAAATTTTATCACACTATTCTACCACAGCTTTCCCCATTTGTCCACATGGGAAACCGGCGTTTACAGAATGGCAAAAACTTGATATAATCACAGAAACGATCCGAGCGGAGGACGAATGGATGCATATTTTTGACATGGACGGGACCCTGATCGATTCCAACGGCATCTGGCGGGAGGTGGATGAGACATTTCTGGCCAAGCGTGGCTTTCCCTACACCAAGGAGTACTATCAGGGGGTGGCGCACACCATTTTCCCGCTGGCGGCGGAGTTCACCAAGCGCTACTGCCATCTGGAGGAGTCTGTGGAGGATATCATGGCAGAGTGGATGGAGATGGCCGGGGACGCCTACGCCACACGGGTACAGGTGAAGCCCGGCGTGCGGGAGTATCTGGATCAGTGCCGCCGCCGGGGGCAGCGGATGATGGTGCTGACCTCCAGTGTTCCGGCCCACTGCCGGGCGGCACTGGGGCATCTGGACTGATGCCATATTTTGAGGAGATCTTGTTTGCCCACGATCTGAAGATCGAGAAGAAGGACCCGGAGATCTTCCGGGTAGCGGCCCGACGCATGGGCGTGGAGCCGGTGGAGTGCGTGGTGTATGACGACTCCGTGGAGGCGTGCCGTGGGGCCAAGGCGGCCGGGATGCACACGGTGGGGGTCTACGATCAGTTCTTTCACGTCTCGTGGGAGGAGATGACACGGGTGTGCGATCGGACCATCCGGAACTTCACGGAGCTGCTGGAGGATTGAAAAAACGGAATTGCCGAAAGAAGAAACAGGGGAGGGGGACAGTGGATGCTGCCCCCTCCCCTGTGGCCATTACGGACGATAAAAAACGAAAACTTACCCACCGTGGACCGGCTCACACCTTACTTCACACCTTACTGTAACGGCTCACGCAGAGGTCATGGTGCAGAGCCACCTGTCCCTCGTCCACCAGCCAGCCCGACAGATGCAGGAAATTGCGCTGGGTGACGCTGATGCGGAAGGGATCATGAGTGTGGATGCCCTCCTGACGGCAGTAGGCATAGAGCCACTGGTCGGCGGTCATGCCGTCGGTGAGACAGCTCAGCAGCCGCCGCCCCTTATCGTGGATGGCGGCGATGTTGGCATCGATGACGGGACCAAGCTCTGTGACGCTGGTCTTATGGGCCAGCACATAGACCGGGCAGCGGAGACTGCGGAGGGACTCCATCACCGTCAGATCACGGGCAATGTGCATGATGGTGGGCAGCTTGAAGCGCTGCAACTGCTCCGGCCCCAACAGGCAGTCTGCCAGATAGGCAGTGCCGTCGGGGGTGATAAAGCCCATCTGCCCGGCAGAGTGGCCCGGCAGGGGCAGCAGGCCGAAACGGACGCCGCAAAAGTCCAGATGTTCTGCGTCAGGGGAGATGAGAACGTCCGACAGGAAGCACTCCTCCGGAAACATGGACTGGATGGTGCCGTAGGTGAGGGTCTCGTAGTTGGCCCGGAAGGCGGTGGCATCGGCGCAGATGGCGGCCTCGATCATGGGCATAGCGATGGGGCAGCCGTAGCGCCGGCGGAGATAGGCGGCGTTGCCACATGGTCGTAGTGAGCGTGGGAGCAGAGGATCCCCTTGGGGCGCAGACCGTGCTCCTCCAGCAGGGCGGTAAGGCCCTCCCGGTCAGAGGCGGCGATGCCGGTGTCCAGCAGGACAATGTCCGTATCCGTCAGGCGGTAAAAGGGGATCAGGGCCGTGGCTCCCACGGCGGCCCATGTATCTTTATGTATGTGCAGCAGCTCCATAAGGCGTCTCCTATCAGTTTCTTTTCGTTGAGATGGTACCATCTTCCGCCGGAAAATGCAAGGCGGGGAGAGAGGACGGAAAAAATTTTGCTTTTCCCTCTATGCAAACGGGAAAAAATAAGGTAAAATACTCCCAAGTATCACATACGGAGGAAGAGCAATGGACGAACCGAAGTATAAACGGGTGCTGCTGAAGATCAGCGGCGAGGCACTGGCGGGCGAGAAGCACTTCGGCCTGGACTTTCAGGTGCTGGGTCAGGTGGCGGACGTCATCAAGGAGTGCGTGAACATGGGCGTGCAGATCGGCGTTGTCATCGGCGGCGGCAACTTCTGGCGGGGCGTGAAGAACGGCGAGGGTCACATTGAGCGCACCCGTGCCGACCACATGGGGATGCTGGCCACGGCCATGAACTGCATGGCACTGGCGGACGTGCTGGAGCAAAAGGGCGTGGACGTCCGGCTCCAGACGGCGCTGGAGATCCGTGAGGTGGCGGAGCCTATATCCGGGCCAGAGCCGTCCGGCATCTGGAAAAGGGCCGGGTGGTGTTGTTCGGCTGCGGTGTGGGATGCCCCTTCTTCTCCACCGATACGGCGGCGGTGCTGCGGGCGGCGGAGATCAACGCCGACGTGATCCTGCTGGCCAAGAACATCGACGGCGTGTACGACTGCGACCCGGCCAAGAACGCCGACGCCGTGAAATTCGACGCCATCACCTATGACGAGGTGCTCAAGCGTCATCTGGCGGTGATGGATTCCACCGCCACCAGCCTGTCCATGGACAACCACATCCCGGTGCTGGTGTTTGCACTGAAAGACCCGTATAATATCGTGCGTGTGCTGCGGGGCGAAAAAATCGGAACGATCGTGAAGGAGGCATAACCATGCTGAAGGAACACTACAAGGTATACGAGGAAAAGATGAAGAAGAGCGTGGAGGCGGTGGAGCGTGACTTCGGAGCCGTGCGGGCCGGACGGGCCAACGCATCCGTCCTCAACCGCATTCAGGTGGACTACTACGGCACCCCCACCCCCATCCAGCAGATCGCTGCGGTGGCGTCCCCCGATCCCCGGACGCTGCTCATCACCCCTTGGGACGCCTCGGCCCTGAAGGGCATCGAGAAGGCCATTCAGGAGTCCGATCTGGGCATCAATCCCCAGAATGACGGCAAGTCCATCCGGCTGGCCTTCCCCCAGCTGACGGAGGAGCGCCGCAAGGAGCTGGTCAAGCAGATCCGCAAGTACAACGAGGGCGGCAAGGTGGCCATCCGCAACATCCGCCGGGATGCGCTGGAGGCGTTCAAGAAGATGCAGAAGGCCTCCGAGATCACCGAGGACGAGCTGAAGCTGGCTGAGAAGGACCTGCAGAAGATGACCGACGACCACTGCAAGGAGCTGGATAAGCTGCTGGATACCAAAGAAAAGGAACTCATGTCCGTCTGATGGGCCTGTTTTCCAAAAAGAAGCATCATACGGCGGGGCAGGTGGATGAAAACCGCCTTCCCCGCCATATCGCTGTTATCATGGACGGCAACGGGAGATGGGCCAAGCGTCGGGGCCTGCCCCGCACCGCCGGACATAAGGTGGGGGCGGAGGTGTTCCGCAAAATCGCTACCTACTGCAAGGAGCTGGGAGTGGAGTACCTGACGGTATACGCCTTCTCCACGGAGAACTGGAAGCGCCCGGCGGACGAGGTCAACACCATCATGGGCCTTCTGAAGCAGTATATGCTGGAGGCCATCGACTCCATGGAGCGGGATCAGATCCGGCTGCGGTTTCTGGGGGACCTGAGCGCCCTTTCGCCGGAGCTGCAGGAGCTGGCCCGGCGCACCAACGAGATATCCTCCCACATTCAGGGCTTTCAGGCCAACGTCTGCCTGAACTACGGCGGTCGGGATGAGCTGCTGCGGGCGGCCCGGCACTTTGCCGCCGACTGTGTGGAGGGCCGCTGCCGCCCGGAGGAGCTGGACGAGGAGCGATTCTCCGGCTACCTGTTTACGGACGGTCTCCCGGATCCGGAGCTTATCATCCGCACCAGCGGAGAGGAGCGGCTGTCGGGCTTTCTGCTGTGGCAGTGCGCCTATTCGGAGCTGTATTTCTGCGATACCCTGTGGCCGGACTTCGGGCCGGAGGATATGGACCGGGCTATTGTGGCGTATCAGCAGCGTGACCGCCGGTTCGGCGGGGTAAAATAAAGAGGAAAGCATATGAAACAGAGAATTATCGTGGCGGTGATCGGCATCCCGCTGCTGCTGGCCATCCTGTGCGTGGCGCCGGACTGGGCCACGGCGGCACTGCTGGCGGCGCTGAGCGTGGTGGGTACCCATGAGCTGCTGGCGGCTGTGTGCGGGCCGGAAAAGACCCGGCGCTGGACGGCGCTGCCGGCGGTGATGGGCATATTAGTGGTGCTGCATTTTTACGGTGCGGGCCATGGGTGGCAGCTGCCGCTGGGCATCGTGGACGGCTGCTGCTGGTGGGCGTGATAGCGCTGCCGGCGGCGGGCGTGCTGACCTACGGC
>ENA-OQCO01000814-OQCO01000814.1-human-gut-metagenome-genome-assembly--contig:-NODE-814-length-15232-cov-2.040384_pt1 | contig 15232 bp, 15 predicted proteins | sample MGYA00242500_ERZ504582 | MGnify/ENA primary metagenome ERZ504582 (study PRJEB26092, sample SAMD00036346) | human gut metagenome | host: Homo sapiens | study: EMG produced TPA metagenomics assembly of...
GAAAACGCAAACGTGAACGTCGTGCAGCCAATCGTGCTAAGGGACGTGCTGAACGTAAAGCTAAGAAGCAAAGCTCTAAGCTTGGCTTTTAGATAAAGGTAAATTTAGATTAAAAAAATTTAAGAGGTTGAAACTATAAAAGTTTCGGCCTCTTTACTTATTATTCATCTTTTGAGCCGAGGTCTCACTCCCCAAGCCTTATGACTACAAAGATTTAGGTGTTTTTATCACAGTGGAAATCCTCAGTTTTTAGAAGATTTTCTTTAAAAGTAAAAGAACTTGTAAGTCCTAAGCTGAATCAACTCTCAAAATTATAATTTCACTACTTTTTTGTTGGCTTCCCACCTATAATAAAATCATAGCTTTTAAGAAAAGCCTAAAACAAAATAGTTTAAAGAAGGTTGTTTTCATGACAACAAAAATCATTAACAATTTTAATTCACTTAATTCCGAAGACCTTTCTATTATTGAAGGTGAGGGTGTGATTGGTTGTGTAGCTGGGGCTGCTGGGATCTCATGTGCTTAGATTTTTGACTGGAACATCAGTTGGAACCCATACATTACCGATTGTTGGGACCATTCAGGTGGGGTATTTGGGGAATGGTCAGGAGCCGGTCTTGGAATGGCTACATTTTGTGGAGTTTAGTTAGAAATTTGAAAGAACAAAATGATCCGTGCGTTTTTATTTGTGTGTGTTTCATTCTAGTAAGTTGCTATCAGTTGTGTGTTCCTCATCATTGGTTCATTACAATGATAGATGTTTTAGGAGTTACAGGTTTTGTAGTCCTTATCTATACTAAAAAACATCATTACTCATAAGCCTTTCAGTAATTAAAAAATTGGATAGCAAGGAGCATCGTCTCACATATAAAAACTTGGCTGAATGAATGTCAAGTTTTTTTGTGGTAAAAGTGCTAAAATAGAAGTCATGAAAGACAAGATTCGAATTCTCCATATCAATGATTTGCACTCTCATTTTGAACAGTATCCACAACTCAAGCGGGCTGTGGATGATTTGAGTCAGACGGACAGAGAGTTGATTAAGGTAGATCTTGGGGATAATGTGGATAAGTCTCATCCCTTGTCAGATGTGACAGCTGGGCGTTTTAATATAGCCTTGATGAATGAGCTGGGGATAGACTATGCGACTATTGGAAATAATGAGGGGATTGGTCTAGCTAAGGATGAGCTAGACTGTCTTTATGAGCAGGCTCAGTTTCAACCGATCATAGGAAATCTCAAGGATGAGGAGGGACAGCCTGAATGGGCCAAGCCCTATCTTGTTCACAAAACTAAAGCTGGTACAAAAATTGCTTTCTTGGCCTATACCTTTCCCTATTACCTTACCTATGCTCCCAACGGTTGGCAGGTGTTAGAGCCTATGGCTAGGTTGGAAGAGGATTTGGCCCGCTCTGTGGTAATGGATGCAGACCTAGTCATAGTACTTAGCCATCTAGGTGTGCGTTATGATGAGCAGATTTCAGAGACTTATCCACAGGTCAACCTTGTTATCGGAAGCCACACCCATCACCTTTTTGAAGAGGGCAAATTGATTAATGAGACCTATTTGGCAGCTGCTGATAGATATGGCTATTTTCTTGGCTGTATTGACCTAACTGTGGAAAATGGGCAAATAATAGCGTGTCAGATCGAGGCTATCCCCACTAAGGACTATATCTTGGATTTGGACAAGGAGGACGAAGCCTTTATCAAGGCCATGCGTGAGGAAGGCCATCGTCGTTTGGCCCAGGAAAAAGTGGCTAATCTAGGTCGAAAATTAAATTTTAATGAGACCTGTCAATTGGTTTTACAAGCTGTTTGTCAGGAGACAGATAGCCAGTTAACGCTTTTGAATACAGGACTTATCATGAAAACGCTAGGTCCTCAAGTGACAATGGCAGACCTTCAAGAAGCCCTTCCCCATCAGATGCGGATGGCCCGTCTATTTGTGACAGGGCAAGAACTCAAGGAAATTTGTCGTGAAGTTTTTACTAAGGCTGAACTCCTTAAAAACCAAGCTATTAAAGGTATGGGCTTTAGAGGTAAGGTATTTGGTGAGCTAATTACAGGTAATTTTGCTTACAAAAACGGTAATTTGTTGTATAATAGTAGGGTTGTAGATTCCAATGAGAAGTTTAGTTTGGTCCTTGTGGATCAGTACTACTTTTCTTCTTACTTCCCTACAATCAAGGAAAAGGAAGTCACGCTTCTTTTTCCAGATTTGTTTAGGGAACTTGTGGCTAAGTATTTAAGAAATAATGGTGCTGATTGGGATAAGAGGTAAGAACATTATCACTGTGCATCAGGATAGAAAATAAGAGAGCAGAAAGGATGGCGCATGCGTAAAGAAATCTTGCCAGAAATGTTTAATTATAATAAATATCCAGGGCCAGACTTTGTGTATGTGGCCGACCTTCTGAAATCAGATGCCTATCAGTTTACGGTTCTTGAAAATCACAAGGATGCTTTAGACGCCACTCGCTTTGGGCAACGTTTTTCTGAAATCATGCTCAAGTATGACTATATTGTTGGTGATTGGTCTAATGACCAGCTTCGCCTTAAGGGATTTTACGAGGACGATCGTCCCAATACGCGTAAGACAGATCGTATTAGTCGATTGTCAGAGTATTTACGCGAATACTGTGCCTTTGGTTGTGCTTACTTTATTTTGAAAAATGAAGAGCCGCAGTTAATCGTCTTTGAAGAGGAGACAGAGCCTCGTCGCAAGTGTCGTCGTTCTAATAATCGTCGTAATTCTTCTCAGGAATCTAGAGAGAAGGAGCATAATGCTTCTCAAAAGAATAAGGGACAAAAAGTTTCTGCTAAGCAAAAGCGGGATAAGTCCAAACGAGGAGACAGGGACCAAGAAGGGGCAAGCTTTGAGAAAGTCAAGCGTCGATCTAAGTTCAAATCTAGGTCCGAGGATGGTAGTCGTGAGCGAAAGCCTAACTTCAAGAAGAGTCAGAAGAAAGCTTCAAAAAATCAAACCCCCTCACTGAAAAAGCAAAGTAATGCCAAGTCAGATGGTCAGCATTTTACAATCAGAAAAAAGGAAATTAAACTATGTCAGAAGTAACAACACAATCAAAACCAGAACGTCGTAAACGTCAGAAATTAGAGGATATGGAGGGCTACAAACCTTCTATTTACGGTCTTACTCGTGATGAGTTGATTGACTGGGCTGTGGAACACGGTGAAAAGAAATTTCGTGCTACTCAAATTTGGGATTGGCTCTACAAGAAGCGTGTGCAGTCTTTCGAAGAAATGACCAACATTTCTAAGGACTTCATTGCTAAATTGAACGATAATTTCTGCGTAAACCCATTAAAACAGCGTATCGTTCAAGAATCAAAAGATGGTACAGTTAAGTATCTTTTTGAATTGCCAGATGGTATGTTGATTGAGACTGTTTTGATGCGTCAACACTATGGTTTGTCTGTCTGTGTGACAACTCAGGTTGGATGTAACATCGGTTGTACTTTCTGTGCTAGTGGCTTGATTAAGAAACAACGTGACTTGACTGCTGGTGAGATTGTTGCTCAAATCATGTTGGTACAAAAGTACTTTGATGACCGTGGTGATGGTGAACGTGTCAGCCACGTGGTTGTTATGGGGATTGGTGAACCTTTCGATAACTATGACAATGTGCTTCGCTTCTTGCGTACCATTAACAATGATAATGGCCTTGCTATTGGAGCTCGTCATATTACAGTGTCAACATCTGGTTTGGCACCAAAAATTAAGGAATTTGCCAACGAAGGTGTTCAAGTTAACCTCGCCGTATCACTTCACGCGCCTAACAATGACCTTCGTTCAAGCATCATGCGTATTAACCGCTCATTTCCACTTGAAAAACTCTTTGAAGCTATTGAATATTACATCCAGACAACCAACCGTCGTGTAACTTTTGAGTATATCATGCTTAATGAGGTCAATGACCACCCCGAAAATGCTCAAGAGTTGGCTGATTTGACTAAGAAAATCCGTAAGTTGTCATACATCAACTTGATTCCTTACAACCCAGTATCAGAGCACGACCATTATAGCCGTTCAACTAAAGAACGTGTGGCTGCCTTTTACGATGTGCTCAAGAAAAATGGTGTCAACTGTGTCGTTCGTCAAGAACACGGTACAGATATTGATGCTGCTTGTGGACAATTGCGCTCAAACACTATGAAACGTGACCGTCAAAAGGCTGTGGCAGAAGCATCTGGTAAATCAGAAGGTAAGTAAGATGTTTCAGCTGACGACTTGGGTAGATAAGAATGGAGAACTAACACCAAAAGGAAGAAAGCTAAGTCAAGTTTTGGTTTGTTCTTATCTCCTTTGTTTAGTACTCCTTTGTTGGACACCCCAGTATGGGCTAGTTGAAGGTGTTGAAACCCCTGGTATTCAACATTTTGGTAGGGTAGTGGTGCTTTTGACGCCGTTCAACAGTCTGACTAATTTTAATCAGCTGGATAGTCTTAAGGAGATTGTCTTTGTCCTTGGGCAAAATGTGACCAACATTTTCTTGCTGAGTCCGCTGATTTTAGGGCTCTTAGCCTTGTACCCAAGATTTAGGTCTTGGAAAAAGGTCCTTGTAGCGACGCTTGCCATGTCTTTGACGATTGAAATCGGGCAGGTGATTCTTGATCTTCTCATTGATGCTAATCGTGTCTTTGAGCTAGATGATTTATGGACCAACACTTTGGGTGGTTTGGTGGCACTAGGTGCCTACCGCCTCCTTGTGAAACTGATTCAAACGTATTTTAATGAGTAAAAAACCTAGGACACTTTGTGTCCCAGGTTTCACTTATTTTCTCTCATACAAATACAACACATCCAAAAGAGGGAAAAATGAATAAACACTTTTAGTGAAACAATGAAATACTTAATGTGACAGTAGTCACCGTATTGACACTAGGAGCAACAATGACAGCGGTTAAAGCAGATACTTATCAAAAGTGGCCGTGATGCCGATATTATGCGAGAAAGAGGGCAGGTTTGGAGCTATTCTGAGGTTAAAAGAGAGTCTCAATTAGCTAATTACAACACTGATGGTCGCTATCTCAGTGAGGCAACTAACTTCGAATTGTACAATTTTGTCAGAGAGTATAAGACATCTGATGAAATCAGACGTATTTGGAACCCTAAGAAGGACGAATCAGTTATCCACGATAAGGATAACTGATTCTATTGATGATGGGCACAAGGCCTATAATTTTGACTCCTTTGCTTATCAATTGCCAGAGTCTACTGATTTTGGAAAATTGACTTATATTGGTCACTTTCAGTCAGAAGATGGTACAATTTATCGCTATTGGAAATAACTTTCATTAGACTTATAATCATCCTTTTGTAGGGATAGGGGGAATAACTTGTTTTTTAAAGAATCAATCATTGCAAAACTTTGGTGGTTTTTCAAGTTAGAAAAACGCCGTTATACTGTCGGGATATTGGCACTGAGTTTGGTTTCGGTTCTCAATCTGATTCCTCCTATGGTTATGGGTCGGGTCATTGATGCTATCACATCGGGAAAATTGACCAATCAGATCTTGCTTTTGAATCTCGTTTATTTGCTTTTGGCGGCTTTAGGAATGTACTATTTGCGCTATGTTTGGCGGATGTATATCTTGGCAACGTCTTATCGCTTGGGACAGATTATGCGTTCGCGGCTTTTTGAGCATTTTACCAAGATGTCGCCTTCTTTTTACCAAAAGTACCGAACTGGTGATCTCATGGCCCATGCCACCAATGATATCAACTCTCTAACCCGTTTGGCTGGTGGGGGTGTCATGTCAGCCGTGGATGCGTCTATCACAGCCTTGGTGACTTTAATCACCATGTTCTTCAGCATTTCCTGGCAGATGACCCTGGTGGCAGTCTTACCTCTACCTTTCATGGCTTTTGCGACTAGTCGTTTGGGACGTAAGACCCACAAAGCTTTTGGAGCATCCCAGGCAGCTTTTTCTGAACTTAATAATAAGGTACAAGAATCGGTGTCAGGTATCAAGGTAACCAAGTCTTTTGGCTATCAGGAGGCTGAGCTCCAGTCCTTCCAAGAGACCAATAAGATGACTTTTGAAAAGAATATGCATACCATGAAGTATGACAGCCTTTTTAATCCTTTGGTCTTGCTCTTTGTTGGCTCATCTTATGTTTTGACCCTCCTTGTCGGGGCCTTTATGATTCAGGCCGGTCAGATAACGGTCGGAAATTTGGTAACCTTTATTACCTATTTGGACATGCTGGTTTGGCCCCTAATGGCCATTGGCTTCCTCTTTAATATCACGCAGAGGGGAAATGTGTCCTACCAACGTATCGAGACTCTTTTAGAGCAGGAATCAGATGTTCAAGATCCTGCTTATCCTCTTCCAAGCATTGAAAATGGTCGTTTAGACTTTGCGATTGACCGCTTTGCTTTTGAGGATGAGGATACTTTGCGAGATATTCATTTCACCTTGGACAAGGGGCAAACCCTTGGTTTGGTTGGACCGACTGGCTCAGGAAAGACGGCTCTTGTCAAGTTGCTCTTGCGGGAGCACGATGTCAATCAAGGAGCCATCTATTTGAATGGACATGACATCCGAGACTATCGCCTATCAGACTTGCGTAGCTTGATTGGTTATGTTCCTCAAGACCAGTTTCTCTTTGCTAGTTCTATTTTAGACAATGTCCGCTTTGGTAATCCAGATTTCTCCATTGATAAGGTGGAAGAAGCGACTAAGTTAGCTCAAGTTTATGATGATATCAAGGATATGCCTGAAGGCTTTGAAACAATCATTGGTGAAAAGGGTGTCAGCCTATCAGGTGGTCAAAAACAACGTCTGGCTATGAGCCGGGCCATGATTTTGAATCCAGAAATTTTGATTTTGGATGACTCCTTATCTGCGGTTGATGCTAAGACAGAACATGCCATTATTGATAATCTTAAGCATACTCGCAAGAACAAAACAACTATTATTACCGCCCACCGTCTCAGTGCGGTGGTGCACGCTGACCTCATCCTGGTCATGCAAGATGGTCGTATCATTGAACGTGGGCGTCATGACGACTTACTAGCTCAAGGTGGTTGGTATGCCAAGACCTATGAGTCTCAACAGTTAGAAATGGAAGGAGGAGAAGCTCATGCCTAATCAAAACCAATGGTCTGTGTTTAAGCGTCTCTTGACCTATCTCAAGCCTTACAAGTTCTTGACCTTTCTAGCTTTGACCTTCCTCTTGTCCACAACGGTTATCAAGAGTATCATTCCCTTGGTGGCCTCTTATTTTATTGATCACTATCTTCATGATATGAATCAGCCGGCAAGTATGATTCTGATTGGCTACTATGGTCTCTACCTCTTGCAGACACTAGTCCAGTATCTGGGAAATCTCTTCTTTGCGCGTGTGTCCTATAGCATTGTCAGAGATATTCGTCGAGATGCCTTTGCCAATATGGAAAAACTGGGTATGTCTTACTTTGACAAGACCCCAGCAGGTTCCATCGTTTCCCGCTTGACCAATGATACTGAGACCATTAGCGAGATGTTCTCAGGAATTCTGTCTAGTTTTATTTCGGCTATCTTTATCTTTGTTACCACCCTTTACACCATGATGATCTTGGACATTCGTCTGACCGGGCTTATTGTCCTCTTTCTTCCTCTGATTGTCCTTTTGGTTAACCTTTATCGCAAAAAATCAGTGGCCATCATTGAAAAGACCAGAGCCTTGCTTTCAGATATAAATGCCAAACTGTCAGAGAGTATCGAAGGGATTCACATCATTCAGGCCTTTAACCAGGAGAAGCGTCTTAAAAAAGAGTTTGATGCCATTAATGAGGAACACCTGATTTATGCCAGCCGTTCTATATCACTGGATTCTCTCTTTCTACGCCCAGCCATGAGTCTACTGAAGCTCCTGGCTTATGCTGTTCTCATGGCCTATTTTGGCTACCGAGGTATCTATCTGGGTATCACAGCAGGTACCATGTATGCCTTTATCCAGTATATTAATCGCCTCTTTGATCCCTTGATTGAAGTGACACAAAACTTCTCGACTCTACAAACCTCTATGGTCTCAGCAGGTCGGGTCTTTGCCTTGATTGACGAGCGTACCTATGAGCCTGAACAGAGAGACACAGCTGCCAAGGTTACTGAGGGGAATATTCGCTTTGAGAATGTCTCCTTCTCCTATGATGGCAAGCACCAGATTTTGGATAATATTTCCTTCTCTGTCAATAAAGGTGAAACCATCGCCTTTGTGGGATCTACAGGCTCTGGAAAATCCTCTATTATCAACGTGCTCATGCGATTCTATGAGTTCCAATCAGGACGAGTTCTCCTAGACGGTGTGGATATTCGTGATTATAGTCAGGAAGAGCTGCGCAAGAATATTGGTCTTGTCCTTCAGGACCCCTTCCTCTATCATGGCACAATCAAATCCAATATTGCCATGTATCAAGATTTAACTGATGAAGAGATTAAAGCTGCTGCTGAGTTTGTCGATGCCAATCACTTTATTGATAAACTTCCTGAAGCTATGATTCCCCAGTTTCCGAACGTGGTTCAAGTTTCTCAACCGGTCAACGCCAGCTTCTAGCCTTTGCTAGAACCGTTGCTAGCCAGCCTAAAATCTTGATTTTGGATGAAGCGACAGCCAATATTGATTCGGAGACAGAGGCTATTGTTCAAAACTCTCTTGCAAAAATGCGTCAAGGCCGTACAACCATTGCCATTGCCCACCGCCTATCAACAATCCAAGATGCTAACTGCATCTATGTCTTAGACAAGGGCCGCATCATTGAACACGGTAGCCACGAAGAGCTCCTATCCCTCGGCGGCACCTATCACAAGATGTACAGCCTACAAGCAGGCACCATGGAAGGAGAGTAAGCTAATCTAGACCATAGCTTCTATATTCGAAAAGATTTCTTAAAAATCAAAATCGAGTAGTGACATTTATGTCACTACTTTTTTGTTGGCTACCACCCTATAATAAAATCATAGCTTGAGAGAAAAAGCTAAAAATAATTTAGGAGGTTGTTAGAATGACAAGGCAAACAAATAATACATTTGAAACACTCGATCTCGAGGTACTTGCAAACGTTGAGGTAGTGTAAAATAAGTTGTGTAAACACAAAAAGGAATAAATCCGTTATAGTAGAGTTGCAAAACATTACTAGAAAGAGATTTATTCCTATGACTCAGTTTACCACAGAACTACTTAACTTCGGCTCTATAATTTCTGTAGTGGGAAAAACCACTGTAGAGATTATAGAGCTTTTTGAGATGGTGCCACCTCAAGGTTGAGTAAATCAAAAGATAGAAGGCACAATTACTCAAGGTGGAAATAAGGTGGGCATTAAGGAAGGGAACCCCTCTAGTGACGCTAAAAATAGCATTGACAGTGATAACAAATACACTTACAAAGCTAAGGAAAATTAAACCGATAATTGAGTAATCGAATCTCAAGAGGCTGATTTAGCCTTTTTTGATAGGATTTTTTGAGATATGGATTGACGTTTTTCATAATGTTATCCCTTTTCGGAATAAAAATAATCAAATTATGACATCATACGATAGAGATAGGCTCCGAGGCTATCAGCAGTCATGGTTTCCTTTGGAAATACCAGGGCTGGCACAGTAATAATGGTTAGATCAAATACGTATGCTTGTAGGACTATTTTAGAATGTTTCCTTCTAATAACTATTGTATAACTTTGAAATCGATTTCAATGAACTTGTCCTAAATGACCCCAAATACGGCTTAAATGGTAATAGTGGAGATGACTTTAAGATTTTTCTTACCGTTTGGGACGTATGGCAACTTTTTGGGACGCTGGCTCTTTTTATCCTGAAAATATGACATACTAATCATATGATAATTTGTGATGAAAGGGTTTGGTATGTTTCGTTTTCGTAGGACTTTTGTCCCTCAAATAGACATGAGGGATTGTGGAGTTGCTGCCTTGGCATCAGTGGCCAAGTACTATGGTTCAGATTATTCATTAGCACATCTGCGTGAGTTGGCGAAGACCAATAAAGAAGGGACAACTGCCTTAGGTCTTGTAGAGGCTGCTAAAAAAATTGGCTTTGAAACGAGAGCTATAAAGGCTGAAATGTCGCTCTTTGAGATGGAAGATGTTCCTTATCCTTTTATTGCTCATGTTAATAAAGATGGGAAGCTTCAACATTATTATGTTATTTATAAAAGCACCAAGGATTATCTGATAATTGGAGACCCTGATCCAAGTGTAAAAGTAACTAAAATGACTAAAGAGCGTTTTGAGAAAGAGTGGACAGGTGTTACTCTTTTTATGGGACCGGAACCCAGTTATAAACCACATAAGGATAAGAAAAATGGACTCTGGGACTTTCTCCCTTTGATCTTTAAACAAAGGTCCTTGATAGCTAATATTGTCTTTGCCAGTCTCTTGGTTACTTTAATAAATATTTTAGGTTCCTATTATTTACAAGGTATTCTAGACGAATATGTCCCTAATCAAATGAAGTCTACCTTAGGAATTATCTCAATTGGATTAGTTGTGACCTATGTTTTACAACAAATGATGACTTTTGCAAGAGATTATCTCTTAACCATACTGAGTCAGCGATTGACCATTGACGTTATCTTGTCCTACATACGACATATCTTTGAACTCCCAATGTCTTTTTTTGCCACAAGACGTACAGGGGAGGTTATCTCACGTTTTAGTGATGCTAACTCTATTATCGATGCTCTGGCTTCGACGATATTATCACTTTTCCTTGATTTCTCTATTGTGATTATCGTAGGAGGCGTGTTATTGATACAAAATAGCAATCTCTTCAAGCTAGTTCTTTGTTCGGTTCCAATTTATACCCTTATCGTCTTTGCCTTTATGAAACCTTTTGAGCGAATGAATCATGACGTCATGCAGAGTAATGCTATGGTTAATTCAGCCATCATTGAGGACATTAATGGGATTGAAACCATAAAGTCACTAACCAGCGAAGAAGTATGCTATCAAAAGATTGATGGTGAGTTTGTTGACTATCTAGACAATTCTTTTCGCCTTTCTAAGTTATCTATACTACAAACATCATTGAAACAAGGTGCTCAACTTATTTTAAATGTACTTATCCTCTGGACAGGTGCTCAGTTGGTGATGGGAAATACCATTTCGATAGGACAATTGATTACTTTTAATATGTTGCTTTCTTACTTCACGAATCCTTTGGAAAATATCATTAACCTGCAAACCAAGTTACAGTCTGCTAAGGTAGCTAATACTAGGCTCAATGAGGTCTATCTGATTGAATCAGAGTTTGGACAAAGTGATGATACCTATCAAGAAGGCATTGCGGATGGAGATATCACTGTTACGGATTTATCTTATAAATATGGTTTTGGTCGTGATACTTTGACTGATGTCAGTTTGACGATTAGACAAGGAGAAAAAATCAGTTTTGTTGGTGTCAGTGGATCTGGTAAGACTACTCTAGCTAAAATGTTGGTCAATTTTTATCAACCATATAAGGGGCACATAGATTTTAATGGTCAAAATATTAGTCGCATAGACAAGAAACTCTTCGTCAACATATTAACTATCTCCCTCAGCAATCCTATATATTTAGTGGTAGTGTTTTAGAAATCTTACTTTAGGTGCAGCACGGGGTATTACGCAAGCTGATATTTTGAAAGCTTGTGAAATAGCAGAAATTCGTCAAGATATTGAAAACATGCCTATGGGGTTTCAGACAGAGCTGTCTGATGGAGCAGGTCTGTCTGGAGGGCAAAAGCAACGTATCGCTTTGGCGCGTGCACTACTAACGAAATCTCCTGTACTAATCTTAGATGAAGCAACTAGCGGATTGGATGTTTTGACAGAAAAGCAGGTTATTGATAACCTCCTAGCACTAAAAGATAAAACGATCATCTTTGTAGCACACAGGCTTAGTATCGCTGAGCGGACCGACCGTATCGTAGTCATTGATCAGGGACGCGTAGTGGAGACAGGTTCTCATCAAGACCTAATGTCTTATCCAGGTTTCTATTATCAATTATTTAGAAAGTGAGGAAAAGGAAACACGATGAATCCACAGTTGTTTAAAAGCACAGAGTTTTACCATCGTCGCTACCACAATATGTCTACTGTTTTGATTACTCCCTTGATTTTGTTAGTTATTTTCCTTTTTCTTTTCGCTTTTTTTGCTAAGAAGGAAGTTACAGTCACGTCTAGAGGAAGTATAGAGCCAACCAAGGTTATCGCAGTAATCCAATCAACCAGTGACAATACCATCATAGATAATCAACTGGTTGCTAATAAGGTTGTTAAAAAGGGGACACCTTAGTTCAGTATTCAGAGACCATGGAGGCATCGCAAAAAGAGGGGCTTCAAAAGCAACTAGAACTTTTAAAAAGACAGGAATCAGGTTTGAAGACCTTGCAATCTAGCCTAACGCAGGGAACCAATCTTTTTCAAGAACAGGAAGACGAGTTTGGTTATCAGAGTACTTTTAACACCTACCTAAGTCAGGCACAGGATATTGACTTGGGTGTGGCTAAAACAAATACAGAGGTTAATAACCAAGCAGCAATGCGAGTAATACCGGTTCTGCTATTGATAACCAGATTAGTCAATTGCAGACTCAGGTCTCAGAGTATGAGGCGCTCTCTCAAGCTATTACCAATCATGAAACGACTTTACCTGAAGGCAATCCTCATCAGGCAACCTTAAATGCCTATAACAGTCAGTATGCTACGACACCGGATGCCAGTGTAACAGACCAATACCTATCTCAAGTTAATACCAATATTTCGAGCTTGAATGCTTCCATAGGTAATCTAGAAATCCAAAAGGCTGGGACAGCACAGTTGTAACTTATGACAATAGTGATAGCACTAAAAAAGAAGCTCTAAAAAATCAATTCTTGCAAATGCAGGACAGCAATTGAGCTCAGTGGAAACACAAATTACCGATACCGAGAGTAAAATCAATCAGGCAGATGTCCTTCTGACTAATACCCTCATCCAGTCACCAGAAGATGGAATCTTACACTTGAGTCAAGCTGATAAAAAAGCAACCATGGCTGCGACAGGAACTGAGTTGGCCCAGCTTTATCCCGATATGACTCAAACCCAGGAAGTTGCCATTACTTATTATGTGAATTCGGATTATGTGCCAAAACTGCAAAAAGGCCAGTCAGTTCGACTGACCTTGGATAAGGTTGGTAATCACGGTACCACAATTATTGGAAAACTTGAGAGTATTGATAATTCTGCCACGGAAACAGAAAGGGGGAATGTGTTTAGAGTAACTGCTAGGGCAAGTATTTCAGAAAAAGAAGCCCAAAATCTACGTTACGGTCTAGAAAGTCGTGTGACAAGCGTTATTGACCAAAAGACCTACTTCAATTACTTTAAAGACAAGTTACTAAACTTGCAAGACCAATAGGAGGAGAATTACCGATGGCTAACAATACGATTAATAACTTTGAAACACTTGATAACCACGCTCTTGAACAAGTCGTAGGTGGAAGTGGGTGGATGGATTATATAAATGGTTTCCTAAAAGGATTCGGAGGGCAAAGAACGCTTCCAACAAAAGACTATAACATTCCTCAAGTTTAGGTATAGAAAAAAGGCTGTTAGGCCTTTTTAGTTATTGTTAATTGTTGTGTGAATGAGAAATTTGTTACTCTGTGTTTCTAAGTTTACATTTGATATAGTTATCTAAGATTTCTGTGACATTAGCAAGGCCAATGCCTCGCTCTCGTCCCTTGTTGGAGACACCTCTTTCAAATATGGTTTTTAGTTTCTGTTTGTTCTTCACTTATGGTATTGCTAATAGATAATAGCTGTGAACGATGATCTTCCCAAAAGCTAATAGTAATTTTATGGTTTTGAGTTTGAATGGCACCTTCAATAGCGTTATCTAAAAAAATAGAAGTGACGATAATGAAGTCCAGAATCTCCATCCCAATCAAGTGGATGGGTTCTGGGATGCTAATCTGAGCTTCAATACCTTCTTCTTCTGCTTGTAAAACTTTTGCGGACAGAAGGCTTTTCAAAGTATTATCCTGAATATTAACGAGTCTAGCTAAGTCAAAGTTCTTGTATTTAATCGTTTATCGGATTCTTGAAGCACACTATCATAGACTTCTTTGACAATATCCATATCGTCTTTATCTATCCCCAATCGTAATGTGACTAAGAGATTACTATAATCGTGTCTAAAACTACGAACAGAATTGTAGAGACATTCAATATGTTTATTGTAGGTGTAGAGATTCTCTAGCTGGAGATTTTTCTGGAAGTCCAATTGTCCTTGAATCATTTCACGAATGTTTCTTTCTAAAAAGACAATCATAATGAAGAAGAGGACAAGTGAAATAACAACACAGAGTTTTCGAAGCTCCAAAGTTGAAGAGTGAGTAGTGTTTTCAAGATACATGAGGGACTGTAACAGTAGGGTGTACCCAAACATAAAAAAGTTAGCAACTATAATAATATGTTGAATCGGAGAATTTGATTTCTGCTTTTGAAGTATGGTAAAACTCTCCTTGAATAATTTAATAAAGAGAAATGATAGACAAAGAGGTGCGATAGATGAAGGGATGGATATTAATAGAGAGCTTTTATAATCGGTGATACTAATATTAAAAAAAGGAAAGATAAAAAAAGTAATCAGTCTTAAACTAAGGTTGTTGAGGATATCAGGGAAGAGACCATTGAAAATCTAAAGGTAAAACCTGATGGGATCTATGTGGACGGCACCCTGGGACGAGCCGGACACTCTCGGGAGATCGCCGGGCGGCTGACCACCGGGCGGCTCATCTGCATCGACCGGGACCAGGCCGCCATCGACGCGGCGCAGGACCGTCTGGCCCCCTGGCTGGACCGGGTGACGCTGATCCACAGCAACTTTTCGGAATTGAAGGAGGTCCTGTCCCGGTGCGGTGTCAGCGGCGCCGACGGGATGCTCTTTGACTTGGGCGTGTCCTCTCCCCAGCTGGACGACGCCTCACGGGGCTTCTCCTATATGCAGGACGCCCCGCTGGACATGCGGATGGACACCTCCGCCCCCCTGAGCGCCGCGGACATCGTGAACACCTGGAGCCAGGAGGAGCTGCGGCGCATCCTGTTTGAATACGGCGAGGAGCGGTACGCCCCCGCCATCGCGAGAGCCATCGTCCGGGCGCGGGAGACCGCGCCTGTGAAGACCACCCTGGAGCTGGTGGAGATCATCAAGAGCGCCATGCCTCCCGCAGCTCTGCGGGAGAAGCAG
>ENA-OQCO01000815-OQCO01000815.1-human-gut-metagenome-genome-assembly--contig:-NODE-815-length-15216-cov-2.336271_pt1 | contig 15216 bp, 16 predicted proteins | sample MGYA00242500_ERZ504582 | MGnify/ENA primary metagenome ERZ504582 (study PRJEB26092, sample SAMD00036346) | human gut metagenome | host: Homo sapiens | study: EMG produced TPA metagenomics assembly of...
CTGGTATTATCTGAACGGAAGCGGAGCGATGGCAACGGGCTGGCTGAATCTGGGAGGAACCTGGTATTATCTGACAGGAAGTGGAGCCATGGCAGCAAACACCTGGATCGGAAGTTATTACGTTAATGGAAGCGGAGCCTGGGTACCTGGTCAGACAACCGGCACGACAACAGGTGGAGGTTCCAAAAACAAAATTATTGCCATTGATGCAGGTCACCAGAGAAAAGGAAACAGTGCAAAAGAGCCGATCGGTCCCGGAGCATCTCAGACAAAGCCTAAAGTTGCATCCGGAACTCATGGAAATGCATCCGGACTAAACGAGTATGAGTTGACACTTCAGGTTTCTTTGAAACTGAGAGATGAGCTTCAGGCACGTGGATATCAGGTTTATATGATCCGCGAGACACATGATGTCAATATCAGCAATGCAGAACGCGCACAGATGGCAGCCAATCAGGGAGCAGATATTCTGGTTCGCATCCATGCCAATGGATCTGATAATACATCCGTTGCAGGAGCACTGACGATGGCACCGTCCAACAGCAATCCGTATCTGGGAAAAAGTGTGATCAGTGCCAGCCAGACACTGTCAAGAAAAATAGTAGACTGTTTCTGTGCAGCTACAGGAGCTAAAAACCAGGGTGTAATGCAGACGGATACCATGAGTGGCATCAACTGGAGCTCCATTCCGGTGAGTATCGTTGAAATGGGATACATGACCAATCGTACAGAAGATCTGAATATGGCAAGCACTTCTTATCAGACAAAAATGGTACAGGGTATCGCTAACGGTATCGATGCTTATTATGGAGCATAAGTAATTATCCGGCAGGTATTATTCTGCGGGGTGTTTTGACTCGGAACTGCGAAGGTAATGAGCAGTTCCGAGCATAAAAGAAAAGAGAGCAGGACGTAACTATGTCACAAGTAATATTATTTGACCTGGATGGAACATTGACAGAGTCCGGAGAGGGCATTATTAACTGTGTGCAGTATGCACTGGAAAAACTGGGAAAAAAAGAAGAACATCCGGAAAATCTGCAGTGTTTTATCGGTCCTCCTTTAAAAGAACAGTTTATGAAATATGCAGGTCTCGGCGAGGAAGAGGGAGAAAAGGCAGTTGTATATTACCGGGAACGGTATACTACAACGGGAATATTTGAAAACCGTCTGTATCCGAAGATTCCGGAATTACTGGAACTTCTGAAAATTAATAATAAGATCCTTGCTGTGGCATCGTCTAAACCGGAGGTCTACGTAAAACAGATTCTGGAGCATTTTCAGATTGCAGATTATTTTACTGCGATTGTGGGAAGTGAACTTGACGGAAGAAGAACGGAGAAGGCGGAGGTTATTGAAGAGGCTTTACGGCGGATGCATCTGGAAGAAGAACGGGACAAGGTTCTTATGGTAGGCGATCGGAGTCACGATGTACAGGGTGCCATAAGCTGTGGTCTGCAATGTATCGGGGTTGCCTACGGATACGGAAGCCGGGAAGAACTGGAAAAAGCAGGTGCTGTCTATATCGCAGACAGTGTGGAAGATCTGGGAATCCTTGCCAGTCCGAACGATGAAGAAACCACAGAAAATGTTGAATCTGTGCGGAATATTATTCCGGACAGAGAAAAAGTGAAGAAATATGAAATACCGGAGACACGGAAACTGGGAAAAGAAGAAAAAGAAATGCCGGAACCTGCGAAAAAAAAGGAAAAATTCCGGTATTCCACGGCCGGACAGATCTGGCGTCTGATTTATCCGTTTTTGATTCATTATGGAGCCACACTGCTTGCAACGATCGCTTTATATCTGGTATATCTGATACAGGCGGGCGGACTGCAGGAGACTGCCAGTGCCGGACAGCGTCTGATCAACAGTACGTTATATGTTACTCTGATCGGTGATCTTACAGCAGCGATGATCCTGTATCTGTTTTACCGGAAAGATCAGATGCATCGGAAAGAAGGATTCAGTGGAACAGGAAAAGCTTTTGTGTGGGCACCTCCGGTGATCTGGTTCAGTGTGATCATCCTGGCAATTGCCACAGGACAGTTTTTAAATGATCTGATCAATGGATTGCATCTGAACGATCTGTTTACTGGCTACAGTGAGGTGTCTGAACAGGCATTTTCCGGACAGCCGGTGGGCCTTATGATTCTGGTAGTGGGAATTATCGGACCCATCTGTGAAGAACTGATGTTTCGCGGAATCGTATTCCACAGACTGAAAGACTGGGTCAAACCACAGGCAGCAATTGTAATATCTGCGTTATTATTCGGTATCTATCATGGCAATGTTGTACAGTTTTTTTATGCAACATGTATGGGTGTGATGCTTGCGATCATCTATGATAAAACCGGAACTTTGTGGATCAGCATCGTTGCACATATAGCAGCAAATCTGTGGAGCCTTTTCGGAAGCAGTTTCTGGAGCAGTCTGTGGCAGCAGATTCCGGCAGGAATGCTTTGCAGTATTATGATAGAAATTTTGTTATGTGTGATTCCGACATACTGGTTATTTGGATATAAAAGAAAATAAAAAAAAGACTTGTAACCGAAAAAAGCTTATGCTATAATCACAACGATGCATAAAACACCCGTGCCGATTCCGAGAAGGTGCCTGAAAACAGGTCTCGAAAAGAATGAGAAGTACGGGGAAGATTAAAACCAAAAAAGGAGATTGAAATCATGAGCGTTATTTCAATGAAACAGTTACTGGAAGCCGGTGTACATTTTGGACACCAGACAAGAAGATGGAACCCTAAAATGGCAGAGTACATCTACACAGAAAGAAACGGAATCTACATTATCGACCTGCAGAAATCCGTTGGAATGGTAGATGATGCTTATAAAGCTGTATCTGACATCGCTGCAGAAGGCGGCACAATCCTGTTCGTTGGTACAAAGAAACAGGCTCAGGATGCTATCAAAGTTGAAGCAGAGCGTTGTGGAATGTACTATGTAAACGAAAGATGGTTAGGTGGTATGCTGACTAACTTCAAAACTATTCAGAGCAGAATCGCTAGACTGAAAGAGATTGAAGCTATGCAGGAAGACGGAACATTTGATGTTCTGCCGAAGAAAGAAGTTATCGCACTGAAAAAAGAGCTGGATAAACTGCAGAAAAACCTGGGCGGAATCAAAGACATGAAGAGAATCCCGGATGCAATCTTTATCGTAGATCCGAAAAAAGAGAGAATCTGTGTTCAGGAAGCTCATACTCTTGGAATCCCGCTGATCGGTATCTGTGATACCAACTGTGATCCGGAAGAACTGGATTATGTTATCCCGGGTAACGATGATGCTATCCGTGCCGTAAAACTGATTGTTTCCAAAATGGCAGATGCTGTTATCGAAGCAAATCAGGGTGCAACAGGCGAGGAAGAATTCGTTGAAGAGGCTGTTGAAGAGGCAGTAGAAGAGTAAGATTTTGTATCCATTCAGCTGTCGGAGGGGTATTCTCCGGCAGCTGAGTAACTGTAAAAACTCAATTTTAGGAGGAAATCATAATGGCTATTACAGCAGCAATGGTAAAAGAATTAAGAGAAATCAGCGGCGCTGGTATGATGGACTGTAAGAAAGCTCTTACAGCTACCGAAGGTGATATGGACAAGGCTATGGAATTCCTGAGAGAAAAAGGTCTTGCAACTGCACAGAAAAAAGCAAGCAGAATCGCAGCAGAAGGTATCGTAATGCTGAAAGTTGCAGAAGATTCCAAAAAAGCTGTCGCTGTAGAAGTAAATGACTGAAACTGACTTCGTTGCTAAAAACGAAAAATTCCAGGCATACGTTGCACAGGTTGCTGAGCAGGCTCTGGAAACAGAGGCAGCAGATATCGATGCATTCCTGGCTGAGACATGGAAATTTGATACAACCAAAACTGTAAACGAAGCTCTGGCTGGACAGGTTGCAGTAATCGGCGAGAACATGAAGATTCGTCGTTTCCAGAAAGTAGAAGAAACAGAAGGTTTCGTAGCTTCCTATACTCATATGGGTGGAAAAATCGGTGTTCTGGTTGACGTTGTAACAGACGTTGTAAACGATGAAATCAAAGAGATGGCTAAGAACGTAGCTATGCAGATAGCAGCTCTGAACCCGAAATATACAAATAGATCCGAAGTAAGCGAAGAGTACATCGCTCACGAAAAAGAAATCCTGATGGCTCAGATCCAGAAGACCCGAAAGAGATCCCAGAAACCGGAGAAAGTTATTCAGGGTATGATCAGCGGACGTATCAATAAAGAACTGAAAGAAATCTGTCTGCTGGATCAGGTTTATGTTAAAGCAGAAGACGGAAAACAGTCAGTAGAAAAATATGTTGCAGAAGTTGCAAAAGCAAATGGTGCAAACGTTACCATCAAAGGCTTTGTTCGTTACGAGACCGGTGAAGGTATCGAAAAGAAAGAAGAAGATTTTGCAGCAGAAGTTGCAAAACAGATGGGAATGTAATTTCCACTGCGAACTTGCTTCTTAAAATCCCTGAAATTATAGGAAAATCAAGGGTTTCTGCTCTTTCAAGAGTAAAAATCCAGATATCGTAAAGTTTCGTAAAATATCGCAATTTATCAACGGTTTTTTGGTACAGAATTGGTAGGGATTTTGGTAAAGAATTTTACCAAAATCTGAAACGAAAAGTTTGCGAAGTTTTTAATAAGTCTAAGGGATGTAGTATTTCCACAATATGTCAAAACGACAAAACAACAGACCTGTATACTTGTAGAGATATAAGTAAGCAGGTCTGTTTTTATATGCAAAACGGATTAGTATCTTTCCGATACACATTTTTAGTAATCTGAATACATATGAAAGAGTGGTTAAATTTAAGAGATTTCTGTTGTGAAATTATGTTCGATTTGATAAGATAAAAGAAGGATGAAAAATTTGAATCAGTTAAACATTGTAACTCTACAGGCAGCAGAGGAATCTGCCTAAGATCCTGTTACACCTGCTGTATCATCGGGTTTGGCATCTGTATCCTTTCGGTTTCGCTGCGGGCTTACCCGCTCTTTTCCTTGCGTGGGAAGCATGGTGTGCTAAACTGTTCAGGGAAATAAACACAAAGGTGGAACGATACGTAATGAAATGTACGATCATAGGAATAACCGGAGGAACCGGTTCGGGAAAATCAACGTTTACTAATCGCCTGAAAAATGAATTTCCGGATGATGTGGCAGTTATTTATCATGACAATTATTACCGGTGTCAGGATGCTATTCCCTTTGAAGCGAGAAAAAAAGTGAATTATGATCATCCGGATTCACTGGAGACGGATCTTCTGACAGAACACCTCAAAAAGCTAAAAGCAGGAGAAAGCATCGAATGTCCTGTGTATGACTATAGTCAGCATAATCGCTCAAAAGAAACGCTTCATATAGAACCAAAGAAAATTATTCTCGTGGAAGGTATCCTTCTTCTGACGGATCCACGGGTACGGGAACTGCTGGACATCAAAATTTATGTGGATGCAGATGCGGATGAGCGGATCCTCCGGCGCATCATCAGAGATGTAAAGGAACGGGGAAGAGATCTGGATAATATTGTAGAGCAGTATCTGACCACAGTAAAGCCGATGCATTATCTTTATGTGGAACCGATGAGAAATCGGGCAGATATTGTTGTCAACAGTGGAATGAACGATGTGGCTTTCGATGTGGTAAGATCTAAAATCCGGGATCTGCTGTCAGAATGAAAGTAAATTTGGAGAAAGGATATAATGGATTTATGAGATACCATGATATAACGAAAGATGATATGTTAAACGGTGACGGACTGAGGGTGGTTCTGTGGGTTGCCGGATGCAGCCATCACTGCAAAGGCTGTCAGAATCCGATTACCTGGGATCCGGAAGGCGGAGTGCTGTTTGACGAATCTGCAAAACAGGAAATTTTTGAGCAGTTGGACAAACCGTATATAGAGGGAATCACTTTCAGCGGCGGTGATCCGCTTCATGAGAAGAATGTGGATGAAGTTACGGCTTTTGCAAGAGAAATTAAGGAAAAATATCCTAAGAAGAACATCTGGCTGTATACAGGATATCTGTGGGAAGATATTCAGGATCTGCCGATTGTTTCTTATCTGGATGTGATAGTAGACGGCAAATTCGATCTGGAACGCAGGGATGTGAGCCTTCCATGGAAGGGAAGCCCGAATCAGCGGGTGATCGATGTACCAAAATCCAGAGAAGTAGGTCTGGTAGTATTACACGCATAAGGAGAAAAGAATGAAAAGAATCGCAAAATTTCATAAAGTAAGCTGGGAACAGTTCCGGAAGGACTGGGTAGATACCTTCGGGGAACAGCCGGAAGAAAAGATCCGGGAAATATATGAAGGTATTAAACTGCCAAAACGTGCCACCAGGGGAAGTGCCGGATATGATTTTTTTACACCGGTCAGCTTTACACTGGCGCCGGGAGAGATGGTAAAGATTCCTACCGGTGTCCGGGTGGAGATGGCAGAAGACTGGGTGCTGTGCCTGTATCCGCGAAGCGGTCTTGGCTTCAAGTATCGCCTGCAGTTGAATAACACCGTGGGAATCATTGACAGTGATTATTTTTATTCGGATAATGAAGGGCATATGTTCATGAAGCTGACCAATGACAGCAAAGAAGGAAAAACGCTGGAAGTTGGACAGAGTGAAGGAATGGTACAGGGAATCTTCATGCAGTACGGAATCACGGAAGACGACGATGCAGATGGAGTGAGAAATGGTGGTTTTGGAAGTACCACCGGAAAATAAGGGATAGGAAAGATGAAAGCGAGAAACTGGCTTTTTTTAGCTTCTTTTCTTCTTATGTTAAAAGGAGCTATGGATATCAGTATTTATTTTGTGCAGTATCTGAGTCTGGGTCTCAGATATATACCGACTGCACCGGCGCAGATGCACAGGGCCAATGTACTGTGTATTATCTACGGAAGCTATGGAGTATGTCTGTTGATAGTAGGTATTCTGGGAGTGATCTTCCGGGAGAATCCACGAAGACTACGATTCCTGATGACTACGGGGCTCATATTGTTCGGTTTGGGCTTTTTTACCGGCATGGTAAATTATCTGGTGCTTTTATGGGATGGACACAGCATCAGAGATGCTGTGTCCAGTGTGATCACGAGTGTCCTGTTACCGGCAATGTTTATCCATACTACCTATATCGGAAGACTGGAATATGCGGAAGATCTGAAATACGAGGATATCGGTGATGATAAAGACAAGGATGTGTAATTCTTTTACACATCCTTGCCTTTTTTTTGTGTGTACCGGATCCGAAAGGGGAAGCGTATGTAAAATCACTTTACAAAGTCCCGGTTTATTTAACACTTATTTTACGAAAGACAACTTTCGGTTTTAACATAGATTTTCTATACTCTCTTTGTCAGATAAATAAAGAAAAAGAATGGTTATGACTAGGAGGAAATTTTATTATGAAAAAAACATGGGCAGTAATGGGAACAGCAGTTGCAGTATCCGCAATGATCTTTACAGGATGTGGAAGCAGCAATACTACAACCGGTACAGATACAACACAGGAGTCTGAAAACACAGATACAGCAGCAACAGACACTCCGGCAGCTGAAGACAGTAAGGGAGGAGATTTCTCGGGACTGATCAGTCCGATATCCAGAGAGGAAGGATCCGGAACAAGAGGAGCTTTTATCGAACTGTTCGGTATCGAGACAAAAGATACCGATGGAAATAAAATTGATAACACCACAGATACAGCAGAAATCACCAACAGTACTTCTGTTATGATGACAACAGTTGCAGGTAATGAATATGCAATCGGTTATGTATCTCTGGGATCTCTGGATGACAGCGTAAAAGCATTGAAAATCGACGGTGCAGAAGCTTCTGTAGATACTGTAAAAGATGGTTCTTACAAAATTTCCCGTCCGTTTAATATTGTAACAAAAGATGGTTTGAGTGAGGTGGCAGCTGATTTTGTAAAATATATCATGAGCGAAGACGGACAGAAAGTAGTTGAAGATAACGGATATATCAGCCAGGGCAATGAAGGTGCATATGAAGCATCAGGTCTTTCCGGTAAAGTAACTGTTGCAGGATCTTCTTCTGTCACACCTGTTATGGAAAAACTGGCTGAGAGCTATAAAAAACTGAATGCAGATGTGGAAATCGAAGTACAGCAGAACGATTCTACCACAGGTGTTACTTCTGCCATCGACGGAATCTGCGATATCGGAATGGCATCCAGAGAACTGAAGGATACAGAGACTTCTCAGGGTGTAACCGCAACACCGATCGCTTTGGATGGAATCGCAGTTATCGTGAACAAACAGAACCCGGTAGATGAGCTGACCAGTGATCAGGTAATGTCTATCTTCACAGGAGAAACGCAGGACTGGGCAGACGTACAGTAAATGATCAGAAACAGAAAAGAAACTGTTCCGTATTCCATAGAAAAGTGAAAGACGGAACAGTTTTTCTCTGAAAGAAGGAGTAACATGAAGGAAGCAAGAGAATTCATTATGAAATGTGTTTTCATCCTGACAGCATGTGTGTCAATCGCGGCAGTTGTATTGATCTGCATCTTTATGTTTGCAAACGGAATTCCGGCAATCGCAAAGATTGGACCATTGAATTTTCTGTTGGGAGAAAAATGGAAACCCATGAACAATATTTTCGGCATCCTGCCGATGATTGTGGGTAGTATCTATGTAACCGCAGGAGCAATTATTATCGGTGTTCCGATTGCTTTTTTCGCATCGGTATATCTGGCAAAGTTCTGTAACGAGAAATTATATAAAATTCTCAAACCGGCAGTGGAACTGATGGCAGGAATCCCATCGATCGTCTACGGATTCTTTGGTCTGGTAGTAATTGTTCCGATCATGCAAAAACTCATGGGAGGAAGCGGAAAAAGTGTTCTGACAGCATCGATACTGCTGGGAATTATGATTCTGCCCACCGTGATCGGTGTGGCAGAAAGCAGTATCCGCGCGGTTCCGGACTCCTATTATGAAGGAGCCCTGGCTCTTGGCGCCACACGGGAACGAAGTGTGTTCTTTGCAGTACTTCCGGGAGCAAAGTCAGGAATTCTTGCCGGTGTGGTTCTTGGTATCGGTCGTGCCATCGGCGAGACGATGGCGGTGATCATGGTAGCCGGAAATCAGCCGGTGATACCGGGAAACCTGGCTATGGGTGTTCGAACCCTTACTTCCAACATCGTTATGGAGATGGGATATGCAACGGATCTTCACAGAGAAGCACTGATTGCAACGGCAGTAGTGTTATTTGTACTGATCCTGATCATTAATCTGTGCTGCAGTGCACTGCAAAGGAGGAGCGGACAGTGATGGAAAAGATAAAAGGTCAGCTGGAAAGTTACAAAGAACAGCCATTTTCTCTGGTGCTGCGGTTTCTGATGTGGATTGCCACATTTCTTACCGTGGGGATCACAGTCTGTATCGTAGGTTATATCCTCATTCGTGGAATACCGAACCTTTCACCGGAGATGTTTGCCTGGGAATATAATACAGAGAATGTATCCATGATGCCAGCAATCATCAATACCGTTCTGATGGTACTTCTGGTATTACTGATCGCAGTTCCGGTGGGTATCGGCGCAGCTATTTATCTGGTGGAATACGCAAAAAGAGGAAGCAAACTGGTAAAACTCGTAAGGATCACAGCGGAAACGCTTTCCGGAATTCCATCGATCGTCTATGGTCTGTTCGGTTATCTGTTATTTGCAACAACATTCAGATGGGGTTATACCTTCCTGGGAGGTGCGCTCACTCTGGCGATTATGATACTGCCTTTGATTCTTCGAACTACAGAAGAAGCACTGAAAGCAGTACCGGATTCCTTTCGTGAGGGAAGTTTTGGTCTGGGAGCGGGAAGTCTGCGGACAATCTTCCGTATCATTCTTCCTTCTGCGGTACCGGGTATCGTATCAGGTGTGATTCTGGGTATCGGCCGTGTGGTAGGAGAGACGGCAGCACTGATGTATACAGCAGGTACTATCGCAAAAGTACCTGGACTGATGAGTTCGGGAAGAACGCTGGCTGTTCATATGTACGCATTGTTGTCCGAGGGACTGTATATGAAACAGGCATATGCAACGGCAGTGGTACTCCTGGTAGTAGTACTTCTGATCAATGCCGGTTCCGGCTGGATCGCGAAAAAACTGACAAAGAGGTAAGAAAATGGAGAAAGATAAATTTACGATAAAAGATCTGGATTTGTTTTACGGGGATTTTCAGGCACTGAAAAAGATTTCCATGCATATCCCGGAAAAAGAGATTACTGCATTTATCGGACCTTCCGGATGCGGAAAATCCACATTGTTAAAGTCCTTAAACCGAATGAATGATCTGGTAGAAGGATGTAAGATCACCGGAACACTGCTTCTGGACGGTGAACCGATCAACCAGATGAAAAATGTCAATCTGCTGAGAAAACGGGTAGGCATGGTATTCCAGAAGCCGAATCCGTTTCCTATGAGTATCTATGATAATGTTGCCTATGGACCGAGAACACACGGAATCCGTAAAAAAAGCGAACTGGATGCGATTGTGGAAGATTCTCTGAAAAAGGCGGCAATCTGGGATGAGACAAAAGACCGGCTGAAAAAGAGTGTACTTGGTATGTCCGGTGGACAGCAGCAGAGACTGTGTATCGCCAGAGCGCTGGCGGTACAGCCGGAAGTCCTTCTGATGGATGAGCCGACCAGTGCGCTTGATCCGATTTCTACTACGAAAATCGAGGATCTGGCACTGGAACTGAAAAACCAGTATACTATTGTTATGGTTACCCATAATATGCAGCAGGCAGCCAGAATCTCAGACAAAACCGCATTTTTCCTTCTGGGAGAGATGGTGGAGATGAATGATACAGAAACCATATTTTCAAAACCGCAAGATAAACGGACAGATGATTATATCACAGGGAGGTTTGGCTGATGGCAAGACAGGCATATCAGGAGCAGCTGCTTAAGCTGAATGGAGAATTGATTGAGATGGGTGACCTCTGTGAGGAGGCCATGTCACTGGTGATGAAAGCACTCCGGGAAAAAGACGAGGAGATTGCGGTCAGTGTACATAAGATTGAACAGAAGATCGATCAAAAAGAAAGGGATATCGAAGCCATGTGTATGACACTGCTGCTTCGCCAGCAGCCGGTATCCGGGGATCTGAGAAGTATCTCTTCCGCACTTCGCATGATCGCGGATATGGAACGGATCGGAGATCAGACAGCAGATATCGCAGATGTATCCAGGCATCTGACAGATTTTCAGCTGGAAGTGCATCCGAAGATTTTTCATATGGGTAAAATTGCATCCAAGATGGTCAATGACAGTGTTAATGCGTTTGTACGCAAGGATGACAAACTGGCAGCAGAAGTGATTGCCACGGACGATCAGGTGGATCGGCTTTTTGAAGAGATCAAAATGGAACTGATGGAAGAAATTGCAAAAAATCCAAATAGTTCCGGCAGTGAACTGGACGTACTGATGATTGCAAAATATATGGAACGTATTGGCGATCATGCCGTGAATCTTGGAGAGTGGGTACACTATTATGTCTACGGTGAAAAAGTAGAAGGTAAAGACTGACAGTTATCTGAGACGACCGGAACAAAAAGAAAAATCCCGTACATGACAAAAAATCGATAAACGATTCTGTCATGTACGGGATTTTTATGCGGTCACAAACCAAGGTCTGTGACCGTGGTGTTTCTTACAGTTCTTTACCGTCAACCACTTCGTCATATTCAGCACTGTCTAACAGTTCGTCGAAAGCATCGGCAGCGATTTCATATTCGTCATCGTCTTCGATGTTCTCGAGAGTTGGCTGCTGACCTTCTTCCTGGAAGAAACGGTATAAGAATACTTCACCGTCCTGGTTTTCGCCGTTCTCATCTAATGGCAGCAGAGCAATATATTTATGCTCGCCGGCAGGGAAGATGGTCAGGACGGCACAGACCAGTTCACTGTCATCGTCCAGGGTCAGGGTTACGGTTGCATTCGGGTTGGATAAATCAAGGTTGCAGTCGGACCCGCAGGTATCGCAGGAACCGGTGCATGCGCTGTTTTCCAGATCACTCATAATAATAAAAACCTCACTCTTTCTTAATATGGTAGCTGTTCTGTATCAGCATAAAGATTGCAGAAAAAACAACTATATCTATGTATACTTTAACAGAAGAAATCATAAAAAGCAATGGATTTTCTATTGACGGGAGAAAAATGTAGTTTTATACTTAACATATGTTGTCGAAGCAGACTGGCTCCGGCAGAATGTAAGAATGTAAAAATACATTCGAGAAAAGCAGGAGGAGAGATATTATGGATATCAAATTTATTAAAAGAGAAGAACTGCAGGAAAAACCGGATCAGAAGAAACTTGGTTTCGGCAAATATTTCGCTGATTACATGTTCACTATGGACTATGATGAAGGAATTGGCTGGCATGACGCAACCATTCGTCCGTACGGACCAATTGAGATGAATCCGGCTACTGTAGTTTTGCATTATGCACAGGAAACATTTGAGGGACTGAAAGCATACAGAAGAGCAGATGGCCAGATCCAGTTATTCCGTCCGGAGATGAATGCACGTCGTATGATCAATTCCAATGAACGTCTGTGTATGGCAACTATTCCGGAAGATATGTTTATCGAAGCCGTAAACGCACTGGTAAAAGCAGAAGAAGACTGGGTTCCGTCTGAACCGGAAACTTCTCTGTACATCCGTCCGTTTGCATTTGCATGTGAGTCTTCTCTGGGCGTACACAAATCAAAAGCATATAAGTTCGTAATCATCCTTTCTCCTGTAGGTGCTTACTATGCAGAAGGTCTGGCTCCGGTTAAGATCATGGTTGAAGATGAATATGTTCGTGCCGTACAGGGTGGTACCGGATTTACAAAATGTGGCGGTAACTATGCAGGATCTATTATCGGTCAGGTAAAAGCTGAAAAATATGGTTGCTCTCAGGTACTGTGGCTGGATGGCCGTGAAAGAAAATATGTAGAAGAAGTTGGTGCAATGAACATTATGTTCAAGATCGATGGCGAAATCTACACAGCTCCGATCGAAGGAACAGTACTTCCTGGTGTAACCAGAGATTCTATCATTCATATCTTGAAAGACTGGGGATACAAAGTAAATGAAACGCATCTGTCTGTAGATGATCTTATGCAGGTCGGAAGAGACGGAAGACTGGAAGAAGTATACGGAACCGGTACAGCAGCAGTTATCTCCCCTGTAGGCGCACTGGTTTACAAAGGAGAAGAAATCACAATTAATAACTTCAAGATTGGTGAACTGACTCAGAAACTGTATGATTATCTGACAGGCATCCAGTGGGGTAAAGAAGAAGACAAATACGGCTGGACAAGACTGGTAAAATAATAAAGAATAATTGTGCTGATATGCATAAGGAATATAAGGAAGGGCTGTCGCAGAAGATAATGATGCGAGAGCTCTTTCTTTATTGCGTTGCATATTAATAATTGGTTCGGTGGACCAATTTTGATTATGTTATCAAAGAGTTAAAGATTATGATTGCATGAGAAAAAAGGACGACTGTTGATATAGGACAGAAAGTCAGTGAGAAAAGAGCAGGAGAACAATATGGAACAAAGAAAAACACCATTACTGGATGCGATTGTTGATTATACAACAAACAGACCGGTATATTTTAAGATTCCAGGGCATCGATACGAAAAGGGAATCAGCCCCCGCTGGCGACAGTGGACAGGAGATGGCATCTTCCGGTTTGATCTGACAGAGGCAGAGGGACTGGATGATCTGCATGAACCGGAAGGCGTGATCCGGGAGGCACAGGAGCTGGCAGCGGAGGTATTTCAGGCAAAAAAAACCTATTTTCTGGTCAATGGAACAACCTGTGGAAATGAAGCGATGGTGCTTGCCTCGGTAAAAGAGGGCGAGAAGATCATGGTAGCAAGAAATGCCCACAAATCCGTACTGATGGGGCTGACGCTTAGTGGGGCGGTTCCGGTTTATCTGATGCCGAAGCAGGATCCGGTCACCGGCCTTTGGGGAAGCCTGGATCCGGAGACTGTGGAAGAGGGATTCCGACAATATCCGGATTGTAAGGCTGTTTTTCTGGTAAGTCCAACCTATTATGGTGTGTGCAGCAATATCCGGTCCATTGCCGATATCTGTCACAGACACGGGGCGTTGCTTTTGGTAGATGAGGCACATGGAGGCCATCTGTATTTTCAGAAGGAAGGGACAGCTACGGAGACACTTCCCCGGGGAGCAATTCTTCAGGATGCAGATATGTGCGCGCAGAGCATGCATAAGGTGACGGGATCTCTGACCCAGAGTTCCCTGTTGCATGTGGGAAGTGACCGGGTGGATCTTGGAAGACTGGAAGCCTGTCTGCATATAGTGCAGAGTACCAGTCCGTCCTATCTTCTGATGACATCCCTGGATGCGGCCCGGTATGAGCTGGCTCTTCACGGGGAGGAGATGCTGCAACGAGGTCTGGCACTGGCACAGATGGCAAGAGAAGCAATGAAAAAGATTCCGGGAATTACCTGTGTGGGAGAAGCATCTCGCGGAAAAGCTATCTATAACCTGGATCTGGTGCGTCTGGTGATCTCTGCTTCGGATCTTGGACTTTCCGGTTATCAGCTGGCAGACCGCCTTTATGAGAAATACAAGATCGGTATGGAACTGGCAGATGATCGATATGTGGTTGCTGTTGTAACATATGCCAATGAAGAGAGTGATATGAGGCAGCTGGTGGAGGCACTGGAAGACATCAGCAGGAAAATGACGGGAAAGAACAATGTGGATGTTGTGAATGCGGAGACACGTCTGATTCCACAGATTCCACCGATGATCGATACTCCGCGACAGGCATTTTTTAAAGAAAAGAAACGGATTCCCTGGCGGGAAGCAAAAGGAAAGATTGCGGCAGAAGCATTGATTCCGTATCCGCCGGGAATACCACTGGTCAATCCGGGAGAACTGGTGACGGAGGAAATCTGGGAATATATGGAAGAATACAGAAAAAAAGGACTTCACTTTCACGGACCATCGGATGCTTCACTGGACAGCTTTTGTGTGTTATAATAAAACCAGACTTGACAAAACAGGAGGACAGATGTTTGAAACTGATATCATGGAATGTAAATGGGCTGCGGGCCTGTGTGACGAAAGGATTCAAGGAACGCTTTCAGGAATTGGGATGCAGACATTTTCTGTATTCAGGAGAGTAAACTGCAGGAACGGAC
>ENA-OQCO01000816-OQCO01000816.1-human-gut-metagenome-genome-assembly--contig:-NODE-816-length-15201-cov-2.927823_pt1 | contig 15201 bp, 11 predicted proteins | sample MGYA00242500_ERZ504582 | MGnify/ENA primary metagenome ERZ504582 (study PRJEB26092, sample SAMD00036346) | human gut metagenome | host: Homo sapiens | study: EMG produced TPA metagenomics assembly of...
ATTAAAAGAAAGTATTCTGCATATGATAGGGGGAATAGGGGATTTGAAATCGCGATTGCCCTTATTGTGCTTAGTCTGCTTATATGGTTTGTTTCGTATAAGTATAGTATGAGTGCTATGAAGAAGAAAGAGTTTTAAGCTAGGCGTGGCAAAAATGCTCCATTAAAAATAATGATTATATGGATGCAATAGCTACCAAAAATATGAGAAAAACTTTGTGAAAAAATAGGATTGTGTTTCGTAAGAGTCCCTTGTAAAATAGCGGACAAGGATGAAAAGAAAGGAGAATCTTATGGGAACCAATGAAAAAGATATGACTGCCGGATCTCCCGGAAAACTGATCATAACTTTTGCCATACCAATGATGCTTGGAAATATTTTTCAGCAGTTTTATACAATGGCAGACACCATGATCGTCGGACAAGTGGTAGGAGTTAAGGCACTGGCGGCAGTAGGTGCCGGTGATTGGCTGGTATGGCTGGTGTTGGGGATCATGACAGGTATCACACAGGGTTTTTCTATTCTTGTATCTCAGTATTATGGAGCAAGGGAAAAGGAAAATCTGAAATGTGCAGTGGCGAAAAGCTATATCATGACAGCATTACTGTCTGTGGTCGTACTCGCAGTAAGTGAAGGTACAGTTTATCATGTTCTTTTATTCTTACAGACACCGGATAATGTCATTGATCTGACAATGCTATATTTGCGGCTGATTTTTGCAGGAATTCCGATCATAGCTGCTTATAATATATTTGCAGCGATCCTTCGGGCACTTGGAAACAGCAGATCTCCGTTGATCGCAATGACAGTGGCAGCAGTGATCAATGTGGGACTGGATCTGTTATTTGTGGCGGTTTTTGGCTGGGGTATAGCCGGAGCAGCAGTGGCGACCGTTATCGCACAGGGATTTTCAGCCTTATACTGTTTGATCGTATTACGTAAAATCCCGGATATCCGCCTGGAAAAGAAGGATTTTTACAGGCAGCCCTCTATGAGCCTGCGACTTTTGGAACTGGGAGTTCCTCTTGCAATACAGAATGTGATCATCTCCGTGGGAGGACTTGTGGTACAGTATGTGATCAATGGATTTGGTTTTCTGTTTGTAGCCGGATTTACGGCAGCGAACAAGCTGTATGGAGTTTTGGAGATGGCTGCCGTTTCATATGGATACGCCATTACAACCTATGTGGGCCAGAATCTTGGTGCAAAAAAATACCAGAGGATTCGAAAAGGTGTGCGCAGCGGCACTTATATGGCAGTGCTCACTTCGGCTTTCATTTCTGGTATGATGGTGTTGTTTGGACGTAATGTACTGTCCCTGTTTGTATCCGGTGAACCGGATCAGACCCGACAGGTATTGGATATAGCATATAAGTATTTGTTTATTATGGCTGTCTTTTTGTGGGTGCTGTATCTGCTGTATGTGTATCGTTCCGCTATCCAGGGCCTGGGTAATACTTTGATTCCGCTTGCCAGCGGCATTGCAGAATTTATAATGCGTGTCAGTGTTGCGCTGTTGCTGCCAAAACTGATCGGCGAAGATGGAATATACTATGCAGAGATCTGTGCGTGGAGCAGCGCAGCTGTTTTATTATTCGTAAGTTATATGATCATTATACGGAAATATAAAGAAGTATTATGAGGCAGGACTTTAGGAAACAAAAGTCATAAGAAAGGATGCGGTAGCAGATCTGTATGATGGAACATATAAAAGCTGGGGAGATCTTTCCTGAGAAAAAACGAGCGGGCCGGCGTTAGATAAAACGCTGGACCCGCTCCATTGTAGTTTTTAGAATAAAGATATCTGTCAGCACATCACCGGTTTCCAGAGAATGGTTGGCGTTTTGGGTGAGAAAGAGAGGTACATCTTTCTGCGCTGCCAGTTCCCGGATGGAATCGGTTTCGGCCCAGGGATCTGCGGTGCCGTGGAAGGCAATGCTTCCGGCTAGTGGGAAGGAAAAGGTCTCCGCAAGAGGCGTGAACAGGATGCTTTTTACAGTCAGATCGTGTCGGGAAGCATAGGCAGAGGAGATGACTGTACCAATGCTTTTGGAAATAAACAGAATGCTGCCATAGGAATTCCAGTCGATGCTGCTTAAGGAGCGTTCTGTCTGTTCCAGGGAGAGGTCAAAGGCCTGTTTCATTTTTTCGGGGTCTCCTTTGACATTTTCCGGAAGGTTGTCATAGGATACAGTGCGGATCTGGTAGCCGTGCTTGCTGGCAAGGCGGCCGGTATAGTACAGAAGCGGCTTGTCAGCAGTGTATCCGATGCCCGGAAAAACAACAGCTAATTTCGGGGCATTTTTATCTGCTCCGGCTGTATGAGCGGAAACTTTTGTATAGAGCATCTGAAGCTGAAGCTTTTCCTGAAGTTCCCTTAAGGTAATGGAGATCGTACAGGAATCGGATGGAAGATAATCATAATCAGCAACAACGCCGTCCTTTTCCATGGAATAAACAATGTGTGAGGAACCCATGAGTTCCATGTCTTCTTCAATATCTGAAAGTAATTCTTCGTATGATTTCATATTAGTTTAAACCTTCTTATTCAAAAAATCTTTTATTTTTACAGATGCCTCTATTATACTGGTTTCATTGAATAACAGCAAGAGCCGGCAGAGAGAAGTTAAACCTTGCTTTTATCCTGCCTGCACGATATACTAATACAATACATATCTGATTAATGGAGGGTTTTACAAATGAAAATTGCAGCAACATATGATAATGGAAACATTTTTCAGCATTTTGGAAAAACGGAGTTTTTCAAGGTATATGAGGTGGAGGATAACAAGGTTATTTCCAGTGAAGTTATCAGCTCCAATGGCACCGGACATGGTGCACTTGCCGGACTTCTTGCAGATCAGGGAATCAGCGTTCTGATCTGTGGCGGAATCGGCGGCGGTGCTCAGGCAGCACTTGCTGAGGCTGGTGTTGAGTTATGTTCCGGAGCACAGGGGGACGTAGATGCAGCTGTGGATGCTTATCTGAAGGGCGAGCTGGTATCCACAGGTGTGAACTGTGATCATCACCATCATGAAGATGGACATTCCTGCGGAAGCCATGAGGATGGACACTCCTGCGGCGGTCATGGAGACGGACATTCCTGCGGAGGCTGTGGCGGCGGATGCGGTTCCCAGCCATCTATCACAGGTCCTAATGTCGGAAAAACCTGCCGTACACATTACAGAGGAACCTTTAACGACGGAACACAGTTCGATTCTTCCTATGACCGTGGCGAGCCACTGGAATTCATCTGCGGAGCAGGCCAGATGATCAAAGGATTTGATGCGGCAGTTGCAAACATGGAGGTTGGCCAGGTGGTAGATGTTCATCTGATGCCTGAGGAAGCTTACGGTATGCCGAATCCGGATGCGATTTTTACACTTGAGATCGAACAGCTTCCGGGTGCTGAGGATCTTACTGTAGGACAGCAGGTATACCTCTCCAATCAGTATGGTCAGCCGTTCCCGGTTAAAGTTAACGCAAAAGATGAAAAAACCATTACTTTCGATGCTAATCATGAGATGGCAGGTAAAGAGCTGAATTTCAGAATCGAATTAGTAGAAGTGAAATAAGCAGAAACAGTGGGAGGTGCTGTATGGGAGCATATGGCATCTCCCTTTTTGTCGGAAGGGAGGAAGCTTTCCTGATGAGGATCTCTATGATACCATTTGGATTACTGTCCGGTTTTATGGACAGCAAAGAAATCCGGATCACAGAGCTGGGTGAAGATGGATTTCGGTTTCGCCTGGCAGAGGAATGCCCGGAACCGGAGCAATTTCTGATCTGTTTTTACGATATGAAAAAAGCCGGGTACAGGAGAGTGGAGATCCGGAGGTTTGGGATGAGTGCAGCAGAGGAGCAATGCCAGCAGGATCAACAGCCATCTGAAAAGGAAACCGGAAAATATTTTTACAGGGAATATTCTGTGAGAGTGGAACAGAAGGACTATGTACAGGAGGTTCGGCGTCTGGCCGGAGAGTACAACAGATATATCCGTCTGAAACTGGATGGAGACGATGGAGAGCTGGCGAAGGCACTGACCGGCTATCCTGCAGAGCTGGATGAGGTGCATTGCAGGAGTCTGGAAGAACAGAAGAGACAGTGGTTTTTCAGAGAGGGTGAAAAGGCTTCCGGAAATCCACAGGATACAATGGGTGAAGAAGAATTAAAGCTTTTGGATAATACAGAGTTTGCCCTGGAATTAAACTGCACTTCCCTGTATGAAGAATATCTGCGCCAGCCGCTGCAGGCCTTTCTGGCGTCTTACTGGCAGAAGAATTACCTTACTCACAGTTATTTTGCAGGCCGGACACCGGACAGATTTTATATTGGAAATCAGTTCTGCCATAACCTGTTTCCGACAGAAGAGCAGCTTTTTTCTATTATGGATAAAATGTATTCGGAGGGATTGGAGATCACACTGGTATTTTCTTATATCCGGGAATTTATGCTTTTGTCTGTGGGAAAGTTTCTGGAAAAAGTGGATAACTGGTGCTGTATTCATGGAGTGAATGTGGAAATCGTAGTCAATGACTGGGCCATGGTGGAAATGCTCTGTGGAAAAACATCTCGCCTGCGTCCTGTTCTGGGGACATTGCTCAATAAACGAAAAAAGGATCCGCGAATAAAATATAAATCCGGTGATACCTCATTATTTCAGCAAAACAGCCTGAATGCGGGGTTTTACCGGGATTTCCTGGCAGAAGAATTTCATATCCACAGATACGAATGGGAGTCCTGCGGATATCCACAGGAGCTTCCGCCGGGAAAAAACAGTCTGCATTTGCCTTTTTATCAGACAAACACTTCGCAGTACTGTCCATTGTATGCTTTGTGCACCACCGGAGATCGTGGTACACAGCAGCTTGCGGAGCACTGTCCGAAATTCTGTGAAAAATACGCACTGCTTTATCCGGAACATTTACACATGGCAGGGCGGTATAACTCCCTGTTTGGTGTGGATAAAACACTTCCGGAGTCAACGGAAATGTGGAAAAATATAAAAGGCACAAAGCCGGATCGTATTGTTGTTAATATATGACAGGTGATGGGCAGGCTGCGAAGGTGGATCGCGAATATCTATTTGACAAGAATACATTGCGGAAAAAAGGAACAGGTCATGGATAACAGTATGAAAATAACAGCCGGGTTAGGCTCCATAGATGAATATGAACGTTTTGTGCAGGCAGGAGCAGATGAATTTTTCTGTGGTTATGTACCATTTTTCTGGGCGGAAAAATACGGCACAGTAATGCCGTTAAATCGTAGGGAGGTTCTCTGCTGTAATGTTCAGCTTGGTGCATACAGTGAGCTGGAGATCCTTTCCCGGATGGTAAAAAAATATAAAAAGCCGGTACATCTCACCTTCAATTCCCTATATTATCTGCCGGAACAGTATCCGGAGATCGGAGATATCATAGAGAAGTGCATGAAAATAGGATTTCGAAGCTATATCATTGCAGATCCGGCGCTTCTTGTTTATCTGAAAAACAGGGGACTTTCCTGCGAGATCCATCTCAGCGGAGAGACAGGGGAAGTGAACAGCGAAATGCTGAAGATGTTCCGGCGCTTTCCTTTGAAGAGATTGATCTTTCATCGGAAAAACACGTTCCGGGATATGCAGTCTGTTATTGCATCTCAGAGAGAGGTGGAGAAACAGGCCGGGATCCGGCCGGAGGAGGGAATGGAGTTCGAGGCCTTTGTGCTGAATGAAATGTGCCAGTTTACGGGAGCATTCTGTAATTCTCTTCACTGTGATGAGATGGGATATCTTTGCAGGGTGTCCTATTGGCTTGGAACTGTACGGAATGGTGATGCTGTTCCGGAAAAAATAAAGGCTCTTCAGGAGCAGGCGTGGGATCAGGAACCAGCTCCGGAATCATATGATGAAACCGGATATCTCTGCGGCGAGACCGGCTGTGGCCTGTGTGCACTGTATCAGCTGAAGAAGGCAGGGATCACGCATCTGAAGCTGGTTGGCCGGGGAAATTATGTGGATTATATGGAAAAAGATATCCGGAACCTGCGAAAAGCGCTGGAAATTTTGGACGTTGCAGAAAATGAAACAGCGTTTCAATGTATGATAAAAAGGATATTGTTTCCACATGGGTGCAGTGAAAAGTGTTATTATTGATGGAAGAATATAAATATTCACGAAAACCGGGATCCGGGCAGAATATATTTTCAGAAGAAATCCAGGACTGAAAGCTGTGAATATCAAATTGCTAAGATAGTGTGAGGAGAAAAGATAAAAAATGAATTTCGAGCGTGTAAAAAGAGAAGAAGCAGATACAGTTCTGAAGCTGTACCGTTCGCTGCTGGGGACGCCCTATTGTGTGTGGACAGAAGATTACCCTTCAGAAAAAGAAGTGGAATTTGATCTTTCCAGAGATGCGCTGTTTTGTATGCGGGACGCTGCAGGAAATATCGCAGGTGTGATCTCCATTGATGATGATCCAAATGTGGAATGTCTCACATGCTGGTCAGAAACAATGGTGCCGTCAGCGGAGGTCTCCCGGGTGGGAGTATGCCGGGAATTCCAGAACCAGGGAATTGCCAGGAAGCTTCTTGAGGGTGTGATGGAAGAATTGAAGAAGCGGGGCTATAAAGCTGTACATCTCCTTGTTGCGAAGGACAATGTAAAAGCACTCCGCTCTTATGATAAGCTGAATTTTGAGAACGTGGGAGAGTGTGAACTCTGGGGACATATGTACTGGTGTTATGAGAAAGAATTATAAAAAAACACTATAAAAATGAAAAACAGGTATCTTTTTGCCGGGCGGTAGATCGACCACCAATGTCAGATCAATAAGTGGTGGTCAATATACAGTCAGCAGAGAAGATACCTGTTTTTTGTTTGAAAGCAGATCAAATCTTCCGGCAGCTGTCCCTCTCGATCAGCTGATGAGGAACAATGATCTTTGTGGCCGGAAGGCTCGGATTTTCGATATGACTGATCATCTGTGTAGCCGCTTCCATTCCAAGCTGCCCGGAGTTAATATCAATGGAGGTCAGCTGAGGCGAAGTCAGTCTGGCAAAAAGTGAGTTGTTAAAGGAAAGAATGGACAGATCCTCCGGTATGGAAATATCTGCTTCCATACAGATCCTTTCCAGAGAAAGCGCCAGAATATCATCACTGACAAGCACAGCTGTAGGACGATTTTCGCTTAAAAGCAGCTTTCGAAGCTCCTGAAACTCATCCTGGGAAGCTGCCGGAACCTCTATACAGTATTCAGGCTGTACGGTTAATCCGTGACTGATCAGCGCAGTCATGTAGCCGGTTTTACGGTCTGCGGAAAAGACCAGAGAATTATCTACACCCAGATAAGCGATCTTCCGGTGGCCCAGAGCATAAAGATACTCCGTTGCCTCCTGTCCGGCCAGAAGGTTGTCATTATCGATGTAGATCGTATGATTGGTGTATTGTGCCGGTTTTCCGATCAGGATATAGAGAAGTCCTTCACTGAAAAGAAAATCAATAACAGGATCATTCACACGGGAATAAAGAACGATAAATCCGTCAACCTTACCGCTTCTGGACATAGAACGTACCGCGTTAAGGATTTCTTCTTCATTCTGACCGGTAACAATGGTGCTGATATACTGATGTGCGTTACAGTAGTGGCTGATTCCCCGGATCGTCTCAAGGTAAAAGGAATTCTCGTATGTCTCCTTTGGGGACGGAGGCAGGATGATACCGATGGAGCGGGAAATCTGTGCTGCCAGGTTGCTGGCCTGGAAATTCGGCTCATAGCCAAGCTCTGCCATGGCTCTGCGTACACGTTCCTTGGTTTCTTCACTGATAGATGGATTGTTTTTGCAGGTTCTGGAAACGGTGGACGGGGACACCCCGGCCAGAGCTGCCACATCCTTGATGGTTACTGCCATAAAATTGCCTCCTTACGGATATGCCGGATCAAAGCGGAAGTATGCATCTGATCTGGCTTTTTTATATCTCAGTTTGATAGATATATTGTAGTTCATAACAAGGATACTGTCAAACATATTGCATAGAAAATTGCATGAAATTGCGTAAAATCAGGTGTGCAGAGAATCATGCAGTGAAGTGCAGGCAGATTTCTGTTTGACATAATGAAAAACTGCACAAAATCAGGATGTAAAAATTGTAAGAAAGGTAGAAAAGACAAAAATGCATTGCACTTCATGCAAAATGGACGTATAATTTACGCAAACGGTTGCATAAATTATATGAATATGCATCCGTGAGAGGATAATAGATAAGATGCTCTGAGATGCAGGGCTCAATATAAGGAGAGAAAAGATATGGATAAAAGAGCAGCCGGCATTTTGATGCCGATCACAAGTCTGCCGTCAGAGTACGGCATCGGATGTTTTTCAAAGAGTGCCTATGATTTTGTGGACTGGCTGAAGGAAGCGGGACAGAGCTACTGGCAGATCCTTCCGCTGGGACCTACAAGTTACGGAGATTCTCCGTACCAGTCCTTCTCCACCTTTGCGGGAAATCCGTATTTTATCAGCCTGAAGGCACTGGTGGAGGAAGGCGTCCTTACAAAGGAGGACTGTGATAAGGTCAGCTGGGGAAGAAGAGCAGACAGTGTAGACTATGAGAAAATCTACAAAGGCCGTTATAAGCTTCTCCGCAAAGCCTATGAAAACAGTAACATCAGCGAGAATCCGGATTATCAGAAATTTGTTGCAGAAAACAGCTGGTGGCTTTCCGACTATGCACTTTTTATGGCAGTAAAGGATCAGTTCGGCGGTGTTGAGTGGACAAAATGGGCAGAGGATATCCGCCTTCGCTGGGCAAATGCCATGGATTACTATCGCAGAGAATTATATTTTGATATTGAATTCCAGCAGTATATGCAGTTTAAATTCTATGAACAGTGGATGAAACTGAAAAAATATGCCAACGAAAAAGGTATCCAGATCATCGGAGATATCCCGATCTATGTAGCTATGGACAGTGCGGATACCTGGGCTCATCCGGAGCTTTTCCAGCTGGATGAGGAGAATGTGCCGGTGGCTGTAGCCGGATGTCCGCCAGACGGATTTTCAGCAACAGGACAGCTCTGGGGAAATCCACTGTACCGCTGGGATTACCACAGAAATACAGGATATCAGTGGTGGATCTCCAGACTGAGCTATGTATTCCGCCTTTATGATGTGGTAAGGATCGACCATTTCCGTGGCTTTGATGAGTATTTTTCCATTCCGTACGGTGCGGAAAATGCTATTAGCGGTCACTGGGAAAAAGGTCCTGGGATCGATCTGTTCCGTAAGGTAGAGCAGGCTCTTGGATGGAAGCAGGTTATTGCCGAGGATCTTGGTTATGTGACAGATTCTGTTCGTCAGCTTGTCCATGACAGCGGATTTCCGGGAATGAAGGTTCTGGAGTTCGCTTTTGATTCCAGAGATTCCGGATGTGCCAATGATTATCTTCCGCATAACTATCCGGAGAACAGTGTAGCATACACAGGAACTCATGATAATGAGACCATTGCCGGATGGTGGAAGAGCATTACTGCAAAAGAGCGTAAGCTTGCCAGAGATTATCTTTGTGACAGTTGTACACCGGACAAGGATCTGTATAAATGCTTTATCAGCCTGGTTATGAGAAGCAGCGCAAAGCTCTGCGTGATCCCCATGCAGGATTACATGGGGCTGGATAACAGCAGCAGAATGAATCAGCCTTCCACAGTAGGAAAGAACTGGAAATGGAGGATCCGCAAAAGGGAGCTGACTGTGAAGCTTCAGAAAGAGATCCATGGTATTGCGCTTCGCTACGGACGTATGAACTGGTCCGATTAACTGGTACGTTTGTGAGGTATATTCCGTTTAAACGGGACGTGTAAGAGAGTGTGAAGAATTTAGATAGAATAGTGTTTTTTTGTGTGATATAATGCTGTTTCGTAGAGGCAGCTGTCAGTAAAGGGGAGGCTGACAGCTGCCTTATTCGTTTATAAGGATGCAGGGAAGCGGAGGGAAATATCTGCTTTGGATGCGTCAGATTTTTTCAATAAGGGGAGAATTATGACAGGAAAAACACACGCAGCAGTGGGACTTGGAACGGTACTGGCCGTAACGCAGCCGTCCACAGTTCACGGGATGATACTTGCAGCAGGAACAGGAATGCTTGGAGCACTGATCAGCGATATTGATGTGGGAACCTCCAAATCCCATAAGGATGCGGACCGGATCACGCTGGTCGCGGTTCTGCTTGTGGCAGCAGAGATCGCATTGAATTATTTTTATGATTTTTCCATCTGGGAAAAGATCCGCAATAACCAGTCTATGGCGCCGGTTGCCATGGGAGTTATTCTTTTTATTGCAGTCTGTGCCTTTGGAAAAAATCAGCCACACCGGTCATTTATGCATTCGATCATGGCTATGGCTATTTTGAGTGCGGCCATATCCATGGTGTCAATGAAGCTGGTCTTTTACTTTGTGGTTGGATTTACATCACATCTGGTACTGGACTGCTTTAACCGGAAACGGGTACGGATCCTGTATCCGCTGCCGGGAGGCATTGCACTGGATTTCTGTAAGGCAGGAGGCTTTGTGGATTCCCTGCTTTTTAAGCTTGGATCTGTAGCTGTGATCTTTGAGATCGTATATCTGGCTGTGCAGATGGGAGAGAGCTGGAAGCTTTTTCAGATGTAGGAATGTTTTATTTACCGATTACGGATATTTTTATATGGGGCGGATATTGCAGGAACTGAAGGTTAAGACAAAAAAGGAGCAGATTTTCCAAATGCGGAATATCTGCTCTTTTTTAACCGAATGCGGATCATGAATATCCGTCTGACGGTTTATAAGTGTGATCATTTATTCTTTCTGATCTTGCAGGCGCATGCTGTGTAAAGTACGTCTGTGGAAGAATTCAGTGCTGTCTCGCAGGAATCCTGGATCACGCCTACGATGAAACCGACACCAACAACCTGCATGGCAACATCATTCGGGATTCCGAAAAGGCTGCAGGCCATCGGGATCAAAAGAAGAGAACCGCCGGCAACTCCGGAAGCACCAGCCGCACTTGCAGCAGCAAGGATGCAGAGGATAAGAGCGGTTGGGAAGTCTACGCTGATACCAAGTGTATGTGCAGCAGCCAGAGCCATGATGGAAATGGTGATCGCTGCACCACCCATGTTGATGGTCGCACCAAGAGGGATGGAGATGGAGTAGGTATCCTCATCAAGTCCGAGATCCTTGCACAGCTCCATGTTTACCGGAATGTTGGCGGCAGAGCTTCTTGTGAAGAAGGCTGTGATACCACTGTCCTTCAGGCAGCGCAGAACCAGCGGATACGGATTCTGGCGTGTGCAGATGAAAGTAACGATCGGGTTGATCACCAGTGCAACAAAGAGCATGGTTCCCACCAGTACACAGATCAGACGGCCATAGCTTAACAGTACGCCAAGTCCCTGCTCGGAGATGGTTGTGAAGATCAGGCCCATGATACCAAATGGAGCAAGGCTGATGATCCATCTTACTGCTGTGGAGGTTGCATCGGAAATGTTTTCGATGACAGTCTTGGTAGTTTCGCTTGCAGCCTTCAGCGCGATACCGAAGATGATTGCCCATGCAAGGATACCGATGTAGTTTGCATTTACAAGTGCGTCAACCGGGTTGGAAACAATGTTCATCAGAAGATTTTTGAGGACCTCTGCAACACCGCTTGGCGGAGTGACGTCGGAAGTATTTGTATTTTCGGAAAAAGTCAGCATGATCGGGAACAGGCGGCTGGAAATCACAGCTGCCAGTGCTGAGAGTACATTTCCCAGAAGATAAAGTACAACAACAAGTTTCATGTTTGTTTTCTGGCCTTTTCCCATGTGGCACAGAGAGCTCATTACCAGGAAGAACACCAGAAGCGGAGCAATTCCACGGAGAGCACCGACGAACAGATCACCGAGAATGGAGATCACAGATGCCTGAGGGATCGCAAGTCCGAGAATGATACCAACGATCAGACCGCAGATGATACGCTTGATCAGGTTGATGCTGTTCCATTTTTGAATCAGGTTTTTCATAACTAGTTTCCTCTTTCCTATTGTGTGGGTGTGCTGAAAAATGCTGAGCCGCAAAGCAACGATCCGGTGTAGAGGGCTGATCGTTCTAAACTGCTACTACTGCATCATGTAAAAGCACAACAGGATAATTATATACAATTATGTCCGCCTTGTAAAGACAAATGTACATAAAACACGAAAAAGATATAAAAAAAGCGCCAGATCAATGCTTCGTCTGGCGCTATATATTTGAAGTTTCAGGCCCGGATTTTCCGGAAGCTTACAGCAAAGAAGAGAACCTCCGCAAAGCCTGTAATTCCCCATGAGAAAATATACAGGAGATAAAGCGAGGAAATGGTCTGGAAGTGTGCGAACACCGTATAGAACCAGATGACACGGAATACACAGGATCCCAGAATAATGATGATGGTCGGTGGGATACTTTTTCCGATGCCACGGGAAGCGGCGATACTGCAATCCATAAAACAGCTGAAGGCATAGCTGAAGCCCATGATCCGGATCCTTTCCATGCCGGCATCAATGACGGCCGGTTCTGTGGCAAACAGTGACAGAAACTGCGGACCGAAAACAAGAAGCAGCCCACCAAGGATCGCGCCTGCGATGAAGGCATATGTAAGGCTGATCCCATAAGTCTTCAGCATACGTTTTTTATTTCCGGCACCCCAGTTCTGACCGATGAAGCTTGCGCATGCAGTATAGAAAGCAAACATGACGTTGTAGATCAGAGAGTCTGCATTTGCAGCGGCGGCATTTCCGGAAACCGTGACTGCATCGAAGGAGTTGACGCCGGCCTGTACGAACAGATTTGCAATGGCAAAAATTCCGTTCTGCAAACCTGTGGGAATGCCAAGAAGCAGTACTGCTTTACAGGCCTCGGGTGAAGACGGAGCTTACGCAGGGATACCCTGCATTCATCTTTTCTCCGGAGGAGGTGGATCATTACCAGAGCTGCGGATATATACAGGGCGATCGCACTGGCAGTTGCCACACCTGCGGCAGCCATATGACAGACGATAACGAAAAACAGGTTCAGAAGAACATTGATCACTCCGGCAATGGAAAGATAGATCAGTGGTCGTTTTGTATCTCCGCGGGCACTTAATACGCCGTTACCGAAATTGTATACGGCCATGGCCGGCATACCCAGAGCATAAATCTTCATATATAAAACAGCCTGGTCCATCAGCTCCGGTTTCGTATTCATCATGGACAGCATCTGTCCGGAAAACAGAAGACAGACGACACAGACCAGAAGTCCTGCAATGGCACAGAGAAGAAGAGATGTATGGATCGTTTCTTCGGTACCTTTTCTGTTTTTGGCACCAAGCTCGTGGGCTACACGAACATTGACTCCTGCGCCCATTCCGATCAGGATTCCGGTAAATAAAGTGACCAGCAGAGTTGTGGAACCCACAGCTCCAAGTGCCATGTAATCTGCAAATCGCCCCACAACCGCAACATCACTTAAGTTAAAAAGAACCTCCAACACCTGGGACCCCATCAGGGGAAGGCTGAAAAGGAGGAGATTTTTCCAGAGAGAGCCGGAGGTCATCTCTATGGAATGCGTATTCTTTTTTTCATTTTCACACATAGCTTACCTCATAAAAAATTATAAAAAATTCCTCATCCAAGGTATACAATACTATGTTGAAATAGGTTTGTAAAGAGGGGAAAATGGCTCTTTCGCCAGGCGCAGAGGTTTGTTTTTATTTATAGATTCTACATTGATTTCAGTACGAACAATGATATAATAAATGAGAGCAATAAGAAAGTATTTTCAGAAATATTGGAAATATAAAATACAGCAGACTAAGGAGGAACTCAATACAATGAAAATCGGAAATGATATTTACTATGTAGGTGTAAATGACCATCAGGTAGATCTGTTCGAGGGACAGTATGTAGTGCCAAACGGAATGTCCTACAACTCCTATGTGATCAAAGATGAGAAAATCGCAGTTATGGACACTGTAGATGCCGGCTTCACAGAAGAATGGCTTGGAAAAGTAGCAGAAATTCTGGATGGCGCGAAACCGGATTATCTTGTAGTTCAGCATATGGAGCCGGACCATGCCGCAAACATTGAGAATTTCATGAAAGCATACCCGGATACAACTGTTGTTGCCAACACAAAAACCTTCACTATGATGGAGAATTTCTTTCGTGGAATGAATCTGGAAGGAAAGAAACATATTGTAGCAAATGGTGACACCCTGACACTTGGAAAACATGTCCTTACTTTCGTATTTGCACCGATGGTTCACTGGCCGGAGGTTATGGTTACATATGATAGCACAGACAAGGTTCTGTTTTCAGCAGACGGCTTCGGCAAATTCGGAGCTCTTGATGTAGAAGAGGATTGGGACTACGAAGCACGCCGTTATTACATCGGAATCGTCGGAAAATATGGCCCGCAGGTACAGAAGCTTCTCAAAGCAGCAGCAACTCTGGATATCCAGACTATCTGCCCGCTCCACGGACCGGTTCTTACCGAGAATCTTGGACATTATCTGGAGAAATATGATATCTGGTCTTCTTATAAAGTAGAGAGTGAAGGTGTAATGATCGCCTACACATCTGTATACGGACATACAAAGAAAGCAGCAGAGCTTCTTGCACAGAAGCTGGAAGAAAAGGGCTGCCCGAAGGTTGTTGTCTGCGATCTTGCAAGAGAAGACATGGCAGAGGCAGTGGAGGACGCTTTCCGCTACGGCAAGCTGGTACTGGCCAGCATTACATACAACGGAGAAGCATTCCCGTTTATGCGTACATTCATCGAGAACCTGACAGAACGTAATTACCAGAACCGCACCATCGGCCTCATTGAGAACGGAAGCTGGGCACCGACAGCAGCCAAAGTCATGAAAGGAATGTTCGAGAAGAGCAAAAATATCACATGGCTTGAGAACAATGTAAAGATCATGTCCTCTCTCAGCGATGAGAATGTGGCAGAGATCGATGCAATGGCAGAGGAGCTCTGCAAGTAATTTCTGAATGTCAGAACAGCTTATAAAAAATAAAGATATAACATAATAAAAAGACGTGGATCCGTAAGGCCACGTCTTTTTTATTTGTGTGACAGTAAAAATAAACCCCCTGCTATGCAGGGGGGAGGGAAGATCTTTAGATATAAGTAATCTCCTGTGTTAAAATAAATGTAGGTCTGCAAACCACAAATATTAAA
>ENA-OQCO01000819-OQCO01000819.1-human-gut-metagenome-genome-assembly--contig:-NODE-819-length-15166-cov-1.533014_pt1 | contig 15166 bp, 16 predicted proteins | sample MGYA00242500_ERZ504582 | MGnify/ENA primary metagenome ERZ504582 (study PRJEB26092, sample SAMD00036346) | human gut metagenome | host: Homo sapiens | study: EMG produced TPA metagenomics assembly of...
CTCTCAACTGCATTATTTGAATAAAAAAATATAAAAGGGATACGCATATAGCGTATCCTTTTATATTAATGTCAAACGAAACTAATTTAATGATAAACGTTAAATTGTTATTGACAAACGTAAAATCTAATGCTATAATAATATTGTTGAAGCCGGTAAAAACAAAATTTATAATATTTACGGAGGATATGAAATGAAAAATATCAGCAAAATTACTATGGCAGTTTCTAAGACAGTGGAAATTCTGCATTGGGCAGGAGCGGTATTTTCGGCAGCTTTATTGGTATGCTCTTTTGCGGCAAAAGATTGGTTATTTGATGTCGTCTCGAAATTAATACCTGAATATGGAAACGAGGTGTCAACCTATGGATTTGAAATGACTGCCGTTGATGAAAACGGTTTATTAGATATGACTGTAATCAGACTTTTTGCAATTGGCTCTGTAATAATTTTATCATTAATGGCAATGGTTTTTCGTAATGTTTATTTGGTTGCCAAAAAATCTGAAAATGATCCGTTCAATAAGGATAATATCCGTATGATTCGTGAAATCGGAATATTTTCTTTATCCGTTCCTGTAATCGGATTTATTATGAGCGTTATTTCCAGAATTGTTATCGGTGTAGAGAAAGCGGAAATCGTTGTCAGGATAGACGGCTTAATTTTAGGGATATTGATTTTATTTATTACTCAGATTTTTGTATACGGCGCTGAACTTCAGAACGATGTCGACGGACTTTTATAATGAGGTTTTGGTATTATGGGAAAAATTATATTAAGATTGGATCGTATGATGGTAGAAAGAAAGATATCTCTTAATGAACTCGCTGAACGAGTGGGAATCTCAAATGTAAATCTTTCAAAAATCAAGAATAATAAAGTTACAGCCATAAGATTTTCTACACTTGCGGCAATCTGCGAAGCGCTTGATTGTGAAGCTGGAGATATTCTGGAATTTCAGAAAGACTGAATTATAGTGAAATTATTTATGTATTAATGGCAAAAAAGAAAACGGTTTATCCCTTGCTTTATTTAATTAAGGGATAAACCGTTTCTTATTATTTATATAATATTAGAAAATAGAAAAAATAACTGCGACACTTTGTAATTGTATATAAAATTAGTTTATACAAACTGTAAATACAATCTTTATAATTGATTTACTAATATTATACACCAAATAGATTTTAAAGTCAATAGTAAATACCATTTATATGATAGAATTCTTATATTATATATAAATTCGGAGGATTTATTTATGGGATTTTACCAAAGACTGAAAGATTTAAAGGAAGACAACGATCTAACGCAGAGATATGTGGCTGATTTAATTGAAGTATCTGTTAATCATTACGGTAAGTATGAGAGGGGTGAAACCGATATTCCTTTTTCAAAGGCAATAAAATTAGCGGAATACTATAACGTTTCCCTTGATTATATAGCGGGAAGAACGAATGATAAAAAATTTTGCAGGGATTTGTCTCCGGCGCGTCTTGTTAAATTATTTGGAAATTTGAATCATGATAATCAAATCAGAATAGAAGAGAGAATTATGGAAATGCTTGAATCGCAGGATAAACATAGCGATATATAAAATGCTGAAAATTTTATTTTTTTCTCTTGACAAAATTAAAAAATTATGATAGCATTTAATTATTGAAAGCTTTGATAAAGGAAGATTTATTGTAGGAGTTATTCAGAGAAGCGCAGTCACCGGCTGAAAGCCGCGCTATAACGGACAGTAAATACACCGCCTTTTGAGCTCGGTTAATACCCGACGGTTCGTTCCCGTTAAAAAACGGCTTATGAGGCATGATATTTTCGTGCGAATAAGGGTGGAACAGCGGTTATCTTATCGCCCCTTGGATCTAATTGGTCTGAGGGGCTTTTTTATTTAAAGAGGAGGCGCTATGATAGTAATTAATTCTATATTAATAGAAGTTATATTGAATATGTATCTTTTTTTACAATACTTTAATTTGGGTTCAAAAGTGTTTTTTATTATATTTGGATGTATTTATTTTGTTATATACTGTTTGTTTCCGATATATTCAAAGCAATACGGTAAAAAGCTGCAAATATTACGCGGGGGTCTGAATCTTCTGTCAGTTTTTTTAATAACCGTAACTGTACAAATTATATTGACATTATATCTGAGCTTCTTATCTGAGATTGATTCAAAATCTATTATTTTAAATACTGTTATATTTTTTATAGGCGAGTTTATTATTTTTTGGAATGGTATAATCCGAGTTTATCTTACTTCAAATCAGCTTGGAATAAAATGGCGAATTGCCGGCGCAGTTTGCGGAATGATTCCTATTATAAATATTGTTATGCTTATAAAAATTATATATGTCATATCTTGTGAATACCGTTTTGAGCGTATGGTAATTCAAAGAGATATAAAACGGTGTGATAAACATTTTTGTAAAACTATATATCCGATATTAATGGTACATGGTGTTTTTTCAGAGATTCAAAGCTTATTAATTATTGGGGAAGAATTGCTGACGAGCTTGAAAAAAATGGAGCGGTTATTTATTATGGGAATCAGCAGTCCGCGTCTTCAGTTGAAGAAAGCGCTAAGGAGCTTATGGAAAGAATGGAAGATATTATTAGAAAAAACGGATGTAAAAAGCTGAATGTCATTGCACATTCTAAGGGCGGTCTTGACGCAAGGTATGCTATCAGTATTCTTGGAGCTGATAAGTATACGGCAAGTCTTACAACTATAAATACACCCCATCATGGTTGTCTGTTTGCCGAATATCTTTTAAAAAAAGTTCCTGAAAGAGTACGAGATTCCATTGCTGATAAATATAATAATGTTCTGAGAAAAATTGGTGACAATGATCCTGATTTTATATCTGCTGTTACTTGTTTAACAGAAACCTCGTGCAGTGAGCTTAATAGAAAATGTCAGGATTCTTCTGAGGTGTATTACCAAAGCGTAGGGTCAAAGGCCAAAAAAGCCGTCAAGCGGACAGTTTCCGCTTAATCTTTCATATAGGTTTGTTAAGTTGTTTGATGGTGAAAATGACGGATTAGTTTCCGTTAATTCTATGAAGTGGGGAAATCGTTTTATTTTTCTTGAACCTAAGAGTAAGAGGGGTATAACTCACGGTGATGTAATTGATTTAAACCGTGAAAATATTAAAGGCTTTGACGTAAGAGAATTTTATGTTAATTTAGTGAATGATTTAAAGGTAAGAGGCTTTTAAATGTAATTGTTCGATCTATGGTAGTAAAGCCGTTAATAATTAAAAAATGGCTTATAGTTTTTGGTAGTAAATCAACAATAAAAATAGATTATTATAAAGGAGTAAAAAAATGATAAAATTAAAATTAAAGGATGGAAGTATCCGCGAGATCGAGTCTGCCGTATCCGCCGCTGAAGTTATTAAGGGTATCGGCGCAGGTTTGTATAAAGCGGCATGCTGTGTAAAAATCAACGGTGAAGTAAAGGATATCAGGACAGTTATTGACAGCGATTGCGATTTTGAAGTTATGACTTTTGATACTGCCGAGGGAAAGCAAACGTTCTGGCATACGGCTTCTCATATTTTGGCTCAGGCTGTTAAGAGGCTTTATCCGAACGCAAGGCTTGCAATAGGACCGGCAATAGAAAACGGCTTTTACTATGATTTCGATCTTGAAAAGCCGTTTACCACTGATGATCTTTCAAAAATAGAATCGGAAATGAAGAAGATAGTTAAGGAAGGACTTCCTCTGGAATGCTATGTGATGCAGCCGGATGAGGCTGTAAGAGCTTTGGAAGAGCAGGGAGAAATCTATAAGGCAGAGCTTTGCAGAGAGCATGCTCAAAAGGGAGAGCCGATTTCATTTTATAAGCAGGGCGAATTTTCAGATCTTTGCGCCGGACCTCATTTGCTTTCAACCTCTCCGGTAAAGGCTTTTAGCTTCTTTCATGTACGGGCGCTTACTGGAGGGGCTCCGAAAAAAACAAAATGCTTACAAGAGTCTATGCAACGGCTTTTCCGAAGGCTTCTCAGCTTGAAGAGCGCTTGAAGGCGCTTGAGGACGCAAAAATGCGAGATCATAATAAACTGGGAAGAGAGCTTGAGCTTTTTACAACGGTCGATTATATCGGTCAGGGGCTCCCGATTATTCTTCCTAAGGGAGCAAGAGTAATACAACTGCTTCAAAGATGGGTTGAGGATGTAGAGCAAAAGCACGGCTATCTACTGACTAAAACGCCGTTTATGGCTAAACGCGAGCTTTATAAAATTTCCGGACATTGGGATCATTATCTTGACGGTATGTTTATTTTAGGTGATCCAAATGACGAAACAAAGGAATGCTTTGCGCTTCGCCCTATGACCTGCCCTTTTCAGTATCAAGTTTTTCTTAATAGGCAGCGCTCGTACAGGGATCTTCCCATGAGACTTGGTGAAACCTCAACGCTTTTCAGGAACGAGGACAGTGGAGAAATGCACGGTCTTATACGTGTTCGTCAGTTTACTATTTCGGAGGGACATCTTGTTCTGCGTCCGGAACAGCTTGAAGAGGAATTCAAGGATTGTCTGGAGCTTGCAAAATATTTTCTTGGCACGGTAGGACTTCTTGACGAGTGTACATTCCGCTTTTCACAGTGGGATCCGGCTAATCCTAAAAATAAATACGAGGGAACGGCAGAGCAGTGGGATCACGCGCAGTCGGTTATGAAAAAGATACTTGATCACCTTGGAGTGGAATATGAGGTAGGTATAGATGAAGCGGCCTTTTACGGTCCGAAGCTGGATATACAGTATAAGAACGTTTACGGCAAGGAGGATACTATTGTAACGATTCAGATAGATATGCTTTTGGCGGAAAAATTCGGTATGGAATATATAGACGTAGACGGAACAAGAAAACGTCCGTATATAATTCACAGGACTTCTCTCGGCTGCTATGAAAGAACTCTTGCGCTTCTAATTGAAAAGTATGCCGGAGCGTTCCCTTTGTGGCTTGCTCCCGAGCAAATTCGGTTTATCCCCATAGCGGACAGACATCTGCCTTATGTAAACGAAATTGCGGCAAGGCTTGAGGCCGCGGGTATCAGATATACGATAGACGAAAGAGCGGAAAAGATGGGGTATAAGATAAGACAGGCTCAGCTTGAAAAAATACCGTATATGATTATAGCGGGGGATAATGAGGCTGAAACTAATACGGTATCAGTACGCTCAAGACGCGACGGCGATCTCGGCTCTATGACTGCAGCAGAATTGCTGGACAGACTGATTGATGAAATATCAAATAAGAAGGCTTAAATTATTTTAAAGCGGCGGCTTACAGGCTGCCGCTTTTTTATAATATAAAAGGTCTGTTTTTTCTTATAAAACAAAAAATCCAATTTTTTGATATATTAACTTTTTTATTGACACTAATTATAATTTATGATATAATAAGCAATGATTTCAGAATATAAAAAAACCTTGAAAATAGGCAGTTAATTGGATATTGTTGTATTTGCGGAGGTAAATATGCAGATAAAAAAAGACGATGTTAAAGATAAAAAAAGGATAGCGTGTTGACAGTAGGAATGTTATTTTCTAAGATGAAAAATTTTTTGTGCCGTGGATTATTGCCGCAGTTGTTATTGCCTTATTGAATTTAGGCATAAGCGGCGGTAAAAGGCTTGTTACAGGAACCGTGTCTTCTGTAATAAATTTCAGCTTCGACGGTATAGAATCAGGGCTTGATCCTGCAGGCAACAAGTTTGACGTAAACGAGATAAAATCCAAGGATATTATCAGAGAATCCCTCAAGGAAACAGGCTTAGACGGAGATGTAAATCATATTTACAGTCATATCAATATCGACGGAGTAGTTCCGCTTGACGTAATCGAACGTATAACAAAGTATGATTCTATTTATAATTCCGATGTGATTGTTTCGTCAAAAAGTATACAGGATACGTCCTATTATCCTACTCAATATAAAATTGTATTGGAATGCGGTTCAGAAACCGGTCTAAGCAAAAAGGAGGGAGCCCTTCTTTTAAATAAAATAACTGAAAAATACAGAGAGGTTTTTTATAATAATTACGGATATAACTCATCGCTGGAATCTGCGGTTGTATCAATAGATTATACCGAATACGACTATGTAGACGCTGTTGATGTATTCGATTCATCCTTAGGATCTCTTAAAAATTATATTGACGAGCTTGCGGCTTCGGACAATACTCGTTTCAGATCGGAAACGGGATATACTTTTGCCGATCTCTCGTCGTCCATTGATACGGTAAGAAATGAAGACCTTGATTGGATTTCTTCTTATATTACTCTTAATAATGTGACAAAGGACAAAAAAAATCTTATAGCAAATTATAAGTTTAAAATTGAAGATCTGAAACGAAGTAAAATAATTTCCGAGGAACAGCTCAAGGCTGTTTCTGAAACCATTGAGGTCTATGAAAAAAATTCTATATTGATTTTCAGCAATGCAACTGACGCGGCTAACGCGTCGCTTACGCAGTCATCGGATACATACGATAATCTTATAACACAGAAAATTGAGGCGCAGGCGAATCTTTCTGCATGCGAGCAAAATATAAAACGTTATGAGGAGCGTATAAAATCTCTTGAAAACGGCGCTTCTACAGCAGCAGATGAAGAGGTTGTTGACGCGGAGCTGAAAAAAATATCGGGAAAGATAGATACATTAATTAATACTGTTAATGAAACTGCGTCGGAGTATTATGAAAAGGTTTTGTTTTCCAACGCATATACTGTATTGACGCCTGCTTCAACTTCTGTTACGGGAACGTTAAAGGCGGCTGTTTCGGATTCAGTGGATAATATATTTATGTTCGAGCTTATTCTGGCCGCATTGTATGTTACGGTTTCCGTTGCCTTTGCCTTAATTAAGACGCCTATGCTGACAAAGAAATTTGCGGGCAGAAAAAACAGGCGCAAAACCGTAAAAAATAGGAAATGATGTTAGAATAATATGGAGGCAAAAATTAATGGAAACTGAGAAAAATATCAGCATTACATTAAAACAACCGGATGAAGATGATAATTCGGTAGCAATATCATTCAGTACCTTAGCAAAGCAGGCTAAAAGATATTTTATTTTATGGTTGATTGCTGCCGCCGTTGTCTTAATGTTTACGGTTGGCTTTGTAATGATGTTTAAGAAAAGTACGACTGATAATATGATAACGGCTTTAGTAAGCTTTAATTTTGACGGAATTGAAAAAGGTCTTGATCCTCAGGGGAAAAAGTTTGACGTTAATAAAATAAAATCTCCAAACGTAATAGAAGCCGCGTTGACAGATATGGATATTTCATTGAATTTTGTTGAAAGCGTCAGAAGAAACATATATATTAACGGCGTTATACCTAATGATGCCATGGATAAGATTTCCCTATATAAGAATATTTATTCCGGAGGCGGATCCGCCGCTCTTACAGCGGTAGAATCTATGCTTGAATTAGGCTATTATCCTTCATATTATATAATATCCTTTGACTATTATAAAACAGGCTTTGATTTATCGGAAAGCAAGCAGATACTTGATAAAATTCTAAAAAGCTATCAGAATTATTTTTTCACCAATTACGGTTATAATGAATCGCTTGGAAACGCTGTTGTTGCTGTCGATTACAAGGAATATGATTATCCTGCGGCTATAGACGTATTTAATACGACTCTGACAAATCTGAGCGATTATGTAAGCAAGCTTTCAAATGCCGACGCGGGATTTAGGTCAAATGAAACCGGTTATTCCTTCAGTGATCTGAAAACTACGATAGATACTTTGAAAAATGCTGATCTTGACAGCCTTTCGTCTTATATAGTTATAAACAATGTGACGAATGATAAGGAATTGCTGCTGATTTATTACAAATACCGAATAGAAGAGCTTAGCCGTCAGCAGAAAATAAGTCAGTCGGAGCTTGATTCTATAACTAATTCTATTGATAATTATGAAAAGGATACTCTTTTGTTTTTCGGAGACGGTACTGAAAACGCAGAGACGTCTTATTCTCAGGCTTCACAGAAATACGACGAGCTGATAAATCAAAAAATTGCCAAGCAAAACGAAGTATCCAGAAACAAACAGCGCGTGGAATATTATAATGACAGAATCGACGCGCTGAAAAGTAATAATTCCTCATTGACAGTCAGTAAGGAAGACGTCGAGGAAAGACTTGAAGAAATTAATAATAAGATTACTGACTTAATAGATACTGTAAATAAAACTGCCGATGAATATTATGAAACAGTTACATTCGCTAATGCTTATAATATTCTTGTTCCTGCTACGGGAACTGAACCTACTGTTGTTACCGGGGACTTTTTTATGCCGGTGTTTATTGCTGAAGGCATATTGCTTGTGATATATTTGGCAATCGTGTTTATAAAGACAATTAAGGTTGATTATAAGGCTTCGAAAACCGACAGCGAAGTAAAGCAGATTATAGAAAAATAAACTGTATTTAAAATAAAAAAGACGCTTTCCGATGTGGAAAAGCGTCTTTTTAAATGAGTTTATCCCTCAATTTGTTTTCCAAGAAACAGAGCCGCTGCGCTTATAAGACTCTTTTGCAGCTCTGACACTGATGTTGAATTTTCACTTTCCATGAATGCAACCGCACCGGTTACGTCTCCAGAGCTTAGTATAGGCATACATGCTAAAGCTGCCTTATCTACTCCTTCGGCGGGGAAAAAACCGTTTGCCGTATCAGATACGGAAGCAAAATAATTTCTGCGCCTTTCCATCAATTCTTCAAGAAGCGGGGATACTCTTCTTTCATTAAATTCCTTTTTGGAAACTCCAGAGACTGCTACGACATGATCCCTGTCGAATATAACGACAGGACAGCCTGCGAGCTTGCACATTATTTCCGCTACCTGAGAAGCGTTTTCGCTCATCTCACTGATTGCGGAATATTTTTTGAAAATAACTTCGCCGTCATTGCTTGTATATATTTCTAACGGGTCGCCGTTACTGATAACATTGACGTTAAGAACCTTATCTCCCTTGTTTTTAACAGGGAAGATGAATTTTTCAGTAAGTGATGAGATATTCTTAGCGTCCAAGTTAAAATTTGGCGATTGCTCCTCTGCCGCTCCGACTGATACAAGCTGTCCGCTTTTGAGCAGCGCGTCGATGTCTGCTTTCAGAAATATATCAATTCGGTCGGTATACACCACGATTTTTTCAAGGATAAAGTCAAGGTCGCTTTTTGCAAGAGAAGGCTTGCTGATTATGTCGTCGAAAATGTCCAGAACCGTTTTTGGCGGTTCGGTTTATCTTTATCACTGAATTGTGCTTGTCCGCCGCAAGCGCCGCCTGATTTTTCAATCCCTCGATACGCAAGGTAAGCTCGTCCAGCATTTCCGAATAGGTTTCCTCAAGTATGTCGGCTCGGTCCGGGTGCTTCATCAGATCTCTGGTCTGCTGTCTGGTAAGCATTTTTATCTCGGCTTTCGCTGAGTCAATCTGCTCATTGATTATGTCGATCGTCGCCTTGCTGTTTTTAGTTTCAGTCTTTTCCTTTGCGATTGAGTCTTTAAGTCTTTCAATCATATCCGCTGAATTGTCACGGACTCTGCGGATATATTCCTTCAGAAGCTTGTCAAGCATATCCACTCTTGTATGATGAGATGTACAGCCCTTTGTTCCTCTTCGGTGATATGTTCCGCAGGTGTATGCGGGCGCAAGGTCATTGCGGCTCATTGCGAACATTGGCGAGCCGCAGTCTCCGCAGAAAAGATAACCCGAATACACGTTGTCATTCTTTTTCACGCCCCGATAATTTGTTGTCGAACGCTTTTTAAGCTGCTCCTGAACGGCGGCAAAGGTTCTGTAGTCAACGATGGGAGTGTGGTTGTTTTCAAAAACTATATGGTCGGTTTCATGAACCTTTTCCTCTCCGCCGTTAATTTTTTTGCGTTTGTATTTTCCCTGACGGAGAGTACCGATATAAAAATCGTTTTGCAGAATTTCGCTCACGGTTATGATACTCCAGGCGGACTTAACTTCTTTTTTATACTCCTCGCCTTGTGCCTCCTTACGCATTTTCTCGCACATTCTCGGCGTTGGAATTTTTTTATCGGTAAGGTGATTTGCAATTTTCTTGTAGCCCCAGCCGTTTTTATACAGCTCAAAAATCTCGCGGACAACCTCGGCGGCAGGCTCGTCAACCTCAAACTGCATTGTTTTGTGGTTTGTCATAACATAGCCGTAGGGGACGGCGCATATCCATCTGCCCTCCTCCTGACGGCGTTTAATAACCGACTTGACCTTTTTGGAGGTGTCGGTTACGGGCATTTCGTTTATGAGAAATCTGAACTGAATTGCCGTCCAATCGTCGTATGTCGGATAGTCAATGTTATCGCCTATTGAGATAATTCTCATTCCCGCGTCACGCAAGTCCTCAAGCTCAACCAGCCCCTTGCTGTTTCGTCTTGAAAATCGTGAGAAATCCTTGACGATAAGAATATCATATTCAAGCTGTATCATCTTTTTACGGAGCCTTTGATAGCCCTCGCGCTGTTCAAAAGTATAGCCTGAACGGTCGCGGTCCTCATAAAAATCAAGGCAGCTGTCAGGAAATTTCCGGCTGACGAAATCCGTGATGATAGCTTTTTGGTTTTCAATAGAGGTGTTGTCGCGGTCAAGCTCTTCGTCGACGGAAATTCGGCAGTAGCCTGCTATGTTCGGTTTTACCGACATTTATTTCACCCTTTCTTATTCAATGCTGTCAGCGTTTATATGCTGTTTTACCTTTGCGAATACCAACAATGTTGCAAGAAATATTCGACTTGATTACGATAATATTGTATCACGTTTCAGCTGAAAATGCAATAGATAAACCCAACATATTTGCATTGGAAATACTGTTCGATATGTAAAGAGAGACGCTGTATGCGTACTCTCTTGCAGGTTACAGCTGATAATTATTCAGTATCAGGCCTTCCGTACAGTCATATAGATTTTTACTGCCTGAGCGGAACACAACGGTTTTACACCCTTCGGCTTTGTTTTCTTCGCAGATTTCTTCAAGCTTTTTTTCAAAGCCTTCGCTCTGCTGTTCATCATTTGTAACCCAGATTTCAACAAGCTTCAAATCGTCTTTTGCGTTTATTTCCAATAAACAACACCTCTCTTTAAGCTTTGACTTGATGGGGGATATTATTCATATTTTTACGTTGTTCTGCCGAAGGTAGTAAATAACTTTTCCGTTTGGTTTCTGTAGCGAACTAATCTGCATATTTTTCCGCCATTATTCGTTTTAAATTCCTTCTCCTTTAGCTGTTCTGATACTCCGCAGCGTCCTCGTAATCAATAATGCCGTTTATTCTTCGAACCTCGTTTACGCACATAGCGTGAAGGCTGTTAAGCGTTTCATCGTCAACCTCGTTTACAGCGGCGGTCATATGCGAAAGCTTTCCAAGCTCCACAGCGACCTTGAAAAGCAAACGTGCAAGACGTTGCTCCGTACCCTTTATCTGCGCCTTGACCGTTTCGGTTATCATAGGGGAGAGATAGTTTATGTTATCTTCCTCGTTGAGATATCCGATGTAAAATTTGACGGCTTTCTCGATAAACTCCGTTTTTGAAGCGCAGTTGTCCCCGCGATATTCCTGTTCGATCTTCTTAATTGTTTCCGGCTGAAAATACACAGCCATTCTTGTCTTTGCCATAAATCTGCTTCTTTCCCTGTCACGTCCCCTGAATAAATGCCGATTTTACGCGCTTTTCGGTATCTGTGACGCCTGAATTCAACTAAAATCCTATTTCCGGCCCCATAAGACATCCGTTGGAATACTGCACGATCCTCTTGTACAAACGGCGTATTTAGGGCGTTTCCGCGGCGGGCTTTGCTCGTCCGCTGTGAACGGTCTGGGGGCTTTGACCCCTGACCTTTAACTAGCAAGTAAATATTTGAGTTTTTGAAGTAATTCAAATTCCTCCATTTGTGTAAATTACCAGCTGCACATATTGCACCACCTCTGTATTAATTTTATTCATCCGCCCGCAAACGCTCCACGTTGGCTTGTGCGGCGTTTTTATGCTTCATGCCGATATATTCCCGATTGAATTTGGGAGGGCAAATTCGGGCGGATTTGGCTCGTAAATCTGCGTGACGGTAACCGTTAAGCGTGACAGTAAAAATATATTTCAAATTCTAACGTCACGGACATGAAACCAAGCTATATGGACGTTTGCGGTAACTCTGTTCGCATTTTCGTGACAGTAACTCCGCTGCCGTTTTTACTGTCACTGCCGTCACGCGCGGAACAGTAATCAAGAATAATTTTTCTTCCCGAATGATTTCGGCCGCAACAGAAATCAATACCGCATTGCTTCAGTTTGTAACCGTTCTGAACCAAATCTCTTGTAACACGATTTGCATGAAATTTTTCAGTTGAAACAGTTTTTAAAGCTTCAATCAACTCAGTTGCAGTTCTCTCGAAATGACCAGCGTCCTTGATGAATACGTAAACAGCGGCGAGGAAAATGTTGTCTTTGCTTGGCGGATGAGATTCCTCATCGGTGACTGTCCAACGGTTACTTTCAAATGCAAGGTTTAGCTCATGATTTTCAATGTCGCGTCCGACGCAGTAGAGCCTGGCGGTTCTGCTGCCGCGCTTTGTTTCTATGAGTACAAGGCTTCCGTCAACGCAGCCGCTTATACCAGCGCTGCCGGAAATCATATTGAAAGGATCGTTGTCTTTACATTTTCGTGTGTGGTGAACAAGTAAAACGGTAATCCTCAGTTTATCGGCAAGACCTTTCAAAACAGACAGTTCCTTATAGTCCGAGCCGTAGCTGTTTTCCGTTGACCCGCGAACCTTTTGCAGCGTGTCGATTACAACAAGTTTCAAATCAGCGTGCTCCGACTTGAACCTTTCGATCTGGATTTCAAGACCGTTTCCGATTGTTTCCGCCATGACCGCAAAGAAAAGCTTTTCTGTCGGTTCGTCTGTAATTTCATAAAGCCGCTTTTGTATTCGTTCATAGCTGTCCTCAAGGCAAAGATACAGCGTTTTGCCCTGAGAAACCGTCCGACCTAACACTTTTTCTCCTTTTGCTATGCTCAGACAAAGGTCTAAAGCCAACCACGATTTCCCGACCTTCGGCGCTCCTGCCAGAATGTAAAGACCTTGCGCAATTAAACCGTCAACTGCAAATTCGATAGGCTTGTATACTGTGGTCATGATTTCCTCGCAGGTTTTGGTTTTTAGTTCTTTCATTCAGTCAGTCTCCTTTGTTAATAAATATTTGATTTTCAAGCTTCCGTTATTTTATCCTACCTGCGCGCGCGGCGCTCACAAGAACGTTATGCGGCGCTTCAACGAAATTTTATGTACCGTCAAACAGAAAAAGCCCGCACATACTTAACCACGACTAAAGGCGGAAGCTTTTCCGTCTGAAGCGTGCCTAAATATGTACGAGCCTTATGTTCTTTGAAATATGTTTATGTAATTGGCGTTTGATATTAAATTGTCATTTTAAACAGAACTCTGTCGTTCTATTTTTATTTTAACGTGGAATGTGCGATTGTCAAGATAGCGTCAGAAATTTAACAACCATTAAAGTTAAAATACTCATAATACTATTCTGATTTTGAAAGCTACTTTTAAAATTAAAATGCCCATATATTCCAATGGGCATTTCATGTTTTATTGGATTTCACTCTTTTAAAATATATTTTCCCCAACCTTTAGATAAAATATCTTCTAAATTAGGTTCAACTACTTTTCCATACTTAAAGCGAAAACCTTTCTCTCTGATATTTACATCGTCTGGGTGATCCCATGTTGCTTCACATTCATCACAACATAAAAACAAGACACCAGTTGCTTCTTCTTTTACAAATTCAACCCATCCTTGATTACATACGGTACACCAAGCTGTTTTATATTTATATTCGTTTAACATATTAACTCCTATTTTGGATATATTCCATTTGTTGGAAAAGCTGAAATTAATTCATTTGTTCCATGCTTAGTTATAATTGTTACATAATTTAATACTTCTCCGGTATTTGTTAATCCACTTTCATAGCCCGCATTTATATATGGTATATTATACACACTACAACCCATTCCATCATCAATAGCATTAACAGCACTTCTATTGCGCCATGCTGTATTCACCATTTCTACTGCATTTCCATTAAAAACACCATGACTAACTCTATTCGGCGCAGGAATAGTATGCTTAAGTATATGGTCAATCCTTGTTTCGCCTTTACTACTTATTACTGCATTCCAATTCAAGTCTCCCAGCATATCATCAAAAAGATCATCTAAATTTTTCCCAGCAGCCGCAAACATCTCTTTCAGCTTTGTATATTCTGATTTTGAAACTGCTTTCCGTTCTTTAGCGAATTTGCAATGTTGTCTAATGAAGAACCCGGCAAATACTTCAATACATCAGGTACCTGCTCGCTTACTTTTAACAATGCGCTTGCAATCGTGGGAGCGTCATCTAAATGCTTTAATACAAAATCCTCAAGCGCCGACGCTATCTTTGCAGCGTCTCCGGCCAACGGAACAAGTCCGATTCCGCTTATAACCGCATAGTCCCATTCTCCCTTACGGGCGTTCGCTATTACATCTCTTATGTCAGCATATCCTGGAATAAAACCGCCCGTTATCTGACCGAGTAATGTAGGAATATCGTTACATTCAATAAAATCGCCTAAAACAATTCCTTTTATAAAACGTGAATCCCATTCGAATCCGGTTAAATCATATGAGAACGGATCAGTTCCGTTTATATATTCCTCATAATCGTTGAAGCTGTCGCCATCAGGATTGGGATTTAACGGATCAAACCAAAGCTGAACTTCTTTTCCGTCTGATAAACCGTCGCTATCAGTATCTTTTGAATTTGGGTTAGTTCCTAAAAGTGATTCCAGATAATCGTCAACATTGTCTGAATCCGTATCAGGCATAGTAGGATCAGAGGAATAACCGATGGCAGAATAATATTCCACCATAGATACTGTTGATGTAAGCTTTTCGGTCACGAAATTAAGCTCTATATTATCATCAAGCCCGTCTCCGTCGGTATCCTTTTTAAATAGATCGGTATTTATCGGATGTCCGTCAGGCTTTAAACCGTAAAGCTCAACCAAAATCCGGTATTCCGTCCCCCGTCTGAATCCACGCCCTCAAATCGGAG
>ENA-OQCO01000821-OQCO01000821.1-human-gut-metagenome-genome-assembly--contig:-NODE-821-length-15132-cov-1.896834_pt1 | contig 15132 bp, 15 predicted proteins | sample MGYA00242500_ERZ504582 | MGnify/ENA primary metagenome ERZ504582 (study PRJEB26092, sample SAMD00036346) | human gut metagenome | host: Homo sapiens | study: EMG produced TPA metagenomics assembly of...
TCCCTCTTCTCGAGCAAGCGGGAACGCCAACTCTAACTACGTCTGAAAAAACGTCGTTTCCAGTGTAAAAATTGTAGAAATGTCACGGTAGCTGAGACATCTATCGTTGATAAAAACTGCCAAATCTCCAATCTAGTCCGACAAAAAGTTACACAACTCCTAACTGAGAAAGTGTCACTAACTGATATTGCAAGAAGACTTCGCGTGTCGACGTCCACTGGCTATCGTAAGCTTGATCAGTTTACTTTCAAGGAACATTATGACAAACTCCCTGCTGTTATGTCCATGTGGCTGCATCAGCGATGGTTGTATTAACTAGCAGTGCTGTAGCTGTAATAATACCGGCTAGTTTAATAAACTTCATTATGTCTCACTCACCTTGTGTCTCTAATTTGGCGTCTGCGTTCGCCTTTTCGATCTCTTGCTTGATTAGCATAAAGGTTACTTCGAGTAAGTGAAACGATATCGTTTTGTGAAATCGTTTTCGTTACACAATTGTAAAAAAGCGTTCGCGACAAAAATGTTGCAAACGCTGAAAAGGTTTTTAATTTTCGCGAGCTGTCATGTAAGCACGGCTCATTGGCAACCCTTGACCGGCAGCGCCTTAGTCATTAGGAACTGGATAACATCAATGTTCCTGATTCAAATGAAGCAGCACTACCTTGTAGGTATAAGTCCCAAGCACGGGCGAATGCTTCGCCACGCTCGGCAACTGTTTTGTCGTATACGGCGTGGTAATTCTCAGTCCAAGTTTCCAACGTCTTTTGGTAGTGCCGACGCAATGGTTCGATATCGTCCAACTGCATACCGGCTTCCATAATGTGTGTGACGTTCTCGGCGATGTTTGGAATGTAACCACCAGGGAAAATGTACTTTTGGATAAATGGATCAACACCGGCACCGTAGTGTTGACCAGTGATACCGTGAATCAACGCACGGCCATTTGGTACGAGATAGTTCGCGACGTCCTTAAAGTACTCGCCCAAGTTTTCCTTACCAACGTGTTCAAACATCCCAACTGAAGTGATGTAGTCAAAGGTCATATCCACATCACGGTAATCGCGCAACATAACGTGGACCTTATCTTGTAGGCCTAGTTCTTGAATGCGTTGGTTCGTAAAGGCATATTGTTCTTCTGATAACGTTATGCCATATGTTTCAAGGCCGTATTCTTGGGCAGCCGTGATAATTAACGTTCCCCATCCAGAACCGATATCCAATAGCTTCTTACCTGGTTCACTGTGCAACTTGTCTAAAATATGGTGAACCTTGGCCATCTGAGCTTCTTCCAATGTCATCCCATCCTTTGGCCAGTACGCTGCAGAATAAGTCATTGATGGGCCCAACCACTCCTTATAGAAGTCATTACCAATATCATAGTGACTGTGAATGTCTTCTTTAGATTCATTCTTATCGTGGCCGTGGAGCATTTTCGTCAACGTGCCCTTGAAACCGCTTTGATCAGTTAAAAAACTACCGGATTGACGGTAAGCGGAAGCAATCAATTCTTGAATGCTGCCTTCAATTTCAATGCCACGATTCATGTACGCCTCAGCGAGTGTAAATGTTGGCATCTTGGCTAAGGACTTCATGTTTGGTTTCTCATTCAACTTAATGTGAATTTTTGGTAAGCCGTCCCCGTAGTTTTCTGACTTACCATCCCAATATGTCACCATAACGGGCACATCAAAAGCTTTGACAAAGCTTGCTAAATACTTGTTTCTCTAACATGTTATCCACCCTATCTCAATAATCTTACGTATTAAAGTATACACCCTTTTCATTAAAGTGTACACCCTTTTCAAACACCGATCAAAATAAAGGGCTATGATGGGGATAATTTCCGCCATCTTCAGGCTGTGCACCAATGTAAAAGAAAGTACTTGGTACAACTTGCCCATAATATGAAAAATCTTCAGAAGGATTTTGTGGTCCTAAATAGACTATATTATTGACTTCTGGAATATTCTGATCTTTTAAGCTGTCAACTACAAAGTGAGTGAGATTTTCTGAATTAAAGAGTACAGGATAGTTATCGTCATAATCTACAATCACTTCAACCCCAAAGGTTACTCCAACGCCTTTAGCAATTTGTTTCACTTGATCTCGGATGACTTTTCTAGTTGTTTCTTTCATCATCCGAACATCCCCTTTTAACACTACTTTATCTTGTATGGCTCTATAATTTCTGTAGTGGGTAAAACCACTGTAGAGATTATAGAGATTTTTGAATGCAGACAAAACGTCCAATAAGAACTATAATGAAAAGCGACGAAACTACCATTAGGAAGAACTTATGAGACCTATTAAAAATACCACAGAATTAAACCGACTACTATACACTTTATCAGCTCTTACTTTTTCATTTTCAGGAGAAGATAGTAGGTGAGTTCTTTGACCTAGTAGAGGAAAATGGGAGCAAAGTCAATCATTATTTTCAAACTGTCTTTAGGACTTTTCTTAGACACAAGCAATACATCCAAAATGCACTAGAAACAGACTATTCAAACACAAAACTGTAAGCTACTAACAAGTTGATTAAAGACATCAAACGGTTGGGCTTCGGTTTTAGAAACTTCATCAACCTTAAGAAGCGTGTCTTCATCACACTGAACATACATAAAAAGAGGACCTATCCGGTCCTCTCTAGATGTTAGCTTTTCGTCACCCACTACAGTTGACAAAGAGTCAGAAAAAGAATTAGAACACGATGTCTAATTCTTTTCCCTTATTATTACTGAAATTGTGCCAAGTCTAGCTTCATAATATAAAAGTAAAGGTCGCCATATTGTCCTTTGTAGCCAATATCATGTCCGTTTATCGTCACCTTAGTAACTGGCGTTGAATCCGGTAAGGCTATCAGACAAGCTTGCTGTGCTCTGACAAATTCATTGTAATCTTCAAAAGAAGTGTGTTTTTCTTGCTTTGCAGTATTTAAATAAGTTACTTCAATCATCGAGGAAACTCCTTTTAATTCTTTAATTAAAGTCTAGATTACGCTTCCTAGAGAGTAAAGTCAATCATGACGACTTAAAATGGCTCTATAATTTCTGTAGTGGGTAAAACTACTGTAGAGATTATAGAGATTTTTGAATACAGACAAAACGTCCAATAAGAACTATAATGAAAAGCGACGAAACTACCATTAGGAAGAACTTATGAGACTTATTAAGAATACCACAGAATTAATCGGAATCGGAATCAAAAACCAAAATATCATTATTTCACTTGTTTTTGAAACTGACACTCATAATGACAAACTTCCAGCTGTTATGTCCTGGGATGAGTTTGGGTTCAAGAAAGGGGAATTGGCTTTTGTGGCGCAGAATTATGAGACAAACGAACTCATAACCATCCTTGATAATCGCCGCCAAACTACTATACGAAACTACTTTTTGAAGTATCCATTGAAAGTCCGACAACAGGTACAGTTTATCACGATGGATATGTCTGGAGCTTATATTCCACTGGCTCGCAAGCTCTTTCCAAACGCCAAAATCGTTCTTGATCGTTTCCACATCATCCAGCACCTTGGACGTGCCTTTTTAAAGACAAGAATTGCCATTATGAACCAGTTTAATAAGAATTCACTACTTTATTGAGATTTAAAAAATCACTGGCGACTTTTTCAAAAGGACAGTCGTAAGCTATCTCTCAACTCTTTTTATTCAAAGACTTTCCGCCAAACTTTAGCACCACATGAAGTTGTTGCGAAGACACTAGTCTTTTCAAAAGAGCTTACTGACTACTATACACTTTATCAGCTTTTGCTTTTTCACTTTCAGGAGAAGAGAGTAGATGAGTTCTTTGAACTGATAGAGGAAAATAGGAGCAAGGTCAATCATTATTTTCAAACTGTCTTTAGGACTTTTCTTAGACACAAGCAATACATCAAAAACGCACTAGAAACGGACTATTCAAACGCAAAACTTGAAGCGACTAACAAAGTTGATTAAAGACATCAAACGGTTGGGATTTGGTTTTAGAAACTTCATCAACTTTAAGAAACGTGTCTTCATCACACTGAACATGCATAAAAAAAGGACCTATCCGGTCCTCTCTAGATGTTAGCTTTTCGTCACCCACTACAGTTGACAAGGAGCCTTTTAAACTTTAAAAAAAGAGGACTCAACCCTCTTCTTACAAAAATTGACATTACATCAATGGCGCAACTAGTCTGGCCAATAAACCTAGGGTCTTTTGATAGAATGGAAGATTTTTAACATCAGTCGTGCTGACTCGGTGACACTGGTCTTTTGTCGCTTGGAAATCTTCCTCAATATCAAGAACCGAAGAAGTCCCATAAAGATAGGTCGCACACTCAAAATGATGATATAGACTTCGGTAATCTAAATTAATCGTTCCTACAACAGCCCTACTATTATCACTTACAAAGACCTTAGCATGAATAAATCCAGGGGTGTACTCATAGATTTTAACGCCAGAGGCCAGCAGTGTTGGGTAGTAGGTCTTAGCTAGGTAGTAAGCTGACTTTTTATCAGGAATGCCAGGCATGATGATAATAACGTCTACCCCACGCTCAGCCGCAAATTTCAATGCATGTAATAACTCACCATCTAAAATAAGATAAGGTGTCATGATATGAACAAAATCACGGGCATGGTTAAGAATATCAATATAGACATTCTTACCAACTTTATCCTTGTCCAATGGAATATCTCCATAAGGAACAACAAAGCCAAGAGTGTCAAAGCACTCATGTTCAACCATATACGGTGTCACATCTAGCAGTTCATGAGAGTAGGTCCACATCTGCAGAAATAGGACTATGAAAGTATCAACCGCTGGCCCCTCCAGCATAAGGGCAGTATCTTTCCAATAACCAAAACGCTCAATCTTGTTAATATACTCGTCAGCTAAATTAACCCCACCTGTGAAAGCAACCTTACCATCAATCAGCAAAATTTTTCTATGGTCACGGTAATTATAATAGGTCGACAAGAATGGCGTCACTGATGCAAAACACGAGACTGAATGCCTATATTTTGCAAACGTTTCTTATAGTCGAAACTTAAGGTTGAGAATTCATTCATGCCATCATACAGTACTCGAACTTCCACCCCTTCTTGAACCTTCTGTTTCAAGATTGCTAGGATTTCACCCCACATCTCACCTTCACCAATGATGAAATATTCCAAGAAAATATACTTCTCTGCTTTAAGGAGCTGTTTCTTCATTTCTTCAAACTTGTCTTCACCACTTGGGAAATAGGTCGTCTTCGTGTGACGATAAACTGGAAAAGAACCATTCACATTTTCAAGATATTGGATCAAGTTATAGTTACTCGTGTGACACTGCTTAAGCTCTTCGAGGGCCTGATTATCCTGTTTCAGAATACCAGAACTGCGGTCAATATTGCTCTGAATAGCACGCTTCATCCCTGTGTAACCTATATCAAGTTTCGTATAAGCCAAGAGCAGGGCTCCGATAATTGGAAAAGGCAATACAATCAGGAGCCAAGTGTTGACGGCTGTTGGTTCCATATCACTTTGGAAGAGATAGATAATGGCCAGAATACAAAGGACTACTTCTGTTACTTGCAGGTGTATCCTATATTGATGCAACCAAAGGTAAGACATGGCCACAACAACAAGCTGCAGTATAATGATTAAGAGGATAATCGTAGCACGACTAAATATTCCACGAAGAAAGCCTCGACGACTCTTATCATAAAGACGTTCAATTTTAGCTTCGTTTTTGATAGCATGACTCCTTTCCCTTTTTAAATCATCTTATTATAACAAAAAATGACTTAATTAATTTAAATTTTCTTTAATGACTATCTTGGCTCAACTTATCTAATAAAGCTTGAGCTACTTTTTCAGGAATTCCAAGAGCTTGGATGTCTTCGACACTGGCTTGTTGGATAGCTGTCATTGATTTGAAGTTTTTGAGGAGTTTTTGTTTGCGTTTAGGTCCCAACCCCTCCACGCCATCAAGTTTGGAACTGAAACTATTCTTACTACGGACTTGTCGATGGAAGGTGATGGCAAAGCGGTGTACTTCATCCTGAATACGGTGAAGGAGGAAAAATTCCTCGGATTGACGTGGCAAATCAATGACTCGCAAAGGATCTCCAAAGAGCAATTCATTGGTTTGGTGCTTGTCATTTTTCTGAAGACCTGCAACCGGGATAGATAGACTCAGCTCATTACGAAGCACGTCCTTAGCGACATTGACCTGACCTTGACCACCATCCATGATAATGAGGTCTGGTGGGGTTAGACCATCACGTTTGACACGACTATAACGGCGACGAATGACCTCACGCATGCTGGCATAATCGTCAGGCCCTTCAACCGTCTTAATCTTGTATTTGCGGTACTCTTTTTTATTAGGTTTGCCGTTCTCAAAAACGACCATGGCAGATACAGGGCTCGTTCCCATGATGTTAGAGTTATCGAAGGACTCGATGCGAACCGGTGTCGGAATTCCCATGAGTTTGCCTAGATTTTCAATGGCTCCTTGGGTCTTGGCTATATCTTTTTCAAGAAGATCAAATTTTTGAGTCAGGCTGACACGGGCATTTTTCGTTGCTAGATTAACCAACTGCTTTTTCTCGCCTCTTTGCGGTTTAAAAACCTTGACCTCATCTCCGACCAGAGCTTCGACAGACTCTTGATCAATGTCCCCTGGAATGAAAATCTCCTTAGGCTTGAGATGACGGCTATCCAAGTAAAATTGACCCATATAGGTTAGAAAATCTTCCTCAGCATCATTATAGTAAGGGAATATATTGACATCACGCTGGATGAGTTTTCCTTGGCGAACAAAGAAAACTTGAACACACATCCAACCCTTGTCCACGTAGTAACCGAAGATATCACGGTCCTGCATGTCCTGACGGATAACCCTTTGCTTGGTCCTCAGTGTCGATACCGCCTCAATCAAATCTCGATATTCTGCTGCCCGCTCAAACTCCATCTGATCAGACATGTCCTTCATCTTGGCCTTGAGCTGGTTAACGATTTTATCATCATGACCGTTTAGGAAATTCTTGACATCCTCAACCAAACCTTGCCAATAGGCTTCGGTGGTGTGACAGATGGTGTGAGCCTTACATTGACCAATATGGTAATAGAAACAGACCTTGTTGGCAGGATTTTTACATTTCTTAAAGGGGAAAATACGGTCCAACAGCTTCTTGATTTCATTGGCTGCACCAGAGTCTGGGTAAGGACCAAAATAGAGACCACCATCCTTCTTAACCTGGCGGGTAATCAAGAGCCTTGGATAGAGTTCCTTAGTAATCTTGATAAATGGATAAGACTTGCCATCCTTGAGGCGGATGTTGAATTTGGGCATATTCTCTTGGATGAGGTTAATTTCCAAAAGCAAGGCCTCGATATTAGACTCGGTAACGATAAATTCAAAGTCTGCAATCTCGGATACCAGAAGCTCCGTCTTAGTATCATGACTTCCACGAAAATAGCTACGCACACGATTTTTTAGATTTTTAGCCTTACCGACATAGATAATATTGCCAAATTTGTCCTTATGGAGATAACATCCCGGGTTGTTTGGGAGCAATTCCAACTTATGTTTAATCAGATCGTTCATGCTCTCATTGTAACAAAAAAAGAGCAGAAAAGCTCTTCGAAATCATGGCTATCATAGCTCTACTTAGACAAAATTTTCAGGATTTCCTCATAGTTTTTGACTTGATAGGTTGGAACAGCTGGAGTCTCATTGACTAGGTTCCTTGGATTGAACCAGACACTATCAATACCCGCATTATTACCACCCTGGATATCAGCAGTTAGACTATCACCAATCATGAGAGCTGAGCTTGGGTGAAAATCATGGACCTGATTGGCAATTTTATCAAAAAAGTCTGTAGACGGTTTGTGGGCACCCACCTCATCAGAGATGAAGACATCGTCGAAGAAAGGTAAAATACTTGAAGACTGCAGGCGACCACGTTGGATAAAACTAACACCATTAGTTGCTGCATAAATCTTGTGACCACGGTCTTTGACATCCGCTAAAAAAGCATGAGCCTGAGGAAGTTCCTGCCCCTGTTGACTCAAAAAATGTTGATAACGGCCAGCTAAGAAACTACCATCTACTTCTTTTCCAAAGTGCTCAAAGAGACGTGAAAAGCGCGTACGAAGTAATTCAGGTTTTGTAATCAAACCATGGTTGAGGTCCTCCCACATGGCACGATTCATGGGAATATAGTGGTCTTTATAAACCTTGATTTCTTGGAAAGCCACACCAGCCTCTTCTAGTAGGAAAGTTAAGGCCAAATCTTCAGCACGGTCAAAATCTAGAAGAGTGTGGTCCAAATCGAAAAGTAGGAATTTGTATGGCAAGAGTAATATCCTTTCAGAATTCATTCTGACTTGATTATACCACAATCCCACAATCGTTGACATTCAGCTGACCAACCATTAAGACTACAAGGTGATTACATGCCTACCACCACATTATCAATGAAAATATTGACATCAGAGGTGACTTTTCATAAAAAAGTTAACGTAAAACATCTAGAAGATTAACATAAATGAACAAAACTTGTTCCATAATCTTAATTGCACTAGGTGCTGCCTTAATCGTAGCTCTATCGCCATTTCAGATTGCTTTAGGACCTATTCCTATCACGCTTCAAACATTGGTAATCGGCTTAATTGCTACACTTTATCGCCCTAAAGAAGCAACTCTTTCCGTTTTACTTTACCTTTTATTAGGAGCAATTGGTCTACCAGTTTTCTCTGGTGGCAATGGTGGTCTTCACGCCTTTATTGGACTAACTGGTGGAATTTTACTTTTCTTCCCACTAAGAGCATTAGTCACATCACTGATCGCAAATCGTAAGAAAATCCTAATACAAATTTTCATCGCAAACTTTTTAGGTGAAGTGGTCCTTTTCATCGGAGGTGCCATTGGCTTTATAATTTTCACTCACTCTCTTATCCTAACTACTCTAAAATTGGTAGTCCTACCATTTGTACTACCAGACCTCATCAAAATTACCTTAACAACACTATTTAGTCTCTTGTTACTAAAAGCACTTCAATCTCAGTATTACTTTAAAATTGAAAAATAGCTAAAAATACCACTCAGTCTGAAGGTATTTCGTAAAGAAACGGTTCAGGTTGGGTGGTTTTTTCTTGTCCATTTTTGCTCATTTTTCTTTAGTTAATCAGTCCAAAAATTTTATACATTGCTACTACTAAGTAATTGTTGAAGAAGTTTTAACATGTCAACAAACGAATAAATAAAGATGTATTTATTGAAATTACTAACGTTAATAAGCTAAACACCAATAGTGTTAAATATCTAAACAGAATATTCCTTTTGGAACAACTCTTCAACAAGATAAATTATTAAGTTTGTTAATAAGCTTAGACCTACAGTTAAGATAATTCCCCATAAAAGTTTTGTAAGATTCATCGTACGTAGCCCATCAAAGAGTATGACTCCGAGACCGCCTGCATTAATCATTGCTCCAATTGTGGCGATTGCAATAATGGCAGTTGAAGCCAATCTTAAACCAGCGAAAAATGACTTTTGAGCTAGAGGAAATTGAACCTTTAACAAAATCTGCCACTTAGTCATCCCCATAGCCTTTGCTGCTTCAATAACATGTTTATCAACTTGTGATAGTCCTGACAAAAAAGTTCGAACTAAAATATATTGAGCATAAATAACTAAGACAATGATAGCTGTTGTTTGACCTAATCCCGTAATAGGTATCAAGAGAGCAAATAAAGCAAATGAAGGAATGGCATACATTAAAGAAAAAAGATAAATAGTAATATGACTAAATTCTTTATAAAAGTTAAGAAATATTGTAACAAAAATTGCTAATACAATTGCAGTAACTATCGCAATAAAACTTATCTCAATATGTTCTAGTAAAGCACTAAGAAATTCATCATAAGAATTTCTAAAAACATCAAACATATTCCTACCCCCATAAGCTTTCTTGGTTTTTGGCTGTATCAAGTAGTCGCTTAACAAAATCATTTGCAGGTTTCTTTAAAATGGCTTCTGGTGTATCAAATTGCGCAATTTTTCCTTCGTCCATAATCATAACTCGAGTTCCCAATTTAAATGCTTCGTAAATATCATGAGTGATAAAACAAAGGTTTTATTTGGATAAGTTTTATGAATCGTCAACAGTTCTTCTTGTAATTCACTTCTTGTAATGGCATCGATAGCCCCAAAAGGTTCGTCAAAAAGCGTCACACTAGGATCTGCAGCCAAAGCTCGTGCTACTCCAACACGTTGCTGCTGACCACCAGATAATTCATTAGGATATCTCTTAGCATATTGATCATAAGGTAGCTTAATTAATGATAATAACTCTGACACACGCGCCTTTATTGTTTTTTTGTCCCAATTAAGTAATTTTGGAACAATAGCGATGTTTTCTTCAACTATCTGATGAGGAAAAAGTCCAATCTGTTGAACAACATAACCTATACGACGTCGTAACGTAATTTCATCTAGCTGATCAATTTGGCTACCATCAAATATTACAGCTCCTGAGCTTGGTTCTATAAGACGATTTATCATTTTTAAAGTAGTCGTTTTCCAGATCCAGATGTACCTAAGATGGTAATAAATTCTCCTGTTTTTATCGAAAAATTAAGATTATCAATAACAATCTTATCACCGTAACGCTTTGTCACATGATCAAATTTTATTATTTCTGTCATACATTTTCTCTCTATTTGATTGTTTTATAAAAATCTTGTGCTACTTTTTGATAGTTTTGACCCTCTACATCTACTTTAGCGTTAAGTTTAGTCACAGTCGCTGTATCCAATTTTTTAGAAATTTTGTTCAACGTACTTTCTATTTTCGGATTAGACTTCAACACATCATCTCGAACTATAGGAGCCAAATTATAAGGGGGCCAAAAATGTTTGTCGTCTTTTAAAAGAAGATATTTATCTGTATTAATCAATTGACCTTCAGTTGTATATGCCGGAGTGACATCAGCTTCTTTATTGTCTAAAACGGTGTATTTCAAGCTATTGTCATAAACCTTGGAAGACTTCCATGAAAAATCTCCATAGATTTTGGCTAATCCAGGAAGACCGTCCTCTCTCTGATCAAATTCACCTTGAGAAGCAAAATTCAACTCAGAGGCATGTCTTTGTAAGTCTGAAATTGTCTTAATTCCCAGCTGATTTGCAATATCCGTTCGAATGACTAACCCTTGACCATCATTTGCTGAAGCATATTTCAACCAAGTTACCTTGAACTTTTTCTCATAGTCTTTTTTGACGGTTTCATATACTTTTTGAGAGTCTGTTTCCATCGGTTCTTTTAAGATTGAGAGTAAGCCAGTTCCCGTATATTCTGGATACAAATCAATCTCTTTATTTATCAATGAACGATGAATCAAAGAACTAGAAATGTTAGAAACTCTCTGAACTTTATAACCATTATCTTCTAAAGCTAAGGCATAGATTTCAGCTACAACTAGATTTTCAGTAAAATCTTTAGATCCTATTCGTATTGTGGCATTCGTCTTAGAACTATTTACATTATGGGAGTGTTTTCCTACAAAAATAAAACCCGTCACAACACCAATAATAATAGCTAGTAAAATTCCTAAAAATAATTTTTTACGCTTCATATTTCATAACTCCTTTTCTTGTGTTTTTCAATAGGCAAACGACTGATTAGTAAGTCAAAAAGAATCATACTTATAAACGATAATAAGGCAACCGACCCACCACCGATTATCAAAAGGTCATAGCGATACAACCCTAATCCTGTAAAAATGATTGTACCTAGTCCACCTGCACCAATATAAGTTGCAAGAGTGGCACTAGCAATTACTTCAATCAAAGCTAATTTAATTCCATTTAGGATATGTGGACTTGCTAAGGGGAGGCTCACTTTATATAATTTTTGCCACTTTGTCATGCCAAGTCCCGTGGCTGTTTCAATTAAACTCTGTGGAACCTCGTTAAATCCCACAATAGTATTTAATAAGATAGGTGGAATTGCTAAAAACACCAAAGCAATGATGGCAGGTAGTCGACCCACACCAATAAAAGGAATAAGAATAAACAAAAGTCCTAAACTAGGAATAACTCTCAAGCCCTGAGTAAAAAAACTAGCAGCTTGTCTTAACTTAGGTTTAGAGTAGCTAAGATAGCCTAAGGGGAAACCTATTACTAATGCAATCATTAACGCTTCTCCACTTAGTGCCACATGATCTCCAAGTATTTTGACATAATCCTTACCATATTCTATAAAATACTGTTGTATTTGTTGAATGATCACCCTAATCTCCTTTTCATTTTCTGTATTTTCATCTCCATCTACTGAGCTATGGCTTGTTACTTAGTAAATAGTGTTTGAATACAGATTTTTCTGATATCCTCTGAAATACCTCTAATAACCTGGTATAGCATATGATGGTCTTGTAAAGTACCGTATCGTTCAAAGATTATTTGGAATACTTCATGAGTTAATAAACCTAAAGGTCTTTCTTCTGGAAAACGAATAGCTATGGCTTGAGTAGCATAAAGTAACTCAATAGCCAAAATTTCGTGAAGTTTGTTTACAATTCCATCTAGTTCTTGAAGAATTAAAGGTAGGTTGGTTTGCCTATCTTCCATTTCTCCTGCCAAAGGATAAGAAATATTTGATAAGGTTTGGCTAGCATGATGAATCTCAACATCTAAGGTTGCAGCCGTCTTTTGTAAAGCTTGTAATCCGAAATATTGGTGTTCATCAGCAATTAAAAAACGACTCAAACCTGTAAAATCCGGATTACCTAGTTTAATCATACGTTGAATTGAAGCATTAGAAACATGACTCAAAGCAACGTTCAACATTTCAATCGCCAAACTAACATTTAATGTTTCAAAATGTGGTGTTGACAAAATACGTTGATTGTCAATATCAACCATTGGATTGTCATCAGATGACTCTAATTCAAGTAACAGTTGCTCCTCAACATACGATAAACTATCATAAGCGGCACCATGAATCAGTGTGGCATTTCTAAAGCTGAGAGGATCTTGAACCGTTTTTGTTTTATTATTTAATAAATAACTGTCCCTCAAGGCAGATTGAAAATGCTGACTACTTATGTTTTGACCATTGTGATGTTTCGCTTTAACCACCAAATCATCCAAAGGTGTTATATTTCCACCTAAAGCTTCTAAAGATAAACTACAGGCCAGATCAAACCAATACAAAAGATTTTTAATTTTAGGAATCAATAAAGATAATCGTGAAAACGAAACAGCATTTGAGCTAATTACCGCTAATCCATCTTTAGCATAAAAATGAATAGGTTTAAGATGAAGTCGCTTAAAAACTTCTCTAGCCTCATAGCGATTACCTTCATAATCAACAAGTCCTTCTCCCATTAATCCCAAACCTATATAAGATAAAATACCAATATCACCCTCACCAACAGAACCAAAGCCGTTTACAACTGGAGTAACTCCTAAATTCAAAAAATCAACTAAACGTTCTGGGATGGCAACCTGGATACCTGCGTATCCTTTAAGCATATTGTTAAGATGTATCAACATTGCTGCTCTAACATTATCAATAGATAGTTCTGGTTCAATTCCAACACAGTGGGCATAGATTAACTGACGATTAAATTCCTCAATTTTATCTTTCGGGATTTTTCTATCCTTATTTTTACCAACACCAGTATTAAGACCATAAATCTGTTGCTGACTATCAAGAACCTGTAATACGACCTTCCTCGAAGCTTTGAGACGATGATAAGCTTCAGGAGCTATTGTCACTTTTTCCCCCTTAACTACACGTTCAATTGATTCAACGGTCAATCCGTATCCTGTTAATTCCATACCTTATCACCTAAATCGTAACTTATTTGAAAGCATGTCTATACAAGTCTATACCTAAAACATTCTCTACTTCGGGGTAGACACTAGGATCCTTCACACCAGTACTTAACGGAAAATGTTTATGTGAAATTTTGAAAACAACAACTTCTTCGTCAATACTAATCTCGTCAGTACTCAAGGCCTTGGCATCTTTTGCCCTAAATAAAGTAATAACATCAGGATAAGTAGCAACACGTCCTAGTGCTTGACTATCTACAGCCATAAATTCATTTTGAACATGGAGCGTTACATTATCCGATTCAGTTTTTATTTTTACCTTACCAACATCAAAAGCTTCATCGGTGTATGTCATATCCTTGGCAACAACCTTACCTTTAGCTAAAATTTCTCCATGAGTATGCTTAACAATAGCATCAATAATCGATGAACCATCTTCATTTTGATGTTCTAGTATGCAATATCCCAATTCAATAGCCTTAGATAAGCCTCCAATAACAGCATTCTGTTTGATATAAGATGCTGTGAGAGGATGACGGGCAGCAGCAATGAAACCGCCTGATAAATCCGAAGCTATTCGAAGAATTTTCGAAGTGTAAGCTGCCGTTCCTTGCACGGATAACTCAATATGGCGACCTGTTTCACGACGTCCACCTGACACAGCTTGAATAGTTTCATAAGTCGTATCATTAGCTACACCCATATTTCCCATTTTCCCAGTAGGATGGGCTCTGATATCACCAGTAGCGTCAACAACAGCTAATCCCAATGCTGATGCTGATAGCCAACCGTTTGTCGAACTGGATTTTCCATTCTGAGGTGTTAATATACCTTTGATTTTTTCAGGATGGGGATGTTTCTCAAGGAGTAATTCAACCGCACGAATATAATCTTTTCCCAACATCTGCCAATCTGTTGTCCCAGCCGGTGCTCCAATTGCTGTTTGAGTGATAATCAAATCATCCTCTTCAAACTCATCAATAGTTTTTAAGACTACTGGAGATAATGCAACTGCTGCCTCTCCCATTTCAAGTCCGTGCTCATAAAAGCCACCGCCACCACTCGCATAAACGGAACCTCCAATACAAGCAGCTAACACATCATTCTTAGTCAAATATTTTATCGTCATTTAAAACTTCACTCCTTTATAAATGAACACGTCTAATACGTTTTTGCTCAATTTCGTCTAGAGATGCTTCATAGCCAGCATCCGCATAGCGAAGAACACCTAAGCTAGTGTCATTGGTGATTGATAACTGGAGACGTTCAGAAGCTTCACGTGTCCCATCAGCTACAACAGTAATACCAG
>ENA-OQCO01000822-OQCO01000822.1-human-gut-metagenome-genome-assembly--contig:-NODE-822-length-15130-cov-1.755182_pt1 | contig 15130 bp, 25 predicted proteins | sample MGYA00242500_ERZ504582 | MGnify/ENA primary metagenome ERZ504582 (study PRJEB26092, sample SAMD00036346) | human gut metagenome | host: Homo sapiens | study: EMG produced TPA metagenomics assembly of...
CTATCCAGTCTTATGATTCCCAAGTGGAAACCGGAAGTAAAGTTCTGGATACTTTGCTGTCCCAGAAAAGACTGGATAGTTTTACACACCTGATCATAGTATGCTTTTTGCTGTTCTTCATCTGAGAAAAGCTTCAGTGGCTCCAGCTGTTTTTTTAGATCATGGCAGATCAGATTGATCCGCTCCACATCATCCTGTCTCAGCCGGAACAATTCCTTTTGTTTCAGCCGAACCTGTTTTTCCAGATCCTGCTCTCTCTGTTTATTCAATTTATTTTTGTAATCCATCTGTTCCCATAATACAAACAGACAACAAATCAGATCGTATGCTTTACATAGGTAATAGAGATTATTTTCTTCTGCATTAAACATGGTATCCGCTGCAATACTAAGCCCCCAGAGCGAGCATAGATAATAAGGAAAAACGACATCATAGAGAAACGAATATCCACATCATAATGTCCATTTTCAGGTAATTTTCTTCCGATAAACCAGTACAGCAAAGTGCAATGCACACTGCACACACAATATATGCCGGTGCATAAACCGGTATTCCATGAACTGGTCGAAACAAAATCAGATATACACAATAGCTGATATGCTGTACTGCATAGGCACATGTAACGCTATACAAAGCCTCTTTCCAGGAAATTTCGTATGCAAAATAACTGCTGAATACAAACAAGGTAAACTGCATGATGTATGTAAAAAGCCCATGAGAAAAGGGCGCAGAACAACATACGGATATCAGAAAGCCAAGGACAATTCGCCATGCAAAGTGTTTTCTTTTCTGAATGCCAATTGAAAATAACAGTATGATTGGGAACACGTTGATTGAAAAAATGCATGTCCTATGTATATGGGAATTTGGGATAAAATTTCTGATACCATCAGCGCAGCCCTCCTTTGCTAATAATACAAGTAATGCCTGTTTTACCTCTTTTTTCTTCGATCGGCTGACTTTTAATTCTGTTTTATCATTCAAGGTTATAATATCCTTTTGAAAATCTGTGACGTATTTCATGTTAATGCAAAAGGAACTGCTGCAGCATATAAAAATGATAGTCTGCCAATTTTGCCGCAAATTCTTTCAGGGTAGAAAGAAGCTGATATTCTTCATCTACCGTAAAAATATGCAGCCAGTGATCACGAATCTCCACATAAACAATCTCATCGGAGGACACTTTTTTCATCCCGTCTTTGTATTCCAACAGAATATTAACAGACTCCTGGCCTTTCACAGACTTCAGGGCTTTTTCCAGTTTCATAGAAAAGAAAATATTTTATAGGCTTCAGGACAAAGTCCAAGGCACCCACTTCGTAACCATTGATTGCATATTGCGCCATGTTGGTTATAAATATAATCCAGCACTCTTTGATCCCTTTTTCGGATTTCTCTGGCAGCATCCATACCATTCATTTTTGGCATTTCAATGTCCAGTAAAAGAACATCATATATGGGTTCGTATTTAAATACCAATTCATTTCCATCTTGAAAAAAAGACGCCTGGATATCTATATTTGTTTCTTTTTTGTAACGCTCAATATATTCGGAAATTGTCTTCTGGAATGAGGGATCATCCTCTGCTATTCCAATTCTGAACATCCTATTGTTCTCCTTTTCCCTGATATAAGTAATTCTAAAAACAGCAATATTCACTCAAACTGCTTCAGATATTCCCCCACCGACCGTGTCATTTCTTTTGAAAAATCGGAATTATATTTTCTTTTGCAGAAGGCTTTGCACCAGTCTTCGAGGTGGAATTTTGTATTGGTGACTCAACATTTCGCGAAGTTCAGTGTCGTCCATACTGCGGTAGGGTATTCTCATGGACAATATGTTCCTGTGCACATCTCTGGGGTTTAGGGCGATTCTTTTGCTGCTGGGTGGGCCAGCCAAATACCAGCATAACAGCTGGAAAAACATAATCAGGCAGGTTCAGAAGTCTTCTTTGTTTCTCATAATTTTCCATAATATCACCAATGTAGCAGGAACCGATACCAAAGCTCTCCGCTGCCACAACTGCATTTTGTGCGGCAATTGCCCGTGTCTGTCACCGCAAGCATAAGGTCTCCTATACCTGGTTTTCTTGGCTCACAGCCAGCTTCCAGATATGCATCATACCACTTCTTGCAGTCAGCACAGAATACCAGTACCATAGGTGCTTTCGCAATAAATGGCTGGTAGTCGCAGGTCTCAGATAAAGCCTTTTTCAATTCTTCATCTGTAATGTCCAAAATAGTATAAAGTTGCTGACAACCTGCTGTAGGCGCCTGGGCTGCGGCTTCAAGGATGACCTTCTTCATCTCCTGCGGAATGGACTTTTCTTCGTATACGCGCATGGATTTTCTATTATATAACTTTTATTAATTTCATTCATTTTAAATTTCTCCCTTTTCCTCTAAACAGCTATCATCGAATGACATAACCGTATAAAAATTATCTTTCTTCGATTTTTCTTACAAAAAAACAGATATTCCCAATAATAATACCGAGAAATATCTGTTTTTTCAAGTCAATATGGAGTCCACAATTTAAGCAGTCTGTGCGCTGTCTTTCATCATCCTGTAATAGCAAGGGATCAGAAGTGCACACGCACCGAACTAAGCCAGTGGACTGGCAATACAGACAGCCGTATAGCCATTCTTCAATAAAAAAACGATTCGGGTATTGTCATTTCTGATACAGATATTGACATTTTTTTAAGAAGTATTACAAAGTAATTTCCTGATCACGTAAAAAAGCCCTCGGATGCCAGAAACATTCGAGGACTTCTTCTTTTATTTTTATATTTAAACTTGTTGGTTTGGTTAAATTGCTAACAAATTCTTAATTGCTTCCATATACACTTCCACAGCCTCTTCCATCTCGGAAACAAGAATGAACTCATCTGCACCGTGAATACGATAATCCACACCCAGCTTTTCCGGACCAAATGCAATAATATTTTTCAGAGATTTGGCATAGGTACCACCGCCAATTACCATTGGTTTGTTCTCCGTGTCGCCAGTCACATCCACATAAGCCTTGTACAGGGCATTTACCAGCGGAGATTCTCTTGGGAAGAACAACGGATTACCGATTTCCCCCACCTCAATACGGCCATTTTCATCTTCCAGATTACCCTCTATACGATTCAGAATATCATCCTTTTTGAAGGTTACAGGTACACGAATGTCGATGGTGCAGGAAATCACACCATTCTCTGTTTTTACGATTCCATTGCAGAAGGTCAGCTCACCAAATTCATCGGCAATTTTAAGGCCAACACCGGAGCCATCACAGGCAGTTCCAATGTGCTGATTATAAAATTTAACAAAATCGTCTTCAAAGCCTGCCTTTGCAAGCATTTCCCGTATCTCCTCCTCTGTCACTGTTTTTATGCCTACCTTGTCCTCTACAGCCTTCCATTTATCAGGTTCTTCGGGAGTTTTCAGCATTTCAAATACAAGCATAATCCTGCCGTTTTGCTTTAACACTCTATAAATTTCTTTTAAATCATTAAGTTTGTCCGGCCAGAAGTAATAGGTTTCTACCGCAATTACAACATCAAAGCTGCAATCCTCAAACGGCAAAGACGAAACCGAGGCAAGTACGATTTTAACCTTATTACAGAGAATGTTTTTTCTGTTCTGTGCCTTTGAATGTTTGATACAAAGCGCAGAATAATCTATTCCGTAAACCTTGCCGTTACCGATTCTCTCTGCTATTCTCGACACGGTAAGACCGCCGCCACAGCCAACATCAAGCACACGATAATGTCTTTCAAAATTTATATGATCAAGCGCCCAACCGGTAAGCTCGTAATGTCCTTCATTCATGGAACTAATCATTTTTTTGCCCCAAAAGCCCTTCGGCTTCTTGGCATTTTCCAACAGCTTATGATATTTCACAAGAATCTTCCTTTCCGTAAAACACATATTAACTTTATCAAATATATTAATTTTGCTTTAAACTCATTATTGTGCTATCGATTATAACACATATTTATACATTTTACAATTACTTATTGATTTATTTTATTTGATTTTTGTTCATCAATAAGTTCCTGCACCAAATAATCGTCACTCATACAATACATATCCGATATACCCTTTTAGGTTTTATTGTCAAAAGCCAAAATCATATTTAATTTTACAATACTATGTTCTTTCCGTCCCATTCAACCGAAACCGCTTTATTATCATTTTCCGAATTAATTAATAATCCCTCATCAAGATTTTTTGTGGAATGGTGAACGGACAGAAGGAATAGAAAGATAGCGAATCAAGGTAACCGTAGCCGATTCGTTTAGCGACCTTGATCTTGTTGTTGAAGTCTTCGAGCTTGTCGGTGTCATCCGAGATATCGGCTACGCTTTTGGGATTGTACTGTTCAATAATTTGCTTTGCGAGGTTCTCGCCCGGTGTGCTTTCTCTCTTTTTTGCCATTTCGTTCATTCCTTTTTCCTTTCTTTCATTGTAGCACACTTTTTCCCAATTGCAAAAAGTGTGCTAGTTATTTTTCTAACTTACACACTTTATTTTACAAGCTCTCCGTTTTCATAAATATATACACTGCCTCCACAATAAGGGCACCGAACTGTCTGCGTTGACCTTACGCTCTCCCAAAACAGTACGCTTTTATCTTTATTAGGGCTGATTCCTATATGTGTTCCTTTAAATTCTTGACTTTCAAATTCAACTTTGATATCATCTAAATATAGCATAGGTTTCTCTCCTTCATTGTTTGTCTTGTCAACTACAATTTTGGAGCTTCCTATGCTCTTTTTCAATATTTATTTTTGATTATCCCACATTTTTCCGTGATGAAGGGAAAAGCCATTGCTTTACTATTATAGATTTTAATTATTAATCCCATCTGAACACAGAACCACAATGTGGGCAAGACTCTATACCGTATTCAATTTCAGCAGAACAAGTAGGACAATAAATTTTTTCATTTTCATAATTGTCTGAAATATATCGACTATCGTTATAATTTTTTTCTTTAACATCAGTCATATTTTCTTTGTAGTTATAACTATTATTATCTAAATTATAATTACTGTCAGAAACATCACTTGTACTTTTTAAGTCAAAATTTTCAGTTGTTTTACATCAAAACTTTCCTTGATATTTAAATTATTTGATACCGAATTTTCTTTCTTAATTATATTACCGCTTTTTAAATTTGATTCGTTTTTATTCGATAATTCATCAGAAATATTACCTGTTTCGGTGTTATTTTTCGGCGTATCAGATGTTTTGGCAATAGAATTATTATTACTATAATTTTTAGGATTTATATTCTCTGTAGTTATATTACCGCCTTGAGGTTTTTGATTATATCCGTTTACATAATTTCCTGCCAGCGCATAAGAATTATAATTTAATCCTCTGTCATAAAAAGAAGTAGTATGTTTTACTATCCATTTTTTTATGTAAACCGAAAAGAAAGCATTACCGAAAACACCTACAAGCAAATCAAATATTACTATAAGGGGTAAAAACGAAAGGAATTTTGTACTGCTAAAATATGTTCCACTATAAAAATAGTCTGAATAATTTACATAACTCATATATCTTGCAACAATAACAGGTGCTATTAAAATTGTACCTAATATTAATTCCCACAAAATTACTTTTCCAAATAACTGTAAAGCTGTACCGTTAAAGTACAATCTTTTACCGTTAATAATCGTATGTTTTGTTTCCCATCTGATTTTTAAACAACAGGCAAAAGGTATACCAAATCCAAATGTTACTACAGAAAGCAATCTACATAAAAAATTCCATCCAGCGAGCTGAATTCCTGTTCCGTCAAAATAAGAATTATTATATTCCGCAGGATAATTTGAATTTATTGGAACGGGCTGTTGATAATTTTGTACAGGTTGTTTGGATACATTGTTATTTTGTTTTTGATTGAAATTCCGATTATTAAACGAATCGGCATAGTTATTATTGGTATTTGAATGATCGGTAACTTTATTAAATTTATAACCGCATTGATTGCAGAATGTATCCTGATCATTACATTTTTTACCGCATTTTGGACAATACATAAATTTCTCCTTATCATTTTAATATACAATATTTTTAAATATTAAATACGAATTAAGCAAATATTATCTCCTGTTTTTTCATGTACAAGTTTTTCATATTGTATTTTTACATTTTCAAAAACAATAGTTTTCTTTTCCTCATTTGGCTGTATATAATTACCGTTACTGTCAAATTCTTTGTTATCTTTAAACTCAAAAATAATAGTGTCTTTTGTTGGGTAATTATTACTGCTATTCAAGCAAAGGCAAAACTTTTCCCGCTCACCGTTTTCTAAAACTTTGTGATAAGTTTCCGCTACAATTTTTAATAAATTCTCTATGTTTTCATTTTCCGGTTGATTAAGAAAATTAATAAAAATTGAATATTCCTTTTTAGGTAGCCTTTCCACATAGGCATTATTAAATAGACAAAAATATTTTAATCCATTGTTTTCCTTATCTTTATCATATAAAAAGATTTTGGATTCATTATCAAATCTATCCTCTAATCTTTTTAAAGAATATCGTTCTATCAACATCTGTTCAGCCAATTGTTTATATAACAATGAACATTTATTAAACATTGCAATCCTCCAAAGCTACTTTTCACTGTATTTAATAGTATATAACTCACACTGTCCCTCATTAGGATCTATAATATATTTTTCACCCCAAGATGAAACAATATATTTTCCATCATAAGTTATACCTGTAACTATCATACCGTGGCCACCATCAATATACTGTTGTATTTCACCATTTTCTTTATAAATATTACCATTATAATAACCCAAAAGGACGCTATTACCACTATCGGTATATTTTTTTAAAATTTCAATTGTCATAGTATTTGATTCTAATTTTGCAACTTCTGAATCTATGCCTCTTTTAGACATAAAACTATTTAAATAGTTCTGGTAGTTTTCAGGATTACTTCCTTGGCCACTTGTATCATTCCAAGGATTATATGTATCATATTCTCCATCTTTATCCGAATTATAGTCATCATACTTATTATATACACCATTTTTTCTATTATCCATAGAAGAATACACATCAGCTATTAATAAATTATAATTCAAATCTCCATTCTTATTGTACATTGAATATCCAAAAGCTTGTTCAAAATCTTTTTCTTTGCCCTGATAATATACAAAAATTGTATTAGCTAATGCAACATAGCCACAGCCTTCACTATTTAGTTTGTTTAGATAATTAGCTAAATTGATATTATCAGATCCATCACAATCTTTAAGGTTTCTTCTAATAATACTTTCGATTTGCTTTCTTTCTTCACTGTTATTTTTTAACTTCTGCGCTGCTCCTTGATCTCCTCCAAAAGAGCCTTTATCATCAAAAACTATAGAATCAATTTCATAACCATTGATTTTATTACCTTTAAATATTTTCCTTATAAGTTCAAGTAAACCGGTATAGAATAAGTTATTTGTAAAAGGCGGAAAAAATTTACTGAAAGGGTTGTTCTCCGATTTACTCACCACATAATTATTATCAGATGAATTATTGGAATTTTTTTCAACATTAATATACAACAAGCATATTTGTTCTAAAGTTTGAGATAAATTATGTGCATTATCCGATAAAGTATTTACATTTTCCTTACTTTTAGCTAAAGCATTTTTCAGCTGAACGGCTGTGTCACCTAAAATCGGCAATACATTTTTTGCAGAATTTATTTTTGATGAATAAGAGGATAACTCACCTTTATAAGAATTATATTTACTCTTTTCATTTTCCAACGCACTGACAAGTACAGAAAATTTTGCCATTATTCTCCCCTCTCCATTACATAAGATTTTACAATAGTCAAAAATATAATTTATTAATTTTGACTATCATAAAATTCTTTTAGCTTTTCAATGAAAATATTTCTTTCTTCATCTGTATAACCTTCAAATACAACTTCTGCTATATCACTGTGATTAAAAAGGAATTGTGAACCTTCGCCCATATTTCCTTCAGGATATACAACACCTATATAATCATAATCTTTATCTTCATTAAGTTGTGTTTGACCCACACCATAAATCATAAGTTTCTTTTTTGCACCTTCCAAAAGCACTACACTTCCAATAGGTAATAATTCTTTAACATTCATAATTAAACCTCCGTACATTAAACAGTTTATAACTTTAATTAACTACTTGCACTTTGAGGTGATTTTGTAATCTTGTTCCACCAACCTCCTATAGCGCCCGTAACTGATTTTGCAATTTTAATTTCAACATCTGTTGTCCAATTTGATAAATCTATAATTCCGTCCGAAATAGTTTCTGTTAAATCTTTGCCGGTAATATTTTTACAGATTCCGTCTGCAGCCCATTTTACTCCGACTGCCGCAACACCAACAGCAACAGCACCCCAACCGACAGGGGTAAAACCAGCAATTGCAGTCACCGCAGCAGTTAAGCCTATATTTATAGCTTTATCAATCGCAAAATCAACAGCTGTTTCCGTTATAGTTTCAGCAATTTTTCTTTCTGTGGTATTATTAACATCATTTGAATCAATATCAACAAAGTTATCGTAACCTCTCGACAATAAGTTCAAGCCTATTCCTGCCCATTTTGTCCCAACTTTTATTTTTTGGGTAACTTTATCAGTATTTTTAAAAGTATAATCTTTAAATTCATCTTTAAATATTGTTCCTATTGATGAGCCTTCTGAGGTTGAATAGCCCCAAAAGGAAGCTTTGCTAAATTTACCACTTTCCAAATCATCAATAATATCCATTGCAGAACCTGCAGCAGATGTTAGGTCTTTGTCGATTGATATCCAATCTTTAAAAGTAAGTGGTTGTCCTGTTAGCACTTTCGCTCCTTTTCCAAAAGCTGATACTATTGAACCGCCCATACCAAATTCACCAACAACGTCCCAAAAAACTGTTCCTTTGTTATTTTTTAATAAATCCCAGACAGCAAACGGCTCAGTTGCAGGATTCATAATTCTTGCAATTGAAGCAGTAGTATTTAAAACATCGTTTAAATTTAATCTGCAAGATTTTGACTCAACCTCTGTATAGCATTTTCCTATAACGTTAAGACCATTGCTTAAATTAAATGAACTTTTTCGTAATTGCTTAATATTTATGTTGCTGTTTTTAAGCGAAATTTTTATTTGAGTGCCGGCATTTCCGTATATCGGTAATACATTTTTTATAGAATTAACTTTTGAAGAATATTCTGATAATTCATTACAATATGTATTAAAATTGCTTGTTTCATTTTCCAACGCACTGACAAGTACAGAAAATCTTGACACTGCTTAGCACCTCCTTTTTATTTGTATGCTCGCTTTCTTGAAATTTCAAGAGCTTTCATTTCGGTATCATAAGTCCTTTTTGCTACACGCCTGATAGTATTTGCAATATCAGAAATACTATCAGCCTCTCTTTTACATTTTTCTGAAAAAGCATTAAGCTTTTTTATAAACTCATTTGACGCATCGCCTGACCAATTAGCTCTGATTTGATTTATATTATCCGAGATTCTTATATTTGCAAGAATTTTTATTGAATTTGCAATTTCATCAAGCTCATCAGCTTTTTTATTTGCAAGATTAAAATTACAATACAGCTGATATTTTGTCATTTTATATCACCTACTCTAATATATTTGACGGTAATTCATTCGTTGCCGTAACAATTGCCGATTCTGTTTGTGCATAATTAGAAGATATGGTTTTAAGTTCGTCTACATATGTCTTAAGATTTTTTATCATATTATTTATGTTATCATTTTGTTTGTTGTAACTCTCAACCTTATCTTCCGATACATATCCTTCCCAGTAACCTCGCATACCGTTAATTTTTTTGCTTATATCAGCAAATAAATTATTTACATTATTTATTTTATTACTGATATTTTCGGCTGTACTATTGAGCTGTTCCGGCGAAACCTCCAGTGTTATATCTCCAAAAGATGATGTAAAAGTATTATTTGCCATAAACACTCACCTCAAATATTAATTTTTGAAATATATGATTTTACATTATTTTCACAAGTTTCATATTCTTTGCTTTTTTCTTTTATTGTTTCAATTAATGCTTTCAGATTATTTATATAGTCTTTTATTTTTGTATAATCTTTAGAAAACTGCTTGGTAAAAGTTTCGTTTGCTTTGCCTTTCCACATAGCATTTAGCCCTGAAACATCTTCATACATTTCATGTACATATCCTTGTACCCTATCTAAATCTGAAATTACATCATATGAATCATAACGCAATCTGTCAGTATCTACAGCAAGCACTTTATTTTTTATTTCTGTTTCCGAAGCCATACTTGTCCTCCTCACATTTGTATCATTAAATTTGTTTGACCTATTCTTATTAAATCGCCGTCATAACATATTTTGGGTTTCATCACTATATCATCATTTAAAAAAGTATGATTAGCCGAATGCAAATCTTCTATATACACATTGCCGCCATTTAAATATAAGCACAATGCTGATGAGAAATCATAGAATCATTATCTATTGTTAAAATCCCCTTGGCATATACTCTGCCGATAATTATTCTGTTTGAAAGATTTATATTATACTCTTTTCGAGTTTCACTGTTCATATTAATTAGTGTAATATAAACAGATTTTTGACTTTTTGCTCCTACTACAATTGTATCTCTTTGGTCATCACCCATACCAATAAAATAATTGTTGTCAGAAATCATCTGACCTGTGTCTACATCAACACCGCCAGAAATATGTATATCACTTCTGAATTTATTATTTTTTCTTGATTTTAATAAAATTGCAATTGCTATTACTAAAATTAAAATAATAACTGCCGCCGAAATTACTATAACTATCATTTATCTTTGCTCCTGATTATCGTTTGCAATTCTCTTTGATTCATCTTCTATGATCTGCATTCGCCTTGTAAGTTCTTTTAATTCAATATCTACAGATAAAATTTCATCGCCTATTTTTTCTAATTCATTTTGCAAATTGTAAATCTTTCTCATCATAGATTCTGCAAAATCACCTTGCCAACCATATTCTATCAATTGCGTACTATCAACAAATGAATTAAGTACAGTCTTTTTATACTGTTCATAAACATTTTCAATTTCTTTATTTATATATTTGTTCAGCAAAAAATCAAATTTAATTTCTTTGCTCATAGTACCAACCTATCATTCTAAAATTACATTTGGCAGCAAATCTGCTTTTTCTGTGTTCTTTTTTTCAACGCTTTCATAATTAATTATAATTTCTTGTAAATCTTTTTTTCTTTGTTTTAAATTATAAATAATATTCTCTGCAGTTTCTTTATCATAATGATAATTTTCCCGTAATAAATCAGCTGCACTGTCACTCCAGCAATATTCTATATCAGAAAATAAACTATTTATCAAATATAATTTTTGCTCAATATCATTTACTTTTTTCTCAATTTGAGTTGAAATAATTTTTAACTTATCTTCATTTACAACCACAGACGTATCGTTATTTTTATCAGGATTTCTTGTCATTACCGTCACCTTATATTTTGTTTATAATACGAATAGCCTCATCATTATCACTTATATATTCAGCAATAGAAAATTTAACCAAGTCACAATAATTACTATAGCTTTTAGCAAGCTCTTTCAATTCATCAATATCATTTTTTAAATTATTAATAAATATCTGTTGAGCTTCACCTTTCCAGTATTGAAGCAAAATTTCGAGTTCTTCCTCAAGGTTTTTTATATCTGTATGTAAACAATCAATAGCTAAACTTAATTGGCTATATAAATACTTCAGATCGTTTATTTCTATATTAATTATCTTCTCCATTGTTCATAATTCCTTGAAAAATATCTATGTTGTTAATTTTTATAAATTCAATTTTGGGTTCTGTATTCTTTTTTGCCGGCTTTTCTTCTAATCTTCTTTCAATATTTTTCTCTGTAGTAATAAATATATCGGATATTCGCTGAACGGCTATACTCATTTTTAATAGAGTATATAAGGAGTTTTCAATATAATCTTCTATTTTAGATATGTGTGTAACTATTCCGTCAACTTCTGTTTGATTATCTGAAAGTTTTATTTTTATCCTATGCAGTTCTTCTTCTATTTCATCTAATTTATATGATGTGTTTTTTATATTTTCAGCAAAAACCTCTGTTTTACCTATATTAATTTTCATAGCTTTTCACTCCATAAAAATCAAATTAATCACAAATCTTTGAATATGACAGGAAAAATATAACTTCTCCTATCATATTTCAAAAATTTGCCCTTTTATAAAAGGATTTATGTTAAAGAAAGATAAGGATAAAAATGAACAAAGTTATATTAAGAAATTATACCCGAGGAAAGTGATGAAGCATCGCTTTCGTTCTGCCTTTCTGTTGTGGCATACGCTTCAGCCATCTGATTAAGATCCGAAACATGCTCGTTAATCATACGAATAAGTGTTTGAATATCTGTTTCAAGACTTTTAAATTTATTTATGTATGCGGTGGCTGCTTCGCCCTCCCAAGCAGAAGAAAGAGCTGAAATCTTATTAAGCATTTCATTTGTCAATGTTTGGATTTTACTACCCTCACTGCTAAAACTTGATGCAGTTTCCTTAAGTTTTTCCGGTGATACTTTAATTGTTCCTGTCATAATAAATACACTCCTTTACATTTATATAATTAATAAGTTCTTCTGTTTGCAATATCTGTATTCATCTGTTCTGTTTGATCATATCTTGTAGCAATTGCATTTAAGCTTGTTGCATATTGGATAATTAATTTATAAAACTCTGTCATTTTCCTTTATCTGTCATAAAAGCAGCGTGGAATGCATCATTGGCTTCGCCATCCCACATACCGTTAAGACTGCTTTCGTAATTTTCGAGTGCTGAAATTGCTGCCTGAAACTGACCGTTTAAATCAAGCAATTCCTGCGAGCCTCTGTTAAGCTGTGACGATGTTACTCTAAATTCTGACATAATTTTTACCTCCAAAATATTTTTTTGTTTTCCGATGTCTTATCGGATTGTCTTTATTATATTACAATGTAATATTATTTGATTAAAAGCTGACGAACAGCATATTTATATGACGAACGCCCATAAACAGTATTTTTATTAAACTAATATGAGTCTATCTCCATTTTTAATATCATTTTCATATAAACTCAAACTTACCGACAAGGTTTGACTACACTCAATCTTGTAAAGCATAAATTTTTGTGTATTACTAGGTAAAGTAAACTGCTCTTTCTGACAAATCAAAGCAGATACCTCTTCAATAATCCAATAAACAGGTACATCTTCATTAAGTTTAAATTCATATTCTTTATCTATTAACGGTATAAATATGTTAACTAAAATCATTTTTTACTCCCAAACACAATCTCATCAAGTAATAATCTAAAATTATCTTGTGTGTACGATTTTCTCTTAAAAGAATCATTACTTTTAATAAGAAAATAATCATACAAATAATAATTAATTAAAAAAATTTCAGATACAGTTGAATTATTATTACAAAGCAAAATATTTAAAAGAATTTTTTTATTGTTTATACAATTGCGGTTACTGATATCAATTTGTTTTTCAAAATTCTCCAATTCCACATTTTCTATTTCTATTTGACTTTCTGATTTTGGAATGTATGAATTTTCTAAAAGGAAATCTATAAATTGTGTTACAGAAAAAGATGATATTTTAACCTTATTTTGAGAAACAGTTACTCCGCTGCATACAACTATCCGACCGTTTCTTATATAACAACTCAAAGTATTCAAAAAAATGTCGTTTGAATTTATAATCATATAATGTTCAAATTCGCCAATTGTTTTTAAAGCACTGTGAACTTCAGGTTCAATTTTAAATCCGTTTAAATTTTTAATAATTATTTTTTCTTTATACAGATTATTGAAAGCATATCCTGCGCAATCTGCAGAAATAATCTTATTTTCTAAACTATAACCATATAATTTTTTATAACCCGCTAAAGCAAGAAGCATTTTAAATTCATCTTGATTAAATATGTAACTAAATCTCATTTTAATTCCTTAACTCTGCTTTTATATGATCTTGAGATTGGTATAAGTGAATCATCATTTAACACAATTAAATTTTGTGATAATTGAATTTTTTTAATGTAATATCTGGAAACGATATAACTTCTGTGACATCTGATAAATTCACTGCCAAGCTTATTTTCAAGATTATCAAGGGTATCGTAATATGAATATTCCTTATTGCCTACAATCACATATATTTTTTTACTTCGTGATTCCAAATACATTATATTGGTGTAAGGAATAATCTGTCTTTCACCTTTATTCTCTATTACAAGAGCTTTTTCGCCGTCACCTGATGAATATTTCTTTAAATATTCAATTAACAGATTATTAATAACAGTTGATAACATTTCCTTTGAAAAAGGTCTTAACAAAAGAGCACTCGCCATAATTGAAGGTTTTATATATTCCATAGGTGATATATTTTTATCCGCAATTATCATAATAAACATACTTTTATTTTCAGAACGAGCGCTTTCTGCCGCATTAATAGCTCTGTCATTTACTATATCAAATATAGATATATCGTATGACGGAAGACTGCTTGTCAAATTCAAAAAATCCTCATAATTATTAATTAAAACAAACTTCAGGTCATCATCAGTAATTCTGCTGCAAATATTTATTACCGTATCTTTACATAACTTCTGTTCGGATTTCATTTTCGAATATGATAAAAGAGAAATCATCTGTTACCCTCTCCAAACAATGGAATAACAATAGTTTGAGCTATTGATTCATCTTCAGAAGAGGGAACAAGTCCTAAACCTTTTTTCATAGATTTTGACATATCATTAAAATTAATGTTTTGAAATGCAAATACTCTTTGAGCAGAAAGATAGCCTCCAAGATGTACACCTGTTTTGTATGAAGTAAAAATATTATATGCTCTAAAACTGGAAAGAGAAGCTGATTCATCAGTGTTTATGCAAGCAAAGAAAAAGATATTATGCAGAAAACCTTTTTCAAATATGTTTTCAAAAAAAGGATTCATAGCGCTTATATTATTTTCAGGATAATAAATACTTTTTAAAAATATTAATTCATATCCGCTATAAAATATAAACGATATT